>Ga0335069_10010600_pt1 | contig 13058 bp, 8 predicted proteins | sample Lox_Sample_11_FD_206714 | JGI IMG/M metagenome (GOLD analysis project Ga0335069, IMG submission 206714) | Soil microbial communities from Loxahatchee National Wildlife Refuge, Florida, United States - Lox_Sample_1.1 | ecosystem: Environmental > Terrestrial > Soil > Wetlands | place: USA: Florida... | reverse complement strand
ATACCCGATGATGGCGTTCTGGTCGAGCACGTTGTACTCGTAGTAGCCGGACCAGCAGTTCTCCACGCGCAGCGCCTCGAAACCCGGCACGCGATGCGCGAGTGTCGGCCAGATCACCTCGTCGAAGATGGCGTGATCGACTTCGTCGAGCGGCAGATCGTCCGGATCGTTGTCCGGGCTCGGCGACGTGCCGGTGATATACGTATTGCCTTCGGGCCGGAAATACACGCCCGACGGGTCGATCAGCAGCGGGCAGTGGGTGAGCCGCGCCGGCGACGACACATTGAAAATGCTGCGGCGGCGCGCATGAACCGGAATGTCGATGTCCATCATTTCCGAGAGCTTGCGCGCCCACGCGCCGGCCGCGTTCACGAGCGTGTCGCAGGCATGGCGTTCGCCGTCGCTCGCGATCACGTGCGTGACCTTACGGCCGTTGCGCACGACGCCCGTCACGTCGGCGGGCACGTAGCGCGCGCCAAGCGATTGCGCCTTCTTGCGCAGCGCCTGCACGAGGCCGTATCCGTCGAACCAGCCCTCGCCGCTGCGGCCATACGCGCCGCTCGCGAGGTCTTCGACATTGAGCCAGGGAAACTTCGCCTGCAACGCTTCGCTCGACATCAGTTCGATGTCCGCACCGAGGCTCGTTTGCAGCGCGTGGTTCTCGCGCAGCGTCGCTTCGCCCGCAGCCGTGGCAAGGAAGAGATAACCGCCCTCGTGCAGATCGATCGAAGGCCGGTTGCCGTCCACTTCGAGCCGCTCGCCAATGCTGCGCAAGAACTCGATGCCGAACAGCGACATCTGGATCGACAGCGGCGTGGAAAACTGCTGCCGGATCGACGCGGCCGAAAGCGCCGAAGACGAGCGCGCATAGCTCGGATCACGCTCGAAAACGGTCACGGAAACCGTCGGGTCGGACGCGCGCAGAAAGTAGGCGATAGAACTACCGATTGCCCCCCCGCCAACGATAACGACTTGAGAACTCACGACTTGCTCCAGAATGCGCAAAACTGCGGCGCCGGTTCGTCATGCGACGTCGTGCGACGTCACGTGACATCGCACGAATCGATCCATCGAGCGGGCGCGCCACGTGGGGTGGCGCGTCCCTGGTGAACGTCGAACGCGGTTATTCAACGTTGAAATCGATGCCCTGGGCAAGCGGCAACGCCGACGAATAGTTGACCGTGTTCGTCGCGCGACGCATATAGGCCTTCCACGCATCGGAACCCGACTCGCGCCCGCCGCCCGTTTCCTTCTCGCCGCCGAACGCACCGCCAATTTCCGCGCCGCTCGGGCCAATGTTCACGTTCGCAATGCCGCAATCGCTGCCCGAGGCCGAGAGGAAGCGCTCGCTCTCGCGCAGGTCCGTCGTGAAGACGCACGACGACAGGCCATGCACGGCTGCGTTGTTCGCCTCGATCGCTTCGTTGAAGTCGCTGTACTTGAGCACGTAGAGAATGGGCGCGAAGGTTTCCTTCAGGACAACTTCGGTTTGCTTGGGCATCTCGACGATTGCCGGACGCACGTAGAAGCCCTTTTCGTTGCCCGCCACCGTATGGCGCTCGCCGCCGTACACCTTGCCGCCCTCGCGCTTCGCCTGTTCGAGCGCTGCCTGCATGCGCGAGAACGACTGCTCGTCGATGAGCGGGCCCATCAGCGTGCCCTGTTCGAGCGGGTTGCCGATCGCCACCTTGCCGTAGAGCGTCTTCAGGCGCTCGACCGCCTTGTCGTACACGCTCTCGTGCACGAAGAGGCGGCGCAGCGTGGTGCAGCGCTGGCCTGCCGTGCCGACGGCGGAGAACAGGATGCCGCGCAACGCGAGTTCCAGGTCGGCGGTCGCGGAAATGATGCCCGCATTGTTGCCGCCCAGTTCGAGCAGCGAGCGGCCGAAGCGGCGCGCGACCTCCACGCCGACCGTGCGGCCCATTTCGGTGCTGCCCGTCGCGCTCACGATGTTCGAGCGCGGATCCGCCACCAGCTTCGCGCCCACTTCGCGGCCGCCGATGACGAGGCTCGTGAGGCCTTCGGGCGCATCGCCGAATTCCTTCAACACGTCCTGCAGGATCTTGTTGACGGCGAGCGCGGTGAGCGGCGTCTTTTCCGAGGGCTTCCAGATGACGGCGTTGCCGCACACGAGCGCGAGCGCGGCATTCCACGACCACACGGCGACCGGAAAATTGAAGGCGGAAATGACGGTGCAAACGCCCATCGGGTGCCAGGTTTCGGCCATGCGGTGGCCCGGACGCTCCGAGGCGATCGTGAGGCCGTAGAGCTGACGCGAGAGGCCGACGGCAAAGTCGCAGATGTCGATCATCTCCTGCACTTCGCCCATGCCTTCCTGAAGGATCTTGCCGGTCTCCAGCGTGACGAGGCTGCCGAGCGCGCGCTTCTGTTCGCGCAGCTTGTTGCCGAGCAGACGCACGAGTTCGCCGCGGCGCGGCGCGGGCACGTTGCGCCAGACCTTGAACGCCTCCTGCGCCTTCGAGAGCACGGCGTCGACGTCGGCCGCCGACTGGCTCGCGGCGCGGCCGATCAGCTCGCCATTGATCGGCGAATGCACGGCGATGTCGCCCGCTTCCGCGAGCTGGGAAATACCGAGATCCGAGAGGATGGTGGAGGCTTTCATAGGTAGAATCCCTTAAAAATTTCCAATACGAAACATTGCTACTTTAGGAAACTATACACGCGCAATTTTGCGGCGACAACACGTAAATCTTCGGGAAAGCCGCTGCGCCGCATCCATCGCTCCAGGGCGGCTTTCCGGCACGTCCAGGCAAGCGCGCGTCCCCCGGACCGCGCTTCATTTCCTATCGGAAACAATGCATCGGGCGCCGACCGAAGCGGCGCCCTCGCAGGTGACTTCGCGGTTGGGGTGTCAGTCCGTGGTCCGCGTCGTGACCGGCACCCAGGCCACGTTCTTGACCTGATAGAGCGTCGAGCTGGGGCTCTTCAGGTCGCCCGCCGCATTGAACGCAATCTTGCCCGTGATGCCATCGTAGTTCGTGGACTTCATCGCAGCGTTGAACTGGGCAGGATTCGCCGAGCCCGCCTTTTCCATCGCCTTGATGGCGACCCACGTCGCGTCATAGGCGAACGGCGCATAGGCAAGCATGTCGATGCCGTACTTCTGCTTGAACTTCGCTTCGAAGTCCTTACCCTTGGGCAGCGTCGCGAGCGGCTGGCCGTATTCCCATACCGAAGAACCGTCGGCGGCGTCGCCGGCGAGCTTGATGAAGTTCGCGTCCATGACGCCCCCGCCCGCGAGGAATTGCGCCTTCAGGCCGAGCTGCCGCATGCGCTTGACGAGCATGGCCGCCTGCGCGTCCAGACCGCCGAAGAACACGAGGTCCGGACTCGTGCGCTTGATGCTCGTGAGCTGCGCGCTGAAATCGACGGCCTTGTCGTTCGTGAACTCGCGCGCGACGATCGTGCCGCCAGCCGCCTTCACGGCCTTTTCGAACTCGTCGGCTTCGCCCTGGCCGAAAGCCGTGCGATCGTCGATGATCGCGATGCGCTTTGCCTTCGTCACCGTCGCCGCGTAGTGGCCGGCGTTGCCGGCGTTCTGCGAATCGGTGGCGATGACGCGGTAGATGGTCGGCAAGCCGCCCTGCGTGATGGCCGGATTCGTTGCGGACGGCGTGATCATCGGAATGCCCGCCTTGGCGTAGATTTTCGAAGCCGGCAGCGTCGTGCCCGAATTGAAGTGGCCAATGACGGCCGCCACATTGTCGTCCACGAGCTGCTGCGCGACCTGCACGCCAATGCGCGGGTCGCTCTGGTCATCCTGCGAGTCGACGACGAACTTGACCGACTTGCCACCGAGCGTGGGATGCGTGGCGTTGGCTTCGTCGACGGCCATGCGCACGCCGTTTTCGATGTCCTTGCCGTAGGCCGCGCCGCCGCCCGTGAGCGGACTGGCCACGCCGATCTTCACGATGACTTCCTGCGCGCTCGCAGCGCCGGCAACCAACATCAACGACGCTGCGATCGTGCAGCCAGAACGAGAGACGGGGAAACGGGAACGCATGCGGTATTCCTTCGGTATCTGGGAGTCGGCACGTGATGCGCCGGAGCGGTCATGTCATGTAGCCCGTCGGCGCCCTGGAGTCTTCTCGCGCTGTGCCATGCACCGGGACAGAGGCGGGAAGTGAACGGATTGTCAGCAGTCGATTGCGGAGCATCAAACGAAAACTAATCACCACGTGATGCGCTTTTCTCATCAAGCCCGCGCCCGCAGGGCATGCGGCGAGGCATGGCCGCGGCCCGCGGGTATTGGGAGATACCCGATTGCACCGAATTACCCGACGTGCATTGAATGGATGCGCGACCGGATGACTACGGCGCAGCGCCTTGCGCCGCATGGGTTTGCACGAGAAATCATCAACTCCTTGTGCGCAATATTACTTAGTCATGCTACGCATATAGAAAATCATCACGCTGAACGCCCCGCGATGCCGAAATGTTATGATCGGAAACACTGAGTACGATACGAACACTCGCGAGCCCTCGAATGGTAACCCCGTCCCTCAAGCCCACAGAGAACGCCTCGGCGGAACTGGGCAAACGCGTCAAGGCGGCCCGACTGAAACACGACTACACGCTCGAGGCCGCCAGCCGCGTGTGCGGCGTGTCGCGCTCCACGCTCTCGAAGGTAGAAAACGGCGTCATGTCGCCGACGTTCGACGTGCTGCAGAAAATCGTGCACGGCCTGAAGATCGACCTCGGCGAACTCTTCGGCTCGACGCCCAGGCCGCGCGCGAGCGGGCGCCGCGCAGTCACCCGCAAGGGCAGCGGGCAGCGGCATTCGGCGGGCTGCTATCAAATGGAACTGCTGGCAACGGAACTCGCGCACAAGGCGATGCACCCGTTTCGCATCCGCGTCACGGCGCACTCGCTGGACGAGTTCACGCAATGGGGCCGGCATGAAGGCGAGGAATTTCTATACGTATTGAGCGGCTCGGTTTGCCTCTATTCCGAGCTTTACGCGCCGACCCATCTCGAAGCCGGCGACAGCATCTATTTCGATAGCCGCACCGGCCACGCCGCCGTCTCGACGAGCGAAGAGGACGCCGAAGTCCTCTGGCTCATCAACGAGCCCCACCCGGCCGCGCAGGACAGCGAGGCCGGCGTGCCGGGCGGCTGATTCGAGGCGCCCAGGGCGATGCCTACGCCGCGTTCGCGGTCATTTTGAAAATGCCGGTGGCATTGCCCGCATCGAAGCGCAAATCGGTCTGCCAGCGCCGCGAAACCTGATCGAACGTGCGCTTGCGCGTGATGAACTCGTAGAACGAGCCCGGCACCTCGCGCATCACGCGCTCGCCATTGGCCGCGCGGAACTCGCGCTTCACGGTGTCCGCGCGATAGGCGGTCTGGAACACGCGGCCCGAGCGCGAGCGCTCGACTTCGGGCTTCATCGGGCGGCCCTTCGCCTTCTCTTCATCGGAGAGCTTGAAAACGTCTTCCACGCGATCAGTGGCGTGGTTGAAGGCGTTGCCTTCCGTCGCGATCCACGCCATCTCGGCGGATTCACGCAGCAATGTATCGTAGTCCGAAATAGCGGGCACGTCGTGCTGCCGGGCAAAAGCGCCGACGATCACAGGCAGCAATTCGAGCGCAGCCTTGAGCGGCAACGAACCGTCGCGTTCGAGTTCGGAAAGCTGCGCAATGGCCAGCGGCGTGAGCGGATCTTTCGACGAGCCCACCACGTTCGTCACGGCTTGCTGGAACTGAGCCGAAAAACGTTCGGGGTGTAGTTCGCTCACGAAGAACTGCGCGATTTCGTCGGGCGCGTCTTCGTGGGCGTAGGCGCGCCCCGTCATGCCGAGTTTGTCCAGCGGATAACGGCCATTCAGGCGAAAGCCGAGCGGACGCAGAATGCGAGTGAATGCCGCCTCGCCGGGCGGCAGCGCGCCGCAATGCGGCCAGCGTACCGTGCGCAGCGCGCCGTGATCGAAGTAGACCGCGCCGCCTTGCGCAACCGCGTCGCTCGTATAGGTGCGGCCGTTGGGCGAGCGCTCCAGCAGGTCTTCGAACAGCGCCATGTTCATTGCCTGCGCGAGTTCCGCACGCGTGACGGTGCCACCCTCCCAATCTTCGAGGATCGACGGGAAATTGAGCGTCGAAAACAGGGCTGCAGTTTTCTCGGGGCCGAGCAGCGCCGACAACAGGCGTTCTACGTTTGCATTGCGCATCACGAATCTCACAGGACACGACCGCCACGAGGCAGTCAACAGATGGGGCACCGGCCTTCGCGTTCGGGCCGGCCATACGTGAAACGCATTATTCGAACGGTTGCACGGCGCGTAAAGCGAGATTAAATTGTCACTTGATGAGTTTCTGGAATTAACATGCGCAAGTTCAAGATCCCGAACATCGGCGCGCTCACGGCCTTCGAAGCCGCCGCGCGGCACGAAAGCTTCACGCACGCGGCCAAGGAATTGTTCCTCACCGAAAGCGCGGTATCACGCCAGATCGCCACGCTCGAATCGAACCTCGGCGTGCGGCTGTTCGTGCGCGCCAAGCAGCGCGTCGTGCTCACGCGCGCGGGCCGGCTCTATAGCACACAGGTACGCCGCGCGCTGGAGAGTCTCGATCGCGACACGCTTTCCATCATTGCGCACGGCAGCGGCGGCGGCTATCTCGAGCTTGCCGTGCTCCCCACCTTCGCCTCCGAGTGGCTGATCCCGCGCCTGAAGGACTTCTACGACCGCACGCCCGACGTACGCGTGAACATGGGCGTGCGCACCGAAACCTTTTCGTTCGAGGAATCGCACTTCGAAGCCGCGATCCATTACGGCAAGCCAACCTGGCCCGGCACCTCGGCCGACTATCTGTTCGGCGAGGAGGTGGTGCCCGTCTGCTCGCCGTCACTGCTCGCGCGTCCCATCAGGAAGGCGCATGAATTGCTCGCCTACCCGCTGCTGCACTCCACCACGCGCCCCGACGCATGGACTCGCTGGTTCTCTGACCTCGGCGTGGAAGACAACGCCACGATGCACGGCGTGCGCTACGAACTGCACACGATGCTGATCGCCGCCGCCGCCGCGGGGCTAGGCGTCGCGCTCGTGCCGAAGTTCTTTGTCGAGGGCCAGCTCGAACGGCTTGGCATCGTCATTCCGTTCGAAACCGCTACCGTTGCCGATGGTGGCTACTACTTCGTGTATCCCACGGAGCTCAGCCACGGCAAGCCGCTGGAGTTGTTCCGCGCATGGCTGCTCGACCAGGCGAGCGCCTATAGCGCTTCGCAGGGCTATATACGATAAGAAAAAAGTTTCGTATAGGAAATTATTGGGTTAGCATCGAGCGGAACGACAGTGCGACATGCGTGTGTGCATTGTCGACAGTGGGCTGGCCGGCGGCAACGTGAGCCTGATCGCGGTCGGCCAACTCAGGTCGGCCACATCGCACCCTCGCGGGCCCGGAGACGATCGCCAGCCTGCCTCACATGCGGCTGCTGCCGCCGCCAAGCCAACGCATCATTCGTCAGGAGAGAACCCTCGATGGAACCCATCGCGATTCACGACGCACAGGCCACGGCCAGCCTGCTGGACTTCGGCATGCTGATCGACGCGCTCGCCACTGCTGCACAGGAGCACGATGCCGGCCGCATTCACGCGCCCGTGCGCGTGGGCGTGCCGCTCAAGGACAACGGGGTCATGCTCTCAATGCCCGCCAGCGCCGACGACACCGCCATCCACAAGCTCGTGAGCGTGTGCCCGGCCAACGCGGCGCGCGGCATGCCAACCATCTTCGGCGCGGTGACGGTGTGCAACGGCTCGACGGGTCAGCCCGAGTTCGTCCTCGACGGCCCCACGGTGACCGGACGGCGCACCGCCGCGCTCTCGATGCTCGGCGTGCGCGTGCTGCACCCTGGCACGCCGCGCGCGTTTCTCGTGATCGGCACGGGGCTGCAGGCGCGCTTTCATGCGGCGGCGATCGGCCGGTTGCATCCACAGGCGACGCTCTACGTGAAGGGTCGCAGCGACGCCTCCGAGGAGGCTTTCCGCGCACACATGGCGCAGGGCGGCGTGCGCGTCACGCCCGCGCGCGGCGCCGTTCCTGACGAGGTCGATACGGTCATTGCCGCGACGACGAGCAAGACGCCCGTGTATGAGGCCGCGGCGCGCAAGGAGCGGCTCGTGATCGGCGTCGGGGCCTTCACGCCGGACGCTGCCGAAATCGCGCCGCAAACGGTACGCGCGAGCCGGGTGTTCGTGGACGATCTCGCGGCGGCGCGTGAAGAGGCCGGCGACCTGCTGCAGGCCGGCATCGACTGGGCGAACGTGCGCACGATCGGCGCCGCCGTGACCGACAGTGCGGCGCAGCGCCTCGCGCACGACGTGCCCGTGCTGCTGAAGACGGTCGGCAGCGGCGCGTGGGACCTCGCGGCGTGCCGCGTTGCACGCGCCGCGCTCGGCCTCGCCTGAGCGCGGCACAGGCGCGGGAACGACGCCCGCAGTGCGGCACGGCGGATTAGAATCGCACATCGACTGCGCAGCCCGCGCAAATCGTGAGATGACAGCGAGATCAAAGGCAGACCAACGATGACGATTAGCGCCTCCCAACCCGCCGTGAAAGTCCTGCGCGGCGACGTGATCGAAACCACGCATGCCGCCCACGTCGCCGTGGTCGATGCCCAAGGCCACCTGATCTATGCATTCGGGGACCCACACCGCCTCACGCTCGTGCGCTCGGCGGCCAAGCCCGCGCAGGCGCTCGCCGTCGTCGAGACCGGCGCGCTGGAGCGCTTCGGCTTCGACGACGCCGATCTCGCACTCATGTGCGCCTCGCACAGCAGCGAGGACCGCCATATCGAACGCGCGCGCGCAATGCTCGCGAAGGTTAGCGCATCGGAAGCGGACCTGCGCTGCGGCGGCCACGCGCCGTTGTCCGACGCGGTGTACAAGGCGTGGATCAAGCGCGACTTCACGCCTGGCGCGGTTTGCAGCAATTGCTCGGGCAAGCACGCGGGTATGCTTGCCGGCGCGCGTTCCATCGGCGCCGCGCTGGCCGATTACCACCTGCCATCGCATCCCTTGCAGCAGCATGTGAAGCGCGTGGTTGCCGAGGTCTGCGATCTTCCCGAGGCAGGCGTCGAGTGGGCAATCGACGGCTGCAACCTGCCCACGCCGGCCTTCCCCCTCGACCGGCTCGCGCGGCTCTTCATGAAGCTCGCGCATGCGCAGGACCGATCGGCTGAAACGGCCGCAGTGTCCGATACGCGCACGCAGGCGCTCGCGCACATCTACCGCGCGATGACCTCCTACCCGGAACTGGTGGCCGGCGATGGCCGCTTCTGCACGGCGCTCATGCGCGCATTCGAGGGCGCGCTCGTCGGCAAGGTGGGCGCGGCGGGCAGCTATGCCATCGGCGTGCGCGCGAGCGCGGCGACCGCGCCGCACACGGGCGGCCCCGCACTGGGTATCGCGGTCAAGGTCGAGGACGGCGATCAGACCGTGCTCTACGCGATCGTCGTGGAGGTCCTCAGGCAACTGGGCATCGGCACGGCACAACAGCTCGCACAACTAAGCAAGTTCGACGCGCCGCGCATCGTCAACACGATGGGCATCGACACGGGCTACATCGCACAGCAGTTCACCCTGCAACGCACCGCTCCCACCACGCGCTGAATACAACAGAACAGGCAGCGCGGGCCGCAAGAGCCCGCGCCCGCGCTCACAGCAGCGCCACCACTTTCACATCGCTGCGATCGGCCGAGGCCACGACCTTGCCGTCCACACGGCGGAACATGAGCGTCACGGCGTCCTTGCCCACACGCAGATCGCCCACTTCGAGCCAATCGATGCCTTCGGGCAGCATGGGCTGCTCGACGCGCACTTCGTGGCGCGCCGCGTCGATCGTCACGCCGAGGCACGCTTCGAGCATCATGAACGGCGATCCCGCGGCCCAGGCCTGCGGCAGGCAGGCGACCGGATACGCGGTGGGCGGCTCGCCGCGGCGCCGCGGAAAGCCGCAGAACAGCTCGGGCAAGCGCATGTCAAACGTGACCGCCGCCTCGAACATTGCCTGCAACAAGCGCACCGCCGCCGCCTTGCGGCCATAGCGCGCGAGGCCGCGCGCGCATAGCGCATTGTCGTGCGGCCAGACCGATCCGTTGTGATACGCCATGGGATTGAAGCGCGCCTGGCCGGCCGCGAGCGTGCGTACACCCCAGCCCGTATGGAACAGCGCCGATTCGAGGACCTCCGCCACGGCGCGGCCGCGCTCCTGCTCGGGCAGCCCGAACGCGAGCAGATGCCCCGCATTCGAAGCCAGCACGCGGCACAGCTCGCCGTGGCCGTCCAGCGCGATGCCATAGAACTCCGACTCTGGCATCCAGAACTTCTCTTCCACGCAAAGGCGAATCTTCGCGGCGCGCGCGGCATAGCGCGCGGCATCCTCGACAAGGCCGCGATGCATCGCGAAGCGCGCCATCGTGTCGAACGCCGCGCTCGCATAGGCCTGCACTTCGACGAGCGCGATCGGGCCGTCGGGAAAGCGCCCGTCGGCATGGAACACCGAGTCGTGGCTGTCCTTCCAGCCCTGGTTCGCGAGGCCGCCTTCCGATTCGCGCCGGTAATCGAGCAAGCCGAGTTTGTTGCGGTCGCACACACCTGCCACCCACGCCGCCGCGCGCTCGAGCGCCGGCCACAATTCGTCGATCAGCGAGAGGTCGCCCGTGCGCTCCACGTACGCGCCCGCCAGCACGACGAATAGCGGTGTGGTGTCCACGCCGCCGTAGTAGAGCGCGAACGGCACTTCGCCCGTTGCGGCCATCTCGCTCTTGCGCATCTCGTGCATGATCTTGCCGACCGCCGCGTCGCGAAACGCCGAGTCCTCGCGCGCCTGATGCTCGGCGAGAAACCGCAGCACGCCACGCGCGAGCGCGGGCGTGAGCCACAGCGTTTGCAGCGAAGTGATGATCGCGTCGCGGCCGAACGGCGTCGAGAACCACGGGATGCCCGCATACGGATAGGGGCCGGTCGGCAGGTCGGTGGTGAGGAGACCCAGATCGGCAATCGAGCGGTTGATCCACGCGTTGAAGAGCGGATTGCTCGAACGCAGGCCCGCCGTCGCGCGGCGGCGCTCTCGCATCACGATATGCGAGTCGACCAGTGCGGCACGAACGGCGGCGCGGCCCACGCGCTGCTCCTTCGAATTCATGAGGCAATGGGCGGGCTGGATGATGCGCGCGCTCTGCGTGCCGGGCGCGGCGCCGGGCAGCGCCTCGACTTCGATCGCCACGGATAGGTAGATGGAGACGCAGGCCTGCGGCGGCAGGTCCACCGTGAAATCGGCGCGATCGGCGAAGAGCTTGTTCGGCGCGGGCGAGAATTCGATGCGCACGCGCCGCGCGACCTTGTCGAGGCCAATGTACTCGAGCCGCACCTCGCCGTCCTCGACGCGCGGCGGCATGAGCGTGCCGCGTTTTTCGCGCTTCAGGCCGCGCACCTCGAACATGTCGCGAAAGTCGCTCGCGAACGAGATGGAAAGCGGCACCACGGCTTCTTCGGTGCCGTAGTTCGTGAGTTCGATGGCCTCGGTCATCATCGTGCCCGAGAGCACGCGCTCGCGCTCGACGTGAATCACGCCTTCGGGCGTAGTCGAGCCGCCGAGCGGCGGCAGCGGACGATTGGTGAGGTGAGCCGTGAACTCGGTGTTGTCGCTGCTCACACTGCCCGAGAGCAGCGACGGCACGCGCCCGCCGAAGGTGAGGCGCAGCGACGAGAGCATGCGCGTGTCGTTGACGAAGAGGCCGTCGTCGATGCCGGTCAGGTCGCCGAGAGGATCGTTGACGATGAACGTGTCGCCCGATTTCAACACGTGCTGGTCGGCGCTTGCAAGCTCTGGCGTTTCGGGCGCGATGAATGCGCCGTCAGCTTCGTGATCGGGATGATCCACGCCGCTTGAGCGCGCTACGCCACCGAGTGCTTCAGGATCCTGCATTGCATGCCTCCAGTCTACGGTTCGCTTCCGCTTGATTGTAGTGGCTTCGGCGAACGTGGAGGGAATGAATGCGCGGCTTTCTGCAGGCACACGCAAGGAACGTGCGCGGAAAAAATTACGGGCGCCTGCACGGTGGAACGTGCGGGCGCCCGCGTTCTATGAACGATCTGGCGAGGGTTTGCCAACGCTTCGGCAAACCAGACCATGCACAGGATGCGCGCCGGCGCGCGGCGCGCAGCGTGAATCAGCGTTGTGCGATCGGTTTTGCTACACGCGGCGTTTCGCCGATGAAGAGCTGACGCGGACGGCCGATCTTCTGCTCGGGGTCGGCAATCATTTCGTTCCACTGCGCAATCCAGCCCACCGTACGCGCCATCGCGAAGATGCAGGTGAACATCGCGGTCGGGATGCCCAGCGCGCGCTGCACGATGCCCGAGTAGAAGTCGACGTTCGGGTACAGCTTGCGCGACACGAAATATTCGTCTTCCAGCGCGATCTTTTCGAGCTGCATGGCGAGCTTGAACAGCGGGTCGTCATGCAGGCCCAGTTCGTTCAGCACTTCGTAGCACGTCTCGCGCATGAGCTTCGCGCGCGGGTCGTAGTTCTTGTACACGCGGTGGCCGAAGCCCATCAGCTTCACGCCCGAATTCTTGTCCTTGACCTGCCTGATGAATTCGGGAATGTTCTCCGGCGAGCCGATCTGTTCGAGCATGTTCAGCGCGGCTTCGTTCGCACCGCCGTGCGCCGGGCCCCACAGGCAGGCGATACCGGCCGCGATACACGCGAACGGGTTCGCGCCCGACGAGCCGGCCAGACGCACCGTCGAGGTCGAAGCGTTCTGCTCGTGATCGGCGTGCAGGATGAGAATGCGGTCGAGCGCGCGCACGAGCACGTCGTTGACCTTGTACTCTTCGCTCGGCGTGGAGAACATCATGCGCATGAAGTTCGCGCTGTACGACAGATTGTTCTGCGGATACACGAACGGCTGGCCGATCGTGTACTTGTACGCCATGGCCACGAGCGTGGGCAGCTTCGCGATCATGCGGATCGCCGACACCTCGCGATGCTTCGGATCATTGATGTCGAGCGAGTCGTGATAGAACGCGGACAGCGCG
>Ga0335069_10010599_pt1 | contig 13059 bp, 14 predicted proteins | sample Lox_Sample_11_FD_206714 | JGI IMG/M metagenome (GOLD analysis project Ga0335069, IMG submission 206714) | Soil microbial communities from Loxahatchee National Wildlife Refuge, Florida, United States - Lox_Sample_1.1 | ecosystem: Environmental > Terrestrial > Soil > Wetlands | place: USA... | reverse complement strand
GATGATGTCCCCCTTCTCATAAGACCTGATCTGCACGCCTTCTTGGACTAAAGTGCTCATTAGATGCTCACCGGAGTACCAGCAATGCGGGGCTGGATTTCCCAGTCAAAGCTGTGAATTTCCACTGGGAGGTTGGTGGTGTCTGCGGTGCCTGTAAAGGCGACATGTGCGTTACGGGCTAAGGTACCACAGAATCCAAGATCGAGTTGCAGCTCAAAGTAGCCGGAGCCGAGCTGGTAGAACTTACCGTACTGCTGGATGCTAGGGCTACCCATATAGGTAACTGTAAGCTTGATGGTCTGGTTATCTCCGGTACACAGTCCTTTCACAGTCAGGCGGCGGAAGTAGCAGGTCTGGTTAGGAGTCTTACCGAATACCTCAGGGCTCTGGACGCTATAGGTGATTGGCTGGCCATCCCAGGTAGGGTCAGGTCCCTGCAACCGGCGCACGGTTTCATCGCTGAATCCTCCAGCTACAGTGATAGGAATGGTGCCTACAGCCCTGAACTGCTTCAGCACCTCAATCGGCCAGGGGAGGTCAATCACGGTCCAGCCCTTTAACACCAAGTCATAACACAGGATGCGGGTCAAGCCTCCTGTGCCTGTGCCTGGAACACCTGGGAAGCCTGGAGCGGTAAGGCCAGTTGTCCTCCCAAAGAAGGCAGTTATTGGAACATCCAGATACTGATTCTCTTGACCTGCCCCTTGACCCCAATATACACGCCATGTAGTAGCTCCAGCAGGGATAGGTACATTACTAGGAAGAGTCACTACAATCTCATCCCCCGGATTAACTAAGGAGATAGGACCTGCTTCAGAAGAAGCCGATACCTCGACCGCACCAACAATGAAGGTATATTTCACCCAGTAGTTACCAGGAGGCAGCGTTCCTACCAGAACAGGGTAAGTTGTCAGAATAGGTGGAGCGTTCTGGGCAGGAATGTTTATCACACTGATGATCGGGATAGCCAGCATGTACATGGGGGGAACGGCGCATTGAGTTCCTTTGCTTAGGTAGGCATAGTTCCAATCCATGGGGCTGATGTCGGGCTCACCTCCAAATAGGTAGGGGCGGACTTCCTCACTGATGATACGGTCCCGGACTCCATCAAACACAGCCACTCCTAGATGGCTTAGGCGGGCTATGCCATAGCCAGGGAGGAACTGGATGGACCGGGGAGCGATGCAGCCCAGGTCGGTCTGGGCCTTCTGGATGCTGAAGTCGGTTGCACCAAAGACACCGATCACCTGGTAAGTCTCAAAGTCCTTAAAGACGACCATAGCCCCTGTAGGAGCAATGCCACTTTCAGCAATGGTATAAGCAGCCAGACCAGTAATTTGTGTACCATCGTCTTTGCCTATAAAGGCCACGTTCAGTGGGTTCCAGCTGTTGGGGTTATCTACGTCGCTCATCTTGAGGACGGTAGGACCGTCCAGCAGGTCGGAGGTAGTAGAGGGAGAGGTGTTGGCAAGCCATAGGCTGCCTGCGTATACTAGAATATGAGCTGCTCCACGAGGGGCAGGTACAGTTCCTGTCTGGCCTGTGTTGTGCCAGATGACGTTGTTGTCAGCTACGTTCTGACCCATCTGCTGAGGGAAGACAGGGTTGGTTGAGCCTGAGGTTCCTCCTTGCAGGGCTTGAAAGATGAAGCCTCCTGCGTTGTTGGTGGTGGGGAGGATGACATCTCCACCTTGGACAGTTCCGTTTACTCCTCCTGTATAGATGGTGGAGGCTACCCAATCAGGATAGGCAGCTTGGAAGGTGTTACCTATGACAGCGACCGGGCCTCCGTCTGGATACTGGTAAGGTGAAATTCCATTACCCAGGGCCAGGATTACGTTGTTGTTGAATTGCAGGAACTGAGGGAGAGGGCTGCAGTTGCCCAGGATGCCCCCACTGGGCGTGGCTCCTCCACCACCGGAGTTGGGGGGAGGTGTAGAGCCACCTCCACCAGAATGGCCTGGGGTGTTATCGAGGTTGGCAAAAGAGTCAGCAGGGAAGCTATGAACCAGGTTGGCAGGCCCGTAGCTGGTTGCTGGGATGATATAGAAACCACAGGTTTGGGTGGTATTAGTGGCGGGGGGTTGGACACCTTCCACCAGTTGGTTGTCTGTGTAGGAGGTACCTTGGACGTTGGCAGCTACCAGGTGCATGAAAGGGCTGCCCAGGAGTTTTCGACGGTAGACATTGTAACCGGTGGCGTTGGGGACCGCTGACCAGCTCACGAGTATCTGGTGATTAGCGGCAATGGCGACAAAGGGACTGGCGGTGCCTGGAGTGGTCTCACCTCCAGCTCCATCCAAAGCAGTGATCTCGTAGCTGTAGGATTCGGCTGGTAGAGAACCAGCTCCACCATCGACAGCGGATGCAGGACCAGGGACTGCCAGAGGAGTGTTCACATCCTTGAGCAAGCCAACATAGTAGCGGTTGACTTGGCTGGGGGCGAATAGCATCAGCTCAGTCCAGGCTCCCTTGTTGGACTGAACGGCTCCGTTGTAAGCGCTGATGATCTTGGAGCCGCTGCACAAGACCAGCCCCCCACGCTTGGTCAGCAGCAGGTTGGAGAGGCGCGGAACGGTTCCCTTGGGCTGGTCAACCAGAGGGGTTGAGGCATTCAGCCCCCTGGGAAAATTTCTTTGACCCACCGTTAGGAGGGGGATTTCTGACTGCGTAAGAGACACTGGTCACCGGACTCCTAGTAGCGCTTGCTCCCCTTCTTGGCCTTTCGAGGCATGGACATCCGGTTGACAGCCTTGGCATGAGCCTTGCCACTGCCTACGTGAGTGGGGCGCTTGATTGCGTTCTTGTGAGACTTTCTGCCGTGCATGAGGTTCCTCCTAAGATAGGTACCACCCGCCACCCAGGCCGGGGTTGTAGACTTCGTTGGTTGCTCCAAGGCCGATCTGGACTGGACCTTGGAGGAGTCGATTGGCGCTTCCCAGGGCTATAGCAGCGTCCATGAACTCTTTGAACTTACGGGACGCACCGGTCTTGTCACCCTGGACGTTGATGGCTTTGCCGTCCATATAGAGCTGAAGAATATCACTCCAGCCGTCAGGAACGGCCATGGTGCTAAGGCTGGAACCGACCGGGTAGGTGTTGGCCATGCGGTTGCCGGAAAAGCGCAGGTTCAGCTCAGAGACAAGAGCCCCACTTGGCCAGGCTTGCGCGTAGGTTCCTCCCAAGCCCCGGACCAAGCCACTGAAGATATTACCTGACAGACCGGCATAGGCTACGATCTCGAAGGGAGCTGGAGGAGGCCCACCTAACATGGCCAGGCCGAAGGGCAAGACCCAGCCTGCAGTGCTGTTGACTGGGAATTGGGACGAGGTGGTGGTGAGGGCTCCTGTGGTGAGAGAGCTACCTGCGGTTCGGTCGGGCTGGGGGAAGGTTTCGATGATGCTCTTTTCCGACTGCTTCAGGGTCACACTCAGACTGCTGATGGCCACGATTGCACTGCGGTAAAAGATGTCGGAGCGGGTGCCTCGGGTCAGCTCCCAGCCGTCATACCAGACATGGGTCAGCTTGATCCACTTCTGAGGCAGGGTGTAGAGAGACTGACCTACAATGGTGGGTACGCCACTGGCATCGTAGATGCCTCCTGCCTTCTTGCTGAGGATGTTCAAGCCCTCGTTGAGCCAGCGGAACATAGAGAAGGCGTTAATCAGGCCACCATCTGTGTCTGGGAGGTAGGCACTGGATCGGTTGGGAGGAGAGCCTGCCGCTTCGGTGACAGTGGCAAGGGTGGGTTGAGTTACGGTGACGATGTCGTATTCGATGTACTGGTTCTCCATACCAGGGGTCATGCCAAAGTAGAAGCGGACTCCGATAATGGAGGGAGGTACTTCTTGATAGTTGGTCCACCAAGTGAAGGATATGGCATTGTTGGGGTTAGCTATAACTACTGCTACTTCATTGGAAGGTAAGGATTCCCCCCAAGCGGTAAGGGTGGTAAGGACACAATAGTAGGTACCCGGTCCCAGACCTCCCCCAGTAGCTGGTGTAAGCGTACCAAGATGGGGAGCAACTGCCGTCATAGGCATGTCCGGGATCGTCTCCCGAGCGCTCATGATGACATCACCAACCAAGGACATTAGGTTGACCTCTTTCCAACTTTGTTGCGCATCGTGACCTGACGGTAGGCACGAGGGCGGCGGCCAGGGGCGCGGGGGACATGACGAATCTTTAGTTTGTGCCTGGGCATGTCAGTACCTCTTCCCGGCCTTGCGGCCTGCTCGCTTGTCCCGACCTATGGTCTTGACCCCAGGACGTTGCTTCATACGTGGGTGTAAGACCCCTCGAACCCTGTGACCGCGTTTCATCATTTTCGACCTGCTTTCCTGGGTAGGCGCTTCTCATAGCGTTTCATGCGTTTAAGCGGTATGCGATTCAGCTTGTCCATGATGCGTGGGATAGGCTGAGGCTTACCAGGATCAATAGCATCTGGCATCTGGACTCCTTAAAGAGCAACGGCCCAGGCAGCGTGAGCCACCCAGGCCGAGGCCGCCCCTCCCCCGCTAGGGAGAACTTGTTAGCTCGAATACACCAGCTCGACATCGACGGTTGAATTGGCGGTGCCAATCGTGACGTTGACAGTGACGATGGTCAGGTTCAAGTCGGTGATGAAGTCCAGGATGAAGCTGAGACCCACACCGGCTGAGGTTGCTGCTGTGTCACCTCCATAGAGTTGGACGGTGGACGAGCCATCCGTGGCTGTGATCTTGCCGACGATGAATGTTGCGTTGGTACCGATGGTTGCGCTCTTCACCCGAATACGGCCTGAGCGGGCAGTAGGCGAGAGATTGCCGCTGGAAGGGATGGTGATGGCGGTGGCACCTACGTTGGTGGTTACACCTTCACGCTTCTGGTAGTAGTCACCGGAGCCAAAGCCTGCTGCGACACATCCGACAGAGTTGAGAATCGTCATAATAATCCCTCGCTTAGACCGCGTACACCACTTCAAAATCCAGCGTGCTAGTTGCTGTGCCTGCAGCGACCGTGACGGATATGCTGGTTACGTCCAAGTCACTGATCCACTCCACCTCGCGGCTGTATTTGACGTTGGCGGCAGTGGCAGCTTTGTCACCAGCATAAATCTGCTCCGTGGTGGTGCCATCAGTTACGGTGATGAGCGTCACTTGAAGCGTACCACTGGAGCCCACAGTGGCGCTGCTGATTCTTATCTTCCCCCGATGGCCAATGGGAATCAAGCTGCCAGAGGCGGGGAGTGGGACAACGGCACCGGCTGTCGTGACCGAGACTCCCAGGTTCTGGACTTTGTAGTCGCCTGCGCCGAACTCAGGAGTTGTTGACTTAATGGAACGAACTATCGTCATGCCGGTCTCCTGTGCCTAGCTGATGTTGATGATCTTGATCGACATACGAGGTGAAAGGTTGATGATGTTCCAGGTCAGATACATCGTGCTCACGATGGTGCGCTGGTTGGTCGGCTTGATAAACGGCTCGACGTTGAAGTAGTCCAACTCGTGGAAGACCGGGAAGATGTACTTGGTGTTCAGCAGGTAGGCCACACTGGCCGGGCAGTAACGGTCGGCCATGACGATGGCGTTGTTGTACACGAAGTGATACCGGAAGCCCGCCTGCAGCGCCGTTTCGTCCTGCTCCATGTCCTGGAACCGGATCAGGGTGGTCAGGGTGTTCTTGAAGTTAGCGAAGCGGGTGTTGTCCATGATGAGCAGGTCGGGCTCATCGTAGCCATAGACCACGGCTTGGTAGGCCAGCTCGCAGGTAGCCTGGTTCAGGGCTGCCGAGCCTCCAGTCTGATTGGCGGCAGGGAGCCACCAGGAGTTAGCAGCGGCGGATCGGTCGATACCGGCGATGGTGTTGGTGGTTTGACCAACCCAAGCGTCGATGTCGTCTACGTCAAGAGAGGTGTTCTGAGGGCTGGTATGCCAGACAGCACGACTCAGCTTCTGCATGAAGGAGCCGGTACCGACCTGGTACTTGGAACGGATCAGGTCCAGAGCGCCTGCGCCCCCTCGGTTCAGGATTACGTCGGTGATCGGGATGGAGATGGACTGGCGGTAGAACTTCCACACCTGATCGGCGGGCTGGATGGAGTCTACGACTGTAGTGTCCAGGAGTTGGTTACCCCAGTAGGCACCACCTGTCATCTCTTCCTGAGTCAGGAGGGCATAGACCAGCTCGCCACCAGAGAACTTCTTGCCATTGCGGGTCATGGCCCAGAAGGCTGGAGAGGGAGTCAGGACTTCATCACCCAGCACCGGGAGGATGTATTTCTGCGTGATGGCGTTCGCTGTATTCAGGAGTGCAACCGGTGGTTGCTGTAGTCCAGTTCCTTGTGCTCCCGCTGCAGTGATGGTTGACATATCGGTTACCCCTCTTCAGTAAATTAGGCTACGTTATTCAGGCTCCAGATCGACGGGTCCTTGGCAGCTGCCGCGAACGCCTCGTTCAGGTTCTTGGGAGCGACTGCTCCGCTGACGACCTTATCCAGCCCTGGGATGTCCATACCATGGGTTGGGCGTGGCATCATGTTGACCACATCCCGCTCCTTGATGGCGTCGGCCTTGCCCTTCTCGTAGGCAGTCTGCTTCTCGATTTCGAGACGTTTGGGAGCGGTGTACTGCTCGTAGGCCCGGTTGAGGTCGATGATGCCGTTACGCTTCTTGATGCCGTTCTCGGCGGCGTATTTATAGAGAGAGCTGAGATCGAGGTCCTTTGGCTTGGCCGGATCGTCACGGCTCATCAAGCGGTTGAAGTCTTCCTCATAGCGCTCGTTCAGGTAGGTGGCACCAACTTCGTTCAGGGTGTTGTTGACTTTGCCGAAGCCGTCGGTGATCTTGGCTTCCATGGCGTCAATCTTGGCTTGGAGGGCAGCTTGGGCCTTACTGAGGCGGGCGTACACCGGATCGGCGTTTAGAACGTCGTCCAGCTCGTCCTTTTCCTCACGACGCCCTCCTCCACCCTTGCCGAGGTCGGCCAGCTGCTGCTTCTGCTTTTCCAGCTCGACATACATCTGGGCTACGGAGTTGGAGGCGGCTTCTACCTTACGACGCTCGGCTGCCAGTTCCTCACGGCCCTTGGCAAGCTCCTTGGCGACAGAGCCCTGGGTGGCGGCATCGTACTCACGCATGTCTCCCAAGGTCATGACGGCTCCGTTGGGGAGGGTGATCTCGATGTCGTCGGAGAAGTTCTTGGTGTCCTTCAGGATGATGGAGGGGTCGAACTTCTGTTTGTTATCAGCAGACGACTTGGATGGCATAGGTTTCTCCTACTGCCCCATCGGGGGCATCATGTTAGCGGATTGGGGCATAGCCGGACCACCACCTCCACCACCTCCCATGTCGGGTTGCATGGAGGCGATGCCTCCACCGATGGGATTGTTCTGGACGGCGTTCTGGGTCTGGCTGGCTTTGTCGATTTCTTCCAGCACCTTGTCGATGTTGGAGAACAGGCTACTGAGATGTTTGGTGACACCTGGGATTCGGAAGGCTAGCTGGGGGATGAGAGTAGCGACCTGCTGCTTCATCTGCATCATGGCACGCTGGACGGATTTGGGATCGGCCCCTCCCAGCTCGGCCATGCGGCTGGCCAGTAGCTCCGAGACCATGTTAGGGTCTTGGGCCGCGCCTCCAGTGATACCCCCCTGTTGCATGGGGCTCGCACCCTTGTTGGCCAGGCTGTCGATGATCGAGCGTGCCATGGTCCCGGCCACTGGGTTGGGGGGTGTTGCCATCTCTTACTTCCCGCCCTTTATCGAACCGGACTTTGCACCACCAGGGACGTAGCTCAGGGGATCGTTAGGCACAAACAGCGGGATGTTGAACACGTCTGGGCCTACGTCCTTGCCTGCCTTGGGCGCGGTTAGAGGGGTCTTGAACTCGGGATCGAAGGTCTTGTTACCTTTTGCCATAATGGGCTCCTTAGGAGGCAGGGCCCCACCCTGAGGCAGGGCCCGGATGAGAATTAGTGGCGCTTTCCACCACGACGCTTTTTGCGGCCTTTGAACTCAAAACTGGAGACTGGGAACATGGCTACCTCCTTCTCGGCCCTTCTCCGGTATTTTCTGACGGCCAGCGAAGGGAGCCCAGCTGAACACATACGACAACCGTCAGTTTACTTTAGCTTGGTTTACGTCTCCATACTGTTCCAAGAGAGCGGTCCCCTGGTTGAGAAGGAAGTCGGTGAGGTGGCCAGAGCGCTCGAACTTTCTCCAGTCGGATTCGTGGACCCAGAAAGGCTCTACGAGTTTGCCGTCAATGGCCATGGCCACGAAGCGGAACTCGCCTTCCTTGATGCCGAAGCCCATGCTTGAGAGAAACTCGACTCGCTGGCTGGACTGCACCGTGTAAGCCTCGCTGGATATTACGGTGAGCCTCAGCGAAGGCAATGTCAATGGGGGTGTGGCGCGTATGCAGTTAAGGGGTAGGTATGCCGCGAACCCACCACCGGCCATTGGGGGCTTGGTAGGTGGGAACCTTGAAATCGTGGAGAGTACCGTCAATGCACCAGCGCTGGACTGTGCGGAGGGGGCGGCGGAGGCGGCGAGCGTATTCGGAGGCTGTTAGCCACTCCAGAGGTTCATACAGCCAAGGGGGCTCGTTAATGTTTCTTGATTCTTGCAAGGGCCTCCAGTTGGCGCTCGGCATCGAGCTTGTCAGCGATTTCATCGGCTCCAGGGACGTTCATCCAGTCCAGAGCGGTGCGGTCGTCAATCATGTGCTTGTCTTTCAGGGCCATAGCCAGCTTGTTCAGGGCCATTGCGCTGATTGGGCGGATGGAGCCGGGGTCGAGGTACAAGCGCCACTCATCGGCTTTCTCGACTCGTTCCCAGGGGACCAGCTCGAAGTCCTGGGCGAAGTCTACGAAGTGGATGTCATGGTAGTAAGCAGCCATCAGGTAGAAGACTTGCTCGGCTACTTTGTAGACGGACTCGGCCATCAGCTTGGCACGGAGGCGAGTGAGGGATTGAGCGTGGAAGACGGCTTCGCTGTACAGGTCTACGCTGACGTTGCCGGAACCTTGCTTGCCCTGGCGGGAGTCGGGGAAGCCCTGGAGTTCCTTTTGGAGTTGCAGGAGGAGCTTAGGGTATTCAATGAACTGAGGTGGGAAGGGGCGAGGGAGTTTCAGTTCGGGGTAGCGGGCGTTGGCGGCAATGACACGCACCTCGGCAGGGATGCCACCGAAATCTTCAGCGGACAGGCCGGTGGCTTCGTCAATGAACCAGACGCCATTGTTGAGACGGACGGCGTTCTCAAACGCCTGCACCAACATGCGCTGAGAAGTTTCCTGCAGATTACGGCTGACACGGACGGGGGGAGGTGCATAGAAGCTGTTTAGAGGTGGGAGGCCGCAGATGCGGACGAGGTTGAATTTCTGACGCGGATAGGGATTGTCGCCGTCGAACAGGATTACGCCGTCACAGTCTACAATCATGCGCCCGTTGGGCCACTTCTTCTCGAACTTGGTGGGGAGGAGTTTGTCGATTTGCTTCTCTTCGTCTGTGCCTCCCCTCTCCCGGACAACTTCCTGGACGGTGGGGTCCTTGATGAGGAGGACCCGTACCTGGACACGTCCATCACCTATGCCCATGCGGTCGTCAGGCATACCGCCTACGGTGGACATGGGACCGGGAGGCATAATCATGGTGGGAGTCATGGAGGTGGTGGAACCGGCATCCTTGATGACGGAGGGAGGAGCGGCGTGGACATGACGGCCACGATCCGGGAACAGGTTGCGGACCTGGTCAGGGTACATGCGGTCGGTGTAGATGAGGTAGTGCCAGTCTTCATCGTTGATGGCTGCAGGGTCAGGATAGACGGTCTCGGGATCACGGCTCATGACCCAGACCCGGCCCCGGCCATAGTTGGCGAAGCGGTCGAAGCCGACCTGGAGGTAGCCATTACCGGCAAGCAGGGACCAGAGAGAGGCGTACATGATTTGCAGGTTGAAGAAGCCTTCGCGCCATTGAGCCTGGAAGCCTTTCTCACGCCGCTTGTCACGCCGGGGCTTACTACCTTGAGGGTCGTGGACGATATAGATTTTGGGATCGGCATCGGCCAGGTCGCTGGCTTCGGTACAGGTGAACATCTGAAGCTGGGGGATTTCGATACGGGGGCGGAAGGATGGAGACCGGCTGGTCTGGTTGAGGGACATGTTGTAAAAGTTGCGGGTTTCGTTGAAGAAGTCGTCGCCCAGGAAGGTGCGGCGGTAGTCAGCGCTGAGTTGCTGGAGCTGCTCGATCTGGCGGATCAGGTAGTTTGCGCCCTGGTCGGGATCGGATTTCTTGGTGTTGCGCCGGGTGACCACCACTTACCACGCTCCATAGTTGCACAGTTGCGAAACTGATGTTGACGAGCTTTGAGGTGATGTTCTCATTGCACGCTCTCCGGCTCGGTGTCTTCACACAGGAAGCGGCGGACTTCTTCCAGCGGGCTTAGACCTTGTTCGCCTGCGTTGCCTTTGAGGTATTCTTCGATGTCCATGCACAGGGCGACGAAGTCCTTGAGGCCGATGACAAAGGGGACCAGGTTGTCGGCGTAACGGGTCAGGTCGGCAAGCAGCTGACGGTATGCGCCGGAGCGGTTGATCTCACGCTTGGCATAGAAGTTCTGCCAGATGGTGTGCATCACCATCCGGTAGGACAGTTTGTCCTCAGGGCTTACTGAGGAGCCGTCTTGCCCGGCTTGCGGAACTGGGTCGCATTCGTCAGAGGAGTGACTCCGTCGCGCAGCGCCTGGGCTTTCTCCTGCAGGTCCTTGCGCAGAGCGGCGGTACGGTGAAGCATCTCCTCCTGCTCGGCCAGTTGCTCGTCGGTCATCATGCCGGAACGGGATGCCTGCGAAGCTGGGGTCTCGTTTCTCCATGGGCCACCTGTGTCTTGCACTTCGTAGATCAGGGTCTGCACCGGTGAATAGCGCAGAACCAGTTTGTCCCCTTCAACGGTTAAAGTTACTGCTTCACCGGGGTCGATGTCCAGAACTGTTTCGAGGTCGAGTTCAACCGAGCCGCCGTTCTTGCCGACCAGGGCTGCCAGCAGGGAGAGCAGCTGGCGGTTGGGGGATCGGGTAGGCCAGCTGGACTGGAAACGCTCTACGGTGGATTGCTTCATCTACACTCCTTCAAGACGCGTCTCCGCGTTGGGCTTGTTGTGCAGCTTGATGGACTTGAGGACGCGAAGGTGATGTTTGGAGATGGCTTCCTCCACGTCATCGCGCCACATGCGGGGGAGTTGGGTCATATTTTCATCGGCATCGGCCAGGGGAGATTTGCCCCCGAGGCCCTTGCGGGGAGGGGCCCATTGTTCGAGGGCGATCCAGCCTACAAGAGCACTGATGAGAATGTCGTCATGGCCACGCTTGACCTGCCAGCGGAAGTCGTCAGAGCGCTCACAGGCATCCATTTGCTGGACCAGGGCGGAGTCCCGGACGATGACCCGTTGGGAGCGGAGGGCATCGCGGAAGGCGTCCATCATGAGAGGGCGGGTGCGCAGGGTGGTCTCCCAACCGATGGTCTTGGAGACTTTCACGTCCCGGATGCGGTCGTCCCGGTTGCGCCAGCGATAGAGGTTGGGGTAGCGGTAGCGGTCACGCAGGACGGATTGGGCCCACAGGCCAAGGTTGCCGGTGAGTTCAATGTTCACCATGGCTTTGTTGTACCATCGTCCCAAACGGTCACACCAGTCCGCCAAGTGTTCAGGGTTGATGCGGAGCGCAAGCCGTGCGGCTTGGGCACCGGTCGTACCGTCCCAAACCACGAGGGACGCGAAATCTCCGAGTTCGTCGGGATCGAAGTTTTCTCCGGCTTCCCGGATTCCTCGGGCGGCGTCAGCTCCGATGTAGTACCAGTGACCCCAGACAGGTTGTTCCCAGACATGAAGGTCTCCTCCTCCCCGGACGGGGGACATATATTCACCAGAGTCGGAGCGGCGGAGCTGGCCAATGAATAAGGGTTCTTTGACAGTGGAGCGGGCGTAGGCCATCTCGTCAGGTTCAAAGACGGGATCGCCGGTGGAGATAAAGGCTTCGTCTGCGGTGGACGGGTACTCCTGGTGGAAGAGGGGGAGATAGCCTTTGCATTCAGTTTCTATAGTGAGACGACGCCAGGCCAGTTGGGCCCTGGAGCAGCCAAACTGTTTTATCAGGGTGCGCTCTTCGTCATCGGCAGGAGCGTCTTCAGCGATGTCGGGGCTGGCAACACAGGTAGGGTCGTCCATCCAAGGGATGAAGATAGGGCAGTATTCGTTGCGGCCCTCTACAGCTCCACACCAGTAGTCGAAGAAGTGCTCACCAGGGCCAGCCCGGCCATTAGCGGTGGACTCAATGACCACTACGGTCGATGGGTCCCTTGGAACCATCGGGAGTAGAGAGCCAAAAGATTCGACACCAGGGTAGAAAGCCGCCTCCGAAAGGTGGAGGAAGCTGAAGCCAAGGCCACGCCCCGATTCCACAGAGCCTGCAGTGGCGATTTCAAGAGCTGACTCTCCTTCCTTGTGGGGGATGGTGATGAGGTGTTTATTGGGGGGAGGCATGTCGAACATGGCCTGAAGGCTGTCCCGGCCATAGAGGTGGCGTGTGACTAGGTTGGTGGGAACTTCAAAGAGGCCCTTGGATGATTTGAACTGGTGGGCCACGATCAGGCCCTTGGCACCATCCCGGCTCAGGCCCTGACAGAGGCCGAGTCCTTCAGTGTAGCTGGAGATACCGACACGGCGGGCCTTGAGGACAATGGCCCGCATGAGCTTGCCTTCTTCCTGGAGTTTGCCGAGTTTCCGGTTGATGATCTTCTGGTTGGGGTTGAGGCGGAAGGGGACAAGGCGGCGAGTATAGCGGTCGCGGATGGGCAGCTTGGACAGGAAGGACTCGACTTTGGCCATCCGTAATGCCATCAGTGACGCCTCGTTCGCTTTCCCAGGCGGTAGAGTTCATTGTACTCGTCGGCAGCATGGTGAAGGTAGAGCACGGTGATGAACGCCAGGAGGAGGAGAGCGATGCCGACAATGGTGAGCAACATAATTATCTCGCCAGGCTGAGTACGCCTGATTGACGCTGGTTCTTGCGGACCACGCACTCGGCG
>Ga0335069_10010598_pt1 | contig 13060 bp, 12 predicted proteins | sample Lox_Sample_11_FD_206714 | JGI IMG/M metagenome (GOLD analysis project Ga0335069, IMG submission 206714) | Soil microbial communities from Loxahatchee National Wildlife Refuge, Florida, United States - Lox_Sample_1.1 | ecosystem: Environmental > Terrestrial > Soil > Wetlands | place: USA... | reverse complement strand
TGTGAGTGCGCGCCGTTAGTAGAGGGAGCCGGGCCGTCCGGCCCTGATCCAGTCGCGCACCTCGAACCAGTGGCTCGTGCGCAGCGCGTCCGCGATCCGCTCGTCGGTGTGCGCGGCGTAGAAGACGTTGTGCTCGAGGTCGCAGCAGATGGCGACGTCGGAGAGCGGGACGTCGGGGACCTGCATGAGCGCGTCCGCGGGCAGCTGCGCCTCGGCCACGGTGTAGTGCTTGAACTGGAGCTCGGGAGCGATCTCCATCAGGTCGGGCCAGTCGGGGCAGGTTCTCGAGCTCATGTCCAGCTTCCTTCGAGGCGGACGAGCCCGCGTCCTTCGTCCGCCGGGTAGACGACGAAGACGAGCGCGTCGTCGAGCGAGTGGTGCTGCGTGCCGAGCTGCTCGTCGGCGAGGTCGAGGCGGAGGTGGAGCCGGCCGTCGGCGAACGGCGGCCGGTCGGCCGCGAAGCGCAGCGGCAGGCTGTGCGTGCCGCCGTTCCAGCCGAGCTCCGCGGTGGAGATGCCGCCCGCCGCGACGAGCGTGCCGCCGTCGTCGCGCAGCTCCCACCCGAGCCGCGGGGCCGGGATCGGCGCGTCCGCGACCACGTCGAGCGAGATCGCGAACGGCTCGCCCGACAGCAGCTGGCTGCGCTCGTCGCCCTCGGGGCCGAGCAGGCGCACGCGCTCGACGCGCGCGACGTCGCCGCCCCACTCCTTCAGCCCGGCCGCGCGCTCCTCCGGGTCGCGCTCGCCCGCGAGCAGGCGCCGATACGCGACCACCGCCTCGTGCGTCGGCCCGTCGAATGCGACGCGGCCCTCGCTCAGCAGCACCGCCCGGTCGCACAGGCGCTCGACCGCGCCCGCGTCGTGCGACACGAACACGATCGTCCCGCCACGCTGCTTGAACTCGAAGATCTTCCCGAAGCACTTGCGCTGGAACGCCTCGTCGCCGACCGCGAACACCTCGTCGAGCAGCAGCACGTCGGCCTCGATGTGCGCCGCGATCGCGAACCCGAGCCGCATGTACATCCCCGACGAGTACGTCCGCACCGGCAGGTCGACGAAGTCCTCGAGGCCGGCGAACGTCACGATCTCGTCGAGCTTCTCGCGGATCGTGGCGCGGCGCAGCCCGTGGATCGACCCGTTGAGGTACACGTTCTCGCGCCCGGTGAGGTCGGGATGGAAGCCTGCCCCCAGCTCGAGCAGCGAGCCGATGCGCCCGCCGACCGCGACCTTCCCCGAGGTCGGCTTCACGATCCCGGACAGGAGCCGCAGCAGCGTCGTCTTGCCCGAGCCGTTGCGGCCGACGAGACCGATCGCGCTCCCCGGCTCGACCGCGAACGTGACGTCGCGCAGCGCCCACACGTCGGTGCCGCGCGTCCGGCCGCGCGCGACCACGAGATCCTTGAGCGCGCGCGTCTCGCGCGGGTAGACGCGGAACTTCCGCGCCGCGTGCTCGACGGCGATCTCGCCCGGCTTCACGGCAGCGCCCGTTCCACCACGGTCGCGAGCGTGCGGATGAAGGCGGGGTCGTCGTTGGGCATCTCGATCCGCTCGAGTCGCATTCCGAGCTCGGCCGCCTTCTCCTGCGCCTCGACGTCGATGTCCCACCGGATCTCGAGATGGTCCGAGACGAACCCGACCGGGCAGACGAGCGCGTGGCCGACGCCCTGCGCGCGCAGGTCGGCGAGGTGGTCGAGGATGTCGGGGCCGAGCCACGGCTCGCCCGTCGGCGACTCGCTCTGGAACGAGAACGACCACTGCGCGAGGCCCGCCGTGCGCGCCACCGCCTCCGCGGTCTCGAGCAGCTGGTCCCTGTAGGGATCGCCGGTCTCGAGGATGCGCGCAGGCAGCGAGTGCGCGGTGAAGACGACGTGGGCGGCCGTTCCGCGGACGCGGTCCGCGAGCAGCTCGACGAAGCCGGGCTCGAGGTGCCAGCTGTCGACGAACGCGAGCCGCGCGCCGTCGACCGCCGACTCGAGCTGGTCGCGGTAGCCCTTGATCGAGAGCGCGGAGTAGTGCGGCGCGAGCACGACGCCGGCAATCCGGTCGGCGCCGCCGCCGAGTGCCGCGTGGGCGGCGTCGGCGATGCGCGGCGTCCAGTGCTTCATGCCGGTGTACACCGGGATGCCGAGCTCGCGCTCGAGCGCCGCGCGCGTCGCCTCGGTGATCGCGTTCAGCGGCGACGAGTCCTCGATCCCGAGCCGGCGGTAGCGCTCGACCAGGTCCTCGAGATGCTCCGGCGCGATCGGCCGCCCGCCGCGGATGTCGGCGTAGTAGGCGGGGACGTCCTCGAGCCGCTCCGGCGAGCCGTACGCCATCAGCACGACCGCGTCAGGCACGCACCACCGCCGTCCGCTCCTGCACGAGCGCGGTGAGGCGCGTCAGCACGTCGGGGTCGGTCGACGGCAGCACGCCGTGCCCGAGGTTGAAGACGTGCGAACGGCCGGCGCCCTGCGCGAGCACCTCGAGCGCCGCGCGCTCGACGTGCTCCCACGGCCCGAGGAGCACCGCGGGGTCGAGGTTCCCCTGCACCGCGCGGTCCTCCGGGACCGCAGCGAGGGGCAGCCGCCAGTCGACGCCGATCACGTCGCCGCCCGCGCGCGCGACGAGGCCGAGCAGCGCTTCCGTCGCCCCGGTGCCGAAGTGGATCGTCGGCACGCTCACCGCGTCGAGGATCCGCCGCGAGTATGGCTCGACGTGCTCGGCGTAGTCCGCCGGCGCGAGCACCCCGACCCACGAGTCGAACAGCTGCACGACGTCGGCGCCCGCCTGCTCCTGCGCGGCGACGTAGCGCGAGAACTGCTCGGCGAGCTTCTCCATCAGCGCGTGCCACGTCGCGGGCTCGCGGTACATGAGCGCCTTCGTGCGGGCGAAGTCGCGGCTCGGGCGGCCCTCGACGAGGTAGCCGGCGACCGTGAACGGGCCGCCGCAGAACCCGATCAGCGCGCGCGCCGGGTCGAGCTCGGCGCGCGCGATGCGAATCGCCTCCAGCACGTGCTCGTCCGGCTCGCCCACCCGGAGCCGCTCGACGTCGGCGAGCGAGGCGACCGGCCGGTCGACCACCGGGCCGACGCCCTCGACGAGCTCGACGCCGATCCCCATCCCGAGGACCGGGGTCATGATGTCGGCGAACAGGACGGCCGCGTCGACGCCGTGCCGGCGGACGGGCTGCAGCGTCACCTCCGCGCACAGCTCCGGCTTCCCGGCGAGCTCGAAGAACGAGTGCCGCTCGCGCAGGGCGCGGTATTCGGGAAGGGAGCGCCCGGCCTGGCGCATGAACCAGACCGGCGTCCGCTCGGCGGGCTCGCGGCGCGCGACGCGCACCAGAAGCGGCTCGATCACTTACCTAGACTAGCCGCGTGACAGGCTCGGGCCCGCTCGTCGTCCGCTGGCACGCGCTCGACCACGCGCCGGTCGAGGCGGGCGCACGGCAGCTCGTGACGGTCGAGGCGGAGAACGCCGGCAGCGCGCCGTGGCGCACGCGCGGACCGGGCGAGGGGCTCTTCCTCGCGTACCACTGGCTCGACGAGCGTGGCAACGCGATCGTGTGGGACGGGCTGCGGACGCCGCTCGAGCGCGAGGTGGAGCCGGGCGGGCGCCTGCGGCAAACGATGGCGTTGCGCGCGCCGATCCCGCCCGGGCGGTACCGGCTCGCGGTCGACCTCGTGGAGGAGCACCGGTTCTGGCTCGCGGAGCTGGGCAACGAGCCGCTCGAGCGCAAGCTCGAGGTCGCGCCGCGCGACGCGTCGTCGGCGCGCACGTTCTTCCCGGCCGGCGCCGAGCCGACGGACGACTGGCACGCGCGCGCCCGTGCCCTGCACGAGGAGGGATACGCCGCCGTCGGCGGCGCGATCGAGGTCGAGCGCGGCGTTCTGCGCCGGCGCCCGCCGGAGCTCGAGCCGTATGCGCCGGGCGGCGGGCGGCACCCGCGCTTCCCGTACCCGCTCGTGTGCCCGTCGCTGCTCGCGCCGCTCGAGCCGAACGACGAGGTCGCCGGGCTACCCGCCTACCGCCCGGAGGACCGCGGCGAGCCGTTCATGTTCGACGCTCGCCTGCTCGTCCGGCTGAAGGGTGTCTGACACCGAGGACGGTGTCAGACACCAACGAGGCTCAGACTTCGATGGCGATCTGGTCGTCCACCCGGGTGAAGACGAACGCGCCGAGCGCGAGCGCGACCGCCGCCGCGACCACGAGGTAGAGCGCGTCGCCCCAGTACGGCATCGTCCCGAGGAAGAGCGGCGCGCGCACCGCCTGCACCGCGGGCGAGAGCGGGTTGAGCCAGTGGATGACGGCGACGACGTGCCGGTGCGCCGCGAACTGCGACAGCGGGTAGATCACGGGCGTCAGGAAGAACCACGGCACGAGCAGCGCGGCGACGATGAACTCCACGTCGCGGAAGAGCACGTTGAGCGACGCGAGCGCGAGCGCGAGCCCGGAGATGAGCGCGAGCACGAGCACCGCCAGCGGGATCGCAAGCAGCTCGGTCGCGCGCACGCGCGGCAGCCAGATCGCGTTGACGACGAGGAGGATGAGCAGCATCGCCGCGAAGCTGACGAGGTGCGCGCCGACGACCGACAGCGGCACGAGCTGGCGCGGGAAGCGGATCTTCCGGATGAGGTTCGCGTTGTCGAGCATCGAGCGTGTCGCCGACTGGAGCGAGGCGGCGAAGAACGTCCAGATGGAGAGCCCCGCGAGCAGGAACAGCGGATAGTGCGAGACCGCCGCGAAGCGCGTGTTCCACATGACGCTGAACACGAGCAGGTAGACGCCCATGAGCATGATCGGGTTCACGATCGTCCACAGGACGCCGAGCGCGGAGCCGCGGTACTTCGCCTGCAAGTCGCGCCGGAAGAGGTTCCCGAACAGCTCGCGATAGTGCAGGAGGTCTGCGTAGACGTTCATTCCGGCTTCCGCGCGTAGATCGACACGCCGCAGTAGTGGACGGCGCTCAGGTGCGTGATCGTCCCGATCGACAGGCCGACCTTCGGGATCTTCGAGAGCACGCGTCCGTACGGCGACGGCGGCCAGCCGTCGGGGCGCTCGAGCCGCCGCACGCGCAGGCCGGCGCGGACGAAGGCGGCGAGGTACTCCCACACCGTGTGCACGTGCTCGTTGATGCCGACCTCCTTCTCCGCCGCCTGGTCGGGGTTCTCCGGACTTCGCCCGACGCCGCGCGTTCCCTCGTTCAGCCCCGCGACGACCGCGCCCGGGCGCGCGACGCGCGCCATCTCCGCCACCATCCGCCGCAGGTCGAGGGCATGGTGCAGCGTCGCGAGGCAGTACACGACGTCGAACGTCCCGTCCGGGAACGGGAGGTGCTCGCCGTCGGCCTGCACGCGCCCGAACTCGCCGTAGAACGCGCCGCGCCCGAGGCCGATCTTCTCGTCCACGAGGATGTCGGTCGCGACGAACTCGCATTCCCGCTCGAGCCAGTACCGCGCCGCCCACGCCTTCGCCGCCCCCACCTCGAGCACGCGCAGCCCGCGGAGGTCGCCGACGTACCGGTCGAGGAGCACCTGGAACGAGTGTCCGTTCGCGAGCCACACGAGGTCGTTCCAGCCCAGCTCGCGGTTGACGAACGGGAGGACGCGGTCGACCTCGTCGTCCGGCTCGTACCAGCCCTCGGCGCGCGCCTTCTCGACCCAGCCGGCCACTTCCCCGAGCTTCTCGCGCGCGCCGGGCAGGTCCTCGTGCAGCATGAGCGGGATGCCGTTCTCGAGCGCGAACGACCGGCCGCATCCGGTGCAGGTGAGCGACGCCCCGTCGGCTGCGACCGCCGCACGGCAGAACGGGCATCGGAGCAGCTCGAGGAGGGGAGTTTCCACGTCCGGGTCCGCGGCCAACCTAGCTGATGAAATGGCCCCAAACACCGGCTTAACAGCCCTTGACTAGCTTGGTTCCGTGACGGTCATCGCGGCCGCTCTCGCTGCGCTCCCGGCCAGCCTGGCCACGATCTGGGGGCTCCGCCACACGCCGGCGGCGCGGCACGTCGTCGCCGCTCCCCGCGCCGACCGCTGGCACACGCGCTCGACGCCGCTCCTCGGCGGCTCCGGGATCTTCGCCGGCCTCCTCGTCGCGGCCGGGATCGCGGTCCTCGGCGGGGTGACGCCCGCGAGCCGCGAGCTCGGCGGCATCCTCGGGGGCTGCGCGATCCTCTTCGCCGCCGGGATCCTCGACGACGTCTTCACGCTCCCGCCGCTCGCGAAGCTCGCGGCGCAGGGCGGTGCAGCCGCGCTCGTGATCGCGTCGGGCGTGCAGGTGCAGATCATCTCGAACGACGTCGCCGCGACCGCTCTCGCCGTCTTCTGGCTCGTCGGCATGACGAACGCGTTCAACCTCCTCGACAACATGGACGGCCTCGCGGCGTCGCTCGCGACGATCGCGTGCGCGTTCTTCGCGGTGGACGCGTTCACCATCCATCCGAGCCACATGATCGGCGTGCTCTCGCTCGGCGTCTGCTTCGCGTGCCTCGGCTTCCTCCCGTACAACCTCCGCCTGCGGCGGCCCGCGTCGGTGTTCATGGGCGACAGCGGCAGCCAGGTGCTCGGCTTCGCGCTCGGCGCGCTCGGGCTCGCGTCGAGCTGGACGGTGGCGGGCTCGACCGTGGCGACGCTCATGCTGCCGCTGCTCGTGCTCGCGGTCCCGCTGCTCGACACGACGCTCGTCACCGTCGTGCGCCTGCTGGAGGGGCGACCGGTGACCAAGGGCGGGCGCGACCACACCTCGCACCGGCTCGTGTACGAGGGCCTCTCCGACAAGCGCGCCGTCGTCCTGCTCACGGTCGTCTCCGCCGCGCTCGGGCTGACGAGCCTCGCCTACAAGGTCCTCGACGACACGCGCATCACGCTCATCGGCGTGCTCATCACGTTCGCGTTCCTGCTCCAGTTCGGCAGCTACCTCGCGGACGTGAACCGCGCGCCGGTCTCGGAGCGCGCGCCGGGATTCGTCGCGTCGCTCCTCGTGCACCGCAAGCGGCTCGTCGAGGTCGTGGTCGACTTCCTCCTGATCAGCGCCTCGTTCACCGCCGCCTACCTCGTCCGCCTGCAGGGCACGGGCGTGCCGTGGGAGCGGCACGTGTTCGACCTCTCGCTTCCGGCGCTGCTCGTCGCGCGCTACCTCGCGTTCATCGGCTTCGGGCTGTATCGCGGCGTGTGGCGTTACGCCGGCGCGCGCGACGCCGCGAGCATCGTCGCCGCGTGCGGCCTCTCGGAGGCGGTCGCGTTCCTCTTCACCTGGGCGACGGTCCCCTGGAACGGCTTCCCGCGCGGCACGTATCTCATCGACTTCCTGCTGTGCACGTTCCTCATCGGCGTCTCGCGCTTCTGGGAGCGCGGGGTCGCGCGCGGGCTCGCGTCGCTCATCGGGCGCCGCGACCAGCACCGCGTGCTCATCGTCGGCGCGGGCCGCAGCGGTCGCAGCCTCCTGCGGGAGCTGCGGGAGACGCCGGGCGAGCGCGCGGTCGGGTTCGTCGACGACGACGAGGCGCTCCGTCGGCGCCGCATCCAAGGGGTCTCGATCGTCGGCGGGATCGACGACATCGGCTGGGCGATCGGCCGGTTCGCGCCGGACGCGGTGTTCGTCACCATCCCCGACGCACCGCGCGAGCGCCTCGACCGGGTGCTCGAGGCCTGTCGGCGGGCTGCGGTACCGTGCAGCTTCGTGCGTCGGGAGATCGAGCTCACGCAGGCCGTACCGCTCGGCATCGCGGCCGAGTGAGCACCCTCGCCACGACGCGCCAGACGCTGCGGGCGAACACGCTCACGGAGCGCTTCCTCGCCGCGCTCCCGCTCGCCACCGTCTACGTCTGGCTCTGCGGCCTGTACGCCGTCGAGACGTGGCAGCGAGTGACTCCCTGGCTCTTCACGGACGAGCTCGAGTTCACGCAGCTCGCGCGCTCGATCGCCGCCACCGGGCACGCCGCCGAGCGCGGGCAGCGGCACTCGCCGGACTCGCTCTACAACTACCTCACCGCGGCGATCTGGCAGATCCACAGCGTGTCCACGGCGTACGCGGGAATCAAGTACCTCGACGTCCTGCTGATGGCCTGCGTCGTCTTCCCGACGTACTTCCTCGCCAGGACCTTGGTCGGCCGGACGGCGGCGCTGTTCGCGGCCGCGGGCGCAGGCGCCATCCCTGCGATGGCGTACACGTCGTACATCGTCGAAGAGACGGTCGCGTACCCGTATGCCGCGCTCTGCTTCTTCCTCATCGCGAAGGCGTTCCTCGTACGAACCGGTAGCCGCTGGTGGAAGGCCGGCGCGATCATCGCGTCGCTGATCGCGCCGCTCGTGCGAACGCAGCTGCTGATGGTCCCGCTCACGCTCGTGTTCGCGCTCCTCTTCATGTGGTGGTCGAGCGACCGCGCAAGGGCCTGGCGGAGCACATGGTCCCGGGGCGACTGGATCGGCGCGATCGCGCTCGTCCTCGGCGCGGTCTTCCTCGTCAGCGCCGTTCTCAGCCACCAGTCAACGGAGTTTCACATCGTCTCGCGCGTCTACAAGCATCGGATCCTCATCGAGGGCGACTGGGCCGCAGGGTGTCTCGCGATCGGGATCGGCGTGCTTCCCTTCATGGGCGGGCTCGCAGCGCTCTTCCGCGCGCAGGGCGAGGAGCGGTCCCACGAGCTGCGCGTCTTCCGCAGCGTCGCGCTCGCCGCGATCCTGACCTTCGGCTTCTATACCGGCTTCAAGGCCGCCTATCTGTCGGCGGTGTTCGCGACACGCGTCGAGGAGCGAAATCTGATCTACATCGCTCCCTTGCTCTTCGTCGGGACGGCGCTCGTCTTCTCACGCCGCCGGATAAGCCTCGTCGGCCTCGCCCTGGCCGGGGCATACACCCTCTACCTGGTCGGCTACGCCCTGTATCACGTGACGCAGTACCCGTACCAGATGGGCGTCCAGCTCTACTCCGATGCGCTCGGCTTCGCGATCCTCCAGCAGGGCAATAGATTCCTCTCCTGGACGCCGGGGTTCGTCCGCTGGCTCCTCGTCGCGATCGCGCTCGGCGGCATCCTCGTCCTGCTCGCGCCGAGGATCCTCCGCCGGCGTCAGAAGCTCGTGGGAATCGTCTTCGCCGTCGCCGCGGCGGCTGTCGTGGGCTGGAACGTGACCGGCGAGCTCGCCGCCGCCACCGGGACGAAGTCGGTGGCCGCGCAGGCCGCGACGACGCTCCATCACCCCTTCGGCTGGGTGGACACCGCAACGCATCTCCGGCCGACGCTCTACATGGGCGAGGCCGAGGTCGATCAGAACCCCGAGTGGCTGCTCGAGTTCTGGAACCGCTCGATCGCCCGGGTGTCGAGCCCGGACGGCTCCGTCCTCGGCCCCGGGCCGTCGGGCAGCCCGAATACGAAGCCGAACGGCGTCATCTACTGGCAGAACGATCCGAACGCCCCGACTCCGCAGTATGCGTACGCGGTCGAGGACCTGCCGTGCATCGACTTCGTCGGAGATCCCGTTGCGAAGCACCCGTACAGGGCGGGCGGACGGATACAGACGTGGCAGCTCGTGCGGCTCTCCTCGCCGAACCGACTGCAGAGCGAGTGCAGCGGGATCTACGCGGATGGGTGGACGGGTGCCGCCGACAGCACGTATTTCCGGTTCTCCGGCGCGCCCGGGTGGCTGCGAGTCGTCTACTCCCGGAACGACTGGGGATACAAGAGCGGACCGACGCCGGTGCGAATCGTCCTGCACGAGGTCGTGACGCGAGACCAGGAGCCTGCGCTGGGACCGGCGATCAGGCGAATCGAGTCATCGGTGAACAGCACGCAGACGAAGGTCGCCTGGATCCGTGTTCCCGCAGGAACGTTCGCGGTCCACGTCGCGGTGGCCAGGAAGGTCATCCCGAACAACTGGAACCACGAGGGCGACCGGCGCCGGCTCGGTGTCGAGCTCACGTACCGCTACTTCCGGACCAAGCCGAGCAGATGAGCGTGAACCGCGCGCGGAGGATCGCCTCCGCCAGCGGCCCGCTCCGCTCCAGCAGCCTGAGCCCGGGGAGCGGACGGCGCGTCTGCGGGACGAAGAACGGGCGCGTCGCGAGCCGGTCGAAGCCGGCCGCGGCGAGGTCGGCGCGGACGTCCTCGAGGCGGTACTGCCTCGGATTGAGGTCGAAGACGAGCTTCCGGGTGGTGTAGCCCGCGATCCGCTCGAGGAGCGCGCGCCGGTCGGCGGCGTAGTAGATCGCGCGGAAGATCGTCGTCGCCTCCACCGGCTCGGGCGGCTCGTACACGTTCAGGTCCGCGGCGATGAGCTCGCGCCCGCGCGCACGGCCGGCCGCGACCATCTCCGCGTTCGCGTCCACGCCGACGTAGCGCAGCTCCGGAAGGAAGTCGCCGAGGCCTCCGTCGCCGCACGCGAGATCGAGGACGGTGTCGCCGGGACGGAGCTCGGGGCCGAGCGTGCGCACGACCTCTGCCCGCGCCGCAAGGTAGGCGGAGGCGTCGGCATACGCGGTCTCGGTCCATCGGCGCGCCTTCCCGCCGTACTTGTCCCACGTCGTCATCGCAGCGCGAGCAGCCGCTCGGGATGCTTGCGCAGGAACCGGAGCATCGCGCGCGCGTGCCAGATCGTGTGCCGCGTGAGGAAGCGCTTGTCGATCACCGCCGCGTACTCGTGGCGCACGACCGCCGCCGGCACGTACCACCGCTCCCACCCCGCGCGCGCCGCGCGGTAGTTGAGGTCGATGTCCTCGCAATACATCCGGAAGCCGGCGTCCCAGCCGCCGATCTCGTCCAGCATCACGCGGCGCTGCAGCAGGAACGCGCCGAGCATCGTGTCCGCCGGCACGGGCTCGCCGGGCCGCTCGTCGAGCAGGTAGTGGTGCCGCTGCCATCGCAGCGGCGGGAAGAGGAGCCGCAGCGGCGTCCGGCGGACGAGCGTCGCGCCGACGGTGGGGAAGCTCCGGCGGGACGCCTGCCAGGTGCCGTCGCTGTACAGCATCCGCGGCCCCGCGACGCCGCAGCGCGGATGCGTCTCCATGAACGCACGGAGGACCGCGACCGCGTCCGGCTCCGGGATCGCGTCCGGGTTGGCGATGAGCACGAGCTCGTGCGTCGTGCTTGCGGTCCCGACGTTCGCGTTGGCCGCGAACGAGAGCACGTGCTCGTTTCGGAGCACGCGGACGCCGCCGGGCAGGCTCGCGGGCAGGCTATCGGGGACCGGGTTGACGATCAGCAGCAACTCGTCCACCTGCGGCGCGAGCACCGGCAGCGAATGCTCGAGCTCGCCCGCGTGGCCGTGCGAGATGACCACCGCGGAGACCTTCACGCGAGCCTCCGGTAGACGTCCGCGGTGAGCCGTGCCGTCTCCTCCCACGTGAATCGACGCGCACGGGCGAGCCCGGCGGCGCGCAGCTCGTCGCGGCGGGCGAGCGCGTCGCGCACGCCCGCGACGAGGTCGTCGGTGAGGACGCCCGCGTCGCCGACCACCTCGCGCACCGCCGCGTCCGGCCGCGCGACCACCGGCGTCCCGCACGCCATCGCCTCTGCGCACGTGAGGCCGAAGCCCTCGTAGCGCGACGGGTGCACGAGGCACGCGGCGCGCTGGTACAGGCGCACGAGCTCGTCCTTCGCCACGTACCCGCGCACCTCCGCGCCGCCGTCGCGCAGCGCGCGGACGAGCCCCTCGTCCTTGTGCGGGCCGACCACGACGAGAGGCATCTCCATCGCGCGCGCGGCGTCGAGCGCCGCGAGCGGGTCCTTGCGCGGCTCGACTGCGCTCACGAACAGGAGGTATCCGTCGTGGGTCTCGCCGGAGGGGCGGAACTCCGCGTCGGGCGCGAGCGGCGTGACGGTGATCTTCTCCTCCGGGATGCCATACAGCTCGACGAGGTCGTCGCGCGTGCGCTCGGAGATCGCGAAGACGTGCGTGGCACGGCGCGCCGACCAGGGCACGACGAGCTTGAAGATCCCCCGCTCGCGCGGGGGCATCACGGTCGGGTCCCGCTCGAATGAGAGGTCCTGGACGGTGAGCACGGCCGGGCAAGGCAGGCCGGGCGGGACGGCGTGCACGAAGTGCGCGAGGCTCGGCCGCAGCCGGCGGAGGAGCCTCGGCAGCGACCACAGCATCCGCAGCTCCTGCACGCGCGCGTCGAGCTCGATCGCGCGGATGCCCTCGGGCACGAGGTCGGGCCGGCGGGTCACCGCGGCGACATCGAGGTCGCGCGGCAGCGCGCGCAGCAGCTCGCGCACGTACGTCTCGTCGCCGGTGCGACGGCGGCCGAGGTAGTCGGCGTCGACGACGATCATCCTGCGGCCTCACGGTACGCATCGACGAGCAAGCGCGCGGACTCGTCCCACGAGTAGTCGCGGGCGCGACGCAGCCCCGCGGCGAGGAGCTCGTCGCGGCGCGCGATCGCCTCCTCGATCCCCGCCGAGATCGCGGCCACGTCGTACGGGTCGACGAGCACCGCCGCCCCGCCCGCCACCTCCTCGGTCGCGCCGCCGCGCGCGGTCACCACCGGCGCGCCGCACGCCATCGCCTCCAGCACCGGGATGCCGAACCCCTCGTACAGCGACGGGTAGACCACGCAGAGTGCGCCCCGGTAGAGGCGCGCGAGCTCCGCGTCGTCGGCGAAGTCGACCCACGTGACACCGTCGCCGCGCGCCTCGACGCCGCCCCACCCGCGGGCGCCGGCGACGCGCAGCTCGACGCCGAGGCGCTGCGCCGCCTCGATCGACCGTGCGAGGTTCTTGCGCGGCTCGAGCGTGCCGACCGCGAGCACGTACTCGCCGTCCGCGCGCGGCCCGTCGGCGGTGAACGTCTCGGCGACGGCGTTCGGGACGACGCGGATGCGCTCGCGCGGCACGCGGAGCAGCTCCTCGACCTCGCCCGCCGTGAACTCGGAGACGACGGCGACGACGCGGGCGTTGCGGACGACGCGGGGGACGACGTGCCGGCTGTACGTCCGCATCCACGGCGGGAACGCGCCGGGGAGCCGGAAGACCGCGAGGTCGTGGACGGTGACGACGACCGGGACGCGGCTGCGAACCGGGCCGCGGTACGTCGGGCAGTGGAGCACGTCGGCGCCGCGCGCGGCGTGCGGGAGCACGTGCGGGTACCACG
>Ga0335069_10010597_pt1 | contig 13060 bp, 11 predicted proteins | sample Lox_Sample_11_FD_206714 | JGI IMG/M metagenome (GOLD analysis project Ga0335069, IMG submission 206714) | Soil microbial communities from Loxahatchee National Wildlife Refuge, Florida, United States - Lox_Sample_1.1 | ecosystem: Environmental > Terrestrial > Soil > Wetlands | place: USA... | reverse complement strand
GCGAGTTGTACGTTCGCGAACTAGGAGGCTGAGCGATGGCGGAACACCTGCAGAGCGAACTCGATTCCATCCGTGCCGAAGTACGCGCGTGGCTGGCGAACAACTGGAACCCGGCGTGGCGTGCCCAGGCCATCGATGGACCGAACCGCATCGCCTGGTTGACGCGCGTCGTCGAGGCCGGCTGGGCGGCGCCGCGTTGGCCCGTCGAGTGGTTCGGTCGCGGCTGGGACGATGCGCGCGGCCGTGTCGTCGAGGCGGAGTTCGCCCGCGTCGGCGCATTCGGCACCGGCCAGGACCGCACCAACCTGTGGTCCAACACGGTCATGACCTTCGGCAGCCCCACGCTGAAGGCGCAACTGATCGGTGGCCTGCTGCGCGGCGAAGTGAACATGTGCCTGCTGTACAGCGAGCCGGGTGCCGGTTCCGATCTCGCGGGGGTGCGCACCCGCGCCGACCGGTCCGGGGATGAGTGGGTAGTCAATGGCCAGAAGGTCTGGACGTCGCGCGCCAAGGTCGCCGACTACGGCATGCTGATCGCGCGGACCAACTGGGACGTGCCGAAGCACAAGGGTCTGTCGTTCTTCTTCCTGCCGATGAAGCAGCCCGGCGTGGAGGTGCGCCCGCTGCGGCAGATCACCGACGAGTCGGAGTTCAACGAGGTGTTCCTGACCGACGCGCGGGCACCGGCCGCCAACCTGCTCGGTCGCGAAGGCGACGGCTGGCGGGTGCTGGTGACCGCGCTCTCCTACGAGCGTTCTGTGATGGGCGAAGCCGCGCGCGGACCGCGCAGCGGCGTCGGTGTCGAGCGGCGCCAGGGCGAGGCCGAGTTCGTCGCGCTGGCCCGCGAGGCCGGCCGCCTTCAAGAACCCGAGATCCGCCAGCGCATCGCCCAGGTGACGGCGTGGCGGCGCCTCAACGATCTGAACTCGGCACGCGCCAAGGCTGAGGTTCAGCAGGGTTCGTCGTCGCCGATCATGTCGCTCGGCAAGCTCGCCATGTCGCGGATCCTGCACGAGGAGGCCCGGCTGCGGACGGATCTGCTGGGCGCCGAGAGCCTGCTCGAAGGCCCGGATCATCCGCGCGCGGAGGACGCCAACTTTCTGTCGCTGAACGCCTACTTCACGTCGATCGGCGGCGGTACCGATCAGATCCAGCGCAACATCATTGGCGAACGGGTGCTGGGCCTGCCGAAGGAACCGGAAGTCGATCGCGACGTGCCGTTCCGCGACGTCAAGGGCGGCTGACCGCACGCCCAGTTTCGAGAGGTGGATTCGCCACGATCAACGTTGCGAGCGCGGGAATTCATCGCATCAGCCTGAAGCAGGTGCGCAATTCGCCAACGAACAGTTCGGGTTGTTCGAACGCCGCGAAGTGGCCGCCGCGATCCAGTTCGTTCCAGTACACGATGTTCTTGTAGCGCACCTGCGCCCAAGAACGCGGCGTTGCGATGATCTCCTTCGGGAAAATGCTGCAGCCCGTGGGGAGCGATACGCCGGCATCCGCTGCGCCGCCGAACGCCTTGCCGAAGCTCTCCCAATACAACCGGGCAGACGACGCACCCGCCGCGTTGAGCCAGTACACCATGACGTTGTCGAGCAATTCGTCGCGCGTCAGCGCCTTCTCGGGATGGCCGTCGCAGTCGGTCCACGCCCAGAACTTTTCGAGAATCCACGCCGCCTGGCCGATCGGCGAATCGACCAGCCCGTAGCCGAGCGTCTGCGGCCGGGTCGCTTGCTGCTTCGAATACCCGGAATCCCACTCTTGATAGTGACGCGCCCCTTCGAGCGCCCGTTTGTCGCGGTCGGTCGGGTTCGCCAACGATTCCGCGGTGGGGCCCGCGTTCGGCATGTTGACGTGGATGCCGATGCAGTGGCCGCGATTCTGCATCCCGATTGCGGTCGTGACCGCCGAACCCCAGTCGCCGCCCTGCGCGACGTAGCGCGTGTAGCCGAGACGCGTCATCAGCGCGTCCCACACGGTCGCGATCTTCTCCACGCCCCATCCCGTGCTCGTTGGTTTACCGGAAAAGCCGTAGCCGGGAAGCGATGGACATATCACGTGGAATGCATCGGCCGCGGAGCCGCCGTGCGCGGTCGGATCGGTCAACGGCGCGATGACCTTGTGGAACTCGACCACCGAGCCCGGCCAGCCGTGGGTCATCAGCAGCGGTAAGGCGTTCGCATGTTTGCTGCGCACGTGCAGGAAGTGGATGTCGAGTCCGTCGAGCGTGGTTTTGAATTGCGGGAACGCGTTCAGCCGCTCTTCGGTCGCGCGCCAGTCATACTTCTCCGCCCAGTACGCGCAGATCTCGCGCATGTACGACAGCGGCACGCCCTGCGTCCAGTCCTCGGGCGTCTCGGGATCGGGCCAGCGCGTGTTGCGCAGTCGTTGCCGCAGGTCGATGAGTTGGTCTTCCGTGATCTCGATTCGGAACGGTCGAACGTCGGTCATCGCAATGCACCTCGAATTTGTTGGAACGCGTCACTTCACGTGGCCGATCTTCCAGGTCTCCATACGCTCGCTACGTCAGGTCGAACAGTGTGCGCGCGTTCTCGCCGAGCACGAGATTGCGGCGATGCTCGCTCATCCCGGCCAGTGCAGCATGCACTTCCGCCACCGCATCGATGTGACTGTCGATGTGTGGATAGTCGGAGCCCCAGAGGAACCGCTCTTCGCCGACGAGGTCGCAGTTCGCGTCGATCGAGCGCTCCTGCGGATCCATCGTGTACCAGAGGTTGCGGCGGAAGTACTCGGAGGGCTTCATCTTCATCGGTGTCGCACGGCCGAAGCGTTCGTACTTCTCGTCGAGCCGATCCATGACGTACGCGGCGAAACCGGCGCCGGCCTCTACAACGAGCACCTTGAGGCGCGGGAAGCGATCGAAGAGTCCGTCGCACACCATCGACGACACGGCGGGGATGAGCTGCATCGTGCCGCCCAGACCCAGCGAGAAGACCAGGTTGGTGTCCTTGCCAGAGTCGTACCAGCCGGGGCCGGCGAGACCGACCTGGCGGCGAAAGCGCACGATGAGGTGCACGCAGAGCGGCAGGTTCGCTTCCTGCAGCGTCGCCCACAGCGGATCGAAATCCGGGTGCGACGGGCGCTTGCCCATCACGCGTTCGGGCGCCATGAACATGCCTTTGAAGCCGAGCTTCAGGCAGCGCTGCAGTTCCGTCAGCGCGAGCTGCGGGTCGTACATCGGAACGTGCGCGATGGGCACGATGCGGTTGCGCGCAGGCGCCGAAAAATCGACCTGCCAGTTGTTGTAGGCGCGGGCGTAGGCCATCGCGAGTTCCGGATCGTCTTCCTTGTCCCACAGGATGCCGATCGTCGGAAACGTGATGCCGGCGTCCACGCCCCACTCGTCGAGCAACTTCACGCGCGCCGCGGTGTTCATGCTCGCGGGCGGACAACCGTCGAGGTACGTATGCGCGGGGTTGGCCAGCAGCTGCAGCGGATCGTGCTCGACGCCGCCGAGACCCGCGAGGCGGCCGCCCATGATGACGTCGCCGTCGGCCACCAGAACCTGACCTTCCGGCGTATCGACGATCCGGATGGCGCGGTCGCGGTAACGCGGCTCGAGGTACGTCTCCCACAGATCCGGCGGCTCGAGGACGTGGGAATCGGCATCGACGGTGAAGGGGCGGTTCATGGGACCTCCTGGTTTCGGTTCGATGTTCAGTTTTCTGTGTCGTTGCGTGAATCCTGTCGCGTCAATCCTGCATGCGGCTCGCGCCTTCAGCGCAGCGGCCCGTCGGCCTCTTGCGCGCGCACCTCTGCCTCGCTCATGCCCAGCCAGTCGTGCAGCACGCTCACGTTGTCTTCACCGACGCGCCGCACACGGCGGTACACCTCGCACGGCGTCTTCTCGAAGTGCAGCGGCAGACGATCGACCCACATCGGGCCCAGCTGCGGGTCCGGATCGTCCACCGGCGTGAGAAAACGCGCGTGGCGCAACTGCGGATCGTGCTCGTTGAGATCGATGCCATCCTGCACCACACCGGCCGGTACGCCGGCAGCCTGCAGCAAGTTCATCGTCGCCACGACGTCGCGGTCGCGTGTCCAGTCGGCGATCCTCGCGTCGATCCGCACGCGCGCCTCGGCACGCCCGTTGGCAGAGTCAAAGGCCGGATCGCGCGCCCAATCGGGGTCCCCCATCGCCCGCCGCAACGCGCGCCAGTGCGCATCCGTCATACAGGCGATGGCGAGCCAACGCTCGCCGGCGATGCCGGCATCCTTCGGCTTGCATGGATACACATCGTGCGGCACCGCCGTGTCGTATGGCAGCACGTTGCCCGAAGGGCGCGCGGCGCGGCCGTTGCCGAACAGATCCAGAAGCGACGGCCCGAGGAAGTTCACGCCCACTTCGAATTGCGACAGGTCGACGCGCTGGCCGCGACCGGTGCTGTCGCGACACTCGAGCGCGGCGAGCACGACGAGCGCACCGTGCAGGCCGGCCTGGTGATCGTTGTACGAGTAACCGACGCCGATGTCCTCGCGGCCGGGCACGCCCGTTAGATGCGTCAGCCCGCAGAGGGCGTGGATGGTGGGCGCATACGTCACGAAGCCCGACCACGGGCCGCGCTCACCCATGCCGGACATCTGCACGTAGATCACCCGCGGGTTGCGCTTGCGCGCCGGCTCGTAGCCGACACCCCAGCGATCGAGCACGCCGACGGCGAAGTTGTCGATCACGACGTCGGCCTGATCGATCAGCCGCTCGCACAACGCGCGCGCCTGTGGGTGCTTCATATCCAGCGCCAGCGCGCGCTTGTTGCGATTCCACATCACGTAGAACGGCGAACTCACATCGTTCGCTCCGACGGCGCGATCGGCCGAGTTGACCTTCACGATGTCGGCGCCCATGTCGCCGAGGATGCGCGTGACGAAGGTCCCGGCCAGGACGTGGGTGAAGTCGAGTACGCGCAGACCTTCGAGCGGTCGAGCGCTCATCGGGGATTCTCCCAGCCGAGTTCGGAGAGCATGACTTCTGCTGACAGGTGAGTTGAGTCGCGCGGTGCACACGGCGTTTCGGAAAACTCGAAGGGCGCCCCCGGCGCACGCAGTTCGCGCCCGCCGACGTCAAGCGTCGACCACCATTCCCGTGTGGCGAGCTGCGGGTTGTCGGCGAGTCGCTCGATCGGCTGCACCCAGCCGTACGGCGAGTGTCGGGCTTGTGCGCGATAGAACAGCTCTTCGGCATCCTGTTTCGCCACCCACTCGCGCATCAGCTGCATCATGCGCGCGATTAGCAGTGGGGCGTTCGCCGGATCGGCGTACTTCTCGTCCAGCAGATCGCCGTGCGCGTCCTCCTCCACTAGCCACGTCAGCTGCGCGTCGATCTGCGGCGCCGGCGTCACCATGATGGCGCCGTTCTGCGCGGGCATGACGGTGTACGCCATGGACCAGTGCGTGCCGCCCTGCCGCGGCAGCACCTTGCCGCGGCGCATGCTCTCGCCGTACCAGTAGAACATCAGCACGTGCTCGAGGCAGGTGACGAGGCACTCGTGCACGGGCACCGAGACGCGCTGCCCTTCGCCGCTCGCGCGCGCGTATCGGCGGCCCGCCAACGCGGCGATCGCCGCATAGATGCCGGACACCATGAAGTTGAGCTCACCAAACGTCTTGAGGGGCGTGGTGTCCGGTGCGCCCGTGGTGCCGACGCAGCCACCGAGCGCGCCGGCCACGAGGTCGGGCGCCTGGAAGTCGCGCCACGGCCCGTCATCCCCGAACGACGACACGTCCACGTGCACGAGCCGCGGATTCGCGCGTCGTGCGGCGACCACGTCGACATGATCGATCGCGAACGCGCCGGGACAGGTGAGCAGCACGTCGGCGCGCTCGACGAGCTGCTGCAAGCGCGCACGATCCGCATCGCGCCCCAGATCGGTCGTCAGGAACCGGCGACTGGTGGCGAAGAACGCGTACCAGAGCGATGCGCCGTCGCCGTGCAGGTGAGGTCCGCGCCGCCGCAGCGGATCGCCGCCCGGCGGCTCCGGGCGCACCACGTCGGCGCCAAGATCGCCGAGCAGCTTGGCACCGAAGATGCCGCGCTCGTCGGTTAGATCCACGATACGCGTGCCAAGCAGCGGGCCGCCTCCCATCGCGCTGTCTCCTCGGGACTGCATCGTCACCGTGTCACGGGAAGCTTGAAGATCCGCGCTGCGTTGAGGCCGAGGATCTTCGCCCGCGCGGCGTTCGACAGGTGTGCCATCTGCCGTTCCACGCTCGCTGCCGAGTGCGGCCACGATCCTTCGAAGTGCGGGTAATCGTTGGCCCACAGCACGTTGTCCACGAGAGCGTTCGCCTCGACCGCGGCCAACCCCGCATGGTCTTCCTGGAACGTTGCGAAGCACTGGCGCCGGAAGTACGTCGACGGCAGTTCCTTCAGCTGCGGCCGAACGAAGAAGTGATGGGCCCTGTAGGCATAGTCCATTGTCTCGAGCAGCCACGGCACGAAGCCGATCCCGGACTCCACGAGACCCACGCGCAGCCGCGGATGCCGCTCGAGCACACCCGAGGCGATCAGTTGCACGAGCGGCTCGATCGTCGTCTCCATCGAATGGCACACGTAGTTCACGACGGCACCGCCGTCGCCGGTGACGGCGCGCGGGTCGCGACCGGTCGAGACGTGGAAGGTGATCGTCAGATCCGCGTCCTCGATCGCCGCCCAGAGGCGCTCGAAGCGCGGATCGTTGTACTCGAGGTTGCCCGGTTTCTTCGGCCCATACACCGGCGAGTTGCCGAGGCAGACGCCGACGAAGCCGCGCTCGGCCGCCCAGCGCACCTCGGCCAATGCGCCGTCGAGGTCGCCTGCCGCGATCGACGCGAGCGGCAGCGTCCGACGGCCGTGCCAGCCGTCGGCGCCGAACGTCGCGTAGGCCCAGCGGTTCCACGCGCGGCACATCGCCATCGCAAAGACCGGGTCGGGCGTGGCCCAGCACACGAGACCCTTCGTCGGGAAGATCAGTTCGACGTCTACGCCGTCCGCGTCCTCGTCCGCGAGCCGGCCGACGACGTCGCGCCCGGCGAGGCTGCGCCGGACGTCTTCGGCATCCATGCGCGAGCCGACGACCGGTGCCGCCGCGCCGTCGGGTGCCGGGGGCGCTTTGACGCGCATCGGCGCATTGCCTTCGCTGACGAACCACTCGGAGCCGTCGTCGCGGCGCTCGATGCGCGGCAGCCGGTGCGCGTACTGCGGCTCGATGTGATCGACGAGGTACGTCGCGGGCTCGTTCGCGTGCGCATCTGCCGACACGACGAACAGCTTGTGCGGATCGTCGGCGCGGAGGGTGCGATCCCAGCCGTTGGGTCCGGGTGTCTTCAGACGCCAGGCATTGGGGGAGTGTGCAATCTCGACGGCGGCCATGACGAACCTCCTGATGCGGTCGCGGGTTGCATGCGGTCGACGGATGGACCGCGATCTGAAGAGGGTACCGATGGTAGAGGGGAAGTACCAGGTTGGCGAGAGTTCGACCGCTTCGTCGATCGTGCCCTCGAACACGAACGCGAGGTCGCCGCGCCCCGGTTGCGCCGTTGGCCGCGGGCAGAAAACCGCGGATCCTGCCAGAGCTTGGGACCGTGAAAGTTGAGTTTCGCATTCGCGCCGACCGCGATCGCAAAGATGGCGGTCTTGCCGCTGCGAAATTCGGCCTCGTGGATCAGTTCGAATCCGAGGCGCTTGTAGAACGCCATCAGCGCGTCCGGGTCGCGCGCCGGGAGCGAGACGTGATCCCAACCGATGACGGGCATCTGCACTCTCCTCTACGAGTTCCGGCTCGCATCATGCGTGCACCCGCCGGACCACTCCACTGTGGACGTCCACGACGAGCCGCGTCATCGCCGATCCGACGACAGCCGACGAACGAAGTCAGAAGACGCGCTAGTATTGGTACCGGCATATTGTTCATGGTACCGTCCGGTGGCCGATCCGTTTCGGTCTGGAGCGCTCTTGCCGAACCGCATCCGCACATCTGACGAACGGAGAGAATCCTATGTCGCTGAACGTTGACGACTACGGCGTGATCGATGTCGACACCCACATCATCGAGCCGCCGGATCTATGGACGTCGCGGGTGTCGGTCGAGAAGTGGGGCGATGCGGTCCCGCACGTCGTGGCGGATCCGGCGTCGGGCGTAGACATTTGGGTCACGGGTTCGACCGTGCTCCAGCCAGCGGCGATCGCCGCTCAGGCCGGGCACCCGAAGTTTCCGCCGGATCATCCGAAGAACCTGGCCGAAGCCAGGCCGGAAACGTGGCAGATCGGACCGAGGCTCGAGCGCATGGATGCAGCCGGCGTGCGCACCCAGATTCTCTACCCGAACGTCGTGGGGTTTGGTGGCGGTCGTTTCTTGAGCATGAACGACCCCGCGCTCACGCTGGCCTGCACTCGGGCCTACAACGATTTCCTCGCGGAATGGGCGAGCGCAGCGCCCGGTCGGCAGGTGCCGATGATGGCGTTGCCGTTCTGGGATCTCGACCTGTCGCTCGCGGAGATGCGTCGTGCGGCAGCGCTCGGGCACAAGGGCATCGTGTTCACGTCGGAGCCGCACGCTTGGGGACAGCCGCGGCTCGTCGAGCCCCATTGGAATCCGCTCTTCGCCCAGGCGCAGGAGATGGGTCTGCCGATCAACTTCCACATCGGCAGCGGCGGCTGGGTAGACAGAGGCGCATTCGAAGGCGCGGGCAAGCACGCCAACTTCGCGCGGCTGGCCGTTCTCCTGTTCGTTGCGAATGCGCAGGCGATCACCGACGTCATCTATGGGGGCGTCTGCCATCGCTTTCCGACGCTCAACTTCGTGTCGGTGGAAAGCGGGGTGTCGTGGCTACCCTTCCTGATCCAGGCACTCGATTGGCAATGGATGAACTTCGGCGTCCACAAGGAACACCCGGAATACACACTGCTTCCCAGCGAGTATTTCGCGCGGCAGATCTACGGCTGCTTCTGGTTCGAACGCGGCCAGCCACTCGAGAGCGCGGTCGCGTATCTCGGCGCCGACAACGTCCTCTTCGAGACAGACTTTCCCCATCCAACGTGTATGTCTCCCGGTGAGGCGACCTACGCGACCGAACCGCGCGAATATATCGAGAAGCATCTCATGCCCAACTTCTCCGAGGAGGTCCTGAAGAAGCTGCTGCACGACAACGCCGCTCGTGTGTACCACCTCGACTAGAACGCGTCTCAGCAACCGATTCGAGGCGTACGCCCGTGTCCCCGGATGCACCCGTGATCCTCGAAGTCGCCATCAACGGCATGACGTCGAAGGCGAAGAATCCGCATGCGCCTCGCAGCGCGCGCGAGATCGAGCGCGAATCGCTGCGCGCCTTCGAACTCGGCGCCAGCATCGTGCATGCGCACAACAGCGACATCGCGCTGACGGGCCAGGCCGCTGCGGATGACTATCTCGCGGCCTGCCGATCCTCGCCGCGTGGCCCGACGCGCTGTGGTATCCGACGTTGACGATCGGCAAGGGTATGGCGGCGAGGCTCGATCACGTCGAGCGCATCGCGCGCGTGGTCGCCGTACCGATGTGCGCCTTCGATCCGGGCTCGACCAACATCGGCATGCCCGGACCGGGCGGCATTCCGGTCGGGGGCGTCTACGCAGTCTCGTACGACGACGTGCGCGTCGCGTTCGAGTTCTGCGAGCGCCTGCGGCTCGGTCCCGCGCTCGGCATCTACGAGCCGAACGCGTTGCGCACCACGCTCGCCTGGCTGCGCGCCGGAAAGCTGCCGGCGGGTTCGATGGCGAAGCTCTATTTCGGCGGCGAGTACGGGTTGCTGTCGACCGAGCCGGGTGTCTCGTTCGGGTTGATGCCGACCCCCTAACGAATCCGTGCAGGGGCGTCTGCCCGCGTGCGGGTCACGCCTTCACGTCGAGGTTGTAGACGCGCGCCGCATTGCCGTAGAGCACCTTGTGCTGGTCGGCCTCCGGCAGCGGCGCCAGCACCTCTTCGATCTTCTTGCGCGCATCTGGATAGAGGCAGGTCGGGTGCGGATAGTCGGTTTCGACCATCACGTTGCCGGCACCGATCCGCTCGATTGCGCGCGACACGTCGTCTCTCTCGAACCAGAACGACGCGTAGATTTGCCGCTGGAAATACTCGGTCGGGTGCAGTGCGAGCTTGATGCCGTTCTCGGCTACCTGATACTCGGCCGACTCGAGGATGAAGGGCAGCCAGCCGAGGCCGCTCTCGACGGAGACGAAGTTCAACGTCGGATAGCGGTCGAGCAGTCCGCTGAAGATCAGGTTGACGATGCAGCGCGCATTGGCGATGAACAGAATCGTCGAGACCGCGCCGATGGCCCGCGGCGGACCGATGCCGGGCCACAGCGCGTTGGCGGGATTGCCGGAGCCGATGTGGAAGTTCACCGGCAGGCGGCGCTCCTGCGCAGTCGAAAAGAGCGCATCCCATGCCGGATCGACGAGTGACGGGAGATTCCACGTCTCCGGCGAGTCGGTCATCGTGAAACCGGTGAGCCCCAGCTTGTCGTGGCAGCGCTCGAGTTCGCGCGCGGCCTCGCGCGGTTCCCAGAACGGCAGCATGGCCTGCGGCAACAGCCGCCCACCGCTCGCGCGCTGCAAGTCTGCAGCCGCGTCGTTGTACGCCTGGACGCAGAAGTTACGCAGCGTGCGGTCTTCGATGCGCATCATCGAGCCGCCGGCGAAGCCGAGCACGTTCGGATAGAGGATCTGTCGCGCGATGCCTTGTTCGTCGAGTGCGCGCACGCGCGCTTGCGGTTGGCTGGCCGCTGGCGTCATCTCCTCGAGCCGCGGCAGCGTGTACATCGCCATCGCCTTCGAGCCGTCGGGGCGGATCACGCAGAAACCGGGACCGGACAGTTCGAAGTCGCGTCCGACGACCCACGCGTCGCTGCCGTCGGGCTTGCGCACGACGCGCGGTGCCACGTCGCGCAGCGCGGCCGGTGCGCGCGCGGTCCACAGGTCCGCCGGCTCGGTGAAATGCGCGTCGATGTCGATCAGCGGAAGATGTGCGATGGCGCTCATGGGGCTGTTCTCCTCGGGATCTTTGGTACCGATTGTGGCCCGGGAGGTACCGGGACGGGACGACGATACGTCGTTGTCTCTCCGACGTCCAATGAACGCTCGAAGAAGATCGAAAAAGCGGCTTGGTAACGAACGATATCCAATGGTACCGTCATGCACGATGGCGCCGCGCCGCGTGCGCCCGGGGAAGAACGAGGAGGCGAGGCGTCATGGCACAGTCGACGGTGATCAAGGGCGGAACGGTCGTGGACGGAACGGGTCGGCCCGGGGTGCGTGCAGATGTCCGGCTGGCGGACGGGCGGATCGACGCGATCGGCGCGAATCTGCGCGGCGACAGCGTGATCGACGCAGCGGGCATGGTCGTGGCGCCGGGGTTCATCGACGTCCACACGCACTACGACGCGCAGGTCTTCTGGGATCCGGCGCTGACGCCCTCGTGCTTCCACGGCGTCACGACTGTGGTGGCCGGCAATTGCGGCTTCAGCCTCGCGCCGACGCGCCCGGCCGACCACAGTCTGCTTGTTCACACCCTCGAAAAGGTCGAGGACATGAACCCTGCCACGTTGACTGCCGGCATCCCCTGGGACTTCGAGAGCTTTCCGGAGTACCTCGACTCGATCCGGCGACGGGGTTGCGCGCTCAATTTCGCGGCATACATCGGACACACGCCGTTGCGCATCTGGGTACTGGGGTCCGAGGCGTCCCAACGGGAGGCGACGCCCGAGGAGATCGAACAGATGGCGGCGCTGGTGTCCGAGGCGATGAATGCCGGCGCGGTGGGCTTTGCGTCCAGCTTTGCCATCACGCACCTCGGCGCGGACGGTCGACCGATTCCGAGTCGGGCCGCGGGTCCGGAGGAGATCGAGGCGCTGTGCCGCGCTGTCGCGACCGCGGGAAAGGGTGTCGTCGCTTTGAACGGCGGTGCCAACCTCGGCTTCGCGCAGATGTACGACATGGCGGCTCGCCTCGGGGTACCGATCACCTACTCGGCCCTGCTCACGACTGCGGACCAGCGCTACATGAAGCTCGTCGAGATTCATCGGCAGCGCCGCGCCGATGCGCCCGTGTGGCCGCAGGTGTCGTGCCGCCCGTTGAGCTTCTCGCAGACGCTCGGCGACCCGTTCATCCTGAACACCAATCCGGTCTTCGCGGAGTTGTCCGCCGCCGCCGTCGAGCGACGTCGAACTGCGTATGCCGACCCTGCGTGGCGTCAACGCGTGCGCGACGCGTGGGCCGCGGGCAAAGGCCTCGTGCCGCGGTGGGAGACCTGGGACGTAATGGAATCGACCGCGCACCCGGAGTTGATCGGGCGGCGCGTGTCGGAGCTCGGCGGCGCGCCGGGTGCAGACGAACTCGACCGGCTCCTCACACTCGCGCTCGAGGAGCCCGAACCCGGGTGCTTGCGCGTGCGATCGGTCGTCGCCAACGACGACGTCGAGGGGGTGCGACTGCTGCTCAACGAGGCGGGGTGCACGCTCGGTCTATCGGACGCCGGCGCGCACATCGGCCAGCTCTGCGATGCGCCGATGCCGACCGATCTGCTCGGCAACTGGGTCCGCGACCGGAAGGTCATGTCGCTCGAGGAGGCCATCCGCAAGCTGACGTCGGTTCAGGCCAGCCTGTTCGGCTTCGAGGATCGCGGCGTCCTGAAGGTCGGAGCCCATGCCGACGTGGTCGTCTTCGATCCGCACACCGTCGCACCGGGGCCGATACGCCGAGTGCGCGACTTCCCGGCGAACGCCGAGCGATTGACCGCAGACCAGCCGGTCGGCATGCGCGATGTGTTCGTCAACGGGTGCGCCGTGGTGTCAGATGGGAAGTTGGACGCGGCGACGGTCGCGCAGCGTCCCGGTCACATTCTGGCCCCTGCGCCGCGCGCCTGAGTGCCGGTGGAGCCTCTGTTACGCTCCGTCATCGAAAATCAACAGGATCATCATTGCCATGAAGGCCGCCATCTTCGAAGCCGCCCACAAGCCCCTCACGATCGAAGACGTCGACATCGTGAAGCCACGCGCCGGCGAGGTGCTGGTGCGTACCGTATGCAGCGGCGTG
>Ga0335069_10010596_pt1 | contig 13060 bp, 15 predicted proteins | sample Lox_Sample_11_FD_206714 | JGI IMG/M metagenome (GOLD analysis project Ga0335069, IMG submission 206714) | Soil microbial communities from Loxahatchee National Wildlife Refuge, Florida, United States - Lox_Sample_1.1 | ecosystem: Environmental > Terrestrial > Soil > Wetlands | place: USA... | reverse complement strand
CCTCGCCGCCTCGGCCGAGATCCTCGCGCTCGCGCGCCCCCGCTTCACGGCCGAGGACTGCATCGAGATCCGCGAGGGCCGCCACCTCGTGGTCGAAAGCCAGGTGGACGATTTCATCCCGAACGACACCACCCTCGCGCGCTCGCGCCAGCTGCTGCTCATCACCGGCCCCAACATGGGGGGCAAGAGCACCTACATGCGGCAGGTGGCGCAGATCGCGCTCCTCGCGTATTGCGGAAGCTTCGTGCCGGCCGCCGCGGCCACGCTCGGCCCCATCGACCGCATCTTCACGCGCATCGGCGCCTCCGACGACCTCGCGGGCGGCCGCTCGACCTTCATGGTGGAGATGACGGAAGCCGCCGGGATCCTCAACAACGCGACGCCGCGAAGCCTCGTGCTGGTGGACGAGATCGGCCGCGGCACCTCGACCTTCGACGGCCTCGCGCTCGCCTACGCCATCGCGCGCCACCTCGCCGAGAAGGTGCGCTGCTACACGCTCTTCGCGACGCACTACTTCGAGCTCACGCAGCTCGCCGCCGAGCTGCCGCACGTCGCGAACGTCCACCTCGACGCGATCGAGCACAAGGACCGCATCGTCTTCCTGCACCGCCTCGAAGGCGGCCCGGCGGATCGCTCGTACGGCATCCACGTGGCGCACCTCGCGGGGATCCCCAAGGACGTGGTGCGCGCCGCGCGCAAGCACCTCGCCCAGCTGGAGGACCAGCTTCGCCCCGGCGGCGGCCAGCCCGACCTCTTCAGCGCGCCGGCCGATGCCGCGGCCGAGGCGGCACCGGATGCGCTTGCCGAGGCGCTGAAGGCCATTCGGCCCGACGAGCTTTCGCCGCGCGAGGCGCTCGAGGCGCTCTACCGGTTGCGCAAGATCGCCGATGACGAGGATTAGCGCGGCGCTCGCCGCGCTCTCGCTCGCCGGCGCGTCGTGCGCCGTAGCCCCTCCCCCGCCCGAAGGCTTCGTGTTCGGCGTGATGGGCGACACGCCCTACACCGCCCGCGAGGAGCCGCGCTTCGTCGAGATGATCGCCCGGATGAACGCCGAGCCGCTCGCCTTCGTGATCCACGTGGGCGACATCAAGGCGGGCGGCGGCTCGCCCTGCAGCGACGAGCTCTACGAGAGGCGCCTCGCGCAGTTCGACACCTCCGGGCACCCGCTGGTGTACACGCCCGGCGACAACGAGTGGACCGACTGCCGGCGCAAGAGCAACGGCGCGCACGACCCGCTCGAGCGCCTCGCGCGGCTGCGCGAGGTCTTCTTCGCCGGGCGAAGCGCGCTGGGGCACGGGCACCTCGACACCGTCGGTGAGGATGCGGCAGGAGGATGCGGCGCCTATCCCGAGAACCGCCTGTGGCACTACCGGGGCGTGCGCTTCGCGACGATCAATGTGCCGGGCGACACCAACAACGAGGGCATCGACGCGGCTTCGGACGCCGAGGCCCTTTGCCGCAACGCGGCCAACGCACGCTGGATCGACCATGCCGCGGACCTCGTCGAGCAGCACGGCGATCGCGCCCTGGTGATCGCGACGCAGGCCGATCCCTGGCTCAACCCGAAGACGCGCGAGTTCCATGCGCTCACCGCGCACGTGGCGGCGGTCGCGCGGCGGCTACGCCGCCCGGTGCTCTTCGTGCACGGCGACACGCACATTTACCGCTACGACACGCCGTTCAAGGACTCCTATGGCGAGCCGGTCCCGAACGCGCTGCGCCTCGAGACGTACGGGAGCCCCTTCGTGGGATGGGTGCGGGTGACGGTGGACCCGGACTTCCCGGGGGTCTTCATCGTGGAGCCGAAGCTGGTGGCGGTGGCGCCGTAGGGGTTGGCGCTACGCCGCGTGGGCGCCGAGGTCTCCGTGCGGATGTCCGTGCTGCAACTCCTCCGCCGTAGCCGGCCGCACGGCGCTCACCTTTCCTTTGAACCAAAGGCGCTCGCCGGCGAGCGGGTGGTTGCCGTCCACGACGACGGACTCGGCCGTGATGTCGGTGACGGTGTAGATGAGCGCTTCTTCCTCGTCGTCGCCGGGAACGCCCTCGAAGCGCATGCCCACTTCGAGCGCCTCGGGAAAGCTCGCGCGCGGCTCCACGCGCAGCAGCTGCGCGTCGTAGTCGCCGAACGCATCCTCGGGCTCGAGCGTGAGCGCCAACTCGTGGCCCACGTCCTGGCCTTCGAGCGCCTCCTCGACCTTCGGGAAGATACCGTCGTAGCCGCCGTGCAGGTATTCGAGCTGGGCGCCCTCGTCCTCGAGGAGCTCGCCGTCGCAATCCTTCAGCTCATAGTCGAGCCGGACCACCATCCCGCGCTTAATTGGCATGCGCCTTCTGGAGTCCCTTGCAGACCTTGAGCACCTCTTCGACATGGGCGCGCGGGTTCACGTCGCGCAGGATGTGCCGCACCACGCCCTTCTTGTCGATGATGAAGGTGGAGCGCAGGAGGCACGCTTTCGGATGGCCGTCGACGATCTTGTCCTCGATCACGTCGTAGAGGCGGCAGACTTCCTGGTCCGTGTCGGCGAGCAGCTGGACGGTGAGGCCGTGCTCGTCGCGGAACGCCTGGTGCGAGAGCACGTCGTCGCGCGAGACGCCGAACACCACGGTGTCGAGCTTCGAGAACTCGCCCTCGCGGTCGCTGAAGCCGATCGCCTGGATCGTGCAGCCGGGCGTGCCGTCCTTCGGATAGAAATAAAGGACGACGTTCTTCTTCCCCTTGTAGCTGGAGAGATCCATCATCTCCATGCTGGAGTCTGGAAGCTGGAAAGACGGTGCTGGCTGTCCTACGTGTAGCATGGCACCCGCAATCGCTCGACGGTCGAATCGATTCTAGCTGATTTTAATGACACGCAAGCCCTCCCTGGGATTCGATCGCGCGGCCTTCATGCGCAGGTATTGGCAGCGCGCTCCGCTGCTCCTGCGCGGTGCGTTCCCGCGCTTCGCCGATCCGCTTTCGGTGCGCGACGTGCTCGCCCTCGCGGCGAGCGACGAGGCCGAGTCGCGCCTTGTCGTGCGCCGCGCGGGCCGCTGGTCGCTCGAGCGCGGGCCGTTCGCGCCCTCGCGGTTCAAGCAACTTCCACGCCGGGACTGGACGGTGCTCGTGCAGGACACCAACCATTTCTCGCCGCGCGCCGACGCGCTCCTCTCGCGCTTCGATTTCATCCCGCACGCGCGCATCGACGACGTGATGGTGAGCTATGCCGCGCCCGGCGGCGGCGTGGGACCGCACGTGGATTCATACGACGTCTTCCTCCTGCAGGGCCTGGGGCGGCGGCGTTGGCGCATCTCGCGCCAGCGCGACCTCTCGCTCGTCGAAGGCCTCGACCTCAAGATCCTCGCGCGCTTCCGGCCCACCGACGAATGGGTGCTCGAGCCCGGCGACATGCTCTACCTGCCGCCCGGAGTCGCGCACGAAGGCGTGGCGCTCGACGAATGCCTCACATGGTCCATCGGATTCCGCGCGCCCGCCGACGCGGAACTCGTGGAAGGATTTCTCGATTTCCTGCGCGACCGCCTGCGCCCCGGCGGCCAGTATCGCGATCCCGGCGCCACGCCCGCCCGCCACCCGGGCGCCATTGCGCCCGCGATGGTGGAGCACGCTTCGCGCGTGCTCGCCACGATCCGCTGGACGCCACGCATGGTGCGCGAGTACGTGGGATGCGCGCTCTCGGAGCCCAAGGCGCACGTCTTCTTCCGCCCGCCGCGCAAGCCGCTCGCTCGTGCCGCCTTCGAGCGCCTGGGCAAGCGCAGGGGCCTCGCGCTGGATTCGCGCGCGCGCCTCCTCTTTTCTGGCACGATGTTCTTCCTGAACGGCGAGCCTGCCCACGTGCCGCGCCCCGCGCGCGCCGTGGCGCGCCGCCTGTCGGACGCGCGGCGGCTGCCCGCGCCGCTCGCGGCGCCGCGCGGTTTCTGGGACATCGCGCACGCGTGGTACCTGCGTGGCTTCGTGGGGATCGGGGAGGAAACATGAGCGACAAGGAGCATCCGAAGGCGAGCTACCGGGCCCTCTTCGGCACCGCCGAATCGCAGGCGGCCATCGACGAGGTGATCGGCGCGGCCGAAAAGGCGCTGAAGATCTTCGACGTCAGCCTGGGCAACCGCGGCTTCAACGCGCCCGCGCGCGCCGACAAGCTGCGCGAGTTCCTGGTGCGCGGCCGCGCGCACCGCCTGCAGATCGCGCTGCACGAGACCGATGGCCTCGAGCGCGACTGCCCGAGGCTGCTCGTGCTGCTGCGCCAGTTCCCGATGTCGATCGAGATCCACCGCACGATCGCGCAGGCGCGCAACGCGTCCGACCCGTTCGTGCTCGCCGACGACCACAGCGTGTGGCACCAGCAGCACTACGAGCAGCCGCGCTCGATTGTTGCACTGCACTCGCCGCAGGACGCGGTGCCCATTTCGCAGCGCTTCGAGGAGATCTGGGAGCTTTCCGAGCCCGCGGTATCGGCCACCACGGCCGGTCTTTGATGCGGTGCAGCGTTCCCGTATAATCGTGGGTTGGCGATTGCCGCCACCAAAATTTCCCACCCCCGATATCTCCAAGGAACAGGAAAAAATGAAATCCGCTTACCTCCTCGCCGCCCTGCTCGCCCTGGGCGCCGCCGCCTGCAGCAAGACCGAAACCGCCCCGCCGCCCGCGCCCAAGGCCGTCGAGGCGCCGAAACCCGCCGAAGCGCCGGCCGCGGCGCCCGCTACCGCTGCCGCTCCCGCCGACGCGGCGAAGCCGGCTGACGCCGCCGCCGCACCCGCGACCCCGGCTGCGCCCGCCGCCGCTCCCGCCGATGCGGCGAAGCCCGCGGAGCCCGCGAAGAAGCCGTAATCCCGCGCGGATCGTTGCAGCGAAAGGCCGGCCGAGCGCCGGCCTTTTTCGTTGGCGCGCCTTACGCGTCGCGCCAGGCGAACCCTTCGGCCTGGTTCGCGATGCCGATCCACCCGAGCTCGCAGCCCACGGCGCCCGCCAGCGCTTCGGCCGCGAGCGACGGCGTGTTGTTCTGCTGCGAGAGGTGGGCCGCGATCAGGTGGCGCAGGCGCCCGCGGTCGAGTGCTGCGACCAGGCGCCCCGCGTCCGCGTTGGACAGATGCCCGAAGCGCCCCGCCACCCGGCGCTTGAGGCTGTCGGGATAGGGCCCCGTCATGAGCCGGTCGAGATCGTGGTTGCATTCGATCACGAGCGCATGGCAGGCGTTGAGCTTCTCGACCACGTGCTGGGTGACCGTGCCCAGGTCGGTCACCACGCCGAGCCTCGCATCGCCGTCGGTGAATGCGTATTGCACCGGCTCGCGCGCGTCGTGGGGCACCGGGAAGGGCTCGACCGAGATCGCGTCGACGGCGAAGGGCGTGTGCGAATCGATGTAGCGCACCAGGACGGCGGGGAAGTCCTCGGGCAGCCACTGGCCGGTGCCGTGCGTGAGGTACACGGGAATGGCGTAGCGCATCGCGAAGCGCGCCACGCCGCCCAGGTGGTCGTCGTGCTCGTGGGTGGCGACGATCGCGGTGAGGTCCGAGGGGGAAAGCCCCACGCGCTCGAGCCGCGTGCGGGTATCGGCCACCGAGAAGCCGCAGTCCATCATCACGCGCGTGCGGCCGCACTCCACGACGAGCCCATTGCCCGAGCTGCCGCTGCCCAGCGACGTGAAGCGCACGCCGCTACTTGAGCTGCTCGTAGATGAGGCCGAGGATCTTCTTGCCGGTGGACGAGGTCTCCGGGCCGCCCTTCGAGTCCTGCACCTGCACCTGGGACATGTTCGCGCCCGCGTCGGCCACGTAGATGCGGTATTGCGGCTGCGCGGTCTTGGGCGGCGACTTCCAGAACATGAGCTTGTCCACCCACGAGGTTTGCAGGGTGGATGAAAGGTCGGCGTCCGGGTCGATGTAACGCACGAAGAAGACACCCTTCGAACGGTCGCGGTCCTCGACGGTGAAGCCGACGCGGTCGAGCGCGAGGCCCACGCGGCGCCAGGCGCGGTCGAAGCTGTCGTTCACGACCAGCGGGCCCGCGCCGTTGTTCTGCAGCACGGCGTTGTTGATCGTGGGCGGGGCGGGCGAGGCCGCGGGCCCGGCTGCCGCCGCGGGGCGCCCGGCGCCCGCGACCGGCGCCGTGCTCGCCACCTTCGTGGTGTCGCCGCCGCTGATCTTGAGCGCCATGCGCGAGAGCATCTCCGCCTCGGACTCCTTGTCGGCGGGCCGCTGCTCCCAGCTGGTGCGATCCTGCGTCGAGCTGCTGTACACCTCGGCGATGTTGCGGTTGCTCACGAAGACCTCGGTGGTGCCGGGCTGCTGCCCCTTCTCCAGGCGCGTGCGGAACTTGTCGCGGCGCGGGTAGGTGAACGCACCTTCCCAGAACTTCGAGACCAGGTTACGGAAGGCGTCCTGCGGAATCTTGTCGCGGGTTTCCTTCCAGTCCGTCTCCATGATCCCGACCTCGGGCGACTCGCGCAGCAGCTGGAAGCCCGCGTCCACCCAGAACTCGCGCACCGCGGGCCAGACCTTGTCGGGCTCGCCCTTCACGACGAGCCAGCGCTGGTCGCCGGCGCGGTCGATGCGCACGTCCTCGAGCTTGGGCAGCACGGCCGGCGCCGATGCCGCGGCCGCCGCGGGCGCGCCCTGCGCGGGCGGGCCCTTCTGGCTGTATGCCGAGTACGAAGTCACGTTGTGCGGATCGGGGATCGCGTAGCGGTCGTCGAGCGCGGGTTGCGTGAGCTCGGGCGGAACCTCGAGCGGCTGCGCGGCGCGCGCCGCGGCGCCCTTGTACTCGTTGGATTTCGCGCCCCAGCCGGAGCAGCCCGCGGCGAGGACGGCCATCGCGGCGAGGCCAATGAATCGCAGATGCTTCATGGGTCTGGTGGAATCCTTCTCTTACTCGATGCAGCCGGCCTCGCGGAGCGAGGCGGCGAGCGGTTCGTGGAAAGCGGGCGCGAGCGGCGTGAGCGGCAGGCGGATGCCCGCGGCGATGCGCCCCATGCGTCCCAGCGCCCATTTCACGGGGATGGGGTTGGATTCGAGGAACAGGTTCTTGTGGAGCGCGAGCAGCCGGTTGTTGATCGCCACGGCGCCCGCGATGTCGCCCTTGCGCGCCGCCTCGCACAGCTCGTGCATCAGCCGCGGCGCCACGTTGGCGGTGACCGAGATCACGCCGTGGGCGCCCAGCAGCATGTAGGCGAGCGCGCTCATGTCGTCGCCGCTGAACACGAGGAAGCCCTTGCGCATGCGCTTCATGAGGTCGGAGACGCGCTCGATGCTCGCCGTGGCCTCCTTGATGCCGATCACGTTGGGGATCCCGGCGAGGCGCAGCACGGTCTCGTTCGAGATGTCCGCGACGGTGCGCCCCGGTACGTTGTAGAGGATCACCGGGATGTCCACCGCCTCGGCGATCGCCTTGAAGTGCCGGTACAAACCCTCCTGCGTGGGCTTGTTGTAGTAGGGCACCACGGAGAGCGCATGGCTGGCGCCGGCCTGCTTCGCGAAGCGCGTGAGCTCGATCGCCTCGCGCGTGGAGTTGCCGCCCGCGCCGGCGATCACCGGCACGCGCCCCTTCGCGAAGCGCACGGCCGATTCGATGAGCTTGCAGTGCTCCTCCACGTCCACGGTCGCGGATTCGCCGGTCGTGCCGACGATCACGATCCCGTCGGTGCCCTCGGCCACATGCCAGTCGATGAGCTTCTCGAGGCCGGCCCAGTCGAGGGCGCCGTCGGGAAGCATCGGCGTGACGATGGCGACCAGGCTGCCGGAAAGCGTTCGCGGAGGATTCAAGGGGCGATCAGTGCGTCGAAGACCGGCAATTTTACCCCATGAAGCTACTCGCGCCGCGCCGCGATGCGCTGGACGGCGGCCGGGCGGGGCGAATCCACCACGAGGTCCTCGAAGGCAAGCACCCGCAGCCGCCCACGCACGGCTTCCAGGAGCTCGCCGGGCGCCAGCAGGAAGTCCGGATTGGAGGGCTTGCCGAACCGTTCGTTGCCCCGGGCGAAGGTCTCGTAGACCAGCAATCCGCCCGGCTCGAGCGACGCCACGAGAACGGGCATGAGCGGCCGGTGCAGGTAGTTGGTGACGACGATGCCGTCGAAGGCCCGCCCCCCGAAGGGCCAGGCGCCGGCCTCCAGGTCCGCCTCGACGACCGTCGCCGCGCCGGCGGCCTCGCGCAACCTCGCGGTGTCGCGGTCCACGGCGGTCACCTCGAAACCGAGCCGCTCCAGGTAGCGCGTGTGGCGCCCGCCGCCGGCGGCGAGGTCGAGCACCGCGCCGCCGGGGCGGATCAGCGGCGCCCAGCGAGCGACCCAGGCGGAGACGTCGGCGATGTCGTGCACGCATCCATCATAGCCACGGCGCTAGAATCGCGGCACCCCGATGGCCATGGAACCCGAAGATCCCGTGTTCTTCGCGAGCGGCGCGCAATTCCGCCGCTGGCTCGAGCGCCACCACGATAGCGCCGATGTCCTCTGGGTGGGATTCCACAAGGTGCACACCGGGCGGCCGAGCCTCACGTGGGCCCAGTCGGTGGACGAGGCGCTCTGCTTCGGCTGGATCGACGGGTTGCGAAAGTCGCTCGACGGCGAGTCCTACGTGATCCGCTTCACGCGGCGGCGCGCGAGGAGCATCTGGAGCAACGTGAACGTGCGCCGCATGGCCGAACTGGAAGCGCTCGGCCGGGTGGCGCCTGCGGGCCGGGCCGCCCTCGCCGCCCGCGATCCGGCGCGCACCGGCGTCTACTCGGCGGAAAACCGCTCGGCCCTCGATGCGGCGATGGAGAAGACGTTCCGCGCCCGCAAGAAGGCGTGGGCATTCTTCAGCGAGCAGCCGCCCGGGTACCGCCGCACGGCCGCGCACTGGGTGGTGAGCGCCAAGCGAGAGGAGACGCGCAAGCGCCGGCTAGCGCAGCTGATCGGCGCCTCGGCGCGCGGCGAGCGCATGCCGCACATCAGCGGCGGCCCGGTCAAGCCACGGCGAGCCAGCGGTCGAGCGTCGCGGGGTCGTTGAGCAGCTCGCGGCTCGCCGCCTCGTGCACGATGCGGCCGCGTTCCATCACGAGCGCGCGGCCGGACAAGGCGAGCGCCACCTCGGCGTGCTGCTCCACCAGCAGCATCGCCATGGAGCCCTCGGCCGCGAGGCCGCGCAGCACACCGGCCAGCTCCTGCACCACGATAGGCGCCAGGCCCTCCATCGGCTCGTCGAGGAGCAGCAGCCTCGGGTTCACCACCAGCGCCCGCGCGATCGCGAGCATCTGCTGCTCGCCGCCCGAGAGCTCGAAGCCGCGGTGGGAGCGGCGCTGCGCGAGCCGCGGGAACAGCGCCTCGACGCGCGCCACGGTCCACGGTCCGGGCCGCGCCACGCAGGAAAGATGCTCGGCCACCGTGAGCGAGCGCCACACGAGGCGCTCCTGCGGCACCCAGCCGATGCCTTCGCGCGCCCGGTGGTGCGCCGCCGAGCGCGTCACGTTCTCGCCGCGCCAGCGGATCGCGCCCGCGTGCAGGCGGGTGAATCCCATCGCGGTGGTGAGCAGCGTGCTCTTGCCCACGCCGTTGCGTCCCAGCAGCGCCACGCACTCGCCCTCGTAGATGGCGGCGGAAACATCCTCCACGACGACCGCATCGCCGTAGCCGGCGCTCACGTGCTCGAGGCGCAGCAGCTCAGCCATCGGTGTCGCGTCCCAAGTAAACCGCCTTCACGCGCTCGTCGCGCGAGATCTCGCCCGGCGTGCCCTCGGTGAGCACGCGCCCGCCCACCATCACGGTGATGCGCTGCGCGAAGCGGAAGACGAGGCCCATGTCGTGCTCGATGAAGAGCACCGTCACCTCCGGGGGGAGTGCGGCGATCGCCTCTAGCACGGCGAGGCTCTCGCGCGAGGGAATGCCCGCGGCCGGCTCGTCCAGCAGCAGGATGCCCGGGCCGGTAGCGAGCGCGAGCGCGATCTCGAGCAGCCGTCGCCGCCCGTACGCCATCTCCGGGGCCCGCTTGCCCGCCTCGGCGGCGAGCCCGAGCCTCGCGAGGAGCGCATGCGCTTCCTCGAGCGCGTCGCGCTCGCGCGCCACCGCACGCATCCAATGCGCCCCCGCGCCGCGCCGCTCGAGCACGGCGAGCGCCACCGATTCAAGCGCGGTGAGGCCGGGAAAGAGCGAGTTCACCTGGAACGTGCGCGCGAGGCCGCGCTTCACGCGCTGGTGCTGCCCGAGCGCCGTGATGCGCTCGCCGCGCAGGAATACCTCGCCCGCGCTGGGCGCGAGCGCGCCCGTGAGCAGGTTGATGAGCGTGGTCTTGCCCGCGCCGTTGGGCCCGATGAGCGCATGGCGCGCGCCGGCGGGCAGCTCGAGGCTCACGCCGTCCACCGCCGTGAGCCCGCCGAAGCGGCGCGTGAGCCCGGCGGTGCGCAGCGCGGCGCTCAAGGCTCGCGCCTCGTCGCCAACGCTTCCAGCGCGCCCAGGATGCCGCCGCGCGCGAAGAAGACGAAAGCCACCAGCAGGAGCCCCAGCCAGAACTGCCAGTACACGGGATTGATCCCCGAGAGGTAGTCCTGCGCGATCATGAACACCGCCGCGCCGACGATCCCTCCATAGAGCCGCCCGGTTCCCCCGAGCACGAGCATGATGAGCAGCTCCGCCGAGCGGTTGAACGCGAGCGTGTCGAGCCCCACGAACTGCGTGGTCTGCGCGAGCAGCGCGCCCGCCACGCCGGCGAGCGCCGCGCCCAGGGTGTAGGCCGCGACGAGGCGCCGCGCGACCGGCGCCCCGAGGGCGGGCATGCGCTCGCGGTTCTCGCGAATGCCGCGCAGCGACAGGCCGAACGGCGACGCGGTGACTCGCCGCAGGAGCGCGTAGGCGAGCAGCAGCACCGCGAGGCTGTATGCATAGGCGGTGCGCCCCTGCATGTCGAACGGGAAGATGCCGAGGAGCTTCCACGTCGCCACGCCCGACAGGCCGTCCACGCCGCCGGTGAGGCCGGCCGCGCGGTTCGCCGCCTCGTAGAGCAGCAGGCCCACGCCGAGCGTCACCATGAGTCGCGTGAGGTCCGCGCCGCGCACGATGAGCGCGCTCGAGGCGAGGCCCGCGATCCCCGCGATCGCCGCCGCGGCCGCCAATCCCGTCAGGGGCTCGCCCCACCCGTGGACGGACAGCAGCCCCGCCGTGTACGCGCCGATCCCGAAGAAGGCGGCGTGCCCGAGCGAGACGATCCCCGCGTAGCCCAGCACGAGGTCGAGCGACATCGCGAAGAGCGCGGCGATGAGGATCTGGCTGCCGAGCACCAGGTAGCCCGGCAAAGCGAAGAACGCGGCGACCGGCAGCAGCCAGAAGGCGATCTCCAGGCGCTTCATGCGCGCCGGCCGAGGATGCCGCGCGGGAACGCGATGAGCAGCGCCACCATGGCCGCGTAGATCACGAAGGCGCCGGCCTGGGGCACGTAGTACTTGCCCGCGACGTCGAGCACGCCCAGCACGAGCGCGGCCGCCAGCGGGCCCGCGAGCGTGCCCGCGCCGCCCACCACGACCACGAGGAGGAAATACACCATGAACTTGAGCGGGAACGTCGCGTCGAGGCCCAGCACGTCGATGCCGAGCGCCCCGCCCAGCCCCGCGAGCCCCGAGCCCAGCGCGAAGGCGATGCTGAACACGCGATCCACGTCGATGCCCAGCCCGCGCGCGGCCTGCGCGTTGTCCACCGACGCGCGCACCTGGGCTCCGAAGCGCGTGCGCCGCAGGATCAGGCCCAGCGCGAGCGTGAGGAGCGCCACGGTCGCGACGAGGAAGATGCGGTAGATGCCGAGATCCAAGCCCGCCACGCTCACCTGGCCGCGCAGGAATCCGGGCAGGCGCACCGGCTGCTGCGACGAGCCGAAGAAATAGGTCGCCGCCGCGATGGACATGAACGTGAGGCCGATCGAGAAGAGCACCTGGTCCAGCGCGCTCGCCCCGTACAGCCGGCGGTAGAGGAAGCGCTCGAGCAAGGCTCCGGCGGCGGCGGTCGCGGCGAACGCGAGCGGCAGCGCCGCGAGGAACGGCACCCCGTAGCGCGTCATCGCCACCACCGCGACGAAGCCGCCCGCCATCGCGAACGCGCCGTGCGCGAGGTTCACGAAATTCATGAGGCCCAGGGTGACCGACAGGCCCAGGCTCACGAGGAACAGCAGGCTTCCGTAGGCGATGCCGTCGAAGAGCACGCCGAACGCTTGCGCCATGGGGCGGGGCTAGGCGGTGGCGAGCACGCGGGCGGGCGCGGCCTCGCGCACGCCCATCTCCTCCAGCGTCGCACCGATCGCGGCCACGGCGTTGCCCACCTCGGTGGCGTCGATGGCACCGATGCAGCCCACGCGGAAGGTCTCCACCTGCGTGAGCTTGCCGGGATACAGGATGTAGCCGCGAGCGCGCACCTTTTCGTAGAACGCCTTGAACGAATAGGCGGGATCCGCGGGCGCGTGGAACGTGACGATGATGGGCGCCTGCACCGCGCGGGGAAGGAACGGCTTGAATCCCAGCGCGGTCATGCCGTCGACCAGCGTCTCGCAGTTCTTCCGGTAGCGCGCGCCGCGCGCGGCGCTGCCGCCCTCGGCCTTGAACTGGTCGAGCGCCGAGCGCAGCGCCGCCACCACGTGCGTGGGCGGCGTGAAGCGCCACTGGCCGGTGCGCTGCAGGTAGGTCCACTGGTCATGCAGGTCCATGGCGAGGGAATGCGAGTTGCCCTTGCAGCCTTCCAGCGCCTCGCGGCGCGCGATCACGAACCCCATGCCGGGCACGCCCTCGATGCACTTGCCGGACGCGGCGATGAGCGCATCGATGCGCAAGGCGGAAACGTCGATCTCGATCGCCCCGAACGAGCTCATCGCGTCGACGATGAGGCCCTTGCCGTGGCGCTCGCACACCGCGGCGATCTCGGCCAGCGGATTGAGGATCCCCGTGCCCGTCTCGCAATGCACGAACGCCACGTGCGTGATCGCGGGATCCATCTTGAGCGCGCCCTCGATCATCGCGGCGGTGGGCTGGCGGTCCTCGGGCAGGTCGATCGCCGAATGGGAGCGGCCGAGGTACTCGAGGATCTTCAGGATGCGCTTGCAGTAGGCGCCGTTCTGGGGCACCAGC
>Ga0335069_10010595_pt1 | contig 13063 bp, 13 predicted proteins | sample Lox_Sample_11_FD_206714 | JGI IMG/M metagenome (GOLD analysis project Ga0335069, IMG submission 206714) | Soil microbial communities from Loxahatchee National Wildlife Refuge, Florida, United States - Lox_Sample_1.1 | ecosystem: Environmental > Terrestrial > Soil > Wetlands | place: USA... | reverse complement strand
TCGCCGGCATGATCTTGATCGCGAGGGCCCCCTCCGTCTTGCCACGCTGCGCGTGGCAATCCACCTCCCCCACACTTCGTGCGGGGGAGGATTGCGCGTGTGTGCGACTCGCAGCGCTCCGCTGGGACCGCGGACGTCTCGTCCGCATCCGACCTCAACACACGGACGCTTTCGAAATAGACACACCACCGTCCAAACGATGCCCTGGGAGCGCGGGCGCCTCGCCCGCATCGGCGGCGTAGGACTGGGTTCCAACGATCCCACGACAAAGCGGACGGAAACATGCGGGCGGGGACGCCGCGCTCCCGGGGCGTCGCGGAAACAGGCCTTAACGCCTTGGGAGACAAGGGGAATTTTTCGCTTGACAGACATGAACCAAATTGGTATAAATCACTGATTTGGTTATGAGGGTCGCCCCTTGGCGCGCGTGCTCGCCATCCTCCGTCGCCTCGTGAATTTCATCCGTATACGGATGGAGTTGGCCCTGCGCGGCCCTGTTTTTCGACTTGGGCCCCGCGCGCGATGCGCGGGAAAGCCCCGCGCGACAGGCCTTTCCTGCAATTCGATCGGCGTGGAGAATTTTCGTGGCCCTGATGTCCGCCCTGATAGCAGGGTGGCGGTGATGAGGGCCTCGAATCGGATCTTTGGCCCGCCGGCCGCATCGGAACCATCCCGCGCTGCGCGCCCGATGTCACAGCGCGGCAATCAGCGCCGCGTTGTAGATCTCGCTCATCTTGGCGTTGAGCGGTGCGATCTGGACGGATTTCTCCAGGCCGACCAGCACCGGGCCCACCACCGAGACGCCGCCGACCTGCTGCAGGAGCTTGGTCGAGATCGAGGCGGAATGGATCGCCGGCATGATCAGCACGTTCGCGGTGTCGGTCAGGCGGCAGAACGGATAGAGCGCCATCTTCTCGCGGTCGAGCGCGACGTCCGCGGCCATCTCGCCGTCATATTCGAAATCGACCTCGCGCTGGTTGAGGATCTTCACCGCCTCGACCAGACGCTGCGAGCGTTCCGCCGGCGGGAATCCGAACGTGGAATTGGCGAGCATCGCCACGCGCGGCGTATAGCCGAAGCGGCGCGCGACGCCCGCAGTCTGCACGGCGATGTCGGCAAGCTCTTCGGAGGTCGGCATCTCGTGCACATTGGTGTCGCCGACAAACACGACACGGCCCTTCGTGAAGATCAGAGTCACGCCGATCGGGCGCTGGCCGCGCGGGCTGCCCAGCACCATGCGCACATCGTTGAGGGCGGCGCCGTAGGCCCGCGTCACACCCGTCACCAGCGCATCGGCATCGCCTCCCGCCACCATCGCCGCGGCGTAGACATTGCGGTCATTGGTCACCAGACGCACGCAGTCGCGATAGAGAAGTCCGCGCCGCTGCTGGCGCCGGTACAGAAGATCGATGAAGGGCTGCGCGTCCCTCGCCGAATGCGGTACGCGGATCTCGAGCGAGGTCTCGTCCTCGAGGCCGATATGCTTCATGCCCTGCCGGATGACGTCTTCGCGGCCGATCAGGATGGCCTTGCCGAGGCCGGCATTCTGGAACTGCGCCGCGGCGCGGATGACGCACTCCTCTTCGCCCTCCGCGAAGGCGACGCGCTTGGGATTGGCGCGCACGCTCTGCGTCACGCGCTGGAACAGCAGCGCCGAAGGATCGAGCCGCGCCGTCAGCGCGTCGCGATACGAATCGACATCCTCGAGCGTGCGCCGCGCCACGCCCGTCTTCACGGCCGCTTCCGCGACGGCCGCCGACACCCGCGATATCAGGCGCGGATCGAACGGAGCCGGGATGATGTAATTCGGGCCGTAGCTGGGCCGGTCGCCATAGGCGGTCGAGACTTCGTCGGGCACGTCTTCGCGCGCCAGCTCCGCGATGGCTTCGGCCGCCGCGATCTTCATCGCGTCATTGATCGTGCGTGCGCGCACATCCAGCGCGCCGCGGAAGATGTAGGGAAAACCGAGGACGTTGTTCACCTGGTTGGGATAATCGGAGCGGCCGGTCGCCACGATCGCATCGGGACGCACGGCGCGCGCTTCTTCCGGCGCGATCTCGGGATCGGGATTGGCCATGGCGAAGATGATCCGCGCCTTTGACCGAAAGCCCCAGGAACAGGTCGCAGCCGACCAGCGCTTGCGCCAACGTGCGCGCCTTGGTGTCGACCGCATGCGCCGACTTCCATTGATTCATGCCTTCCGTGCGGCCGCGAAACACGACGCCCTTGGAGTCGCACAGGATCGCGTTGCCATGCGGCAGCCCCATGGCTTTCAGAAGTTCGAGACAGGCGATGCCGGCTGCGCCGGCGCCGTTCACGACGACCTTGATGTCGGCAAGCTTGCGGCCGGTCAGGTGGAGCGCGTTGATGACGCCCGCCGTGGAGATGATCGCAGTGCCGTGCTGGTCGTCGTGGAAAACCGGAATGTCCATCAGCTCCCGCAGGCGCTGCTCGATCACAAAGCAGTCGGGCGCCTTGATGTCTTCGAGATTGATCCCGCCGAAGGAGGGCCCCAGATAGCGCACGCAATTGACGAAGGCGTCGACATCCGACGTGTCGATCTCCAGATCGATCGCGTCCACATCCGCAAAGCGCTTGAAGAGGACGGCTTTGCCCTCCATCACCGGCTTGGAGGCGAGCGCACCCAGATCGCCCAGCCCCAGAATCGCCGTACCGTTGGAGATCACGGCGACGAAATTGCCCTTCGCGGTGTAGTCGTACACGGCGTCAGGCCGCTCGGCGATGGCGCGCACCGGCACCGCCACACCCGGCGAATAGGCGAGGCTCAGGTCGCGCTGCGTCGACATGGGCTTGGTGGGCGTGATTTCGATCTTGCCGGGCTTCGGCGTCGCGTGAAAAGCGAGGGCCTCTTCCTGGGTGAACGACGGGCGCTTGAGGGTCATGATCAATCCGGATGTACCAATCCACAGAATATCGCCCTTCGCGGCGATGGCTTTCAATGGGCCGTACGGCTAAGGCGACCTCAGCCGCGAAGCCAATCTGCTAGGATTCGGCGCATGAACGAGCATGTCGCCCAGGAACCGGCGAGTTCCACGCCCATGATGGCGCAGTATCTGGAGATCAAGGCGGCCCACGCCGACTATCTCCTTTTCTATCGCATGGGCGATTTCTACGAGCTGTTCTTCGGCGATGCGGTGAAGGCGTCGGAAGCCCTCGACATTGCGCTGACCAAACGCGGCAAGCATCTGGGCGACGATATCCCGATGTGCGGCGTGCCTGTGCACGCGGCGGAGCAATATCTCGAGAAGCTGATCCGCAAAGGCTTCCGCGTCGCGGTCTGCGAGCAGGTGGAGGATCCCGCCGAGGCGAAACGCCGCGGTTCGAAATCCGTCGTGCGGCGCGATGTCGTTCGCCTCGTCACGCCCGGCACGCTGACGGAGGATTCTCTTCTCGAAGCGCGCACCGCCAACCTGCTGGTCGCGCTGGGAATGGCCGGCGATGCGTTCGCGCTTGCCGCCGCCGACATGTCGACGGGCGAATTCACGGTCGGCGCTGTCGGCCCGGCGGATATCGCCGCCGAGCTCGCGCGGCTGGCCCCCCGCGAAATCCTGGCGCCGGATCGTCTGCTGGCGGACGAGGTGCTGGCGCCGCTGTTGAAATCCTTGGGCCCGGCGCTGACGCCGCTGCCGTCGATCAAGTTCGACTCCGCCGGCGGCGAACGCGCCTTGAAGGCGCTTTACCGCGTATCGGCGCTTGACGGCTATGGCGCGTTTTCGCGTGCGGAATTGTCCGCTGCCGGCGCGCTGGTCGGCTATCTCGAGCTGACGCAGAAGGGCAAGCTGCCTGCGCTGAAGACGCTCGCACGTGTTCCCGAACGCGCCTTCATGGGGATCGACGCCGCCACCCGGCGCAATCTTGAGATCGTCGAGACTTTGTCGGGCACGCGATCCGGAAGCCTGCTCGCCTGTATCGACCGCACGGTCACCGCCGGCGGTGCGCGCGAGCTGGCGCAGCGGCTGGCTTCACCATTGACGGATGTGGCGGCGATCGCCGCGCGGCATGACGCCGTCGCGTTCTTCGTCGGTGAAAGCGATCTCAGGCGCGATCTGCGCGAGGATTTGCGGCGCGCGCCGGATATCGCCCGCGCCTTGGCGCGCCTGTCGGTGGGCCGCGGAGGCCCGCGCGACCTGGGAGCCTTGCGCGACGGCATGAAAGCGGCGCATGCCCTGGCCGCGAAGCTTGTCCTGTTCGACGATGCGCTGAAGCCTTCGCCGGGCGAGGCGGCTGACGCGCGCAAGAATCTCGAAACCGGACTGCATGCGACGCAGGCCCTCGAACAGCGCCTCGATGTGTTGCTTGTCGCCGAACCGCCGTTCCTGACGCGCGATGGCGGCTACATCGCGTCCGGCGCTCATGCCGCGCTCGACGAGGTTCGTGCGCTCCGCGACGAGAGCCGCAAGGTCATCGCCAGCCTCGAAGCGCGCTATCGCGAGCAATCGGGCGTGCCGCAACTGAAGATCCGCCACAACGGCGTGCTCGGCTATTTCATCGAGTTGACGCCGCAGCATGCGGAGAAACTGCAGGGATCGCCTTCACGCGATCTCTTCCGGCATCGCCAGACCATCGGGTCCGCGGTGCGCTTCACGACCGACGAGCTCGCCACGCTTGCGGGCCGCATCGCCGAAGCCGCGGAAAAAGCGCTCGCCATCGAAAAGGAACTGTTCGACGCGCTGTCGGCGGAGGCGCTGGCGGTCAGCGAAGCCTTGTCCTACATCGCGGGCGCGCTGGCGCGCCTCGACGTGTCGCTGGCGCTGGCCGATCTCGCCGTCGACAAGCGCTATGCGCGTCCGCAGATCGACCAAGGCCTTGCCTTCGACATCGTGCGTGGGCGGCATCCGGTGGTGGAAGCGGCGCTCGCCGATGCGCATGCCGGCCCCTTCGTGCCGAACGATTGCAACCTGTCGCGCGACGGCGGTGAACGGCTCTGGCTCGTCACCGGCCCCAACATGGCCGGCAAATCGACGTTCCTGCGCCAGAACGCGCTGATCGCCATCCTCGCCCAGATGGGAAGTTTTGTGCCGGCGGAGCGTGCGCATATCGGCATCGTCGATCGTCTCTTCAGCCGTGTCGGCGCCGCCGACGATCTGGCGCGCGGACGTTCGACCTTCATGGTCGAGATGGTCGAGACCGCGGCGATCCTCAATCAGGCGACGGAGCGAAGCCTTGTCATCCTCGATGAGATCGGCCGCGGCACGGCGACGTTCGACGGCCTCGCCATCGCCTGGGCGAGCGTGGAGCATCTGCACGAAAAGAACCGCGCGCGCGCGCTGTTCGCGACGCATTATCACGAGCTGACGGCGCTCTCCTCGCGCCTCGATCAGCTGGCCTGTGTCACCATGCGCGTCAGCGAATGGAACGACACGATCGTCTTCCTGCACGAAGTGGCCAAAGGTGCCGCGGATCGCTCCTACGGCATCCATGTCGCGAAGCTTGCGGGCCTTCCGGCCGCGGTGATCGCGCGCGCCGAAGACGTGCTGCGTGCGCTCGAAGAAGGCCGCGAAGGCCACAAGCCGCTCGCCCGCATCGACGATCTGCCGCTGTTCTCAGCCGCGCAGCCCGCGCCGGCGAAAGTCGTCACGAAAGAAAGCGCCGTGGAAGATGCACTGCGTGATGTGCTGCCGGATACGCTGACGCCGAAACAGGCGCTCGATCTCGTCTATGCGCTGAAAGCCATGCTGGCGACGAAGACTTAGCGCGTTCGCAACACGCCGCTGCGCTGTTCGTAAATTCCGTTCACCAATTCAGACGCGTCGCGACGCTTCGCGTTCCTGCATCGCGAGAGTGTTTGATGTCGCGCAATTGCGCGGCTGGAACGCGCGCCTATATCAACAGTGAGCGCGGGACCTCGGAGACTCGCGATGAAAACATTCCTTGGTGCTTTGGCTTTGATGCTCGCGCTTCCGGTGTCGACGGATGTTGCGTTGGCCGCGCATGGCGGTGGTGGTCACGGTGGCGGCGGTGGTGGCGGTCACGGTGGAGGAGGCGGCTGGCATGGTGGCGGCGGAGGCGGCTGGCATGGCGGCGGCGGTTGGCATGGCGGCGGCGGCTGGCACGGCGGTGGCTGGCATGGGCACGGATGGTACGGCAACGGCTGGTATGGCGGCCTTTATATCGGCGGCTGGCCGTACTGGGACGACGGCTACTATCCCGGTTACTACACGGATGAGGACGACTACGCGTATCCGCCGGACTATGCGCCGCCGGACGGCGCCGCGCCCGCGCCGACCTGGTACTACTGCCACAACCCCGCCGGCTATTATCCCTATGTGCGAAGCTGCCCGGGTGGATGGCAGCTGGTTCCTGCAACGCCTTCGGACGCTGCGCCGGTGCCGCCGCATTAGTCGTTTCGTCGAACGCTTTCTCACGACCCCGGCGTGAAGGCGTGGCTTAGATAGAAGAACAGCGCCACGCCCAGAAGCGCGAGCAGCGTCGCCAGCGCGATGTCCAGACGTGAGCCGGTGCCGGGCACAACTTCGGCCTTGTCGATTTCCTTGGCGGTGCGCGCGAAGCGGACCGCCGCCAGCACCACCATGGCAACGCCGGCCGCGATGAGAACGAGGCCCGCTTCGCGGCCGAAGGCGGAACGGTGGACCGAGATCTCGCTCAAGGCTCCTTGTGGCGCGATCGCCGCCAGAAACAGATCGAAGCGCTCCACGAGGAATCCGAAGGCTGTGACGGCGATCGATGTCCGCACCCAGGCAAGAAAGGTCCGCTCGTTGGCGGCGTGGTCGCTGAAATTCTTGATGGACACGCTGTTCTCCCGGCTTCAGCCAGGAGAAGTCTAGCGCGGGCGCGGCAGTTCCGGCATTCCGGCGGCCCGTCTTGCCCCTTCGGCCCGGCGGGTGTCAGCATCCGCCGCCATGAGCCCCGCTGCCGCCCGACCCCGCAAATTCCTCGTCGTCGTCGACAAGACGCCGGAAGCGCCGGTGGCGCTCCGGTTCGCCACGCGGCGGGCCCAGCATACCGGCGGACGCGTCACGCTTCTCTGCATCGCCGAGCCGGGCGAATTCCAGCAATGGCGCGGCGTCGAGGAGATCATGCGCGAGGAAGCGCGGCAGGAGGCCGAAGGCCTCATCTATGCGGCCGCCAAGACGGTGAACGAGCTGTCCGGCATCGTGTCGGAGCTTGTGATCCTCGAGGGCCGCGCGACGGAATGTCTCTTGGACCTCATCCGCTCGGACCGCGATATCTCGATCCTGGTTCTGGCCGCGGGCACGGCCAAGGAAGGCCCGGGTCCTCTGGTGTCGATGTTCGCAGGCCCCGGCCAGCATCCCATCCCGGTGACGATCGTACCCGGCGGTTTATCGGACGACGAGATCGACGCGCTGGCGTGAAAAGGAGTCAACGATGCGTTATCTGCACACGATGGTACGCGTGACCGATCTGGACGCGAGCCTCAACTTCTATTGCAACCTTCTCGGTCTGAAGGAGATGCGCCGCATCGACAACGAGAAAGGCCGCTTCACGCTGGTGTTCCTCGCGGCGCCGGGCGATGCGGAGCGCGCGGCCGACGTGCAATCACCGATGGTCGAACTGACCTACAATTGGGATCCGGAAGAGTACAAGGGCGGGCGCAATTTCGGCCATCTCGCCTATCAGGTCGACGACATCTACGCGCTCTGTCAGCGGCTGAAGGAGGGCGGCGTCGTGATCAATCGCCCGCCGCGCGACGGACATATGGCGTTCGTGCGCTCGCCGGACGGCATTTCGGTCGAGCTTCTGCAGAAGGGCGGATCGAAAGCGCCAGCAGAGCCGTGGGCGTCGATGCCCAATACGGGCGCCTGGTGATGGGAAAGGTCGTCGTCGCAGTCGCGGTCGGCTTCGTCGCCTGTGTTCTCTTTGCCGGCATCTATACACTGTGGGCCGGCGGCGACACAGCGCGCAGCTGGTCGAACCGGCTGATGCGCATCCGCGTGCTGGCGCAGTTCGTCGCGATAATCATCATCATGGCCGTCCTCTGGATGACGAGCCGCCATTGAAACAGCTTCGCTCGTGGTGAGATTTTCAACGCAGAGGACGCAGTGGATGCGCAGTGGACGCAGAACAATCTTGCGCGCGAAGCGCGCGGCGACCTTTCCGGCGGCAACGAAACGAACTGCGCGCTGACGCGCGAAGATTCCCCGCGTCCCCCGCGCACCCATTGCGTCCTCTGCGCTAAAATTGCTCATCGGGGCCTCGCCCTCGCGGCAGCTTTCTGAAAACCCTTGCGGCAGCCGCTGGTGTGTGATGTTACGGGGCAGGTAAACCGAGTTATGGCCATGGCGAAGACGCTTTACGACAAGATCTGGGACGCCCATCTCGTCCACGCGGAAAAGGGCGAGGCGAGCGTGCTTTATATCGACCGCCATCTCGTCCACGAGGTGACGAGTCCGCAGGCGTTCGAAGGGCTGCGCAATGCCGGCCGCAAGGTCCGCCGCCCCGATCTCACGCTTGCCGTCGCCGACCACAACGTGCCGACCACGAACCGCGCGGCGGGCATCACCGATCCGGAATCCGCGCAGCAGATCGCGACGCTCGAAGCCAATGCCCGCGAATTCGGCATCGAATATCTGTCGATGGACGATATCCGCCAGGGCATCGTGCACATCGTGGGGCCGGAACAAGGATGGACGCTGCCGGGCACCACGATCGTCTGCGGCGACTCGCATACCTCGACGCACGGCGCCTTCGGCGCGCTCGCCTTCGGCATCGGTACGAGCGAAGTCGAACACGTGCTGGCGACGCAGACGTTGCTCATCAACAAGTCGAAGAACATGCGCGTGACGGTCGAAGGCGCGCTTCCGCTCGGTGTCACTGCGAAAGACATGGCGCTCGCCATTATTGCCAAGATCGGCACGGCGGGCGGCACGGGCTACGTCATCGAATATGCGGGCGAGGCGGTGCGCGGCCTTTCGATGGAAGGCCGCATGACCCTCTGCAACATGACGATCGAAGGCGGCGCGCGGGCGGGCCTCATCGCGGCAGACGAGACGACCTTCGCTTACATTGCGGGGCGTCCTCGCGCGCCCAAAGCGGCGGCCTTCGAAGGCGCGCGGATGCATTGGCGCACGCTCAAATCCGATGATGACGCGAAGTTCGACGCGGAGATCGTGATCGAGGCGAAGACGATCGTGCCGATGGTGACCTGGGGTACGAGTCCCGAACAGGCGCTGCCCATCACGGCGCACGTACCTGATCCAAAGGCTGCGTCCGACGAGAATCAGCGTGCCGCCATCGAACGCGCGCTCGCCTATATGGATCTGAAGCCCGGCACGGCCTTGTCCGACGTGAAGATCGATCGGGTCTTCATAGGCTCCTGCACCAACGGCCGCATCGAAGATCTGCGTGCCGCGGCGGAGATCGCGAAGGGACGCAAGGTCGCCAAGCATGTCGGCGCGATGGTCGTGCCGGGTTCCGGCCTCGTGAAGGCGCAGGCCGAAGAAGAAGGTCTCGACGAGATCTTCCTCGAAGCGGGCTTCGAATGGCGCGAGCCGGGCTGTTCGATGTGCCTGGCGATGAACGCCGACCGGCTCGAGCCTGGCGAGCGCTGCGCGTCGACCTCGAACCGCAACTTCGAAGGTCGTCAGGGCCGCGGCGGGCGCACCCATCTCGTCAGCCCCGCGATGGCGGCAGCGGCGGCGATCACCGGCCACCTGACGGATGTAAGGACATTCGATCTCGCCAAAAGTTAACTTGCCGACGCGTTAGGCGGGCGTAGCCTTGCGCCATGCATGGCGCTCGTCACGCACCGCTGCAGTATCAACAGCAGGACAGCCCGCAGACGCTCGCGGAGGCACTCGCGGAATATTATCGCGTCAACGACGGTGTCGTGACGCGGCCCGCCGATCTCCCACCGGAAAGCAAGGCGCTGTTCGTCGGTCACGACACGGGGCACGTCATCTTCGGTCTGTCGACCTCGCTGGAAGACGAAGCCATGGCGGACACGCGCATCCTGTTGTCGAGCGATGTCGGTTTCTGGCGCTACTCGCGCTATCTCGCCGCGGACCAGCAGGCCAAGGCCATCTTCAAGCAGGTCGGCTATGGGCGTGTCCTTCTTTACTCGCTGCGCGCGACGCCCAGGATCCTGCGCGCGATCTGGGAGGCAATGCGCACCGGGAAACGTTGGCCGTGGGCGCCGCCTTCCTCATTCCAGACCCGCTCGCTCGCGGATTTGAGACGCGAGTTCGGAATCAGGGTCATCTGACCCGCAGGGCTTTCGCGCGCGCCGACAGATAGTCGTACAGCGCGTCGATCTCGTAGTCGTGGAAGGCGCGGAAGCGCGGGCGCTGTTTGCTCGGCGGATAACGGCCGTCGGTCGCCAGCCCGCTCTTCAGCAAACGAAAGAAATCCGCGCGCGTATAGCCCACGATGATCGACAGATCCGGCGCGTCGTCCATCCCCGTCAAGTCCGTGCCATGACAGTCCGCGCAGGCGATGCGCGCCAGATAACGGCCGCCGTCATAACGCGGCCCCAGATCGAGCGAGGTCGGAGACTCCGGTGCTACCAGCGCAATGGGCTCGATATCGCCGCTTGCGATCGCGTAGCGAGCCGGTATGTCGAAATTGGGCTGCGGCCGTTCGGGGCCGAGCGCTTTCAGCGTGCGCAGGAACGAGACGATCGCCGTGACGTCATCTTCGCTCATATAGACGTAGTCCATCGCGGGCATCACCCACATGCTTCTCGAGTCGGGCCTGATGCCGGTGCGGATGGCGCGTTCGAATTCCTCGTCCGTCAGCGTGTGCGCATCGATGCGCAGGTTCGACGACCAGACGGGCAATACGCGTCCCCCGCGCGTGATCCGTCCTTCGAGATCGGGTCCGTGGCAATCCGAGCAACCGGCGATGGCGACGAGATGGGCGCCGCGCGCGATCTTTTTCGTCTCGGTGCTGGCTGCAACCGTCGTCGACGGCAGCGGATAGCGCCGCTCGATCACGGCTTCCGCCTTGAGCCAGATCAGCGCCGCCGTCCCGACCGTCAGCGCGACGGCGAGGGCCGCGGCGGCGAAAGACCATTTCAGGAAGGGGGGCAGGGATAGCCTCGCGGAGCCTGGTGTCGGAACGCCCAATTCACCACGCAGACGGGCTCTGCGGCAAAGGTGGGTGACGAAGGCTTCCGGGACGCGCTAGGATCGGGGTGCTTTGCGGGCATTTCGGTTTTTCGATGGCTGGGACAAGAGCGTTACGATCGCGTTCGACCGCCCTTACGGGGTGGCGGTTTGCGGTCGTTTGCCTCGCGCTTCTGGCCTTCGCATTCCAGAGCTACGTCGTTCAGACGCATATCCATTTTGCGCCGGCCATGCAGCTTTCGTCCGGCGGTCATCGCGGCCATCACGGCAAATTCCCGGCCGATGAAGATCCGGCCAACTGCCCGATCTGTCAGGAGATTCTCCACAGCGGCCAGTTCATCACCCCGGCGGCGCAGTTCCTTCTGCCGCCGACCCTCGCCGTCTCGACCATCGCGCTGGTCGACCAGGCGCTGCCCCACATCTTTGCGCCTTCGCATAGTTGGCGCGGCCGCGCACCACCCCAAGCCTGATCGATTCGTTTTCGTGCCTCGTGAGAGCGGCCGGTCGCCGCGGATGTGAGGCGTTCCGACATCGATTTCGCCCTGATTCGCGTTGTCCCCGTGAGGGGGAGGCGCAGCAGAGGCGGAAAAGCAGGGGTTCCTAAAATGCTACGCGTAACTCTTCTCGCCGGAGTAGCCGGCGCTGTCCTTCTGACTGGCGCGGCCTATGGCCAAAGCGACAATCAGACCGAGACCATTGTCGTCACCGCACAAAAGCTCAACGAAGCCCGAAGCGGCATCCAGACACAGATCGGCGCCACGACCTATACCTTCAGCGAGGCCAATATCGAGGCCCTACCGGGCGGCTACAACAACCAGCTCAACCAGGTGCTCCTCCAGGCGCCAGGCGTCGTGCAGGACCAGTTCGGGCAATTGCACATCCGTGCTGAGCACAACGCCCTGCAATATCGTATTGATGGCGTGATCCTGCCGGAGGGTCTCAGCGTTTTCAGCCAGACGCTCGATCCCAGGCTGGCTTCGTCCGTAAGACTGATCACCGGCGCGCTGCCTGCGGAATATGGTCTGGTCACCGGCGGCATCATCGATGTGGGGACGAAGACCGGCCTCTTCGATTCGGGCGGCCAGGTTTCGATCTATGGCGGCAGCCATGGCGAGATCCAGCCCAGCGCGAGCTACGGCGGCTCGACCGGCAACTGGAACTACTTCGTCACCGGCGATTATCTGCAGGACAATCTCGGCATCGATTCGCCGGACGGCAGCGCCAATCCGCATCACGACTTCACGTCGCAATATCACGGCTTTGCGTATGCCGAGAACATCCTCGACAGCCACAGCCGCATCTCGATGACCCTCGGCACCGAGCACGACAATTTCGAGATCCCGAATACGGTGGGCTTTCCGGATAATCTCACTGGTCCACAACCCGGCTTTACGATCGCGGGCAACACGCCGACGCCGAGCGTGGCTCTCAACGACAATCAGCGCGAGATCACGCATTTCGGCTCGGTCAGCTATCTGCGCTCGCAAGGCGCGTTCGACTTCCAGATCTCGCTGTTCGGCCGCTATTCGAGCCTCGGCTATTCGCCGGACGAAAACCTGGGCGACCTGTCCTATCTCGGCATTTCGCAAAACGCTTACAAGAAAGACCTGGGCTACGGCCTTCAGGCGGAAAGCGCCTATCACCTCAGCGACGCGCACACCGTGCGCTTCGGCGTTCTCGTCGAGCGCGACGACCTGACCAGCAACACGTCGGCGGCGGTGCTGCCCGCGACCTGTACGGGCTCCGGCACGCAGTTTGATCCTTACAGCTGCGCGCAATCGTCGGACGTGCCGTTCACGATTGTCGACAACGCCACCAAGAGCGCGTCGAGCTTCAGCGCCTATATCCAGGACGAATGGAAAGTGCTGGAACAGCTCACGATCAATTTCGGCCTTCGCTACGACGACTATCACGCCTACAGCAGCGGCAACCAGTTCAGCCCGCGCGTCAACCTCGTATGGACGCCGCTCGACGGCACGACGTTCCACGCGGGCTAT
>Ga0335069_10010594_pt1 | contig 13064 bp, 14 predicted proteins | sample Lox_Sample_11_FD_206714 | JGI IMG/M metagenome (GOLD analysis project Ga0335069, IMG submission 206714) | Soil microbial communities from Loxahatchee National Wildlife Refuge, Florida, United States - Lox_Sample_1.1 | ecosystem: Environmental > Terrestrial > Soil > Wetlands | place: USA... | reverse complement strand
CGAGCTGGAGCGCCGACTGCGCGCTGAATATTCGCAGCTGTTGGAGTCGGAGCGGTCGCGCATCAGCGAAACGCTGGAGAGCTTCCAGCAGGAGCGCGCGGACTACTACGCGAAGGTCGAGCCTGAATTGGTCAACTTGATCCTGGCGGTAGCAGCCAAGATCCTACACCGCGAGGCGCAGGTGGACCGCATGCTGGTGGCCGCTTTGGCCAAGATCGCGGTAGAAAATCTGCAGCAGCGATCACACGTTGTGCTGCGGGTTGCGCCGGAGCGGTGTTCGGCGTGGCGCGAGTATTTTGCCGCCCATCTTTCAGGCACGAAGGTCGAGATTCTCGAAGACTCGCAACTGCAGCCGGACGGGTGCCAGCTGGAGACCGAGCTGGGCTCGGCCGATGTGGGCATTGACGCGCAACTGAAAGAAATTGAGCGCGGCTTCTTCGACCTCCTGGCCAAGCGGCCGGAGACGCGATGATCACGCCGTCGCTGAAGCCCTATGAAAATTGGCTGCGAAGGTGTTCCACCCTGCGCTGGGAAGGCAGAGTGCAGCAAGTGCTGGGCAACCTCATCGAATCCGCGGGGCCATTCTGCTCAGTCGGCGAGTCATGCGAGATCATCAGCGAGCAGGGGCAGAGCTATTCCGGCGAGATCGTCGGCTTCCGCGGCTCAACCATTCTCTCGATGGCGGTGGAGCGGCCTCAAGGCATTCGGTTCGGAGACCGCATTGTGACGTGGGGCACCCGTCCGTCCTTGCGAGTCGGAACGGAGATGCTCGGTCGAGTCATCGACGCGCAAGGCAATCCGCTTGACTCCTGGGGTGGCTATCGCGCCACGAAGTCGATTCAAGTCGATGGCTCGGCTCCGCTTCCGCTGAACCGAGTCCCGATTCGCGAGCCTCTCAGCTGCGGGGTGCGCGCCATCGATGGATTCGTCACCTGCGGGCGCGGACAACGCCTCGGCATTTTTGGTGGCAGCGGTGTCGGCAAGAGTACGCTGATCGGCATGATGGCGCGCGGCACCAATGCGGACATGACGGTGCTGGCGTTGGTTGGCGAGCGCGGCCGCGAAGTGGGAGAATTCCTGGAAACTCTGGGCGAAGAGGGTCGGCGGCGGTCGGTGGTGGTAGTTTCCACATCAGACCAATCGCCGCTCTTACGGATTCGCGCCGCGCTCACGGCAACCGCTGTCGCAGAATATTTCTGCGGTCTCGGCAAGCACGTGTTGCTGGTGGTGGATTCGGTGACCCGCTTCGCCATGGCACAGCGCGAGATCGGCCTCGCGGCCGGCGAGCCGCCAACCGCGAAAGGCTACACTCCGTCGGTGCTGAACATGCTGGCCCGACTCGTCGAGCGTGCCGGGCGTTTCAGCCACGGCAGCATCACCGCGTTCTACACGGTGCTGATGGAGGGCGACGACCAGCAAGACCCGGTGGTGGACACCGTACGCTCGCTGCTGGACGGTCACATTCTGCTCGATCGCGCACTGGCCACGCGCAACCACTATCCACCCATCGCCGTGCTCGACAGCCTCAGCCGATTAATGCCCAACATCACATCAGCGGAACACCGGGAACAGGCGAGCGCGCTGCGCCGGCTGCTTGCCGCCTATGCCCATTCGGAAGACCTGATTCGTATCGGCGCCTACCAGAAAGGCGCCGATCCAGTGCTCGACAAGGCGATTGACGTCTTGCCCAAGCTCAACGTCTTCCTGCAGCAGCGGCCCGACGAGCTGCCCAAGTTTTCCGACTCCCTGCACCAGATGCTCACGTTGCCGAGTTGACCATGCCCTATCGCTTTGCTCTCGCCTCGGTGCTGAAGCTGCGCGAGAGCCTGGAAGAAATTCTTCTTCGCCGCCTCGAGCAAACTCAGCTTGAGATCGCACACACCTTGCAGTTATTGGAGGGTTTACAGGCGCACATTCTCTCGACGATGTTATCCCGTCAGAGTGACTTGGCCGCCGGGACTGCAGGTGCGGACCTGCACTTCGGGGAGAGTGTGCTACGTCAATTGCGTAGCGACCGGCAAGAACTGGAGGAGAAGCTGGCGCAACTGCGGGCTCGCCGCAGGCAACAGCTCCACGACTACGAGGACGCACGCAACAAGCGGCAGGTTCTAAAGGATCTTCGCGATCGCCAACGGTCTGAGTACGAAAATCGGGTTGCCCATCGCGAGCAGCAGATGGCAGATGACAGCTTCCTGGCGCGCAAGGGTAGGGGATAGGCAAAGCTTGCCTATTGCCGCCCGGCAAGCCTTGCCTACTGTGCCTACGGTTATAGGCACATCAAACGTTTCCTTCATCGGCATCCTTCCGCCAATCGATTAGTTATCAACGAACTGCGAAGCAGCACCTTTATCCAAATAGTCGCCGGACAGTTGGCAACGGGCGTGCAGGATTATGCGATGTCGTGAACATCGCCACCATGTCCGCCAGTCGTAGCCTTCCTGAGTTTGCAGTAGCGACCGCGCTTCCAGGCGGAAGCGGCAGCTTCAGCGAAACGATGCAGGCGGCACAAACCACTTGTCCCGAAGCAAGGCCCGCAGCACAGGCGAATGACCGGCGAAGCGAAGGTTCGTCCGAGTCAGAGCCCACGAGGGATCGCCCACCGCACAAGACGGTGCCGCAGGACTCAGGCGCGACGAGCGCTGCAGCTACTGTTCCAGTGGCACAGAGGGAGATTCCACCAGCCACGAGTGAGGAAGACCGCTCCGGCACCGCGTCGGTCACCGATCCCCGTTCGGCCAACGGAAAATCCGCGGATCTTCCGGGTCCAATGCTGGCTCATACGGCTGGCCGGGTTTCCGGCACCGAGGTCGCAAGTGGTTTCGCGGATGCGATTGATCCGGCAGCTCTTGCGCGGGCCTTGGGCGAGAGTTCTACAGGCGATACGCCTGCGACCGGCGACCTCGCAAACCAAGCGGAAAAAGATACCGCCGTTAGCAAGTTGAAATCTGAGCATCGCGATCCACTGCCTGAACGGCAACCTCCGGCAGCGCAGGACGACCCATTGCGGATTACAGAGAATTCGTCCGGCAAACAACCCCCGTCGGAACCAGCACTGACAACGACCCAAAGCAGTCCTGACGGCGATCCGACCGCCGACCTGTGGCATCGGGGAGCAAACTCTTCCCCTGGGCTTGCTGCGCCTCATTCTGGTAGCGGCGGCAGTAGCGCAGAGCCGCCGATCCAGGTATCAACAACACAAGCTGTGCCGGGCACTTCCTCCACTTCTCCGGCAGTAGCGCCCAGCGCCAATTCGGGAAAGTCCGATTCTGGCACAGCAAACGGAGACTCCAAGTCGGCTGACGCACGGGCGACGGACCGGAAACGCGGTGGAGGGGAGTCGGCACACTCCAGCGTGCACGACGACAAGCTCCAGGCGGCAGCGGACGGAGGAGCTCCATCCACCAGCAGCAGTACGGCGGCTGTCAGTCGAGCAACCGAGTTGAACAGCCGTTTCGGCACCTCGCACGCCGCAGCAGACTTGGGATTCGCCGGGTTCAATGATACGCAGCACACAGAAGGTACCGCTTCCGCAGACGCCCAATCAGCGACACAAGCCCACACGCCGGTACACGACCCGTCCGACGCCGACGTACCCGGCAGCGTTGGCATGAGCAGCGCCGTGAATGCGGCGAAGCTGACCGAGCATCTCAAAGACTCGGAGATCAGCCTGAACTTGCGCTCGGCGGAATTCGGCAATGTGGCCATCCACACCGCCATGAGCCATCAGAGGCTTTCAGCGCAGATCTCTCTCGAACACGGCGATCTTGGCAAGACCCTGGAAGGAGCGGTGCCGACGCTGCAATCAAAACTCAGCCAGGATCACGGCATCGAAGCAACGATCGAAGTGCAGCAGCAGGCGCAGTCATCTAACGGCGGCGGTGGACAGTCCAACGGGTATGCATATCGCCCGCCGCAACCAGGTCAGCTTGCAGTTGGCGCTGAACCAGCGGAACCGCACGTCACTGCGGCGGCGGTTGAGGAAGACGGCCACCTCGACGTCCGAATCTAGCACCGCGTAAAACGGAACGGAACAGGAGGAGCAATGACGATCCAAGGCATCACGCCAAACTCGACGAGTGCCACCAACGGTAGCAGTAGTCAATCGAGTCAGAATGGGACCGACAATCTCGATGTTTCATTTCTCAACTTACTGATTACGGAGTTGCAATCGCAGGACCCGACTGCGCCCATGGACGCGACCCAGATGGTCGGACAAATGGTGTCGCTTAACCAGCTCGATCAACTCATCGCCATTCATCAGATTCTGCAGGGCGTCGATAGCACCACCACTGTAAGCTCATCGCAAGGAGGAAACTAATGCCGCTCTTCTCGATTCCGCTCTCTGGGCTTAGCGCCAACTCCAATGAGTTGTCGGTAATCGCCAACAACCTCGCCAACCTCAACACGACCGGCTATAAGGACCAGGCTGCATCGTTTCGCGATCTCTTCTACCAGACGATGGGCACGACCGGCGGAGGTAACCCGGTGCAGATCGGCAACGGCGTAGAGGTCGAATCGATTACGGCGAACTTCAATGATGGCAGCCTCGATAACACCGGCGTACCGACCGACATGGCCATTACCGGTGAAGGCTACTTCGTTACCGAACAGGAGGGCGTAATGCAGTACACGCGCGCCGGCAATTTCACAGTGAGCAAGGCGGGCGAGTTGACCACCCAGGATGGCCAGCTCGTGCTCGGCTATCCCGCGGTGGGGGGGGTCGTCAATGCGGGCGGAGCGCTTGGCCCACTACAGGTCGGCAAAGGGTTAACGAATCCCGCGAGTGCGACCACGTGGGTGCAGCTCAACTCCAACCTGAACGCCAGCGCAAACGTTGGCGATCCGGCCTTCAGCACTCCGATGACGGTGTACGATTCGCTAGGCACGCCGCACGTGCTGAGCTTCGAGTTCAGCAAGACTGCGGCCAACACCTGGGACTATCAGATCACGATTCCCGCCGCCGACGTCGGAGCCACCGGTGCGCCCGTCGTCATCGCCGGGCCGTCTTCGCTGGTCTTTGACAACAATGGCCAACTCACCACGCCGCCAAGTAATGTTACGGGAATCCAGGTCAGTGGCCTCGCCGACGGCGCTGCGACCATGGACTTCACATGGAACCTCTACGACAGCACCGGGGCGCCGACGATCACCCAGATGGCCGCACCGAACACGACCTCCTCCACCAACCAGAACGGTTACAACAGCGGCACCTTGCAAGACTTCAACGTTGACGCGTCTGGTGTAATTCAGGGCACGTTCTCTAACGGACAGGTGATGGCGCTGGGGCAGGTTGCCGTCGCCACTTTCGCGAACCAGCAAGGCCTCCAGCGGACGGGATCGAACGTCTACGTTCCGACTCTCTCATCGGGTGCGGCGGTCGTCGGCACGCCCGGAAGCGGCGGCCGTGGCGTGATTGCCGGAGGATCGCTCGAGTTATCTAACGTTGATGTGGCGAAGGAGTTTGCCAAGATGATCCTGGCACAGCGCGGCTATGAAGCCAACGCCAAGGTAGTTACGACCTTCGACACGATTTCGCAGGACACAATCGGATTAGTTCGCTAGGCCCAATCCGATCACTCTAATTTGGCATGAGACTTGGCCGGGCCGAGCGTTCCACGCTCCGCCCGGCGAGAGTCGGCTCTACCGCAGTCTCATCCGGCTCTCATTCACTCAATCTCAACCCCTAGGCCGCTTGCGTTCTAAGAGTCTGAATTCGCGGTGCTTGGGCAAGCTCAACACCTCCGCAACTCCTTCCTGCAACGCCTGCACATCGGTAACGGAATTGCACAGTCATCGACGTGCGCGGTCAGCCGCCATTGCATAAATGAGTGCAACCTCCCAACCCGCAGCGGTATCCGCCACCACGCAGGCCGCCGCACAGCAGCCGTCGCATAGTCTCGCGGAAGCCGCTCAAACGCTACCCTGGCTTCCCTGCACTGTGACGCTCGAACTCCCGCTGCAGCGCTTCACGGTCGCCGACCTTTCGCAGCTCACTGTGGGTTCGGTAGTGTCAACCGCCTGTCCCCGCAACGGTGACGTTCCGCTCTACGTCAACGGCCAGTTGATCGGCTGGACGGAGTTGGAAGTGATCGACGACCGCCTGGCTGTACGAATCATGGAGATAGCATGAGCGAGTCTTTAGCCCAGTCCGCGCATTTTTCCGAAGCTTCCGCCGCGGCCCTGATCGCCGCTCCCGCCGAACTCGCGCCGCTGCCGGCGGCGCCGCCGAAGCGCCGCCGGTCCAAGAAGAGCACGCCAGCGATTCAGCGCTCGCCGCGATCTGTGGCTTCGCCCGTAAAGACGCGCAGAAATCTTTCACGAGCCCTGGGAGAGTACGTCGCACTGGCGAAACGAACATGGCTCTGGCTCAGAGAACGGCGGCAGTGGCAGGTCCACACCCGCCGCATGCGGCTATGCGAGACGGTCTCGCTGGGTGAGAAGAGGTTTCTCGCTATCGTGAAGGTCGATGGCCAGCACTTTCTGATCGGAGCCGCCGCCGGGAGTGTCTCCCTGCTGACCCAGCTCGCCGGCCCGGAAAACTTCGCCGGAGTCTTGCGCAAACGTCAGCGGAACAGAAGGACAATCGCATGAAGTTGCTGCGCGCAGTGTGCGGCGTAGTGCTGGTCGCGCTGACCCTGTCGGCATGCCCGATGAGGTCGTGGGCCGCAGGCCCTGTGCTCGCGCCGGCCGGAATTCCAGCGGCTGCCGCACCGCCGGCAACACCACCCCTGCCATCGGGCCAGATTCCCGGCAGCGATCTCCGAGTCACAGGCCTGGCGAACGGTTCGGTGCCGTGGAGCATTGTCGTTCTGCTGACGCTGCTCACCCTGATCCCCTCAATCCTGTTGTGCATGACGCCGTTCGCACGGCTGTTGATCATCTTCCATTTCCTGCGGCAGGCCTTGGGATTGCAGAGCACTCCCTCCAACCAGACCCTGATCGGGCTGGCCCTCGTGCTCACGTTCTTTCTCATGCAGCCAGTCGCTGCAGAAATCTACCGCACCTCGATCGAACCCTTCCAGCAGGGTCAGATTACGGCCGGATCGGCACTTGCCGAAGCCTCTGGCCCGATACGCAAATTCATGGGGCACTACGTGCGTGAAAAGGACGTCGCTTTGTTCGTCGATCTGGCCAAAGAGCCCCACCCGCACACCACCGACGATCTTTCGCTGCGCGTGCTGGTCCCGAGCTACATCCTCTCCGAGCTGAAGGCAGGCTTCCAAATCGGCGCCGTGCTGTTTCTGCCCTTCTTGGTGATCGACATGGTTGTGGCTTCGATCACAACTTCGGTCGGCATGATGCAGCTGCCTCCGGTCGTCATCTCCACGCCGCTGAAGATCTTACTCTTCGTCATGGTGGATGGCTGGAACCTACTGATCGGCTCGCTCATGAGGAGCCTCGCATGATGGCCGTGATGATGCCGGCGGACGAAGTTGTGACGCTCGCCCGCTCCACCCTGCAGGAGGTCATACTGCTCAGCCTTCCGATCCTCAGTGTGGTCGTCGTTGTGAGCCTGTTCATCAATGTCTTGCAGGTGCTGACGTCGCTGCAGGAGATGACGATTTCCACCGTGCCGCGCCTGTTCGCCGCAGGTGCCGCGCTCTTCTTCCTGATGCCGTGGATGTGGAGGCATCTCGGCCAGTTCACCCTCCGCACCTTCGGAGACCTGCAGCAGTACCTGCGCTGAATGTCATGGATCTGAACCTCTCCAACCTGATCACGCCGCTGCTAGTCGTGGGCCTACGCGTCTCCGGCCTGGTGCTGTTTGCGCCAGTCTTCGGCAGCCCTGTGATGCCGATGCGGCTGAAGGCTGTGCTGGTGATTGCACTCACGGCGGTCCTCTATCCGGTTTTCGCCGCGCGAACGCCGGGATTTGCCCTTCAGCAATGGCCGATGCTGGTGATCCACGAAACGGTGATCGGCGTGGCCATGGGGCTCGCCGCCAACCTTGTGTTTGACGCAGTGCAGCTGGCGGGACAGGTGTTGAGCATCCAGATGGGCTATTCGCTGGCCAGCATACTCGACCCGCAGACACAGGCGGAATCCACCGTCATGGCCATGTTTCACCAAACGATTGCCCTGCTGATTTTTCTGGGGCTGGACGTGCACCACGCCCTGCTGCGCGCCGTTGCGGGCAGCTTCGACTACCTGCCCGTGGAAACGGCGAGGCTCACTCCGGCGTTCGTCGCTTCCACCTTGAAAGTCGGAGAAGCCGTGTTTTCGCTGGGAGTACAGATCGCAGCGCCGGTCCTGGCAGCCACCCTCGTGGCCGATGTGGTGATCGGCCTGCTGGGCAAGGCTTCACCGCAAATGCCGCTGATGCTCCTCGGCACAGCCGTTAAGAGCCTGCTGGGCGCGGCGGTGCTGTTAAGCGTTATTCGCTACTGGCCGGAATTCATGGAGCGCGGTTTCCGCGGCTCCCTGATTTACGTGGAACAACTGTTGCACCTGGCGAGATAAGACGAGAATCGATGGCGGACCAGAACAAGACCGAACAACCGACCCCGCACCGGCGGGAAAAAGCGCGCAAGCAGGGGCAGGTCCCGCGTTCCCGTGAGCTATCCAGCGCTCTGGCCTTGGCCGGCACTGGACTGGTTCTGATCTGGCAGGGCCGCGACAGCCTGACCCGCTTTGGCGGCCTGCTGCGTTGTTCGCTAAGCGTTGGCACCACCGAACCGGTCACGCTAAGCACGCCTCTGTTGTGGTGGAGTTCCGCCGAGGTCCTGCGCGGCATCGCACCAGCGTTGTCGGCCAGCCTCGCACTGGCGCTTGCCGGCGGCGTGATGCAGGGCGGGATGGTTTTCGCCAGCGAGTCACTGGCGCCGAAGGCCGAACGGCTTAGTCCTGCCAAGAAGCTGCAGCAGATGTTCTCACTTACCGGATTGAGCGGACTACTGAAGTCACTGCTCCCTTTCGGCGCCATCCTCTTTGTCGGGGTGAGCGTCCTCGAGGAGCGCTGGGACACCATCGTCCGCGCATCATATCTCGACCGGCATACCTTCACCGCGCTGGTGCTGTCGTCGATCGTCGAGGTCGGCTGGAAGTCGGCGCTGATCCTCCTCTTTTGGGCCGGGATCGACTACTTCCTCACCTGGCGAAAGATGGAAGGCGACCTGCGGATGACCCGGCAGGAGTTGCGCGACGACTTCAAGGAGACGGAAGGTAACCCGGAAACCAAGGCGCGTATACGCCGCATCCAGCGCAACGTCCGCCGCCAGCAGTTGTTGCGCGCTACCGAAACAGCCACGGTAGTCGTCACCAACCCCACGCACTACGCGGTGGCGCTCCGCTACGAGTTGGATATGGAAGCGCCAGTTGTGGTCTCAAAAGGGCGCGACCTTCTGGCGCAAAAAATCAAGGAAGTCGCCCGCTGGCAGGGCATCCCGGTTATGGAGAACAAGCCGCTGGCGCAGGCCCTGTACCGCGCCGTCGAAGTCGGGCAGGCTATCCCGGCCAAGCTCTACACCGCAGTGGCCGAAATCCTCGTCCTGGTGTACCAAGCACAGGCCGAAGTGCGACGGCGCTATTCCGGTTCGCATTCGAATTCTTCAGGACAGGCAGGTGAGCAGCGATGAAAGAGCGCACTGGTTGGCTCACTTCATTCCGCGGCTCCACTTCTTCGTGGCTGCTGCCGGCCGCGGCGGTGGCGCTGGTGTTCGTGATGCTGGTGCCGATGCCCAGCTTCGTCCTGGACCTGTTACTGACGCTGAGTCTCACCGCCTCGGTGCTGGTGTTGCTTACGGCACTCAACATCCTCAAGCCCGTGGAGTTCTCGGTCTTCCCCAGTCTTCTCCTGCTCCTCACCTTGTTACGGCTTTCTTTGAACCTAGCCAGCAGTCGCCGCATCCTGCTGCACGGGAACGAAGGCGCTGCCGCAGCAGGAAGGGTCATCGAGGCCTTTGGTCAGTTCGTCGTGGGTGGCAACTACGTGGTCGGCTTCGTTCTCTTCCTCGCCCTCATTGCGATTCAATACCTTGTCGTCAGCCACGGCGCGGTACGCACCGCCGAGGTGACTGCTCGCTTCACTCTGGATGCGATGCCCGGTAAGCAGATGGGCATCGATGCCGACCTCAACGCCGGCGCCATTACCGAGGAACAGGCCCGCAAGCGGCGCGAAGCCATCGCGCGCGAGGCTGAGTTCTGTGGCGCGATGGATGGCGCCGCCCGCTTCAGCCAGCGCGATTCCATGGCTACCGTGATGATCACGGCCATCAACATCATCGCCGGGTTTTCGATCGGGGTTTTTCAGCAGGGAATTCCTTTCTCCGAGGCGATCAAGACCTACACCGTGCTGACCGTAGGAGACGGGCTGGCGACGATCCTGCCTTCTCTGTTGGTCTCGGTCGCTGGAGGCATGGTCGTTACCCGCGCCGCTACGGGTGAGACTCTGGGAACCGACGTTGGCCGCCAGTTGTTCGGCAACGCCCGACTGTTGTGGATTGCCGCCGGTGTTTTAGGCGTGCTGTCGTTAATCCCGGGATTGCCCAAGCTCTCTTTCCTGGCACTGGCCTTGGGTCTCGGTTATCTAGCCCGGAAACTCAAGCCGCGGACGATGGAGCAGGGCGTGGTGGACACCTCAACCGCGGGCGCAGCCACCGCCAAAACCGGTGCGACACCGATGAGCGATCCGATGGATGCGCTCCTGAAGCTCGACGAACTCATGCTCGAGGTCGGTCTGGGCCTGGTGCCGCTGGTCGATGCCAAGCAAGGCGGTCAACTGCTGAGCAAGGTCAAAGCCCTACGGAAGCATCTGGCAACGCAGCTGGGCTTTTTGGTTCCGCCGATTCACATCACCGACAACCTAACGCTGCCTGAGCGGCAATACGTCGTGTACCTCCGCGGCGTGGAGATCGCCCGTTGGGAACTGCGCGCGGGTTGCATGCTGGCGGTGAGTTCCCAACCCGACGCCCCGGCACTGCCGGGTCACGAAACCCGGGAGCCGGCATTCCACACGCCCGCCCGATGGATTGCCCCGGAGCTTCAAGCTCAGGCCGTGGCCGCCGGTTACACCGTCGTCGATGCGGTGGCAGCCTTGGCCACGCACCTCGGTGAAGTCGTGCGCAAGAATGCACACGAACTTCTGACGCGGCAGGAGACCAAGCGCCTCATCGACCGACTGAGCGACTCCCATCCAAAGTTGGTCGAAGAGCTGGTGCCTAAGCTCATGACGCTCGGCGAAGTCCAGAAGGTGCTGCAGCAGTTGCTGCGGGAGCAGATCTCGATTCGCGACCTGGGGACGATTCTTGAAACGCTCGTCGAAGCTGCCGCCGTCAACAAACACCCGATCGTGCTCGTAGAAGCCGTTCGTCAGGCATTAGGACGCGGCCTGATCCGGCCGCTGCTGGACGAACACGGCGAGCTGAAGGTCGTCACCCTGGATGGGGCGATTGAAGAGGAGTGCCAGCGCGCTGCCAGCGGGCAGACACAAGGCGCTTCCTCAAACGCTTTGCAGTTGCCGTTGGCCCGGCGAGTTCTCGACGGATTGCGTGCACTCTTCGGTGACCAAATCGTAAACGCGCCGCCCGTGTTGCTTTGTTCGTCGCCTGGGCGGTTCCACCTTCGCCGGCTGCTGGAGCCGGTCATGCCCCGGGTCGTGGTTATCGCGCCCGGGGAAATTCCTCCCGCGACGCCTGTGCAGTCGCTGGGAGTCGTGCGCTGACCTGCAGCGCGGAATGGAGTGAGCAAACATGACGGCAGCTCAGCTAGCCTACGCCGAACAGGCCGCCAATCCCACGGAAGAACAGCGCCAGGCCCTCATCCTGGAGCAGCTACCGCAGGTCTATCACATCGCCACGCGCATCCACGAGCGACTGCCGCGTCACGTACCGCTCGAGGACCTGGTGCAGGAAGGCGTTCTGGGACTCATGGCGGCACTCAACAGCTACGACAATTCGAAGAAGGTTCAGTTCCAGACATACGCCAGTTTCCGCATTCGCGGCGCCATCCTCGACAGCCTGCGCAAAATGGACTGGGCTTCGCGACCGCTGCGCGCCAAGGGCCGCCGCATTACGGAAGCCGTCGAGGAGCTAATCGCGACCCTCGGCCGCCAGCCGACCGAGCAGGAGATCGCCGACCATCTTGGGATGCCCATCGCCAAACTGCAGAAGGTGGTCGCTGAACTGGACGGGCTGACGCTGCTTGGTCAGGAGTCGTTTGCCCCATTCGACCCCTCCGAGACGCAGGACCTGATCGAAAGTGCCCCCAGCCGCGATGACAGCGATCCCTTCACGCTGTGCCTGCGCGGCGAGATGCACGACCGGCTGACCCACCTGATCACGCAGTTGACCGAGCGCGAGCAGCTCTTACTGTCGCTCTACTATCGCGAAGAGTTGACCATGCGTGAGGTCGCGGAAGTCATCGGGGTGCGCCAGTCGCGCGCCTCCCAGATCCATTCCATGGTGCTCCTCAAGCTGCGCGCTGCACTGCGGCAGCACCGCACACCGCTGCCGGCGCCGGCTCGCACGATGTCCAATCTCCAGGCGAGGGTATAGCCATGTCTGATCCCGATGTCATTGCAACCCAGAAGCACAATGCGAAAGAACCTCGCCCGGAATCGAACCTCGAGGCACCGGCTGAGACTAACCTTGAGCTGATGATGGACGTCGAACTCAACGTCCTGCTGCGCTTCGGCCAACGACAGCTTACGTTGCGCGAAGTCTTGGGGCTGAAGTGCGGCTCGGTGGTCGAGCTCGATCGTCGCGTGGACGAGCCCGTCGAGCTGTTGATAGACGGCAGGGTCATCGCCCGCGGCGAGGCGGCCATCGTCGACGGCAACTACGGCTTGCGGATCACCGAAATCGTTCGCCCCTGCATGCACTGACCCTGCGAGACCTAGCCGGAGGAGGATTCTACTTTGAGCACTCTGCAACTGACGCAATTGCTGAACTGGAAGGAACTCAGGCGGGGCTGCTCGCGCGCCGGTTGCCACACTCTTACGCTCCGCTACCCGTTACTTACGCGCAAGACCGGCGTGCGATTGGGCACAGACTGGTACTGCAGTCCCGAGTGCCTCCGCGAGGGCCTGGAACTCCGTATCTGCGAACTGCAGCGCCCGTCGAACGATC
>Ga0335069_10010593_pt1 | contig 13067 bp, 15 predicted proteins | sample Lox_Sample_11_FD_206714 | JGI IMG/M metagenome (GOLD analysis project Ga0335069, IMG submission 206714) | Soil microbial communities from Loxahatchee National Wildlife Refuge, Florida, United States - Lox_Sample_1.1 | ecosystem: Environmental > Terrestrial > Soil > Wetlands | place: USA... | reverse complement strand
GGCGCCGGAGCACCTTGGTCCGGGCCATGGACAGGCCGCACCCATTCATCTCGTCGTTGACGGCCCGGAACATCCGGTGATGGACGGCGAGATACCGTTCACCCAGTTGCTCAGGCGTGATCATCGCTGGTCCCTTTGCATGTACTGAAGCGCCTCACGTTGATGACCATCATAATGAGGATCCTCACGGATTTATTTCCCAGTCCGTCGACCCGTGTCCAGGCTCCGGGCCGCCCCACGGCACAGACGGGTCCCGGGGAGCGCTGACATCCTGCCGGTTGTCGTTGAGCGCTTAGCCCGGTCGGCTCATTGGATCACCATGCGTGCCTCGGCGACGTCCCCCCACGAGGAACAGCACTAGCCTAGGGCTAGCCCGAATCAGGCCGCGGCGGGCTGGGCTGATACGAACGCCGCGTTCTCTCGTTCCATCGCCTTGACCGCGCCGTTGCGCCAGCTGTCGGCCAGGGTCTGCGACATGGGATCGGGGAAGATTTCCTCCTCGCCGTTCTCCACCCCGGTCGAAGATGGCCCGGGCGACGGATTCGGGCGTGGCCTTGGGGATGTCGAAGCCGCGGGTCATGTCGGTGTCGGTGGGGCCGGTCAGGACCGCGTGGACCCGGATTCCCCGTCCGGCCGGCAGCGCGCTCAGGGAGTCGCCGCGGGCCGCTCGTGACCTTACGAGGCACCGAATTCTTGCGGCAGGCCGAACGACCCGGACAATCCCGCGTCCTGGAAGGCTGCGGCGTTCCGCCTGCCGGAGTGGACGCGGTGAATCGGGGCGGACCATGTCCGAGGCGCTCCGGCACCTGGGCATCGCCGAGCACCGCGCAGGCCCGCACCAGCCCCGGCCCGGCGGCCGGAGCGGGGACCGAACGAGCCGGGTCGGCCGCAGCCCGCGAGAGCTGTTCGCCGGGTTCCTGACCGTCTACAAGAAGATCGGGCAGCAGACCCGGCTCCAGGCCCAGCACGTGGATCTGACGACCGCACGGGATGCGGAGCATACGCCCACGTTCGGTCTCGAGGAGGCCGAGCCGAGGTCCGCCACCTCGTGCCCATCGGCCCAGAACCGCTCCAGCACCGCCCGCTCCTGCTCCTCGCCCCGCCGCACCAGGTCCTCGACGACCAGGCTGACAGGCAGATCGGAGATCACCCGGACGGGATGGTTAATTTGCCGGACACCCCGCCTACGCTGCACTCGATGAGCCGAGCAGGGCCAAGGTCAATGTCAGACGCAGGAGGCGGGCAATGAGCGCGGATGAGCTGCCGAGCTGGCGTGAGACGACTGCCAAGCAGTCGATCGTAGAGTTCGTCGACGCCGTGACCGACCCTGATTCGCCGGACTTCATCCCCGAGCGGGACCGGGTCGCGGTATTCGACAATGACGGCACGCTGTGGACGGAAAAGCCCGTGTACGCCCAGCTGGTCTTCGCGCTGGATCGCGCCGCCGAGCTGGGCCATCCCACCAGCCTGGAAGAGCTGCACGCGGGCGGGATGGAAGCCCTGATCAAGCTGCTGACCCTTACCCACGCTGGCATCACCACCGAGGAGTTTGACGCCGTGTGCGGGAGCTGGCTGGCGTCGGCCCGGCACCCGCGCTTCGGGCGGCCTTATCCGGCGACGGTGTACCAGCCGATGGTGGAACTGCTCGGCGTGCTGGACCGTAGCGGCTTCTCCTGCTGGATCTTCTCCGGCGGCGGCACCGACTTCATGCGGACCTGGACGGCCGATGGCTACGGCCTGCCGCCGCACCGGGTGATCGGCAGCGTCGGGGAAACCGAGTTCCACATCGGCGATGACGGCCCCGAACTGGTCAAAACCGCCAAAGTCGGGATCATCAACGACGGCCCGCAAAAGCCCAGCTCCATTCACCGGCACGTCGGGCAGCGCCCGATCGTGGCCGCCGGGAACACCGACGGCGACCTGGCCATGCTCCAGTGGACCGCAGCCAGCCCGTACCGGACCCTGGAACTGGTCGTCCACCACACCGACGGCGACCGGGAGTACGCCTACGACCGCGACCCGATCCTGGGCAGCGGCACCGGCCAGATCCTCGCCGCTGCCGCTGAGCACAAGTGGACCGTGATCGACATGGCCGCCGACTGGGCCACCATCCACCCGGGTACCTAAGCGCCTTGCTCAACGAACAGCAGCGCCTGGCCGTCGGCCCCGGTCGCGAGGTACCACTCGGAAAGGGTGAAGCGCGCAAGCCCCAGGACGTGCGACCCTAAGCGCAGGTGGCGCGCACGCGGAGCAATCCGCCGCCCGCCCTGACCTGGGGGAGGCTGTCATATTCCGTCAAAGACGCGCGCCAAAGCCAGGCTGCCCGGCGGTTAGCGCTGAGTAGCCGAACCTAGATCCCGGGCATCAGGGTCGCTTAAAGGAGCACAGGATGACCAAGCAGTTCAAGGGAACGATCAACGTCGATATCCGGGACTCGGTGCCCGACTGGGAGCCGTTCGAGCCGCCGAAGGCTCCCGACGGCACGGCCAGCGTCGTCTACATCGTGCTGGACGATGTCGGGTTCTCGGCCATGTCGTGCTACGGCGGCCCGATCGAGACGCCGAACATCAACCGGATCGCGGACGATGGGATCCGCTACACGCAGTGGCACACCACGGCGTTGTGCTCGCCGACCCGGTCGTGCCTGCTCACCGGCCGCAACCACACCCGCAACTCGATGGCCTGCATCACCGAGGCCGCGATCGGGTTCCCGAACGCCAGCGGCACCATCCCGCCGGAAAACGGCATGCTGCCGGAGATCCTGGGCGAGCGCGGCTGGAACACCTACATGGTGGGCAAGTGGCACCTGTGCCCGACCGTGGAGATGAACGTCGCCTCGACCCGGCGGAACTGGCCTTCCGGCCGCGGGTTCGAGCGCTGGTACGGGTTCCTGGGCGCGGAGACCAACCAGTGGTACCCGGACCTGGTCTACGACAACCACCCGGTGGACCAGCCGAAGTCACCGGCCGAGGGTTACCACCTGACCGATGACATCACCGACAAGGCGCTCGAGTTCATCAAGGACGCCAAGGCCGTCGCGCCGGACAAGCCGTTCTTCCTGTATTACGCCCCGGGCGCGTGCCACGCGCCGCACCACGTCTCCAAGGAGTGGGCCGACAAGTTCAAGGGCCGCTTCGACATGGGGTATGAGGCGATGCGAGAGCAGACCCTGGCCCGGCAGAAGCAGATGGGCATCGTCCCGGCCGACACCGAGCTGCCCCCGGTCAACCCGATCGGTACCCCCCAGACCCGCCAGGGGCCCACGGGCCAGCCATTCCCGCCACTAGACGTCACCAGGCCGTGGGACTCGCTGTCCGCCGAGGAGAAGCGGCTGTTCGCGCGGATGGCCGAGGTCTACGCGGGGTTCCTGGCCCACGCCGACCATCACATCGGCCGGCTGCTCGACTACCTGGAGGAGTCCGGGCAGCGGGAGAACACCATGGTCGTCCTGGTGTCGGACAACGGCGCCAGCGGCGAGGGCGGCCCGGACGGATCGGTCAACGAGATGCTGTTCGCCAACGGCATCCCCGACAATATCCAGGCGAACCTGGCGATGCTCGACGAGCTCGGCGGGACCAAGACGTACAACCACTACCCCAACGGCTGGGCGATGGCCTTCAACACGCCGTTCAAGATGTGGAAGCGATACGAGTTCAACGGCGGCACCGCCGATCCGTGCATCATCTCCTGGCCCTCGGCCACGGCCGGCCAGGGCGAGATACGCCACCAGTACCACCACGCGATCGACATCGTGCCCACCATCCTCGACGTTCTCGGCGTCGAGGCCCCCGCCACCATCAAGGGCCACGTGCAGAGTCGGCTCGACGGCGTGAGCATGCGCTACAGCGTGGATGACCCGTCCGCGCCATCGGCCCGCAAGACCCAGTTCTACTCCATGCTTGGCTCACGCGGGATCTGGCACGATGGCTGGAAGGCGGTTACCACCCACCCGACGCTCAGCGGCTGGAGCGACTTCAACGACGACACCTGGGAGCTGTACCACACCGATGTCGACCGCGCCGAGCTGCACGACCTAGCCGCCGAGCATCCGGAGAAGGTCCGGGAGCTGGTCAACCTGTGGTTCGCCGAGGCCGGCCAGAACGATGCCTTCCCTCTCGATGACCGGTCCCCGCTGGAGATCATCCTGACGCCGCGGCCGCAGCTGGCCTCGCCCCGCGAACGGTACACCTACTTCCCCGACACCGCCGAGGTGCCCGAGGCGCAGGCGGTGAACATCCGCAACCGGTCCTTCACGATCGGGGCGCTGGTGGACATTCCCGCGCCCGGCGCGGAAGGGGTCCTATTCGCACACGGGTCGCGGTTCGGCGGGCACGCCCTGTACGTGAAGGACAACCGGCTGCACTACGTCAACAACTTCGTCGGCATGATGGAGCAGAAGATCGACAGCACCGAGGACGTGCCCACCGGGCAGAACCTGATCCTGTCGGCATCCTTTGAAAAGGACGGCGAGGACCCGCCCCACGTGTCGACCGGAATCCTGTCCCTGTATCACGGCGACCAGAAGGTCGGCGAGGGCCGGATCAAGACCCAGCCGGGACAGTTCATGTTCGCCGGCGAGGGCCTGTGCGTGGGCCGCGACAGCGGCGAGGCCGTCACGGCCGACTATCCGAACGAGTCGCCGCACCGCTTTACCGGCGGCACGATCAAGCGGGTCGCCGTCGACGTCAGCGGCGACCCCTACGTCGACCTCGAACGCGAAGCGCAGGCGATGCTGGCCCGTGAGTAGCGTCCCCTGACAGACGGCTCAGGCTGGTGCTCCGTCGCGGCTCAGTGGCTGACCGGGAGGGGCGTGTCACCCGCCCGTTCGGCCCGTTCGGCGGCGGCGGTGATGTTCCGGAGCATGCCGCCGAACACGATGCCATGGAACGGCGAAATGGACCGCCAGTAGGCATGACCGGCGAGCCCGCGCGGCCGGAAGATCGCCCGCTGGCTGTAGGTCGTCATCCCGTCGTAGTCCTGGCCCACTGACAGCTCCAGCCAGGCCAGGCCCGGCAGCTTCATCTCCGCGCGCAGCCGCAGCAGTTTTCCCGGCTCGATCGCCTCCACCCGCCAGAAGTCCAGGGCGTCGCCGGCGAGCAGGTGCCGGGGGTCGCGGCGGCCGCGGCGCAGTCCCACCCCGCCGGCCAGCCGGTCGAGCAGCCCGCGGACGGCCCAGGCGGCCGGGAAGGAGTACCAGCCGGTCTGGCCGCCGATGCCCTCGATCACCCGCCACAGCGCCGCGGGCGAGGCGCGCACGACACTGTTGCGCGCGTCGACGTACAGCGATCCGCCGGCCCAGGACGGATCGGTCGGCAGCGGATCGCTGGGCGCGCCGGGCGTCGCGGCCGACGACCAGCGGGTCGAGACGGCGCCCTCGCGGGTGTACCGCAGGGCCGCGGTGATGGCCTGGTCCAGGGTCAGCAGCCCTTCGGGCGGATCCGGGATGTACTCGGCGATGTCGTGCTCGGAGCAGACGACCTCGTTCCGCAGGGATTCCACCAGCGGCCGGGCCAGGCCGGCGGGCACCGGTGTCACCAGCCCGACCCACAGCGACGACAGCCGCGGCGTCAGCACCGGCACCGGCACGATGATCCGCGGCGTGAGCCCGGCCACCTTGGCGTACCGGCGCATCATCTGCGCGTAGGTGAGCACGTCGGGGCCGCCGATGTCGAAGCGGCGGCTGACCCCGGCCGGCAGCGCGGCGCTGCCGGCCAGGTAACGCAGCACGTCACGGACGGCGATCGGCTGGATGCGGGTGTCCACCCATCGGGGGGTGACCATGGCCGGCAGCCGCTCGGTGAGGTAGCGGAGCATCTCGAATGAGGCTGACCCGCTGCCGATGATCACCGCGGCCTGCAGCGCGGCGGTCGGCACGCCGCTGGCCAGCAGGATGTCGCCGACCTCGGCGCGGGAGCGCAGGTGCGGGGACAATTTCCCGGCCTGCCCGGAGATGATGCCGCCCAGATAGACGATCCGCCGCACCCCCGCGGCTTTCGCGGCCGCGGCAAAGGTGTGCGCAGCGGTGCGGTCGCGCCGTTCGAACGACGCGCCCGTGCCGAGGGAGTGGATCAGGTAGTAGGCGACGTCGACGCCCTCCAGGGCGCGCCGCACCGCGCTGTCGTCCATCACGTCGGCGACCGCGATCTCCACATCGCCCGACCACGGGCGATCGCTGAGCTTGGCCGGATCGCGCGCCATGCACCGGACCGCGTATCCCGCGCTCAACAGCTCCGGGACGAGCCGGCCGCCGATGTACCCCGACGCACCGGTAACCAGGCAGCGCAGTGGCGATGACATGCTGTCAGTCTTACACGGATCTGCCGCGGCCCCGGTCAAGGAGAATTTGTCTCGATACCGTAATACATAGTTCCGAGACAAACATCTTTACTCGGAGACAAACGTCCGCTAGGTTTATCCCCAGGAGGCAGGCAGCCTCCACTCAGGGGAGGGAAACCAGATGAGCGCCACACTTGCCGTCCGGCACAACGTTCGTGACTACGCCGCATGGCGCAAGGTCTACGACGAACTCGAGCCGCTGCGAGCCCAGCACGGCTGTACCACGCAGCGCGTGATGCGGCTTCCCGATGATGGCAATGACCTGTTCATCACCCACGACTTCCCGACCGCCGAGCAGGCGGCCAGCTTCGCGCACGACCCGGGCCTGCGGGCCGGGATGGAGCAGGCCGGAGTGGAAGGTGCACCGCGGATCGAGATCTTCACGGATGTCTGACCCCAGGCCACTGAGGCCGGGGAGGGGCAGCCGCCCCTCCCCGGCCTCGCTCGGCGTGGTCAGGGTTGACGCCGATTTCCAGGACGAGTATCCCGGCGGCGACACGACCTGCACAGAGGCATACGCGTCCCTGTGCCGTACCGGCGAAGCCCTCCTCGGCGAGCTTGACCGCCGCATCGCCTTGACCTTCGACATGCCCCAGGCCGCCGCGACGGCACTGGCCGTCATCGACGGAGCCGCCACGCCGCTGACCCCATCGCAGGTCAGCGACCGGGTCCTGATCGCCTCGGCCACCATGACGGCAACGCTCGACCTGCTAGAACGCCGCGGCTGGATCCGCCGCACCCCCAACCCCGGTGACCGTCGCAGCGTCCTCATCGAGATCACACCCGACGGCCGCGCCGCCGCCGATCAGCTGCTCCCCGGCATCCGCGCCATCGAACGCAGCATCCTGTCCGCTCTCACCCAGGACGAACGAGCTCACCTGCTTGACCTGCTCGCCAAGGTCCTGGCCCGGGCCGCCGAAGTCGCCGCCGAGCAACCCGAACGCCTCAAGGGCCAGCGCTTCCGGCCGGCCCGACTCGACCGCCTCCGGCTCCCCACCTGATCCAGCGCCGTGTCCCTGGCGGTATCCAAGGGCGGTTTCTACTGGGGTTAGAACTGGACCTTGAGCTCGTTCAGCTCTCTATCTCACCAAACTAGCGGCCAAATTATAGAAAAAAATTGCTAGTTTTATCTTTCAAGTGTAGCCTGAAGGCAGACACCGGGAAGCAGCTGCCAGAAGCCGCGGCAAGCCCGGGTCCGCAAGGAGCCGGGCAAGGCGTGTGTCCGGCGAAGCGGCCGGTCCAGTCCACCGCGACGGTAGCGCTGGCCCGGCTGGCGATGAGGATCCCGAGATCCAGGCCCGGGCCCGTGAGGGCCGACCAGGTCCCCGCCGACCAGGCCCCCCTCGGACGTTTCCGCGGAAACGCCGGCGAGCCGGCGCCTGCCCATGGTCGAGGCGGCCGCCACCCAGGTCGCGGAACTGTCCTACCTGCATTCCCGCGACATCACCTACGCGGTCTTCTGCCAGGGCCCTACTCTGAAGCCGCGCTACCGCCACTTCATGGGCTGGGACTTGCCCTGGTACTCCGCGGCCGCCGGGTCGCCCACCGCATTGATGACGAAATTACCGGTCACCGCGTCGAACGCGCCGTCCGGCAGCGGCAGGTCCGTGTTCGTACGTATCGAAGCCCATGCCCTGATCACAGCACATCCCGCGCGTCTCCGGGCTGGCCCGAAAGCCGGAGGAGCTGGCCGGGGCGCGCTCAGGCCGCGGCGGGCTGGGCTGATACGAACGCCGCGTTCTCCCGTTCCATCGCCTTGACCGCTCCGTTGCGCCAGCTGTCGGCCAGGGTCTGCGACATGGGATCGGGGAAGATTTCCTCCTCGCCGTTCTCCACCCCGTCGAAAATGGCCCGGGCGACGGATTCGGGCGTGGCCTTGGGTATGTCGAAGCCGCGGGTCATGTCGGTGTCGGTGGGGCCGGTCAGGACCGCGTGCACCCGGATTCCGCGTCCGGCCAGCAGCGCGCGCAGCGACTGGGTCAGGTTGAACGCGGCCGCCTTGGAGATCGCGTAGGCGGGCGTGAACGGGAAGGGGGCGACGGCCATCGTGGAGACGTTGTTGACAATGGCTCCCTGAGAACCGGCCAGCAGCGGCAGGAACGCCTGGGTCACCCCGTACGTACCGTAGAGGTTGACGGCGAGGTGCTGCTCGAGCACGGCCCGGTCGCCGAGATCGTCGTACAGCGCGATGCCGGCGTTGTTGATCAGGATGTCGAGCGACTCCACGCTCGCGGCGGCGGCCTGGATCTGGGCCGCGTCGGTCACGTCCAGGGTCAGGGGTGTCACGCGTGGGTCGGGGTGGGTTAGGGGTTGACGCGTGCCGGCGTACACCCGGCTCGCGCCCCGGGCCAGGGCCTCGGTGACGAGTGCCTGCCCGATGCCGCGATTGGCCCCGGTTACCAGGACCGCCTTGCCGTCGATGGTCATGTCTGTTCCTCCAGCTCGGCCATGCTCTTGTGGTGTCCGTGCCGCCTGTCTGGCGGCCCACTTATACAGACCAGCCGGATCCCGGGGAGTCGCCGCGGGCCGCTCATGACTTTAAGAGCGACCCCATTGGTACACCTATCGTACACATAAGGTGTAAGGTAGGTGTATGACCAGGAAGCGTACGAATATCGAGATCGAGGAGACGTACCTCCGGATCATCATGGACCGCTACAGCCTGCACACCATGACCGAAGCCGTCGAGCTCGCCCTCCGGCACCTGGCCGGACAGCCCATGAGCCGGGAGGAAGCCCTGGCGATGCGCGGCGCCCACGCGATCGATGAGCCGCCGGCGGATACACCTCCGCGGGGAGCGGCGTGATCCTCGCTGACACCTCGGCCTGGGTCGAATACGACCGGGCCACCGGGAGCACCGTCGATCTTCGCCTGCGGGATCTGATCGCGGCCGACGGCCCGATTGCGGTCACCGAGCCGGTGATCATGGAGGTGCTGGCCGGGGCGCGCACCGATGCCAGGGAAGCGGACCTGCGCCGCCTGCTGCTGCGGTTCCACCTGTGCCAGTTCGACCCAGCCGCCGACTTCGACGGCGCCGCCCGCATCTACCGCCGATGCCGGCACGCCGGTATCACACCACGGGGCCTGGTTGACTGCATGATCGCCGCAGTCGCCCGGCGGCATGAGGCGACGCTGCTGGCCTGCGACATCGACCTCGATCGCGTGGCCCGGGTGACCGGCATCGAGCTAGACCGGCCAGCGGCACCGGAACGGCCGTCGTCGGCCGAATGACCGCTTACACGCTAGGTGAGCAGGTGCTCGGCGAGCAGAAGGGCGCCGATGGCCATCATCGCGGCTCCCGAACACCGGGTCACCGCCTTGGCGGCGGCAGGCCGTGCCCGCAGTACCCGCCCTGCGGTGGCGCCCACACTGGTGTAGACGACGGCGCAGTTGGCGGTGTGCACCAGGCCAAGCAGCGCGATCTGGGCGGCGAAGGGCCAGGCTGCGCTGTGGGTGAGGAACTGCGGCAGGAACGCTACGAACAGCAGCAGGGCCTTGGGGTTCAGGCCGCTGACAGCCGCTCCCTTCGTCACCCGGCGCTCCCAGGACTGGCTGGCCCGGTCTGCTGCGGCTCCCGGTGCCGCGGGACGGGTCACCGTGGTGATCCCGAGCCAGAGTAGGTACACCGCGCCGAACGTGGTCAGCACGGTCAGCGCCAGCGGCGAGCGCGTGATCACGGTGGCCACGCCGGCCGCGACTACCGCCGTCAGCCCCGCATAGCCGGCCAGCAGTCCGGCCACCGCCGGCAGGACCGACCGGTCGCGCAGCCCGGCCGCGATCGCGTAGGCCCAGTCCGCCCCCGGAACCAGCACCAGCAGGAAAGACACCGCCCAGAACGCGGCGAGGGTGCCGATGGCCATGGCCCCTCCGTTCCTCACCCGGCCGGCCCCGTACCGGCTTGTGAAAGGGAAGCCTAGGCCGACTCACCCGGAATGTGCTTCCAACTTTTCCTGACAATCGACGATCAGTGGAAGAATCCTCTCCATGGACGACGTAGACCGGAAAATACTTGCTGAGCTCCAGCGCGACGGCCGCCTCACCCTGACCGAACTAGCCGACCGGGTCCGCCTCAGCGTCTCGCCGTGCCACCGCCGCCTGCGCACCTTGGAACGCTCCGGAGCGATCGCCGGCTACCACGCCCAGCTCGACGCCAGCGTCCTCGGCCTGACCTTCGAGGCGCTGGTCTTCGTCACCATGCGCTACGGGGACCGCCAGACCGTCGCCGCCTTCGAGGAGCACGTCGCCGACATTCCGAACGTGCTCCAAGCTCAGCGCCTGTTCGGCGACCCGGACTACCTCCTGCGCGTCGTCGCCCGCGACCTACCTGCCTTCCGGCAGCTCTACGACGAGCGCCTCGCAACCCTCCCAGGCGTCCTGCGCGTTAGCTCCACCCTGGTCATGAAGAGCGTCGTCGACGTCCGCCCCCTGCCCCTCTGATTAGACTGGCCAGTTAGGCAGGCGGTGACGGCGATGAGCGCGGAAGACCGGATCGAACGCGCCCGGCAGCTCTACGAACGCGCCGTCTACGGGGGCGATGTCAGCGCACTGGCGACCGCCGATCGGGAACTGGACGCGGTCGAGGCTGATCTGGCCCTGGCCCGTGGCCGGATCATTCACAGCCGATTTCTTGCCCAGCTAGACGAGGAACTGGAGCGGCTGACCGAGGACCCGCGCGAACTGGCGTTGTTCGAGCGGGCGCTGGAGCTGTATCGCGAGCTCGGCGATGTGCGCGGCGAGAGTGAGTCGCTGTTCTGGATCGGCTGCTTCCATCAGGTCGTTCGGCAGGACGACGACACCGCGGTTCCTCTTCTCGAGCAGTCGTACGAGCTTGGGTCGCAGGTCGGTGACAAGCGGACCATGTCCGAGGCGCTCCGGCACCTGGGCATCGCCGAGCACCGCGCAGGCCGGCTGGACAGGGCACGTCAGCGGCTGGAGGAATCGGTGCGGCTGCGCCAGGAAATCGGGCTCATGGCTGGCGTAGCGGCGAACCTGGTGGGGCTGGCTTACATTGCCGCCGGGGACGGCGACCGTGACGAGGCGCTGGCGCTGCTCAAGGAGGCGGGCGCGATCGCCGAGACCAGCGGCGCTCATCGCATCACGCGCCAGGTCGAGGAGTCGCGCGCACAGCTGTAGCGCGTAATCGGGCTCAGCTTCTCCCCCGACAAGGGTCTCCCTGCGGGCTCCTCGGATGTACCCTTCAACTAAGACCTTAGTGGATTCAGTGATTAGTGGAAGGAGGGTGAATGATCGAGTTCGAGCTCGACACCGCGTCAGGCATCGCCACCTACCTGCAGCTGGTCCAGCAGGTCCGCCACGCACTGCAGCTCGGCATCCTCGAGCCGGGAGACCAATTGCCGACGGCCCAGCAGGTGGTCGCCAAGCTGGCGATCAACCCCAACACGGTGCTCAAGGCCTACCGGGACCTCGAACGGGAGGGCCTTGTACGCCCGCGTCCCGGCCAGGGGACGTTTATTGTCGGGACGCTTCCTCGCAGCGACCCCGCCGTGCAGGAGCGCTTCCTCGCGTCGATGACCGCCTGGCTGCGAAAGGCACATGCGGCAGGCCTCGGGCCCGACGACATCGAGGCGATCTACCGCACCGCCGTTCGCAACTCGTTCGCGGAGGGCGCGGCATGACCGCCGTCATCGAGACGGACGATCTCGGCAAGCAGTACGGACGAAAGTGGGCGCTCCGGGACTGCACCCTGAGCATCCCTGAAGGCAAGGTTGTCGGGCTCGTTGGGCCGAACGGGGCAGGCAAAACGACCCTCCTCAGCTTGGCTGTCGGGCTGCTCACACCGACCTGCGGGTCGATCACGGTGCTGGGCGGACGCCCCGGCGACGGGCCAGCTCAACTGGGGAAAGTGGGCTTCGTCGCCCAGGACACGCCGGCCTATGCCGGGCTTTCGGTGGCCAAGCACCTCCTCATGGGCGCCTATCTCAACGCAAGCTGGGACCACGAGCTGGCCAGGCGCCGGATTGACCAACTCGGCCTTGACCCGCGGCAGAAGGCGGGCTCACTCTCTGGCGGGCAACGGGCCCAGCTTGCCCTGACGATGGCCATCGCTCAGAGCCGCGGCCGACGAGAGCAGCGGCCTGCCGTTGCGCTCGAGCTCGCGCCGGAAATCCTCCTCGGTGTCTGCCTTCTCCTGGCAGATCCGGTCGAGAGTGACCCACGACATGTCCACGCGTTCCTCCGGTAACGTCGCTGCCAACCTATCCCGCGAGGCTGCTTCATGGTCGTGCGAATCGTCCGCGCTCTGGGGTACCAGCGGTCAGGTACAGCCGGGCGCGCAATCCGATGTGGTCCGAGACGTAGCCGAGCGGCTCCTTCTTCTCGGCGAACACCAGCGCGGTGCTCTCCGCCGTGACCTCGCCTGCGGTCAGGATGAAATCGATGCAATGCGCCGTCGCACCCGCCGGGAGATATTCGGCCCGGAACGTAGCCGGGCACGAGCCCCCGAACGCATCGGCCAGCCCGGTCGCCGCCATGAACTCACCGAACAAGATGCTCTCGCGGCTGACGTTGAAGTCCCCGCACACCACGGCGCCCGGCCCGGCCTCGTTCACGACCCGAGCGAGCACGGCGAGCTCGGCGCGGTGCACCGGATAGAACCGGTTCGCCTCGGACCAGTCACCGTCATGGTTGGCCACCGGATGGGTGTTGATCACGCACAGCTCCGGGCGGGCCAGCCGGGTCACCAGGACCCCTTTCAGCCCGGCCTGCAAACG
>Ga0335069_10010592_pt1 | contig 13067 bp, 13 predicted proteins | sample Lox_Sample_11_FD_206714 | JGI IMG/M metagenome (GOLD analysis project Ga0335069, IMG submission 206714) | Soil microbial communities from Loxahatchee National Wildlife Refuge, Florida, United States - Lox_Sample_1.1 | ecosystem: Environmental > Terrestrial > Soil > Wetlands | place: USA... | reverse complement strand
TCATCTCCCGCTGGCACCACGCGAACTCCCGGCGGGCGACGGCGATCAGCTCTTCCGGCGTGTAGGGGATCATCTCCTGCCTGAGGTCCGCCAGGAGCCCGTCGCGCCCGATGGGGAGACCCACGATGGGCTCGTCGTCCCCCGGCTTCCAGCCCACCAGGTCCCGGAGCGTATGGGCGTAGCCGTCGAGCGCGGAGTCGGCCTTCTGGTACGGCTCCCGGGCCCACCAGGTGAAGAGCGGATCGTATCCGTCGTAGAACTTGTACCAGCGGCCCAGGGTCTCCCGCAGGGTCCGCAGGATCTCCCCTGCGTGATACGCCTGGATGCGCGTCGGCCTCCCGGCCGAATCGCCGGCCGCGGCCGTGGTTCCGGACCCCGGGCGCAAGCCCGGTGACGCCAGGGCCGACACGCGCGCCGCGAGCCACGCGAGCGTCCGTCCGGCGGCCGCCGGGTCCGCGAACTCGAGGCGGCGCCGCGCGTCCTCCAATCCGAAGATCGTGTCGGCGAACGGGAGCAGCTCCCGCACTTCGGCGAGCCGCCGCTCCTCCCGGTCCAGCAGCGCCAGCTCGTGCGTCACTTCGCCCTTGAGCAGGAGCCAGTCGACCTTGCCGTCCTCGGTCAGCTGGTCGAAATCGATCGTTCCGAGACGGGTGAGCCACGTCGAGTAGAAGTCGCGCATCACCCGGCGGCGTTCGGGCGAATAGTCGTCGTCGTACCGCCGCCCGAGCGCGTCCCGATCGGACGCGTACCGGGAGACCACGTCCCGCAGCTCACTCGGTGCCGCCGAGGTCGGAGGCGCCAGGACGGGGACGTAGGTCGACGTTTGCGCCGGCAGGCCGGCCGGCAGGCAGAGCAGGAGCGCCAATGCGCGGCGATTCACGAGGGCCTCCGGTCGAGCTGCGCGCGAATGAATGCTTGCATCAGAGCCAGCTCCTCGCCTTCGAGCTCGAGCCGGGGAGGCCGGACCCGCGCGCTCCCCTTCCCCATCTCCGCCTGCACCAGCTTGATCAGCTGGACGAACTTGGCGCCGGTGTCGAGGCGCAACAGCGGGAGGAACCAATCGTACAGCTCCCAGGCCTCCCGCGCCTTGCCCGTGACGGCGAGATCGAAGAGCCGGACCGATTCGACCGGCAGCGCGTTCACGAGCCCCGCCACCCAGCCCACGGCCCCCATCGCGACGCTCTCCAGCACGACGTCGTCCATCCCCACCAGGATACGGATCCGATCCCCGAGCGCGGAGCGGATCGCGGCGACCCGGCGGACGTTCCCGCTCGAATCCTTCGTGGCGTGCAGGTTGGCGTGCCGCCGGCAGAGCCGCGCGAGCTGCTCGGGGGAGACGTCGACGCCGTACGCGACCGGGTTGTTGTAGAGCATGCAGGAAAGTCCGGTGGCGCCGATCACGGCGCCGTAGTGCGCCTCGGTCTCTCGGGCGTCCCCCACGTAGACGTAGGCCGGGAGGGCCATCAACCCGTCGCAGCCCGCCTGCTCCGCCCTTTTCGCGAGCGCCACGCACTCCGCGGTGGCGAGCCCGGCGATCCCCGCCACCAGGGGCCCGCGCCGCCCCAGCGCCTCGCGGCAGACTTCGAGGATGCGGACCTTCTCGGCGAAGGACAGCGTCGCCGATTCGCCGAGGGACCCCAGCGCCACGATCCCCCGGCACCCCGAGTCCATCATCCACCGCACGTGGGCCGCGAGCGCCGGCTCGTCCACCGTAAGGTCGGGACGGAAGGGGGTGGTGATCGCGGGCATCACGCCCGCCCAGTCACGCTGTTGCATCAGGAGTCTCCAGAGTGGATACGAGTGACGCCACGGTCGCCGGGACCAGAGGAGTCCGCGCCGAGTCGGGATTCCATCCGTACCAGGCCCGGAGAGCCGCGCCGCAGACGCGCCCCTGACAGGACCCCATCCCCACGCGGGTGTAGAGCTTCGCCTGACGGAAAGACCAGTCGCGCCGCAGGGCGCCGAGGGGCACGTCTTCGCAGCGGCAGACGAGCGTGTCGGGGGGCGGCGGGTCCGGGTCCACGACCCGGAACGCCTCGTCGAGCCGGCGGGCCCACGCGCGGTGCCGGTCCCGGGCCGCCGCGAGCGACGGGGGTACGGGCCGGCCCGACGCGTCGAGGCCGGCGATCTCTCCTTCCACCTGGGCGAGATCCACACCGCCGACGCCGGTCGGCTCGCCCGCGCACCAGATGTGGTCCCGCGTGGTCCGCTGGGTGTCGTCCACCACGACGGTCCCGTCCCGCACGTCACACCCCCCGAGCCGTGCCAGCTCCGAGTTGGGAACGAGGCCGGCCGCCGTTCCCAGAACGTCGACGGATGCGGTCCAGGTGCGCCCGCGGGACGAAAGCGTCACTTCGGTGACCCGCCCTTCGCCGGTCGCCTTCACCACCCGGGTCCCCCACCGGTACGGCACTCCCGCGAAAGCGGCCCGATACCGCAATCCCTGCCAGAGATCTCCCGGACGTGACAGCAGTCCCGCCGCGAGCCCGCGAAACTTCGCCGGCGCCGTGCGGTCGGCCACGACGACCAGACGGGCCCCGGCCCGCGCGAGCGATGCGGCCACGGGCAGCAGCAACGGCCCCGCGCCGGCGAGCGCCACCCGCTTGCCCGCGAACGAAACTCCGGACTTGAGCAGGGCCTGCAGTCCGCCGACCCCGGCCACGTTGGGCAAAGTCCAGCCCGGGAACGGGAGGAACAGCTCACGCGCGCCGGTGGCGATCACGAGCCGCGGGGCTTCGACCCGCACCATCTCGTGCCGCCGGATGCCCGAGACCCACCGGTCCGTCACGTCCACGACCGAGGTTCCGGGGAGCGCCAGGGCGCCGGACCGGTCGAACCGCTCGAGCCACTTTCGCGCCGCCGCCGGCAGGAGGGCCCGATCCCGATGCCGCCAGATCTGCCCGCCCAGGTGCGGGGCTTCGTCCAGCACCACCACGCGCCGTCCCGCCTCGGCCGCGCGGCAGGCGGCCGCGAGGCCCGCGGGGCCCGCCCCCACCACGGCGACGTCGGCGGCGAGCACCCGAACGCCGTCACTCACGGGTGGTCACCCGCATGCCGGCGGCCACCCGCTCGAGGCAGGCGCGCTGCGCCGGGACGCCGTCGATGGTCACCCGGCACTCGAAGCAGATGCCCATCGCGCAGAGGGGCCCGCGGGGCGTTCCGGTTACCGAGTCCCGGAAGGCGTCCTCCCCGGCGTTGAGCAGCGCCGCAGCCACCGTGAGGTCCTCCGCGACCTCGAGCAGACGCCCGTCCACGAGGATCGAGACCGTGCTCATTCGCGGGGGGTCCGGTTGGGATCGAAGGGGAGGGCGTCGATGGCCGGCGTGCGACCGGCGATGAGGTCGGCGAGGAGACCCGCGGTGCCGAGCGACGTGGTGATGCCGAGGCCTTCGTGACCGGCCGCGATCCAGAGGCCGTCGACGGCGTTCCAGCGGCCGATCAACGGAAGCTTGTCGGGCGTGGCCGGCCGGAAGCCGGTCCAGATTCTGAGGGCCGGGAGCCGGGCCAGGGCGGGCATGAATTGCACCGCCCGGGCGAGCATCCGGCCCGCGAGTCCCCGGTTGAGCCCGCCGTCCCAGCCCACCAGCTCCCGCGACGAGCCGATCAGGACCTGGCCCGTCGCGCGCGGCTGGACGTTGAACGCCGCGGACTCCGCGGTCATCTGGTGGGCGCTTTGCAGGTAATCCATCTCGACGATCTGGTGGCGGCAGAATCCCGGCGCGCGGTCGGTGATGATCAGATGCCCTTTCCGGGGCACGATGGGAAGCTCCGGCATGAGCCGCGCCGCGCCGAGGCCGGCGGCGTTCACCACGACGCCGGCCTGCAGAGTCTCCGCTCCCAGCGAGACGCGGCGGGGCCCGAAGGCCGTGACCTCCGCGTGTTCCCGCAGCGTGGCGCCGCGCGCCTGGGCGCGCGCGAGGAGCGCGCGGGCCGCGCCCGGCGGATAGAGAATCGCGTCGCGCGGGGCGAGCAAGCCTCCCGCCAGCCCCGGACGGAGGTTCGGCTCGAGGGCCTGCACCTCGTCACCGGACAGGTGTTGCAAGGCCACGCCGTGCCGCGCGTAGGCCGCGATCTTCCCGACGGCGCCCGCGAGCTGTGACGGCTCCTCGGCCACCCACAGCGTGCCGGCCGGATCGTACTCACAGGTCGCGGGAAGATCGGCGGAGAGGTCGCGCCAGAGATCGAGGGAGTACGTCGTGAGGGCGAGCTGGGCCGGGCTGTCGTCCATCGCCACCAGGTGGCCCATCCCCACGGCCGTCGCGCCGAGGGCCGCGGTCCCCGAGTCCAGCACCGTCACGCGGGCGCCGTCAGCCGCGAGCGCCTCCGCCACCGCCGCCCCGACGATCCCGGCGCCGACGACGATCGCGTCGGGAGGGGGCGTGCCCTTCACGCGGTGTGGAGTCCGCCTCGGAAAGGATCGGCGGGGTCGAAGCACAGCTCGGTCTTTCCGGTCAGATAGGCCCGGCCGCGAATGTGGGGGATCAGGCCTTCGGCGCGGCGGGTCAGCCAGCCCGTGAAGACGCTTCCGGTCACGCTCTGCTGGCGCCAGTGCTGGTCGAGGGGGAGGCGGCCCCGCTCGTGGAGCACGGCCATCTTGGCCGAGGTCCCCGTGCCGCAGGGAGAGCGATCGTACTGGCCGCCCGGGCAGAGCACGAAGTTCCGGCCGTCGGCCTCGGCGGACGTGGCGGGACCGGAGAGCTCGACGTGGTCGATGTCGGCCTTGTTCGCCCCGGTGATGCCGCGGGCCCGGAGGGCCTGCTGGATGCTGCGCGTCACCTTCATCAGCTCGTCCAGATACCGGAGCTCGAGCGGGAAGGCCGGCAGCTCGGTCAGGAAGAACCAGTTCCCGCCCCACGCGATGTCTCCGGTGACCCTTCCCACGCCGCGGACGTCCACGGACACGTCCTTGGCGTGCGAGTAGGCGGGCACGTTCTCCACCGTCACGGCGCCGTCGGGTTCCAGCGTGGCGGTGACGGTACCCACCGGCGTGTCGAGGCGGATCTCTCCGGACTTGAGCCGGCCTAGGTGGGCGAGGGTCTTCACCACACCGATGGTGCCGTGGCCGCACATCCCGAGATACCCGACGTTGTTGAAGAAGATGACCCCGGCCGCCGCGCCCGGCGTGACCGGCGGCGTGAGCAGCGCGCCGACCACCGCGTCGTGGCCGCGGGGTTCGTTCACCACCGCGCGCCGGAGGTGGTCGGCGTGCTGCCGGAGGTCGTCCCGCCGCTCCGCCATTGTCGCGCCCGCGGGGTCGGGCCAGCCGGCGATCACGACGCGGGTCGGCTCGCCCTCGGTGTGGGAGTCCACCACCGTGATGGCGTCGGGATAGGCGTGGTCGTTCACGGGTGGACCTGCACGGTCTTGATCTCGGTGTAGAACTCGCGCGCGGCGGGCCCCTGCTCGCGGGAACCCGAGCTCGACCCCTTGAGTCCCCCGAACGGCGCGTGCGGATCCACACCGGTGGTGTCGCCGTTGACGCGCACCACGCCGGCTTCGATGCGGCGGACGTACTCGAGGGCGCTCCCCAGGTCTTTCGTGAAGAGCGACGCCGAAAGACCGTACCGGGTGCGGTTGGCCAGCGTGATCGCGTGGTCCAAGTCGTCCGCCACGAAGGTCGCGAGCACCGGCCCGAACACCTCTTCGGTGGCGAGCGGCGCGTCGGGCGGGACATCGCGGATCACGGTGGGCGCGAAGAAGAAGCCCTTCTGGAACCGTCCATCGGCGGGCTCGCGCCCGCCGGTCACCACGGCGCCGGCTCCGGTGACCGCGGCGCGGACCCGGTCCCGCGCCTTCGCCGTAATCAGGGGACCGACCGCCGCCTTGGAGTCGGTCACGGGACCGATCGGCAGCGCCTCGACCTGCTCCTTGAGCTTCGCCAGGAAGCGCTCGGCGACGGAGCGGACGACCACCACGCGGCTGGTGGCGGTGCACTTCTGCCCGGCGTACCGCATCGCGCCCGCGGCGGTGAGCGTGGCGGCGCGATCCAGGTCGGCGTCGGCGGCCACGATCACGACGTTCTTGCCGCCCATCTCGGTCTGATAGCGGATGTTCCGGCGCGCGCAGGTCAGGGCCACCGACGCGCCCACGGCCGCGGACCCGGTGAAACTCACCGCCCGCACCGCCTCGGCGGCGATCAGCGCGGGACCGACCGTGGTCCCGGATCCCGGAACCACGTTGAAGACGCCCGCCGGCAGGCCGGCGGCCGCGGCGGTCTCCGCCAGGAGGGACGCCATCGCCGACGCATCCTCCGCCGGCTTCAGCACGACGGTGTTGCCGAAGGCCAGCGCCGGCGCCGTCTTCCAGAGCGGGATGGCGAAGGGAAAATTCCAGGGTGTGATGCAGGCGACCACGCCGAGCGGCTCGCGCAGCGTGAGCTGGAGGGCGCCGGGCGCCTGGGCGGGAATCACGTCACCCAGATTCCGCACCGCCTCGCCCGCGTGGTACCGGAGAATCATCTCACCGCGGCCGACCTCGCCGCGCGCCTCGGCGATCGGTTTCCCGACTTCGCGGGCCATCGCCTGCGCCAGCTCTTCCCGACGCGACCCGACGACCTCGGCCCACTTGTAGAGGTGCTCCGCGCGCGCCGGCCCGGGCAGGGTCCGCCAGGCGGCCCAGGCCTCCGCCGCGGCGGTGACGGCGCCCGTGGCGTCGTCGGGAGAGCCCGACGGCACCAGCGCGACCACGTCGTCGGGATCGGAGGGGTTGAGATCGGGGAGCGTGCCGTCCCCGGCCGAGGGGGCGAACGCGCCCCGGATGAAGGGCTGGAGGCGGGCCGGAGGCATCGTGGAAAGGTACCCGCGCCCCCGCCGCCCTCAACCCCGACCTATTGCGGAGCCTGATTCAAGAGCAGCCAGTAGAGCCCGAGAGACGATACGACCTTGATGAACTCCTGGAATTCGACCGGCTTGACGATGTAGCTGTTCACACCCAGGGCGTAGCACTTCGCGATGTCGGGATCCTCGCGCGAGGATGTCAGCACCACGACGGGAACCAGCTTGGTGCGCGGGTCCGCCCGCATCTGCCGCAGAACCTCGATGCCGTCCACCCGCGGAAGCTTCAGGTCCAGCAGGACCACTCGCAGCATGCGCAGGGTCCCCGGCTCCGCGTTCGCGCCCCGCCCGAACAGGAAATCGAGCGCCTCGACGCCGTCCCGCGCGTGGAAGATCCGGTTGGCCAGGTTGTTCTTCTTCAGGGCCCGGAGCGTCAGCTCGGCGTCTTCGGCGCTGTCTTCCACCAGCAGGATCTCGACCTGATCGGAGTCCACCATTACGCCCCGCCTTTCACACCCAGGGTAAACGAGAAGGTCGCGCCGCGGCCGGGGGCCGCTTCGGCCCAGATGCGGCCTCCGTGGCGGTGGATCACCCGTCGCACGATCGCGAGTCCCACGCCGGTGCCTTCGAAGTCCGACTGCGGCTGCAACCGCTGAAACACCTCGAACACCTTCTCGGCGTACTCCATGTCGAACCCCACGCCATTGTCGCGCACCGTGTACACGGTCGCGCCGTGATCGCCGTGCGCGCCGATCTCCACCCGCGGGGCGTCCCGTCCCGCCGAGAACTTCACGCCGTTGTCGATGAGGTGCTCCCAGACCTGCCGCAGCAGCGCCGGGTCGCCGTCGGCGGGGGGCAGCTCGCCCACGACGATGTCCGCCCCGCGGGGCGCCTCCGCCGCCGCGCGGTCCGCGAGCACGCCCGCCACGAGGGCGGCCATGTCCACCGGCACGCGCACCAGGGGTTGCCGCGAGAACCGGGAAAGCGCGAGCAGGTCGTCGATGAGCCGCCCCATCCGCTCGACGTTGACCTGCACGACGTTGAGGAGCCGCCGGCCCTCGGCGTCGAGGGCCGCGGCGTGCTCGTCGCCGAGCAGCCGGGCGAACCCCGCGATGGCGCGGAGGGGGGACCGGAGGTCGTGGGAGACGGAGTAGCTGAACTTCTCGAGCTCGCGGTTCAAGTCTTCCAGCTCGCTCACGTGGCGCTGCAGCTGCGCGTTGAGGCGATCGACCTGCTCCTTGGCGGCCCGGAACCCGGACTGGTCGAGCATCGTCGCGCGCACCCGCCAGGGAGCTCCGGAGGCGTCCCGCACCAGGGTGCTCGAGACCAGGGCCGCGAACATGGATCCGTCCTTTCGGACGAACCGGGCCTCTCCGGTGCCGATGTCCACGCCCGACACCAGCTGATCGAAACGGGCCCGGGCCCGGGTGCGGTCGACGGGCGCGATGAGATCGAACACGGTCATCTTGCCGACCACTTCGTCCGGCTCGTATCCCAGCCAGCGGCATTCGGTCCGGTTGATCCGGACGATCAACCCCTCGGAGGTGAGCGAGTGATAGCCGCAGGGGGCCCGCTCGTAGAGGTCGTTCAACTCGGAGGACATGTCCTCGAGGCGCCTCTCGACCGCCTGCCGCGCGGCGAGATCACGGCGGACGACGACCGCGGCGATGCCGAGAAACCCCACGGCCAGGATGGTGCCCACCACGCTCGACGCGCGTACCCACCGGCCGGCGCGGTCGACGACCGCGTCAACGCGGTCGTAGCGTGCCCGCTCGACGCCCTGAATCCCCTCGATGATGGCCCGCACACTGTCCATCAGCACGCGTCCCCGGTCGGTCAGCACCACCTGCAGGGCCGCCGCCGCGCCTCGCTCGCGCCGCACGTCCATCGTGAGCGTCAGCTCGGCGAGCTTCGCCTCGACCGCCGGTGTGAGCGCCCGGAGCGGCAGGGTGAGATCGGTGTCCGGGGCCGCGATTTGCAGGAGGGAATCGAGCTCGGCGCGCGCCGCCAGCGAGCCGGTCACGAAGGGCTCGCGGTAGGGCTCCCGTCCGGTCAGGAGAAACCCGCGCTGCCCCGTCTCCGCGTCCTGCAGCGCGCGCAGGAGCCGGCTCAGGCGATCCCGGACGTCGACCGTGTGCCGCCGGTCGGCCCGCGCCACCGCGATCCGCTCGAGACCCCAGAACGTGGTCGCTCCGATCGCGATCAGGATGGCGAGCGCGACCGCGAAGGAGCGGGTGAAGGTGCCCGGTATGGAAACGGGCTCCGAGGAGGACGGGGGTACGCCGTCCGGGAGAGAGAGCACGGCTATATGAATAGCGATTCCGGTTCAAGCGCACAAAGCGCCCCCGCACCCGGCTCGCCCTGACCGCGCTCCGGGCATATGATTCCCGGGCCCAGACCCGCAGGAGCGGAGGACCTCTGACCCGACCAAGCGGCAGGCTGGCCCGGCGCTCCCTGCCCGGGATCGACAGCGAAGCGGTTCGGATCCTCCTGGTCGAGGACAACCCGCGCCACGCCCAGCTTCTGCGGGATACGCTGGGAGACGCCGGCGTGGCCTTCGCCGGCGCCCCGCCGTACGACCTGCAGCACGTCACGGACCTGGACTCGGCGTACGCGCATCTGGCGCAGGGCAACACGGACCTGGTCCTGCTCGATCTGTCGCTCCCCGAAGCCGCGGGGCTCGACGCGCTCCTCAAAGTCCGCGAGCGGTTCTTCGAAATGCCCCTGATCGCGCTGGTCGCGCAGGGGGACGGCACGCTCGCCGCCCAGGCCCTGCAGTCCGGCGCGCAGGATTATCTGATGAAAGGGCGGATCGAAGGGGACATTCTGGCGCGCAGCATCCGGCACGCGATGGAGGTCTCGCGCCTCCGCTCGGCCCTCCGGTCCCTGTCCTTCATCGACGGCCTGACGGGCCTGTACAACCGGCGCGGATTCGTCACCCTGGCGGATCCGTACGTGAAGCGGGCCCAGCGGGTGAAGGGAAACCTGCTCGTCGTGTCCGCGGAGATCACGGGATTCGACCGCATCACGAAGGTCGTGGGGTTCGAGGAAGGCGACCAGCTCCTCCGCGCCGTCTCGGACATCCTCCGCCGCAGCTTCCGCGACTCCGATCTGCTCGGCCGGCTGGAAGGCGGCGAGTTCATGGCCCTCGCGCTGGACGCGCCGGTCGAGAAGTTCCCCATCATCGCCGGCCGCGTCTCGCAGCACGTTCAGGAATTCAACGACCGCACCATCCGCCGCTACCGGCTGATCCTTCCGCTCGGCTTCGTGCCGTTCAACGCCGACCTGTCGCCGACCATCGAAGACCTGATGGTCCAGGCGTCGGACGCGCGCCGGCAGCAGTAGTCATCCCCACGTTGACGAAAAATCCCGAACGACGTAGTCTCATTTCTGCAAATGATGTGAGAGCCGTTCTCATTCATTAATGAGACTTGCTCGGCCCGTGTTGACATATCAATATTTGTTGATATGATTACGGCGTGACGACCGCCACTCTTCCCTCCGCGACGCGCGCCGCCGGCTGGTTTCACGCGCTGTCGGATCCCACCCGCCTCAAGATCGTCGAGATGCTCTCGCACGGGGAGCGCTGCGTCTGCGAGCTCCAGGCGTCGCTCGACGCGGCCCAGTCGCGCCTGTCGTTCCACCTGCGCGTGCTCAAGGATGCCGGGCTGGTTGCGGACCGCCGCGAGGGCCGCTGGAGCTACTACACGCTGGACGCCGACGCACTCGACCAGATCGCCGATTTCGCCCGGGCCGTAAAACCCGGAGCGCATGCGGGCAGCTGTCGGGCCGCCTGTTGCTCGTGATTTTTTTTGACCAACATATCAACCAATCTTGATCAATGGAGAGACCCGTGACCGATGCCGAGCTGATCACCAAGACCGTGCGGGAGAAGTACGGCGCCGCGGCGCTCAAGATCGTGGCCGGCGACTCGGCCGCGTCCGCGTGCTGTGGCGGCGGGTGTGACCCGGTGAGCGACAACCTCTACGCCCCCGACCAGGTCGCCCAGCTGCCGGAGAACGCCGTCCTGGCGTCCCTGGGCTGCGGCAACCCCACCGCCCTCGCCGAGCTCCACCCGGGCGACGTCGTCGTCGACCTCGGCTCGGGTGGCGGCATCGACGTGCTCCTCTCCGCGCGCCGGGTCGCGCCCGGCGGAAAGGCATACGGGGTGGACCTGACGGACGAAATGCTGGCGCTGTCCCGCGAGAACCAGCGGAAAGCCGGCCTCGACAACGTCGAATTTCTGAAGGGATCCATCGAGGCCATCCCCCTCCCGGACGCCCACGCCGACGTCGTCATCTCCAATTGCGTCATCAATCTGTCCGCCGACAAGCGACGGGTCCTGGCCGAAGCGTTCCGGGTGCTCAAGCCGGGCGGACGCTTCGCCGTCTCGGACGTGGTCATCCGGGGCGAGGTCCCGCCCGCGGTGCGCCAGAGCATGGAGCTCTGGGTCGGGTGCGTCGCGGGGGCGCTCGAGGAATCCGAGTTCCGGGAGCTGCTCACCCGCGCCGGATTCACCGATGTCGACATCGAGCCGACGCGGATCTACGCCTTCGAAGACGCCCGGGCCGTGCTCGCCGGTGCGGGACTCGACACGGATGTGATCGCCCGCGAGGTCAGCGGGCGGATCATGGGCGCCTTCATCAGAGGACGAAAGCCGGCGTGAGGGGCCCCCGGTACGCCGCGGAAGCGATCGGGACCTTCGTGCTCGTGTTCATCGGCCCGGGGGCGGCGGCCGCGAATGCGTGGGCCCCCGGATCGGTGACACCGGTCGGCGTGGCGCTGGCCTTCGGCTTCGCCATTCTCGTCGGCGTCTACGCGCTGGGTCACGTCTCCGGAGCGCACTTCAACCCGGCCGTGACCGCGGGCTTCACCCTGAGCGGACGGTTTCCCGCGCGCGAGGCGGCGCCGTATGTCGCGAGCCAGATCGCCGGTGGGATCGCGGCGGCCTTCCTGCTGCGTGCCCTGCTCGGCCCGGCGGCGGCCGCCGCCGCCACCCGGCCGGCGATCGGCGTCGTGCCGGGAGTCGTGGTGGAGGCCGTCCTCACCTTCGTGTTGATGCTCGTGGTGCTGGCGGTCGCCACCGATGCCCGCGTCTCACGCCCGGTGGCCGGGCTCGCCGTCGGGTTGACGGTGGCGATGGACGCCCTGATGGGCGGACCGCTGACCGGCGCGAGCCTGAACCCCGCCCGGTCGCTCGGTCCGGCACTGGCCTCGAATGTCTGGACCGGGCACTGGATCTACTGGGTCGGCCCCCTCGCCGGCGCCGCGCTCGCGGTGCCCACGTACGCATACCTTCGTCAGGGGACAGCTCATGGCCACGAAGCCGCGTGAATTCCGGCTGCTCTTTCTCTGCACGGGTAACTCGGCCCGCAGCCAGATGGCCGAGGCCATTCTCAATGACCGCGGCCAGGGCCGGTTCCGCGCCGAGAGTGCCGGATCGAACCCGGCGGCGCGGGTGAATCCCCTCGCCATCGAGACCCTTCGGGAGCACGGGATCGAGTGGCATGGCCACGCGCCCCGCACCGTGGACGGGCTGGAGCGCGAGTCCTGGGACTTCGTCATCACCGTCTGCGACAAAGCGAAGGAGTCCTGCCCGATTTTCCCGGGACAGCCCGTGTTGGCGCACTGGGGCATGCCGGATCCCGCCGAGACGGTGGGCGCGGAGGCCGCCCGGAAAGCGTTCCGGGACGCGTACGTGCTGATCGCGCGGCGGATCGATCTCCTGCTCGCCCTGCCGATCGAGAAGCTGGAGCGGCTGGCGCTGGAGGCGAAGCTCAAGGCGATCGGCCAGAGCTGAAGCCGCGGGCTTCTCTTCCCCCGACCTCCTGCTCCGACGTATTCTCTAGGCTTGCGACCGTGGCGGAACTGGCAGACGCGCAGGACTTAGGATCCTGTGGGACCTCCCGTGAGGGTTCGACTCCCTCCGGTCGCACTGACTCCATGCCCAAAGCGTTCGCCCTGCTCCTCCTGCTCGCCGCGTGCCGGCCGCCCTACACCCCCCGCACCCGCGCCGTCACCGTCACGGCCGTCCCGCTCCTCACCAAAGAGATGACGGCGATCTACCCGTTCCTGAAGGCCGATTTCGCGGCCCAGGGCGTGCTCGCCGGGAAGGAGGTCTACGCCTTCATCCCCAGCACCCTCACCGCGTACGCCGGCGACACCCTCGAGATCACCTTCGTCAACCCGGAAGACGACGCCCACACGTTCGTGCTCCCGGGCTTCTCGGTGGCGCTGCCGGGGCAGAGCACCAGGACGGTCCGCTACCCGGTCGGCGCGCCGGGCAGCTACCGC
>Ga0335069_10010591_pt1 | contig 13067 bp, 14 predicted proteins | sample Lox_Sample_11_FD_206714 | JGI IMG/M metagenome (GOLD analysis project Ga0335069, IMG submission 206714) | Soil microbial communities from Loxahatchee National Wildlife Refuge, Florida, United States - Lox_Sample_1.1 | ecosystem: Environmental > Terrestrial > Soil > Wetlands | place: USA... | reverse complement strand
GATCTGTGTGTAGCTATAGATCATCGCTGCCACTCGGGTGTTCTTCGGGAATCTCTGCCGTGCAAGAAAGCGCCTCCCACTCGGCGGCAGGGGCAAAGGAATCGAGGTTTTGATAGGAATGGCCATTGAGGCTGGTGAAGCTAGTGCGTACGATACCGCGCAGGTTTCGAAGGGCTTTCTCATCGATCTGATCCCGCGTCAGAAGTTCGGCATCATAGCCAAAATCACGGAGGAACCAGCTGAGTTTCCAGAGGGCACGTTCTGTGCAATACAATCGCCCCGTAAAAGAGAGCGCCTCATAGGATTCCGGCTCTAGAATGTTGAAGCGCAATGAGAGAAACGGCTTCTGCGACTGCCAGCGATAGGAGGCTTGTTCGACCCTCACGAGGAACAAGCCCTCGAGATTGTTGACTAGGTGGAGGTGTCCCGAATGCAGACCGGGCAGATGTCGCCTCATGGTGTCACCTCCGCAGGTTGGGAATAGGAGTTGAGTTTGCAAACGAGGGCATCACGGTTCTCACGGGCAGCGGCAGAGAGATGAGAGATGAAGGACTCAACCAACTCCCGGCTGGCGCCGCTCAGCTTCTCTGTGCCACAGAAGTCGGCGGCATAGGCTTTGACGAGGTTGGCATCGAGGTTGTACTGGCGAATCAGCAGGCAGAGCTGGTCGCGCAGCCGCGGTTGACCGTTACCGGAACCGTTGGAAGGATGGGGCCCGTTGGACGCGGGCGCGGCGGGGAAGGACGCCGGTTTGGAAGAGCGCGAGAGAGCACCCAACTCCTCGACAGAGCAGAGGCCGATGCCATACGCCTTGCGGAGGGCGCGATTGACGGCGCGAGTCTCGGCGATACGTAGTACGGCACCTTGAACCAAAGAAGAGACGTTTGAAGGGTCGGCGTCCCCATATCCGACAAAGCCCCGCGAATGTCTGCCTTTGTATACAACCGCGCGAAACACCCAGCGGTTTGCGACTGGGTCGCAAAGTCGCTCCTCCAAAAATGTTCTAATTCCGGAGCATTGCCGCCGCGCAGCCAGCTCAAGGAGACCTGCGTGAGTTACATACCAACGATTGTCGATTCGCGTGATTTCGCCGCGACCAACTGAGAACTTGTATTTCACCAACAGGGAACGGAGATCTCTTAACCTAGGGGCCTCCAAATCGGCCCAAGTCTGCCTAGCAATTCTCATCTCCGTCCGAACTGAATTCGTTGTTCGTTTCATATCTACCGTTCCTTCCATTCCAATGCTTACCGCTAAGCATATGCTTAGCGGTAAGCATTGTCAAGCCTTTGTTGCATTATGGGAAGGACGGGGATAACTTTTCAGATCAGATATGGCAAAGAAAAAGGACAAGGACGCCAATGCGGTAGCTCTGGGGCGGAAGGGCGGAAAGGCCCGTCGCAATAAGCTCACACCGGAGCAACGGAGAGAGATCGCCAGCAAGGCCGCAAAGGCTAGATGGTCGGAAAGCCGGCCGAGCGATCAGAAGTCAGGTTAGGTCCTGCGCTTTCGCTGACAAGACACAATTTCGGTGCGCGGATCGGACAATCATCAAGTCTTCAGAACGAAATCTCTGAGTGGATTTCCTTGTTCTTTCCCTGCTTTGCGCTCATTCCTCGACCGTCAAAAACAGCATAACTTCGGCCGATGCATTACGATGGGACACCTCCCAGGTCCGCGAGTCTACGCATTTCCCTGTATTTTTCCCAGATAACAGGGATTTCTCCTAGTGTGAAAAACTGTGATTTCTTCCCTGAGCCGTATGGGTGGAGTAGGGAAGGATGTCGGCCGGTCAGCTCCTCCCAGAAATAATCTTCGTGCTCTAGCAAAAGCGGAAAGGTCTCGAGGAAAAGGTCGAACTCCCAAGCCTTGGTGTGAGACTGCGTTCCCAACTGATTGGGAGTGACGCTAAACCGTGGGCTCACTTAAGGTCATCTCAGTTGGAGGTTGGCATGATTCTGAACATAGAGCAACGGAAGATCGAGCCGGACATTGTAGTCGTACAGATGAGCGGGCGGATCACGATGGGAAGTGATAGCCAGAAGATCGAGTGGGGCCTGGCCGAACTGAGAAAAGCTGACGGATCGTTGCGGCTCGTGGGAGCGCAAGGGATGGTCGAAGAAGTGCTAGCGATCACGAGCGTAAACAAGATCGTGCCGCTATGCCGCACCACGGCTGAGGCCGCAGAAGATTTCCACCGCCTCTAGCCGACAAATGATGGACTAGGAACCAAACCGACTTCCAGGGAACCGGCGGTAGCACGACGGTCGCTTCGGAATGGGAGCGTTTCCGGAAGATCGGTGCCGCGGCTCGACTGATGCTCGTTCAGGCTGCGGCGCAGCAATGGAATGTGAAGCCGACCGATTGCCGAGTCGAAAAAGGTGTCGTCACACATCCCGTTAGTTCGCAAAGGGCGACCTACGGATCGCTTGCAGACGCGGCTTCGAAGCTTCCCGTTCCCAGTGAAATTCCGCTGAAGAGCGCAGCGCAATTCACACAGATCGGCAAACCCACGCGACGATTGGATACACCTTCTAAGACCGACGGTTCCGCGCAGTTCGGTTTGGATGTGCGCCTGCTCGGAATGTTGACCGCGGTCGTCGAGCGCCCACCCGTCTTCGGCGCCAAAGTAATGCGGTTCGACGCCGCAGAAGCTGAGAAAGTGCCTGGTGTGAAAGTAGTCGCGCAGGTTCCTTCCGGCGTGGCAGTGATTGCCAAGGGTTTCTGGCCGGCTAAGGTTGGGCGCGAGAAACTGAAAGTTACCTGGGATGAAGGAGAAAACGCAAAGCTCTCTACCGAGCACATGCTCGCGGATTTCGCGGCTCTTTCCGCTTCACCTGGAACGATAGCCAGGAAGACCGGGGATCCCGCCGCAGCGCTAGCGTCCGCCGCAAAAACGATTCGAGCCCAGTACGACGTCCCCTACTTGGCCCATGCGATGATGGAGCCTCTCAATTGCGTGGTCGACTTGAAAGGCGATCACTGCGAAATATGGACCGGCACACAATTCCAAACGGTTGATCGGGCCAACGCCGCCAAGGCAGCGGGGGTGACGCCGGACAAAGTTCAGATCCACACTACATTAGTTGGGTGGAGGATTTGGAAGGCGTGCGAACCCTGCTTCCGATTTCGTCGTCGAAGCCGTGCATGTAGCTAAAGTCGCGAAGGCGCCAGTCAAAGTAGTTTGGACTCGCGAAGACGACCTGCGGGGAGGCTGGTATCGTCCGATGTGGTACGACCGTTTCGCGGCCGGGCTAGACGCGGAGGGCAATCCAATCGCATGGACGCACACAATCGTCGGTCAATCGATCATGCAAGGAACCCCATTTGAGAGCTTCATTAAGGATGGCGTCGATCCCGCGTCGGTAGAAGGAGCGGCCGATCTGCTTTACGGAATCCCGAACCTGCAAGTGGATTTGCATTCACCGAAGATTGGAGTGCCGGTGCTGTGGTGGCGCTCGGTAGGCCATTCGCACACGGGTTTCTCCGTAGAGGCTTTTTTTGATGAGGTCGCTCATGCCGGCGGAAAGGATCCCTACGAGCTCCGCCGAAAACTATTGGCAGGTCAACCAAGGATGCTTGCCGTTCTCGATCTCGCGGCTCAAAAGGCTGGCTGGGGAAAGCCGCTACCCCGGGGACGGGGCCGCGGCATCGCCACACGCTTCTCTTTCAACAGCTATGTCGCTCAGGTGGTCGAGGCCTCGGTGGAAAAAGACGGAACTCCCCGTGTGCATCGGGTCGTTTGTGCAGTGGACTGCGGTCGCGTTGTTAATCCTGACGGCGTGAGGGCACAGGTCGAAGGCGCGATCATCTTCGGTCTAAGCGCTGCCCTGTACACTGAAATTACATTCAAGAACGGAAGAGTTCAGCAAAGCAACTTCGATGATTACCCAATGGTGCGGATCAATGAGGCGCCAGAGATCGAAGTTCACATCGTTCCAAGTGAGCAGCCGCCAACAGGAGTGGGAGAACCCGGAGTACCGCCGGTTGCACCTGCTCTCGCAAACGCATTGTTCACAGTAACTGGCCACCGGATTCGGCACTTGCCCATGCGCGCGAATGACGTGCTCGGCAAATCGTAGGTGGAAACATGATCGAGGTGCCAGTAGGTATTTGCGGTGCCAACGTAGGTACCTGTCCGGCATCAACAACAAGGAGATCCGTACAACGGCCCCGAGGTCCTGGCCGCCGTAGGCGTAGTCGAACTCGCTCGGTAGACGCACTTTCGGCGTATGCTTAATGCTCCAAAAAGCAAATTGGCGGGACAACAACGAGAGGGAGGGGTTCAGGGGCAAAACTGCAAAACGAACTCCGACAACTCGTTTACCTTGTGCATGTTCCGTGATTTCTGGCCCTGCAAAATAGTCCCCGTTGGCGCTAGAACGGAGGCCGAGCCCCACGCCAGTGTGCGGCCATCTAGCAATCCCTCAGCCAGCACTGGCAACGGCACTACCGGGCTAAAGTGCGCTGTTCGGACCATGAAAGTTTACAATGCAAGGCGCGCAGCACATACCGCCCTTCCACGATGGCGTTAGAGACGAACGTCTCACCGCCACGCTGCAACTCCTCTAGGATTTCACGGTTGAGCACATTGAGATACTTCTCGATCTGTGCGTCTCGGAGATTCGCACGAAGATCGCATGGCACGTCGCGGAAGGTAGTTATACTCAGATCCTGGGTGATAAGTTCCAGTTCGGCATGACGGCTGACTGCCTGAGTCATGGCCCGGGATAGGCGAATGTCATCCGCAATCATTTTGCGGTATCCGGCGGCGCCAACTTGCTTCAAGGCCAGCCATACCTTCAATGCGCGAAAGCCGCGCGAATTCTGCGGCCCATAGTCGATGTAATTGGTCGCGCGCTCTTCGAAGTGATAATGGGGAGGATGGTAGGCAAATGCCGCACGAAGGGTTTCCGAATCGCGCACAAGTGCGCATCCAGCCTCGAGTGGTGCGTAAAGCCATTTGTGTGGATCAACCGCGATGGAATCGGCCTCGCTGAGCCCGCTCAAATCATCGGTTGCTTGGTCAACCGCGGCTGCAAACCCTCCATAGGCTCCATCGACATGGAACCACACACCATGCACAGAGCGCTGATCTCCCGCAGAGGATCTACCGCATCTGACTTCAGTCTACGTACATCGCGATGATGCGTTCAATCGCGCGCCGGCAGACTGCGCAAAATGATTGGTGCCGCGTGAACATGATGCAGTCCACTTCTGGCCGGTAGTACCCCTTTGACTCGTAGTTCGCGCCTTCGAATGCCCCGACCTTGTCGGCGTACTTCTGCGCACCGAGCATGGCGTCTTCCTTCTCGCGCTCTTTCCGGAAGAGCGCATCCATCTCAGCTTCCGGCTTCCCCGCTGTGCGTAATTCCTTCCTTTGCTTCTGGATATCCCGCTCGAATTGGTCGAACTCTTCCTTATCCCAAGGTGTAGGTACTGGAGTTCCCGCTTTCACCAGGTTCTTCCATTTCAGATTGGATGGGTCGAGCAGGGCGGTAACATTTGGCTCCCAAGGTTCCGTCTTCTGTGCCGGTGGCAGATACGCCACTTCCGAGGTGTAGTATTCATCGGCCAGTGCGGCAAAGTGGTGTGCAAATTCGTGCACACCCACGTAGCCTGACCACAGATTGTCGATAGCCACCGTGGCGTACTGATTGAAGATTCCCCCACCTCCGTACGTCTGGCCGTTAATCAGAATCTCAATGAATTCGTATGGCGCAAAGGACGCCACATCGCGAAGCGCGCGGTTTTCTGTCGTTAATATGTAACGCTCCGTTCCGAACGTGTCGTATGAAGCGCCCACCGGCGATCTCCGGTAAGTTCCATTCGATGGCCGCGATACTCCCGATTCTTCGGCAGGCGGACACAGTCCCCACACGTTGAAGTCTCCGCGGTGTTCGCGAAACGGCGGAGTCGCGAACAGAACTTCCATGAATTGCCGCGCATCTTTTTCGAACTTTTCCCGTTCTGAAGGCGTGTAACCATCCCCCACCACTAACAGGTCTACCTTTCTTGCAGGTTCTCCCGTCTTCTGTAGTTCGATCAGTGGTCCGGGCGACGGCGGGCGTCCTCGCTCGATAAACTTGTCGCGAGGATCCACCGCCATCTTCCACACCTCGCGAAAACCGTTCTCGCCGCGTTCCTTTAGCAACACATCGACGGGCGTTTCCGGGGCAGGGAATCGCAACGATTCGGAGAACGTCCGGTTGCCGTGAAGCGCTTCTTCCGTGGTCTTCCATTCGCCAAACACGGAATTGAATCCCCGTGAGTACAAGCGCTTTCCGGTGTTCTTCTCATACACCTCGAATAGGTAATTGCCTAGCTGGGTCTCATCAATCTCGTGATTTGGGTTCCCCGGCCACTCGAGCGGCTCTAGCACGATTCGGTCGAGACTGAACATTTGCTCGTGCGCGTTTCCGGTGTGGTAGTAATCCACGCGGAGCGTTCGTGGTGCAGCCAGGCCGATCGCAACGAAGAGCAACGAGAGCACCACAACACAGCCGATCCGTTTCATGAGAATCCCCCTTCTTGGTCGGAACTGACCTATTCTAAGCCTATCCTTCTTGGTCGCGAGCAGGTTGACGGCGAAAAGGGCGAGGGCGAGTATATGCTTACTTCTCTAGAGATCCTCGCGTGATCTATGAGTGAAACAGATCCCTTCAATCTCCAACGCTTCGTCGATGCGCAGAATCGCTGCTACGAGCAGGTGTGCAGGGAATTGAGGGCGGGCTGCAAGTCGAGTCACTGGATGTGGTTCATCTTTCCGCAGTGGAAAGGGCTCGGACAAAGCCCCACGGCCAACTTCTACGCCATCGCTTCACGTCGCGAAGCCGAAGCCTACCTGACTCATCCTATTCTCGGACCTCGATTGAGGGAGTGCACCCAGCTCGTGAATGGAGTGGAAGGGCGTGCCGTAGACGAGATTTTCGGATATCCCGATGATTTGAAATTCCTGTCTTCCATGACCTTATTTGCGAATGTTGCCATCGACAGTGATTCGTTTTTTAGGGCCTTGGGGAAGTTTTTTGGCGGCAAGCCCGACCAGCGAACTCTCGATCTCATGAAGCGTCAGACATCGTAGCTGCGGCTGGTTGATCAAAGCGGGTGACAGGAAGGAATTTTGGAGATGGCGGCTCAATTCCTAATGGTCAGCACCGGACAGTCTGCGCCAGTCACCACTTGATATGCGGTAGCCCAAGGCAGGTAAGAGGCCGCATCGATGTGAGCTGAGCGATCCAAGCCCAAAATGATCACATCCGCTTTGTGAATCTGGGCCGCGTACAAAATTTGTCCCTCTGCCATTCCAAACTCTACGATGAACTCGGGGCTGATGTTCAGTGGGGCCTGCTTCGAAATCAGTTCCTCAAGTCGGGCGAGAGTGGCCGACCGCGCATTCTCCCGCATTTGCGTTACATCCTTCGTCGTAACGGACCAAGAAAAGCCCTCAGGCGTCGGGACCGTAGGAAGAACGTGAAGCAGGGTAAGCTTCGCATCAACATGATTCGCGAACGAAACGGCATATGGGAGTGCATGCGAGGAAGCCGCGCCGAAATCAGTCACAAACAACAAGGTGTTAAACCCTTGGTCCAGCTGGGTCGGTGAATCCTCATCGGACACCGATCCTACAGTCAGGACAGGACAATCGGCGTGACGAAATATCTCCCCAGCTGTGGAACCCAGCTGGGATTTGTCCAGGGTCTGACTGGTGTGTGTCCCGATGACCAAAAGGTCCACCTGCTTTTCTCGAATGATCTGTTTCAGTACCGCCCAGGGATCGCCTTCACGGACGATGAACTCGTGAAGCAGACTATCCAGCGCTCCACTTTGCAGCAACTCCTGGTTCAGTTGTTCCGAATCCCTGCGCGTCGTGTCAATCGCTGATCGCACGGCCCCAGCGCAGCCGATGCTATACCTATGAGGGGCGGCCACATGGGCAACATAGAGTTGTGCTCCGTAGTGTCGGGCTATCGCGAGAGCATGGCGAACAGGCTTGTCCGATTCAGCAGAGAAACCGGAGGCAACCAGAACAGACTTGACGTCTACGGACGGAACGCTTATCGGCGTCACGGGGTATCCCTCAACGGCGACAATCAGTAAGAAACGGTGTTCGATTGCTATTATTCACTCCCGCCAGGACGGATGGTGTGAGCAGGGTCACTGAACCGGTCAGCATGTGCCTGTGATTGCTGCGCCTGAGCCAGGTTCTCCGCCCCGCTTCGAATCGTTGGCATTGAATGGGGCTGCTTTGTCTAGGTTTGAAAATCTCTGAATTGGCCCAATCGGTGCCGTCGAGTGCTCAGGCCGCTGGCTCTGTTCTCGATTGCATTATCGCTCGGAGAGCCGCCGACCTTCTGAGCGCTGCTCGCGCATGGAAGAGGCGTCCTTTTGCTGCCGCGACCGAGATGTTCAACACTTTCGCGGTTTCTTTCATCGAGAATTCCTGCAATTGCCAAAGCTCGACAACAGCCCTCACGCGAGGCCGAAGTTTCGACACTGCCTTGCGCAGTACTCTCCGCCGTTCCCGCGCAACATAAGTCTCCTCTGGATCCAGATCCTTGTTGGGAATCTGAATCTTCCAGCGCTCTTCGCCCGCTTCCGGCATATCATCGAGGAAAACGTGGCGAGCGCCACGGTTCTTTCGGCGAATCATAAGAGCTGAGTTAATCACGATCCGTGTCAGCCAAGTGGAGAACGTCGACGCCCCACGGAAGTCATTCATGCGCACATATGCCCGAATCAAGGAATCCTGAACTGCGTCCTCGGCGTCTTCGCGGTTTCCCGTAATCGCCAAAGCGGTCTTCTGCAATCTGCCTAGATGCGGCGCACAGAGCGATTCAAAGCTGCCCGAATTACCTCTCTTGGCCGCACGCAGCAAGTGTTCCTCTGACAAGTGAGTGGTTGCTTGTCCGACGCTACCTTTCGCTGTGCTGGCGGTGATGGTTTTCGGCTGTATCATGGTGTTCACCCTGCTTTGTCGTCGAGTGGATTCGAGGCCAACCTCGCTTGAGTTGATTAACCTCGCCCGAGAGATTGCCCGAGTCGAGAGCGGAATGCATCCCCACATCGAAGGTTTTTTGCTTACCACCGCCCGGGGGATAAGCCGTACCACTTTTGGCGGACCTTCGAAGACTAATTGCAGGGTAATTAGTGGCGTGCGGAATCGACCCGTTATGAAGAAGGAAATGTGCTTACCTGTCTAGGTATTGAGCGTGCCTGCTCAGGTCGCCAGCGGGATCACAAATGGATGATGCCGCGTCTCAGCCCGATGGCCACAGCCTGCGTCCGATCGTTCGCGCCCAACTTTTCCATGATGTGCTTGATATGGACCTTGACAGTTTCCTCTGTGATGAAAAGCTTCTCCGCAATATCTCGGTTACGGTTCCCCCCGGCAATTTCGCGCAGCACTTCGATCTCGCGCTCAGTCAGCTCTTCATCACTCAAATGCTCGGCGAGACGGGCCGCAACTTGAGCCGGGATTTGTTTTTTTCCAGCGTGCACTTGGCGGATTGCCGCCAGTAGCTCCTTAGGCGGCATACTCTTCAGCAAGTAGGCCCGTGCCCCAGCTTGCAATGCCCGCTGAATCTCCGCATCGCCCTCGAAGGTTGTCAACATGATGATGCGGGCCGCAGGAAACTCTCGCCGGATCGCTTCTACCGCATCGATCCCACTCTCGCCGGGTAAGCGCACATCCATCAACGTCACGTCCGGTTGTCCCTTCCGGAATTCCTGCAGTGCTTCCTGCACGTTGGACGCCTGACCGAGGAGTTGCATATCAGGCTGGCTGTTAATCACGGCGGCCAGACCCTCTCGCACGAGAGGGTGATCGTCAACGCAAAGAATTCGAATCCGAACTTCAGAGGTCATCCTCTTCCCCCACGGTTATTCGTTGACCCCGCGCTAAAGCGTCCGAACGCCCTGGCTAACCAGTTCGACCTTGCATTGCCGGCGGGAGACCGGAACGCGATCTGCTGAGGTACCCAAAGATCAACCTCCGTACCGGTCCCGGGGCGGCTCAATATCTTAAATGACGCGCCAATCTTTTGCGCGCGTTCTCGCATTCCCGTCAAGCCCCAATGGCGGTCCGATTTGCGGTCCGGCTCCTTCGGATCAAGGCCCACGCCACTGTCGCGCACGACCAAGCGAATGCCGTCCGCAGCATATTCGAGCTCAGCCTCGATGCTCTCCGCTTTCGAGTGGCGGAAAGCATTGGTAAGCGCCTCATATCCAATGCGATAGACCTCGTCGCGAATGACAGGATGGAGTGGCAGCGGTGTCCCTTCTACCACCACTCGAAACGAGACCCTATCCTCGTTCGGGAACTCACTTCGGATCCGTGAAAATGCTTCGCCCAAATCGTGTAGATTAGAATCTGTCGCCCGCAAGCCCCGCAGCGCATTCCGACCCTCTTCAATCACGCGTCCGACCAAGCTCAGAACCCTATTCAGTGCCGGTTTTGTAGGCGAATCGGCAGGCAATTGATCTGCGATTACATGCAGTTGCATCGATGCGCTGAGGAATCCCTGCAAAAGCGTGTCGTGGAGTTCCTGTGCGATTCGCGTTCGCTCTGCCAGTCGTTCTTCAAATCGCAGATTTGCGTTCCTCGTGAACTCCCTCATCCTCAATCGGTACACGAGGAAGACGACCAGCGCACAAAACGCTACGCTCAGCACTCGAAACCACCACGTCTCCCAGAACGCTGGCGCGATCCGGAACTGAAAGCTTGACTCGCCACTGTTCCATATTCCTTCGATATACGCCGCCACCACCTCAAATCGGTAGGTTCCCGAGCCTAAGTTACTGTAGGTGACCTGTCGCTCTTTCACAGGTTCGCTCCACTTCTCGTCCACGCTGTTGAGCCGGTATTTGTATCGGACGCGGTCTGGTGCGGAGAGGCTGATCCCCGTGAAAGTGACCATGACTCGGCGGGGCTTATCGTTGAGCGTGAATGACGACCCTGCGTCGATCGGTGTTCCATCGATAGAGACCTCGTCGATGTGCACGGTCACCGGAGGCACCGTGCGGAGTTCGCGTTTCGGTTCCACTACCGACAGTCCGCCATTGGTCGAAATCCAAATCCTCCCCTGGCCATCCGCAAAAACCGAAGGCACCCGCTTTACTCCTTCGGTTCCTCTCAATCCATCTTCGACGCCATATTCTCGCAGGTCGGAGGCCCCGAGGCCTGCACCCAGCAGTCTTTCGCGATTCGCGCGGAGCACGTGACTTGCCGTCGCAAGCCAAAGCCAGCCAAACTTGTCTTCAGCTATGCCCCGCGTTTCCTCTTCTAGCGTCTTCGGCAGCTTGGCGGGAATTTCTATTGCATCCGACCGCAGAAATGCCAGGCCAGCCTTTGTGCCGATCCACAACGTCCCGGCAGAGTCGACCGTTAGGCAGGTCACTTCCGAAGAGGGCAGTCCGTCACTCGTCTTTAGTACACGCCAGTGCCCTCCTACGAACTCATCTAGCCCGTTTGGGGTACCAACCCACATGCTATGGTCAGGCCTCTCCGCAATCGCCGTGATGGAGTTCGATGACAATCCGTCGGCAGTCGTGTATGTCCTGAACGCGGGCTTCGAATAAGAGCTGATCCCGCCATTCACGGTTCCGGCCCACACAGTTCCGCCCTTGCTTTCATAGACCACGTAAACGCTATTTTGCGCCAGGCCATCTTTTTTCTTATAGGTCTTTGTCCGCAACGTGCCATCAACGTATTCCAGGTGAGTTAAGCCGCCTTGCTGCCGTCCTATCCACAAGTCATTCTCTCGGCCGGATAGGGAGTAAACGACGTCTTGTTCCAAGCCGTCATTCTCCACAGCGCCGGTTTTTTCTCCCATGATCCAGCGAAGCCCGCCATTGAACGGGGCAAACCATATGCGACCCGTTCCATCGGCGTGTACAGCCCCACCACTTTTCAGCTCTCCGGGAAGATCGAATGTACGAAAAGTATTGTCGCGAAGCCGCTCCAGACCAGTGTGAGTTCCAATCCAGATATCGCCCTCGCGATCCTCGCATAGTGCTGTCGGTGCCGTCTTCTCATCCGGGAACGTTTCGACGCCCGATCGATCAACGCGAACCCATCTGTCGGACATGGCAACCCAACTGTTTCCATCGCGGTCGTGCATCATTGTAACGACCTTCGCACTGCGAAGACTTTTCGGGATCCCCACCGTCGTAAGTTGATTGCCTTCCCATCGCACGACCCCGTGATCGGTGCCAATCCATAACCCCCCGTTCTCCTGGGCCAGCAAACAATTCACGGGTTCCTTGAGCAGATTCTTTCCCTCAGACATTGGCCGCCCTTTGGGCAGATAGAACAACCCGGCCTCCCGCGTCCCCAGCCACAGCACCCCATCCGTTGTCTCGGCGATCGAGGCGGCGGGCGAGTCGGTCTCCACATAGCGATGAGGCATCACTCCCGTCGCCCAGCTCAACCGGCTAGAAAGGGTATCCCCACGTTGCGCGCCGCTATTGTTGGCACCCATGGGCGTATACCGAGCCGCAAGACGTTCGTAATTTCCTCTCGCATACGTCAGAGGTCCGAACGAACTCGAAGAAAATAGTGCCGTGCCGTCCTTCCGCCTCCCGATCGATGTAATCCCAAACTGTGCCTCATCCCGTCCCGCCTCGAATTTCCCATCGTGGTATCGCAGTAGTTCCGTAGTCGCCTGCAGAATCCACAGATTTCCCTCACTGTCGGCGAATAGTTGCTGCACGGCGCCTATCTTCAGGTTCGGTCCGCCATTCTCGTATAAGCGGAAGTCGTAACCGTCAAATCTGACGAGTCCGCGGCCGGTACCAATCCACAAATATCCATCTGCACTTTGGGCGACCGCTGTTACCGGGCCCCAGGAGAACCCATTTTCGCGGCCCCATCGTTCGTGCGAGTATCCGGAAGCCACCTGTTGCGTATCCCCCGCTAAGCAGGCCGGTCCGAGAGACACCACCAGCGCCAAAATCGCAAGTCTTCCTAGCCGCCGCATCGGCTCTCGTCCCTCACGGCAGATATTCGAATTTTTCGATGACCACTTCCGCATCCTTTGTCTGCGGCGCACTGTCGCTCGCCACCA
>Ga0335069_10010590_pt1 | contig 13068 bp, 13 predicted proteins | sample Lox_Sample_11_FD_206714 | JGI IMG/M metagenome (GOLD analysis project Ga0335069, IMG submission 206714) | Soil microbial communities from Loxahatchee National Wildlife Refuge, Florida, United States - Lox_Sample_1.1 | ecosystem: Environmental > Terrestrial > Soil > Wetlands | place: USA... | reverse complement strand
CGAACTGTTCAGGGCCAATTCAGCCCCTACCGCCGCGCCAGCGAGGATCACGACAGGAAGCGATCCGACGCCTATGAAATCGGCCTGCAAGACGGTGTCGGCAAGGTATCTCGGATATCGGAAGAGATTGGAGATCGACTGCAACGACAAGAGAGTGTAGTCCTGGACGGCCAGAACTTTCTGTTTTGCGAAGTCGGACAACGACTCTACGTGGTTTTCCATCACTGTTGCTCCGCGAAAGCTTTCGCAATGAAAACCTGCAAGTCAGCGCCCACACCTCAGAGTGGCAAAAAATCGCTGTCGGCCGGGGATCATTAGCAGGTACTGCAGCGCGTTGGCGTAACGGAAGGCAGTTGGGGGTGATCTTTCCCGATGTTAAATAGGAATGATTGCGTGGTGATGGAATATCACCACTGCACCGCAGGTATCGAGGTTGTAAGCCGGTTCAGAGTTACGATTCTGCACCCTATCAACGATGATCTCTGTTGATAGGGAATGGTCCCTCGCTTGCATGTGTGAAACGCGAGACCGACTCATGTTTCGCGGACTTGCCATCGGAATTCTCCTAGCTGGTTTGGCGGCTGTGGTTCCCACCACCTCGAACCAAGAGATTTCTTCGCCTCCCGTCAATGCTCAGGACACAAGGCTTCTGGTCCAAAACTCTACCCAGGTAACGAATAAGAATTGGAGCGTCCAAGCAGAATACGAATGGAATGAAACTGATGTGGAGCGTGATGGAACCACTAAAACGTTTGAAGAACTGATGATCCTCGGAAGTCGATACGAGCACCTGGTTGCAATGAACGGTCAGCCGCTAGCTGCTGCCCAACAAGAGTCAGAGAAACAAAAGCTGCTCCAAGTTATTGCTCGGCGCCGTGCAGAATCAACGCAAGAAACAAACAAACGGATAGCGAAAGAGCAAAGTGAGCTCAATCGTGACCACGCTCTGCTCGATCAAATCGCGGAAGGAATGGAGTTTTCCTACCTTGGGGAGCAACTGCTGGACGGACGCGCTGTCTATGTAATCCGTGCTACCCCCAAACCTGGATACCGTCCACCCAACAAGGAAACCGAAGTGCTCAAGGGGGCCCAAGGTCAGCTATGGATCGATAAGGAAACTTTAAATTGGGTGAAAGTTGAGGCGCAGGTCGTAAAACCAGTTTGGATCATTGGATTCATCGCTCGTGTTGAGCCTGGAACGCATTTCGAACTGGAGATGATGCCGATATCAGGTTCTTTCTGGATGCCCAAGCATTTCTCGATGAAAGCGAGTGCCAGACTCTTCCTGCTCTTTCCGCACACCGAACAGGAAGATCAGACCTATTCCAATTATCACAAAGCCGCGGATTACCCCCAGTCTTCAGAACCAGTGAACGGTGTGCAATGAGGAGTACGACATGGGAGGCATGATTCCATTATCGGATGCTTCGCGACAGACCGCCGCGCCCGCTATTGCGACAGGGACCATCATCGTCCTGAACTTTATTGTTTTTCTCTTGGAATTGGCTGGGGGAGATACGTTCGTAATGCGATGGGCCCTGATTCCTGCGGATATCACCAGTGGCCATCACTGGATTACGATCCTCACGGCAATGTTCATGCACGCCGGGTGGCTACACATTATTGGCAATATGATCTTCCTTCGCGCCTTCGGCCCTGAGATTGAGGAATCAATGGGCAGCATCCGTTTCCTCTGTTTTTATCTGCTGTGCGGAATCGTCGCGTTTGTTGCTCAGCTCCTAATGATGCCAACTTCAAAGGCCCCCAATCTCGGTGCGAGTGGTGCAATCGCCGGCGTCATGGGCGCATTCCTCATCACTTACCCGCATGATCGGATCAAGACATTAGTCTTCTTTGGGTGGCTCTACCGAACGACGTTTATACCAGCAGCGCTTCTCATTGGACTCTGGTTTGTCGTTCAGCTCTTCAGCCAAGTTGGAGCTGTTGCCAGTGCCGACGGCGGAGGAGGCGTTGCATACGCCGCTCATGTTGGCGGCTTCCTTTTTGGGGCTGCGATCGCGCGCGTGTTTGAACATCCACGAACCGCAACGGCCAGGGACGACTGAATTAACCCGCGTTCCCGATCGCAATACCGTCCAAATAGTAACTGCGGCACGACCTAAGCTTGGAATCGAGCTCATGCACAAGCGGCACACCCGTAGGAATTTCCAGATCAACGACTTCGTCGTCCGAAAGCCGCTCGAGATGCTTAACGAGGGCCCGAAGACTATTGCCGTGAGCAACAATCAACACTCGTTTTAACTCACGAATGTTTGGTGCAATCACTTCCTCCCAAAATGGGAGGACCCGGGCCACGGTGTCCTCTAGGCTCTCCGTCAAAGGAAGTTGCTGCTCTTCCAGGGCTTTGTATTTCGGATCTCTACGCGAGAACCGTGGGTCGGTGCTATCCAGAGCTGGTGGGCGGATTTCATAGCCGCGGCGCCAGAGCTTAACCTGCTCTTCTCCATACTTCGCAGCCGTTGCAGCCTTGTTCAGCCCTTGCAAGGCGCCGTAGTGTCTTTCGTTCAGTCGCCAGTCGCATGTCAGGGGAAGCCACATGAGATCCATTCCATCCATACCGATCTAAAAACAAGGTCGAAACGATAACCTCTGTGACTGAGAAGTGCGGCAGCATTCTGCGCTTCTTCGATGCCCTTCGTTGAAAGATCAACATCAGTCCAACCGGTGAAGCGGTTTTCGCGATTCCAAACGCTCTCTCCATGGCGAAGCAAGATGATCGTGGTCATGGGAGGTCACCACTACAGACTGTCCATTTCGGAAGTCAGCTCGATACGCAGAGGGAGATCCTGAACCGTCACAAGATCGCCTTCCTCGACTCCCGCTGAAAAAGGCACCACTTGGCCGTTCTTCTTTAGGTTTCGCCAAAATAGATCGTATCGGGAGGTGGCAACATCGCGCACGGTTGCGTCCGCTGCCACTGTCACGTTGGACCACACTTGATCGGGCCCTTCTAGTATCACGTTTACCATGGCTAGCGCTCACTCTCAGGCTTTCCGTCTGTGGCCGATCGAACGACTTCTACCGAGCAATGGGCATGCACGGCTACGGCTTCGGAAACGCTGCCCAGGAGCAAACGGTCGAATCCTCGCCGGCCGTGTGAGCCAAGCACCACCAGGTTTGCCCCCCACGATTTCGCCTCATCCAAGATCAGAGATCGAGGATCGCCAAACAACAGTGGTGATTCGCAAACCTTGAGGGGGGAAGAACTCAACAATTGGAGCGCACGTGCATATGCGTTCTCCGCGCGGTGGAGTTCATCCTCCACAATCTGATCCATGAGATCTGCTGGATAGAGCGGCCCAAAGGCCACCGTTGATTCGTTCGAAGGGACGACATTCTCGCGAACGCTGACTACCTTGGCCACGCTTTCTGGTGGCCATGGGCGTTTCACAATTTCGCATATCGCGCCTTCGGAAAAACACGAACCGTCCGTACCGATCAGAATCTTCATTCCGCCGGTGGGCTTAGGAAAACCGGGTGATCCGGACCGGACGATTTCTACCGAGCAAGATGCAGCGCGAAGAACCGCCTGGGCGACGCTGCCGACCAAAAACCGGCTGACGGCAGTTGAGCGGCGCGAGCCGACCATAATGAGATCGGCGCCCCATTGTTTCGCATACTCAGGGATGGCTTTCTTGGGGACGCCTGCCTCAAGTTCCATAATCACCTCGTGCCCGGTCGATCTAAGTTCATAGGTGGCCGAGGTGACTATTCTCTGCATTTCTTTCTTGGCATCTTGCAGCAATTCGGGGAAATCGTCGTACTCCCAGATATTCAAGACGTTCTGCACGCAAAAGAGAGTTCCTGACGGCCAGGGACGGGACACTGCTTCCGCAATCACATTCTGTGACGCATCGGAATACTCAACCGGTAATAGAACTTTCATCGCGACCTCCGTTCTTTCCGTCGCTGTATGTCTCAAACGACTGCTAAACAAATGACAGCAATTGAGGTTCCCAACTCATACTCACGGTAGCGGATAACGAACAGGTCAGGCAGTACAGGAGGATCGGCCGGCAATACTGGCCGACCAACACGGAGCTTTCCCAGCTCAGCGTTGCAGGGGAGGAAAGGCCGGTCTTTTGGAGGTCGATTAGGTGATTCGAGAATATTGCGTTACTAGATAGTGTTCTTGCTGGCGAAATATCGTCACGCGGATGTTGACGCAGGAGGCGTTCTGGCGATAAAGCCCAAGCCCTTCATACGCCTGTGCTTACGGGTAACGAAGGCACCAAAGGTGGTATCTCGCGTGCTGGCTTCCGAGTCAGGAGAACTCTATGAAAGTTCGCGATCTCATGACACCCGAATTGGTTTCAGTTGGCCCAACAACTTCTGTTGGCGAAGTCCTTCAGCTCATGCTGCGTCGCCATTTGAACAATGTTGTAATCCTGGATAGCCATAAAAAGTTGCTTGGTATCGTCACATACTCCGATCTGAGCCGGAGACTGCTGCCAAGCTACAAGGAATTGACAGAACATGAAGAGTACCTCGAACTACCCGAGCTGATGGAGGGCCGCGTAGAAGAGGTAGCACGATTAAGAGTCGATCAGGTTATGACAAGAACCCTCATCACGGTCGCTCCCGACGAAGAACTGCTAAAGGCGGGCGCGATGATGACTGCTCATCACATCAAACAGCTACCTGTGGTTCAAGAGCATAAGCTCTTGGGTATCCTCAGCCACACGGATATCGGATGGGGAATGATGATGGAATATCCTGAATCGATGAGGAGCCGTGGATCCAAAGCACACTGCGCTGGGTGAAAGTTATACTGCTACCCGAATAGCGAGGGTGTCATTGGGTCGACTTCACCTTCTTGCCGGCCCGTTAACACACAACCTGTTGCTGGAATCAAACGGTTCTGTCGGGCACACCACGTTTCGTCTCTGCAGTTGCCACCTGACGGCCTTTAGTCTTTTATTGCTCCCATGCGTACGCCATTCGCTCGTCGGCGGCCAGTTCGCCCTCTCGGTGGGTTCCAGTGTGCGCTGTGAACGGTGGTGAGCAAACACAGAGAAGTTTCAATTCGCCGCGACCGATGTTGCGCAAATTGTGCCGTGTTCCTGACTGAACGAAAATGGCGCAATGCCGATTGGCTCTTGCAGACACTCCGTCCATGGTGACAACACATTTTCCCTGTACCACGAACAGAATCTCATCCCCATTTTTGTGCACCTCTTCGCCTAGCTCGTTTCCCGGCATTATGCTCATCTCGACCAACTCGCTGAACTTTCCGTGCATAACCCTGTTTCTGAAATTCAAGTTTTTCTTCGCTGTTGCCGTGATCTTCTGAAATAGCGGTATGACATTTGATACGGACGGTTCTTCTTTTCTTCTCGGCATAAGTGCCTCCTTGGCGCCGGCCCCACGGTCTAGCGGGCAGACCCGCTGGATTCCACGAACAATTCAAAGCTATAGCAGCACGATGATGGCCATTGCCGGGCACTCAGGTTTCCGAAGATGAAACGGGTGTATGTTTACCGCGAATGTCGGAATATCACCGCACCGGATCTCTGTACTATCCCCGGAACCTCTCTCCAGCAGAGGTGGCGTTTGTGAGGGGCCAGAATGGACTGGAACGCCAAATGCAGCATATTGAAGCGAGAAAAGGGTGCATTTATGTCAAGAAAGAAGAACCATAATGCAAGTGAGCAGAGTGCAGATGAAGAACCCATTCCTGCTGTTCACCCGGTTGAGAAGGACACACACCATACTTCGGCCGAGATATTTGCTGCGATTCTCTATTTAGATCCGGATCTGAACAAGGCAAAGCCAAAAGAATCCGAGAGGGCTTTCGTTACGTTCTTGATTATCGCCTCCCTGTTTTGCATGGGGCTGTTCGTTTGGATTTACCACTGTTTGCGTTAACAGTGAGAGTCGTGAAACAGTCGCAGTTTTGGCCCCACTATGAATCTTCATTCGAGGCAAACCTTCAAAACACAACGCATTAAGGCAACGAGGCGGCGATCCGATGAACAACGGTGAATACGGAAACCGCTACGATGATCAGCAGGAGAATGAATACCAATCTGTCTTGCTTCGTCATTTCAATGCCTCACTCCGACTGCCTAGGTTCCAAGCAGCGCAGGTTCCTGATCAGTCTGAACAACATAGGTAGAAGCACGCCGATCACCAAATGGGCGCGCAGGCGCTCGGATGAATGGCATGGGTCTTGCAGGTGTGGACAGTGAGCCGATTAGCGTCACGCGGGTAGGAACTAAGCTGAGGTGATCGTGAAATTTGGAGTTCTAGCACTTGACTATGATGGGACAATTGCACGCGATGGTGTCCTCTGTCCGGAGGTGAAGGCTGCTATTGCCGAGGCGCGGTCCCGCGGAATTGTTGTCATTATCGTCACCGGACGAATCCTCTCCGATTTGCGAAGCGTTGCCGGAGAGCTCACTTTCGTTGATGCAGTGGTTGCGGAGAATGGCGCCATTGTCGAATTTCCGAATAGTCAACGACAAATCAATGGCCATCTGCCACCACAGATCTTCTTTGACGAATTGCGACGGCGCCGAGTCCCATTTAAGTCTGGTGACTGCATCGTAGAAGCAGATGCTTCAGCTGCCCCCACTGTCCTCGGGGCCATCCGAGAACTTCAACTTCCGCTTGTGATCTTGTTTAACCGCAATCGGCTGATGATTCTTCCGCAAGCAATCAGCAAAGGCACCGGCCTGCGCAGCGCACTTAAAATTCTTCGCCTCTCAGCGCATAACGCCATTGCTATTGGCGACGCCGAAAACGACCACGACCTCCTCGCAGAGTGCGAGATAGCCGCGGCGGTCGCATGGGGTAGCACAATGCTGCAAGCTGAGGCGGATGAGGTGATAAGCGGCGATGGCCCGAGCGCCGTTGCCGCTTACATTCGGCGGGCGACCACACAAATGAGGTTGCCTCCTGGCAGACTCGGTAGGCATCGGATTACCGTTGGTACAGACTTGGACGGCAGGCCCTTTGCCAGCGACATCCGAGGAAAGAACATCCTGATCGTCGGGGAACCGCAATCTGGAAAATCATGGGCCACGGGGCTGCTTTGTGAGCAGATGATCGTCCGTGGGTACAGCCTCTGTGTGATCGATCCAGAAGGCGATTACGGCGGCCTCGAAGCTCTGCCAGGAGTAGTTGCATTGCGCGCTGCGGATCACCCTCCCGAAATCAATGATGTGGCTCGGGCTCTCCAGCATTTCGATTTAAGCGTGGTGCTGGATCTATCCCATATTCATCTCCAGGAAAAGACCGAGTATCTGAAGGCTGTGCTGCCGATGCTGGCATCTCTTCGCCGAAAAACGGGTCTTCCACACCGTATTGTTGTAGACGAAGCGCACTATTTCCTCCATGAGACAAACATTAAACAACTCCTCGATATGGAGCTGGGTGCTTACACGATCGTGACCTACCGCCCGTCCGATCTGCACCCTGATCTCCTCGCCGCAATCGATGTTGTAGTCTCCAAACGACTTACCAATGTGCACGAGGTAGAAACATTGTTATCGCTATCCAAGGAAAAGAAAATCGACCCGCGAGGAGCCGCGATACTAGGCGAGTTGGCGGTGGATGAAGCCGTCTCGGCGACGAAGCAGGGCGATGAATCGATCAGGCGGTTCAGGTTGTTGCCTCGTCTGACCACCCATGTTCGGCACAGGGCTAAGTACTTCGATTTTGACGTCACGTTTGGAGAGGAATTCGTGTTCACGGAGAAGGGGAAACCACTTGGCACCCCTGCTCGGTCTTTAAAGCAGTTCGCCACCCTGCTGGAATCATATCCAGTCAGTTCAATCGGCGAGCACGCTCGACGTGGAGATTTTTCGCGATGGGTCGCAAGCGTCTTCTTCGACCATCGTCTGGCGTCTGACATCCGCAAGGTCGAGCAGCGATATCGTCTGGGCCATCTTGATGATGTGCGGCAGTCGATAGCGAACCTCATCATGGAGCGATACGGCGGCTCGACTGATGGAATGTCTCGTTAGGCGACAATCATTCGGAGTCGCTCTCCCTTCCTCAATTTGCCTTGAGTGGTAGCAGCGCTTATCTTGGAGCCGACTTCGTCAATCTAGAGGAACTAGTCGGATGAATATTCTGGTTCTAAATCTGGGAAGCTCCACTCTGAAGTTTCAGGTCATTAGCACCGATCCCGATCGCATCAATCATGATCAGGATGACCGCGTCTGCCGTGGTGAAATCGAGGGAGTGGGCGGCGAGGCGATCGTCCGTTTCCGGTATCGGGATCGTGCTTCGCAGACATTTACTGCATCGCTGCATGATATTTCATCGGCGCTGGACTATCTGATACGTTACATCTCCTCCGATCGCTCGGGAGTGACCGAGATTAAGAGTACAGCTGACGTGCACGCAGTGGGGCATCGGGTAGTGCACGGTGGTGATTTGTTCAAGGAATCGGCCCTGATCGACGACAAGGTGCTGAAGGACCTCGAGGACTGCATCGAACTTGCCCCCTTACACAATCCGAGTAATATCAAGGGTATCCAGGCGGCCTGGGAGTTGTTTGGCAAAGATGTGCCGCAAGTTGCCGTATTCGATACGTCTTTCCATCATTCGATTGCCGAACAGGCTTTCCTTTACGCCATTCCTTATCATCTCTATCGACGGCATCGCATCCGTCGCTATGGTTTCCACGGTACGTCGCATCGCTATGTAGCTTTTCGGTACCGCTCTCTTCGTGGTCTGACGCGGGAACAGACCAATGTCGTCACTCTGCATTTGGGGAACGGGTGCTCCGCTGCTGCGATTAAGGGCGGATTGTCGGTCGATACCTCTATGGGAATGACGCCGCTGGAGGGATTAGTAATGGGCACGAGGTCGGGTGACCTCGATCCGGCCATCGTCAACGTGATTGCCCGCAAGGAAGGTCTCTCTCCGTCGGAAGTCGATTCGCTGATGAATACGCAGTCCGGTTTGCTGGGAGTTTCTGGACTAACGAACGACATGCGCGAGTTGCTGGCGGAACTAAAAGAACACGAGGATCGTCGCGTTCGGCTGGCGATTGATATCTTCTGTTACCGTGCGCGAAAGTACATCGGTGCTTTCCTCGCCGCCATGGGCGGGGCGGACGCGATCGTCTTCACCGGTGGCATCGGAGGAAACTCACCCGACGTGCGCGCGGGCATCTGCTCGGAGATGGGGTGGGCCGGTCTTCATCTTGATGCCGCGCGAAACGAGCAAACCGTTGGGCACGAAGGACTGATTTCTACCGATGACTCCAAATTGCTCGCCTATGCGATTCCCACAGACGAAGAACTCCTCATAGCTCGCGATACAGTGCGCGTCGTTCTGGGACTTCCGCATCCGTCGTAGGCGAGCGTCAGTATGGCCATGTCCAGTCGGCAGCTTCCGGTTTGTCGATGCCAAACTGGTGTGAGTAAGTAACACAGTCGATCTGTTCGTTCCGGAATCTTTCCTTTGCATGTCCGCCGATCCTTTGCAAACCTGGCACGCGGTCAATTACGTCCATGGCGAGACTGAAACGGTCGATATTGTTATCGATGGCTAGTTCCAATGGCGTATTGATGCTGCCTTTTTCTTTGTAGCCGCGGACGTGAATATTTTCGTGATTGGTGCGGCGATAGGCGAGGCGATGGATCAATTGCGGATAGCCATGGAAATTGAACAGAACGGGCTTATTGACCGTGAACAGTGAATCGAAATCACGATCCGAAAGCCCGTGGGGGTGCTCCGTGTTCGGCTGCAGCTTGAAAAGGTCGATGACGTTGATGAACCGAATCTTGAGAGTAGGGAACTCCTTGCGAAGCATCGCGGTAGCGGCCAGCGCTTCCTGTGTCGGAATGTCACCGGCGGACGCCATTACCACGTCCGGCTCGCCGCCCTCATCGTTGCTCGCCCAATCCCATATGCCGATGCCCTTGGTGCAATGAATGATCGCGTCTTCCACGCTCAGGAATTGCAGGTGCTTCTGCTTGTCGCAGACAATCACGTTCACATAACACTGGCTGCGCAAACAGTGGTCGACGACCGAAAGCAGGCTGTTGACGTCGGGAGGCAGATAGATACGCGTCACATTAGCGCTTTTGTTGACCACCACGTCGAGGAAGCCAGGATCTTGGTGCGTGAAGCCGTTGTGATCCTGCCGCCAAACTGTAGAAGTAATCAGCAGATTCAATGAAGCAATAGCCTGGCGCCAGGAAAGGTGCCGGCTCATCTCGAGCCATTTTGCGTGCTGATTGAACATCGAGTCGATGACATGCACGAACGACTCGTAGGTTGAGAGGAATCCGTGTCGTCCCGTCAGCAGATAGCCTTCGAGCATGCCTTCCATTGTGTGCTCGCTGAGCATCTCTATCACGCGGCCGTCGACGGCGAGTTCGCTTCCGTCCTTGTCTTCGGGAAAGTACTCCTCAATCCAAAACTTCTTGCTGACCTTGTAGATGGCGTCGAGCTTGTTCGATGTGTTTTCGTCGGGACCGAACACCCGGAAGTTGTTCATGTTCATCTTCATCACATCGGCCAAAAAGATGCCGAGTGGACGCGTGTTTTCCGCCTGAGTTCGGCCCGGCTTGTCGAGCTGATGCGCATAGTTGCGGAAGTCGGGCATGCGTAACGCCTTCTTCAGACGTCCCCCATTGGCGTGCGAATTGGCGCTCATGCGCCGCTCGCCCGAGGGCGCGAGTTCCCGGAACACGTCGGCCATTCTGCCGTTGCCATCGAAGAACGACTCGGGTTTCAAACGCCGCATCCAATCTTCGAGAATTCTTCTTTGCTCCGTGTTGTTCTTAACGTCGGGCAGAGGTACTTGGTGCGCCCGCCAGAAGCCCTCCAAGTAATGCCCCTCCACCTCGCGCGGCGCCGTCCAGCCCTTCGGCGAACGCAATACGATCATCGGCCAGCGAGGTCGCGTCACCGAGCCTCCTTCACGGGCGGCACGCTGATGTTCACGGATTTCCAGTACACAATGCTCGACGGTTGCTGCCATCGCCTGGTGCATGCTGTCGGGATCCGAACCTTCCACGAAGTACGGAGTCCAACCATAGCCGCGGAATAGGTTTTCAAGTTCTTGGTGCGAGACTCGCGCCAACAGTGTCGGATTGTTAATTTTGTATCCGTTGAGATGGAGGATCGGCAGCACCGTTCCATCGCGCGCAGGATTGAGAAACTTGTTGATGTGCCAGGAAGTCGCGAGCGGTCCAGTTTCTGACTCTCCGTCGCCGACGGCCGCAGCCACGATCAGTTCCGGATTATCGAAAGCGGCGCCGCATGCGTGCGAAAGCACATAGCCGAGTTCTCCGCCTTCGTGAATCGATCCGGGAGTCTCTGGTGTGCAGTGACTGCCGATGCCACCAGGAAAGGAGAATTCCTTAAAAAATTGCAGTAGTCCTTCAATATCCTGGCTTTTTTCCGGATAGATCTCGGAGTACGTGCCCTCCAGATAAGCCGGGCCGAGCACCCCCGGCGCACCGTGCCCGGGGCCAGCAAGAAAGACCATGTCCAGGCCATACTTCTTGATGACTCTATTGAGATGAACGTAGATGAACGACAACCCTGGACTCGAGCCCCAATGACCAAGCAACCGATGCTTAATGTGTTCTGGCGCTAGGGGCTCGGCCAACAGGGGATTCGCCTGCAGATAGATCATCCCGAGGCTTAAGTAGTTACAGGCACGCCAGTAGATATCGATGTTTCTAAGCTCCTCAGCAGTCAGCGGCTTTCCTTGGATCGTAGATCGCGTAGCAGAGTAGGGAGTCAGTTCGAATGCGGCCTCTGCCTTTACGGCGGTTGCGATGGTGCTCATCGTTATGCTCCTTTGATTCTCTGATATTGCGATTGCCCAAAATTCTAAGTGAAAAGATGTTTGCGCCGCATGAAAGACGCAACTTTGCCATCACGTGCGGAAATTCCAATGACAAGGTCGAGACATATCAATTTGAAGACATGATGACTGGCGAAATGGAGCCAGTACTGTTACCAGCCGCAGCGGTCGTGTGTTCTGTTAGCGCTTTTCGGATAACGCTTCCGTCCACAGTCTCATGCTCCAGAAGTTGCTTGGCCAGACTCGCAAGGGCTGAGCCATGCGCCGACAGCAGACCCTGTGCACGCTCATATTGTTCGGTAACGATGCGCTGGATTTCCCGGTCGATGATTTCGCGAGTTTCCTGGCTGATTTGACTGTCATCCTCAATTTGTCTGCCAAGGTATTGGAGGTCTTGTCCGGCGTAGCGCACACATCCCAGCTTTTCACTCATGCCGAATTCCGCAACCATCCTGCGGGCCAGATCTGTTGCTCGCCCAATATCATCGCTCGCCCCAGTGCTGATCGTTTGAAACTCCACTTTTTCGGCAGCTCGGCCACCCAGCATCACTGCTATGCGATCCTGCAACTCCTTCCTCGAAAGGAGATATCTGTCCTCGGTGGGCATCTGCATTGTGTAACCCAGCGCTCCGCGGCTGTGCGGCACTATCGTGATTTTGCTAACGGGCTGACCATGGGGCACCAGTTCGGCCACGAGCGCATGGCCGGATTCGTGATAAGCCACAGTAGTCCGCTCTTGCTCGTTCATCACTCGGCTCTTCTTCTCTGAGCCGGCAACAACGCGCTCGATCGCCAATTCGAAGTCCTCGAAACCCACGGATGCCGCCTTGCGACGTGCAGCTAAAAGAGCCGCTTCATTCATAGCATTGGCTAGATCAGCGCCACTGAATCCGGCTGTCACACGAGCGGCCCGTGCCAGGTCGAATTCAGAAGCGAGCCTTACGCTTTTGCTATGGATTTTCAAGATCTCAATGCGACCGACTAGATCGGGATTGCCAATGGCGATCTGCCGATCAAAGCGGCCCGCCCGAAGAAGTGCTGGGTCAAGAACTTCGGGTCGGTTCGTGGCGGCCATAAGAATGACGGGCGCACTAACATCCGTCTTGAAGCCATCGATTTCAGCAAGCAATTGGTTCAGCGTCTGTTCACGCTCATCATTGCCCCCCATACGGGCGACACCCCCGCGGCTTTGGCCAATCGCATCGATTTCATCAATAAACACAATGGCTGGAGCTGATTTGCGAGCCTGTTCGAATAGATCCCTT
>Ga0335069_10010587_pt1 | contig 13070 bp, 9 predicted proteins | sample Lox_Sample_11_FD_206714 | JGI IMG/M metagenome (GOLD analysis project Ga0335069, IMG submission 206714) | Soil microbial communities from Loxahatchee National Wildlife Refuge, Florida, United States - Lox_Sample_1.1 | ecosystem: Environmental > Terrestrial > Soil > Wetlands | place: USA: Florida... | reverse complement strand
CCTGCCGCCGGCGGCAGGGGCTCGGCCGGGGCCCGGTCGATGCGCAGCATCTGCTGGCGGCGAGTGGCCCGCCCTCCCGCCAGCACCCGGGTCTTGGCCTCGGTGGGCCTCCCCTTGACCGCGAGCAAGCCGCCGACGTCCACCCCGCCGCGCTCCAGCGTGGCCGCCAGCGCCGCGCCCAGGGAATCGTCGCCGACGGTCCCCACCGCCATCACCTTCACGCCCAGAGCGGCCAGGTTCATGGCGGCGTTGCCGGCGCAACCCGCCTTGAGCTCGGAGGACTCGTACCGCACCACCAGCACCGGCGCCTCGCGGCTCACCCGCTCAGTCTCGCCGTACAGGTACTCGTCGGCGACGAAGTCCCCCACCACCACCGCCGTCGTCCCCGGGAGCGCCCCCAGCAGCCGCGCCAGCACGACGGGCTCGGGGCTCACGACCGGGGCGGGGCGGCGCACGCGACCTTCCTACCGCGCGGGGTCTCCGCCCGTCAATGGGACGCTGGCGGCGGCGGGGGGGACGCCGCCGGGCCCGGCGCCGCCGCGCCGGCCGGCGCCCGCCTCCGTTTCCACCGCCGGTGGAGCCAGTACCAGTGCTCCGGATGGCGGCGCACCCACCGCTCCAGCCGGTCGTTCAGGTCCTGCACGAAGGCGAGCACGTCCCGCTCCCAGTCGCCGGTGTCGAGCGGGTGGAGCGGCCCCTCGACCACCACCCGGTGGCGGCCGCCGGGCAGCGGCAGGGAGACGATGAAGAACACCGGAGCGCCGGTGCGCCGGGCCAGGACCGCCGGTGTGGCCGCGGTGGCCACCGGGACCCCGAAGAAGCTGGGGTAGATGGCGTTCCGGTTGGGCTCGCTCTGGTCGATGACGTAGCCCAGCACCCGCCCGGCCCGGAGCGCCCGGACCGCCGCGGAGAGCGTCTCGCCGGGGCGGACGTAGAGCGTCTCCACCCCGGACCGGGCCCGGGTGCTCCGCCAGATCCCCAGCCGCAGCTGGCGGGCGACGATGGTCATGGGCACGCCGCGCAGGTTGTGGGCGGCCGCGAGGAGGTCGAAGTTGCCGAAGTGGGCGGTGCAGGCGATCACCCCTCGTCCCGCCGCCAGCGCCTCGAGGAACCGGTCCCAGCCCTCGTACTCGAAGATCTCCTCCAGCTCCGCCGAGGAGAGGCGGGGGACCCGCAGGAACTCGGGGATCATCTCGCCCAGCCGCCGGTATGCGGCCCGGGCGATGGCCCGCCGCTCCTCCTCCCCCTTCTCCGGGAAGGCCAGGCGGAGGTTGTCCATCACCACCCGGCGACGCACGTGGAGGGCGTAGGCCAGGACCCCCAGCCCGCCGAAGAAGGCCAGCGCCAGGCGCCGCGGCAGCCTGGTCACGAGCCAGCCGAAAGCCCGACCGAACATCCGGGCACTCTACCCCGAAGCCGGTCCGCCCGGACCCGGCGCACGGTACCTGGCCAGCGCCGCGTCCAACGCCCGGGCCAGGACGTCCTCGCCGCGGACCACCTGCGCCTCGATCCGCAGCACCCGCAGCCGCGGGTGGCCGGCCGCCTCGGCGTCGAGCCGCACCGCGTCCTTCTCGGTGGTCAAGACCCACTCCCGGTCCCTGGCGGCGCCGTTCTCGGGCCCGAGCACCTCGCGGAGCTCCTTGGACCGGAACCGGTGGTGGTCGCCGAAGCGGTGCTCGGCGGCGACCGTGGCCCCCAGAGCCTCGACCGTCCGGCGGAAGGAGCCCGGCCGCGCGATCCCGGAGAAGAGCCGCACCCGCCGGCCGCGGAGCGCCTCCAGGCCAGAGGCCGTGCGCAGCCCTCCGTCGAGGAGCTCGATCGGCTCGTGCCGGGCCTCCACCGGATCGTGCCCGGTCGCCTCCCGCGCCAGGGTCCGCAAGGCCTCCAGCGGCTCCGGCCCAGCCCCCTCCACCCGCGAGAGCCACACCAGCCCGGCCCGGCGCAGCGCCAGGCGGGGCTCGCGGTTGGGCCCGCGGGGCAAGAGGTGCCCGTTGCCGAAGGGGTTGCTGGCGTCGAGCACCACCACGTCGAGGTCGCGCGCCAGGGCCCGGTGCTGGAACCCGTCGTCGAGGAGCAACGCGTCCGCCCCCAAGGAGCCGCGGGCCAGCTGGGCCAGCTGGGCCCGCCTCGGCCCGCACAGCACCGCCACCCCGGGCAGCCGGCGCCCCAGCAGCACCGCCTCGTCGCCGCCCTCTGCGGCGGAGAGCAGCACCCGGGCGCCATCCGAGACCACCCGGGCGTCGCTGCGGGCCGCCCCGTAGCCGCGGGAGAGGACCGCCACCCGCCGACCCCGCCCGGCCAGGCGGGCGGCCACGGCGATGGCCGCGGGCGTCTTCCCCGCACCGCCCACCGAGAGGTTGCCGATGGAGATGACGGGGACGCCGGCGCGCACCTGGGGCAGGGCCCCGCTGGCGTAGAGAGCGCCGCGCAGGGCCGCCCCGGCGCGGAACGCCCACTCCGCGGCCGAGAGCGGGGCCAGCAGAAGCCCGCGCCCGGGGAACGAGCGCTCGCGCCACCAGATCGCGTCGAGGATGCTCACGGGTCTCACCGGCGCAGCATGTCCCGCGCCGCGGCCAGCACCGCCTCGGGTGCCAGGTCGCCCAGGCAGCGGTGATGCCCTTCGGGGCAGAAGTCGCCGCCGTGGTTGGTGCAGGGAGCGCAGGGGAGGCCGAGGCTGAGGGCTCGGCCGGGGGACGGCGGTCCCCATCGGGTGGTGGAGGTGGGTCCGAAGAGGGCCAGCACCGGCGTCCCCACCGCGGTGGCCAGGTGAACCGGGCCGGAGTCGCAGGCCACGAGGAGCTGTACCCGGGCGATGGCCGCCGCCAGCGCGTCGAGGGGGAGGAAGGACAGGTCCGCGGACACCGGTGCCCGGGCCGCGGCCCGGAAGGCGGCGAAGGCGTCGCGATCGCCCGGGCCGCCGCACAGCACGATGCGCACGCCCTCCTCGGCCAGGGCGTCCGCCACCGCCGCGAACCGCTCCGCCGGCCAGCGCTTGGTGGCCCAGCGCGCCCCGGGGGCGATGGCCACCGCCGGCGGCTCGACGCCCTGGAGGGCGTCGGCGGCCAGGGCCACGGCCTGGGACGACAGGCTCACCTTGACGGGCCCGGCCCGGCTGACGCCCAGCGGCGCCAGGGCCTCGGCGTAGAGCTGGGTGGCGTGGGCCCGGACCAGCGGCGGGTCGTTGCCGAACAGGGCCAGGGTGGCGGCCATGGCGGTGCGCCGGCGGAAGACGGTCCGCAGCGGCGCGGCCGCCCGGGCCACGATGGCGCTGCGCACCTTGTTCTGCAGATCGACCACCGCGTCGAACCGGCCCCGCAGCCGGCCGGCCAGGGGCAGGGCCGCGTCCGGCCCCTCGCGCGCCAGCCGGTGCACCCGGGCCAGCTCGGGAAGCCCCTCCAGGAGCGGCGCGTAGAGCGGGTCGGTGACCCACTCGATGCGCGCCCGCGGATGGCGCTCCCGCAGCGGCTCCAGCACGCTGGTGGCCAGCACCACGTCGCCCAGCGCGCTGTAGCGGATCACCAGGATGCTCGTGGGGTCGCTCACGCGGCCACCTTTCCCCGCGGGAGGATGGAGAGGAGGTGGTCGACGTTCCGGGCGCTGGCGCCGCGGATGGCGGTCACCGAGCGGCGGGCCAGGGTGCCGAGCTCCCGGATCTGGTCGGGACGCGAGAGGAGCTCGTCGGCCACCTTGAGGAGCTGCTCCGGGCTCGCCACCTGGATCCCCCCCCTCCCCTGCAGCACCTGGACCGAGTCCTTGAAGTTCTCCATGTGCGGGCCGAAGAGGACCGGGCAGCCCTGGGCCGCCGGCTCGAGCAGGTTCTGGCCACCGCGGGTCACGAAGCTCCCGCCCACGAACACCAGGGTGGCCAGCCGGTAGGCCACCGCCAGCTCGCCGATGGTGTCGAGGACGGTCACCTGGGCGCGGCCCGCGGCCACCCCGCCGCTGCGCAGGCGCACCGGCAGCCCGGCCTCGGCCGCCAGGGCCATGATCCGGCCGGCGCGCTCGACGTAGCGCGGGGCGATCACCAGCTGCAGGCCGGGGTGGCGCTCCCGTAGCCGTGCGTACACCGGCAGGAGGAGCTCCTCCTCCCCGTCGTGGGTCGATCCGGCCATGAGGACCGGGCGCTCGGGGTCGAGGCCCATCTCGGCGCGGAGCGCCTCCTCCCTCCCCGCCACCCCGTCGAGGAGGAGGGCGTCGAACTTGGTGTTGCCGGTGACCCAGACCCGGTCCGGGGCCGCGCCCAGCGACAGGACGCGCTCGGCCTCCTCGTCCGAGCGCATCAGGAAGCAGTCGATGCTCCGCAGGGGGTTGCCGATGGCCCGGAAGAACGCCCGGTACCTGGGGAGCTTGGCGGGGTCGAAGCGGCCGTTGGTCAGGGCGATCTTCACCCCCGCCCGGCGCGCGGCGCGGATGAGGTTGGGCCAGATCTCGGTGTACTCGAGCACCAGGAGATCGGGGCGCAGCGCCGCGACCGCGCGGCGGGCGGCGCCGGGCAGGTCGTACGGGGCGTAGACCACCAGGTCGGCCACGTCGCGGAGCTTCTTCTCCGCCATGGCCAGGCCGCTGTTGGTGATGGTGGTGACCAGGATGCGGCAGCCCGGCAGGCGGGACCTCAGCTCCCGCATCATCGGCTGCAGGGCCAGCAGGTCGCCGGCGCTGGCCCCATGGAGCCAGATCCGGGGCGTGCCGGCGCTCGTGGCCAGGCCCCGGTAGTACCCGAGCCGGGCCCGGAGCCCGTCCCGCAGCTTCGGGTGGGTGAGGAGCACCGGCAGCCCGGCCAGGAAGAGGAGGTAGCTGGCGATGGCGTAGACCAGGTGCACGGGACCCCGCTTGTTTAGCCGATGCCGGCCGCGCTGGCGAACCCGGGCGCCAGTCGCTCACCCGTGGCCGAGCCGCGGCTCCTCGCGGTCGGCCCCCTCGAAGACGCGGTAGACCCGGGCGTACTCGCCCCCGCGCGCCATCAGCTCCTCGTGCCGTCCGGCCTCGACCACCCGCCCGCCCGAGATCACCAGGATCCGGTCGGCGTCGCGGATGGTGGAGAGCCGGTGGGCGATGACCAGCGTGGTCCGCCGCCAGGCGCCCCCCTCCCCGCCCGAGGCCCCCTCGTCCCGCCGCCCGATGAGCAGGTCCAGGGCGCGCTGCACCTCCCGCTCGCTCTCGGCGTCGAGGGCGCTGGTGGCCTCGTCCAGGACCAGGATGGGCGCGTCCTTGAGGAAGGCGCGGGCGATGGCGATGCGCTGCCGCTGCCCACCCGAGAGCCGGGCGCCCCGCTCGCCGACCCGGGTCTCGTAGCCCTCCGGGAAGGCCTGGATGAAGGCGTGGGCCTGGGCCAGGCGGGCCGCCCGCTCCACCTCGGCCTGCGGGATATCGGGCCGCCCGTAGGCGATGTTGTTCCGGACGGTGTCGTCGAAGAGCAGGGTCTCCTGGGTGACCAGCGCGATCTGGCTCCGCAGGCTGGCCAGGGTCACGTCGCGGACGTCGACGCCGTCGATGGTGATCCGCCCGGCGTCCACGTCCCAGAAGCGCGGCAGGAGGTTCGCCACCGTGGTCTTCCCGCCCCCCGACACGCCCACCAGCGCCACCACCTGCCCGCGGGGGATCTCCAGGTAGAGGTCGCGGAGCACCGGGCCCTTCTCGGCCTCATAGCGGAAGGACACGCCTTCGTAGCGGATGGCCTCGCGGAAGGGGGCCAGCGTGATCCGCCCGGAGTCGGGGACGCTGCTGGGCGTGTCCAGCACCTCGAAGATCCGCTCGCCGGCGGCGGCCCCCTGCATCGCCGCCTGGCCCTGCCGCCCCAGCTGCTTCACCGGGGTGTAGAGCAGCAGCACCGCCGCCACGAACTGCAGGAACTTCCCCGGCTCGATCTGGCGCGCCACGATCAGGCCCCCGACCCACCAGATGACCGCGGCCAGCCCCACCGCCGCCATCACCTCCATGAGCGGCGAGGAGAAGCCCCTGGCCACGATGCCCCGTCGCTGGATGCGAATGAGCCGCTGGTTGGCCTCCCGGTAGCGGCGCGACTCCCAGGCCTCCATGCCGTAGGCCTGCACCACGCGGATGCCGGCCACCGCCTCCTGCACCACCGAGAGGAGCTCGCCGCCGGTCTGCTGCGCGTGGCGGGTCACCTTCTTGAGCCGGGCCGCCAGCCGCACGATGGGGAAGAGGGTGACCGGGATGGCGCCGAAGGCCACCAGCGACATGCGCCAGTCGATGACGAAGCAGGTGGCCAGCATCACCACCACCTGCAGCCCGTCGCGCAGGTAGGAGACCACCGCCGTGGTCACCGCCGACTCGACCGCCGCCACGTCGGCGGAGAGCCGCTGGAGGAGGTCGCCCGAGGCGCGCTGGGTGTAGAAGGCGGGCGCCAGGCCGAGCAGATGGTCGAAGAGGGCCCGCCGGACGTCGGCGATGGTCCGCTGCCCGGCCATGGCCATGAGGTAGGCCTGGCCGAAGTAGGCGACGCCCTTCACCACCGTCACGCCCACGATCACGATGGGCAGGGCGGCCAGGATCTGGGTCCGGTCGAGCGCGGCCAGGCGCGCCCCCGCGCCCCAGGAGGCGGGCGCCAGGCCCGGCGCCGCCACCGCCCCCATGGTCTTCGGGTCGCCGGTGATGAGGAACTGCAGGGCCGGGCCCAGCAGGTAGGCGTAGGCGGCCTGGCCCAGCGCCAGGACCACCATGCAGCCGACGGCCGCGAGGATGCGCCAGCGGTAGCGGGCCGCGAAGCCGAGCAGGCGGAGGTACGTGCGCAAGGTGGTCGATTCTAGGCCGATCCCCCGCCCGGCGCGACCCTCCCCGCCTTACTCCTCGACCCCCTTCACCTTCCCCTCTGCGCGACGCTTCTCGATGATCTTCTGGGCGATGTGCGGCGGCACCGGGTCGTAGTGCGAGGGCTCCATGGTGAAGTAGCCCACGCCCTGGGTGAGCGAGCGGAGCTCGGCGTCGTAGGTCATGGCCTCGGCGTGGGGACACAGCGCGCGGACCAGCACGCCGCGCGGCAGCGGCTCCATGCCCTGCACCTTGGCGCGGCGGCTGTTCAGGTCGCCCATCACCGCCCCCACGTACTCCTCGGGTACCCGCACCTCGAGCTTCATCACCGGCTCGAGCAGGATGGGGCGGGCCTCCATGACCGCCTTCTTGAAGGCCATGGAGCCGGCCACCTGGAAGGCCATGTCGGAGCTGTCGACGTCGTGGTAGCTGCCGAACACCAGCTTGGCCCGGAAGTCCACCACCGGGTAGCCGGCCAGCGGACCGGAGCCGATGGAGCCGCGGATGCCCTTCTCCACCGAGGGGATGAACTGGCGCGGGATGGTGCCGCCCACGATGGCGTCCTCGAACTCGAAGCCCTCGCCGCGCCCCCTGGGGTAGAGCTCGATGTGGCAGTCGCCGTACTGGCCGTGCCCACCGGTCTGGCGCTTGAACTTGCCCTGCGCCTTGGAGCTGGCGGTGATGGTCTCGAGGTAGGCCGGCGAGGGGGGGACCAGCGTGATCTCCACGCCGTGCTTGCGCTTCACGCGCTCGACCGTCACCTCGATGTGCGCCTGGCCCATGCCTTGGAGCAGGATCTCGCCGGTCTCGGGGGAGCGGGCCAGCTCCAGCGAGGGGTCCTCCTCGATGAGCTTGTGGAGGGCGGCCGAGGCCTTGTCGTCGCCGCCCTTGGCGTGGACGGCGTAGGAGACCGGGCGGGTGTGCTGGCGGAACTCGGGCAGGACCACCGGGGAGGCGCTGTCGGCCAGGGTGTCGCCGGTGCGCGCGTCCTTGAGCTTCATGAGCACCACGAACTCGCCCGGACCGGCCTCGTCGATCTCCACCGTCTGGGCTCCATCGGTCCGGAAGAAATGGGCCACCCGCTCCTCGGTGCGGGTGCGGGGGTTCACGAGCGTGGCCTCCTTGCGGAGGGTGCCGGAGAAGATGCGCACGTAGTCGATGCGGCCGGCGAAGTGATCGATGGTGGTCTTGAACACCTGGCCGGTGAAGGGCGCGCCGGCGTCGGGGGCCCGCGTCAGTTCGGTGCCGTGCAGGTCCTTGGCCGCGACCGGGCCGGGCGCCGGCAGGAGCGCCACCGCCAGGTCGAGCAGCTCTCGCACCCCCATGCCGCTCTTGGCGCAGGCGCAGGCCACGGGGAGGAACTTCTGCCCCCGGGCGGCGGCCGCCACGCCGCGGACGATCTCCTCGTCGCTGAGGGCCCCCCCCTCCAGGTACCTCCCCAGCAGCTCGTCATCGCACTCGGCGGCGGCCTCGATCAGCGCGGTGCGGAGCCGCTCCACCTCGTCCTTGAGGTCGGCCGGGACCTCCTCCTCGATCCACTTGCCGAAGACCTTGGGGTCCCGGAGGTGGGCCTTGCGGGAGACCAGGTCCACGATTCCGGTGAGGCCCGGCCCGATGCCGATGGGCAGCTGCAGGGGGATGGCCTTCACCTTGAGGGAGGCCTCGACGTCGGCCAGAGCCTTGCCGAAATCGGCCTGCTCGTGGTCCAGCCGGGCCATCACCGCCAGGGCTGGCTTGCCCGACTCCGCCACCACGTCGTAGGTCCGCTCGGCCCGGTTGTGCGCGCCGTCGACCGCGGAGACGGCCAGGAAGGCGCCGTCGGTCACCTGCAGGGCCCACTCGATCTCGGTGAGGAAGGCGGCGAAGCCCGGGCAGTCGAGCACGTGGAAGGAGCGCCCGCCCTCCTCGAAGGTCTGCGGGTGCAAGGAGAGGGTGAAGTTGCGCTTCTTCTCCTCCGGCTCGGAGTCGAGCCGGGCCGTCGACCCGTCGGGGCTGGCGCGCTTGGCGTCGGCCAGCCTGAGGAGCGCCTCGACCAGGGCCGTCTTGCCGGCGCCGTCGGCGCCGACGATGGAGAAGGTGCGGGTCACCCGTGCGTTCGCCATGTTGTCGTGTCTCCCACTGCCCGCGCGGCGAGCGCGGGGCCACTTGTGAGCATCCTGGGCACCGGAGGTGCCCGCCTAGCATGCAACGGGATCCCCCGGACGCGCCATGCCTTCTTTTCGCGGCCGTGCCCCCGGCCCGGCGGCGGGGGCGCCGGGGCCTCCGGATCGAGCGCGTCCTCGACCGACCGAGCGCGGGCGCCCACCTAGCGGAACCTCAGGATGGCCGGCATCGCCTCGCCCAGGCCGTCGAGCATGAACTGGACGGCCACCGCCACCAGCAGGAGCCCGGCCGCGCGCTCGAGGATGGCCAGCCCCGACCGCCCCAGAACGCGCTCGGTCCGGGCCGCGCCGGCCAGGATGAGGTAGCTGGCCGCCGCCGTCACCGCGATGGCCCCCAGGACCGGGACCTTGTGCCACCAGGGGGCGCCCCGGGTGCGCGCCATGAGCACGATGGCGGTGGCGATCGAGCCCGGCCCCGCCAGCAGCGGCATGGCCAAGGGGACGATGGCGATGTCGTCCTTGTCCGCGCCGGCCGCCACCTCCCCCTCGGTGATCCGGGTGCGCGAGGGTTGGGTGCGGATCATGTCCAGGGCGAGCAGCAAGAGCACCACGCCGCCGGCCACCTTGAAGGCCCCCAGGCTGATTCCCAGCACCCGGAAGACCAGCTCCCCGCCCAGCGCGAACACCGCCAGGACGGAGCCGGCGGTCACCGAGGCCCGCAGCGCCGTCTCGCGGCGCCTGGCCACGTCGTCGTCCCGGGTCATGGCCAGGAAGAACGGCACCGCCGAGAGCGGGTCGACCACGAAGAACATGGCCGAGAGCGACACGAACGAGAGGCTCAGGATCTCGCCGGCCGCGGACATGGCCGTGCAACATAGCAGACTCGGGCTCGTCTCCGTGAAGGCGTCCGGATCCGAATCCCGCGCCCGGGGATCACCGCTGCGGCGGCGCCGGGGCCGAGCGCCCCGTCCCGCGCGCGCCCCCCGACTCCCGCAGGCCCCACACCCGCCAGAGCGCCTCGAGCACGATCCGCCGCGACATCTTGGAGTGCCCCACCCGGCGGTCGACGAAGACGATGGGCACCTCGGCCACCCGGAACCCCCGCCGGACGGCGCGGTAGGTGAGCTCGATCTGGAAGGCGTAGCCGACGCTGGTGACGCTGGGGAGGTCGATGGCCTCGAGCACCTCGCGCCGGAAGCACTTGAAGCCGCCGGTCAGGTCGCGGACCGAGAGCCCCAGCACGGTGCGGGCGTAGAGGCTGCCGCCCCGGGAGAGGACCCGGCGACCCAGCCCCCAGTTCTCGGTGCCACCGCCGGGGACGTAGCGCGAGCCGAGCACGAGGTCGGCCTGGCGTGCTGCCGCCAGCATGGCCGGCAGGTACCGCGGGTCGTGGGAGAAGTCGGCGTCCATCTCCAGCACCAGGGGGTAGTCGCGCGCCAGCGCCCAGGCGAAGCCGGCCAGGTAGGCTCGGCCCAGCCCTTGCTTGGCCGGCCGGTGCAGCACCTTCACCCGCGGCTCCCTCCCGGCCAGGCGGTCGGCCAGCTCCCCGGTCCCGTCGGGCGAGCTGTCGTCGATGACCAGGACGTCCAGCTCCGGCGCCGCCCCGAGGATGCCCTGGCAGATGGGCTCCAGGTTCTCCCGCTCGTCGTAGGTCGGCAGGCAGACGAGGCCCGCGCGCTCGGTGGTCATCCCATCACCCCCGCGATCTCCTCCGCCACCCGCAGCGGCGCGCCCGGCTCCCCCAGCGAGGCCCGCACCTCGCGCAACCCCGCCAGCTGCGCCTCGCGCGCGCCCGGGTCGGAGAGCAGGCGGTTCACCTCGTCGGCCATGCGCGCCGGGCTGGCCTGCCGCTGCAGCAGCTCCGGGACCAGGCCCCGGCCGGCCAGGATGTTCACCAGCGCGAAGTGGGCGATGCGCACCAGCAGGCGGCCGACCAGGTACGAGAGCCAGGAGAGCTTGTAGACCACCACCATGGGGCGGAGCATGAGCGCCGTCTCCAGCGTGGAGGTGCCGCTCTTCACCAGGGCCGCGTCGCTCGCCCCCACCGCCTCGTCGGCCCGCCCGTCGACGAGCTTCACCTCCAAGGTGGCGTGGGCGGCGAGATAGGGCGAGAGCGCCTCGCGCCGCAGGGTGGGCGCCACCGGGACCACGAACTGCGCGTCGGGGTGGACCCGGCGGATCCGCTCGGCCGCCTCGAGCATGGGAGGCAGCAGCCGGCGGAGCTCCGCGGCCCGGCTCCCCGGCAGGATGGCCACGGTGGTGCGGTGAAGCGCCAGCCCCAGCTGCTGGCGGTAGGCCTGGGCCGGCTCCGGCGGCGGCTTCTCGGCGAAGGGGTGGCCCACGAAGCGGGCCGACACGCCGGTCCCCTCGTAGAACCGCTCCTCGAAGGGGAGGATGCAGAGCATCCGGTCGACCAGGCGGGCGATCTTGCGGGCCCGGCCCTGGCGCCAGGCCCAGATCATGGGCGACACGTAGTAGACCACCGGAATCCCCAGCCGCTTGAGCCGCGCGGCCAGGCGCAGGTTGAAGTCGGGGAGGTCGACCAGCAGGGCCGCCTTGGGCCTGCGCTCGGCGGCGGCGCGGCCCAGCGCCCGGAGGATGCCCAGGATGCGCGGGAGGCGCGGCAGCACCTCGGCGAGCCCCATCACCGAGATGTCCTCGGCCCGGGCCACCGGCTCGAGCCCCGCCTCGCAGAGCCGGGCGCCGCCCACGCCGAAGGCGCGCACGCCCGGACGGATCCGGCGCAGCTCGCAGAGCGCCCGCGCGGCGTGGAGATCGGCGCTCGCCTCGCCGGCGACGATGAGCACCTCTTCTGACAAGTCGGGGACTTATAGCACGGCCCCGCCGCCTGGATCCCCGGGCGGGAACCCCCCCGCCGCGCGCGGGCGCCAGCGCACCGGAGGGGCCCGCCGTACCCCTTTGGGAGAGCGGTGCGGGGCCCGCTCGCCCTTCTCTTTGCGTGAACTCGGCACTCGACAAGGTCACCGGGTGGGGATAGAGACTGTGGCGTGGAGCGCACCGGCGCCGCCGCCGCGGACTCCGGATCGGCGCAGGGGATCTCTCCGCCCGCCGCCGTGCGATCGCGCTGGGGGCGTGGTCTCCCCTGGACCCCGCCGCGAGCGGTGATCGCTTACGCGGCGGTGGGGTTGTGCTGGTTCGTCGTCGCCGGTCGCGCCCTGTCCCTGGTGCGCGACGCCGCGCTGCGCGACGAGCTGTGGACGGCGCAGGGGGTGGCCTTCGTCCTGCTCAGCGCGGCGCTGCTCCTCGAGCTGGTCCGCCGCGCCCGGCGGGGACTGCTTGGCCTGGGCACCGAGGTGCGGGCCGCGGTCGAGTCCATGCTCGACGGGGTGCTGGTGGTCGACGGCGGCGAGGTGGTGGAGGCCAACCGTGCGGCGGTGGAGCTCCTGGGCGCGGGGGGCAAGGACGAGCTGCTCGGGGATCTGGAGCTGTTCGTTGCCCGCTTCCAGCCGCGCACGACCGAGGGGAGCCCGCTCCCCGCCTCCGAGCTTCCCATCGCCCGGGCGCTGCGCGGCGAGCGGGTCACCCAGGAGCTGGCCGTGCGCCGGGGGGACGGACAGGAGGTGGTGCTGAGCGTCGCCGCGGCGCCGGTGGTGGGCCAGGGCGCGCGGGGCCTGGTGGTCATCGTCTTCCGCGACGTCTCGGCCGCCCACCGCCTCGAGTCCATGCGCGACGAGTTCCTGGCTACGGCCGCCCATGAGCTCAAGACCCCCCTGGCGGTGGTCAAGGCCTACGCCCAGCTGGTGCAGCGGCGGGCGCCGGCCGAGGCGCCGGCGCTGGCGGTGGTGGAGCGGCAGGTGGATCGCATGACGCGGCTGGTGCAGCACCTGCTCGACGCCTCCCGCCTGCGCCTCGACCCCGGCGCCGGGCCCACCGAGCGCTTCGACCTGGCCGGGCTGGCGGCGGAGGTGGTGGAGGGCGTCCGCCGGGCCGCCACGCGGCACGATCTCCAGCTGCGCGCGCCCGCCCCGGCGCTGGTCCAGGGCGACCGCGAGCGCGTCGCCCGGGTCCTCCGCAGCCTGCTGGACAACGCCGTCCGCTTCTCGCCCCGGGGGGGCCCGGTGGTGACCAGCGTGGAGCTGGGCGGCGGCGAGGTGGTGGTCTCGGTCGCCGACCAGGGCCTGGGCATCCCCGAGGACCGGCAGGCCCGCATCTTCGAGCGCTACTACCGCGCCCACGCCG
>Ga0335069_10010584_pt1 | contig 13071 bp, 10 predicted proteins | sample Lox_Sample_11_FD_206714 | JGI IMG/M metagenome (GOLD analysis project Ga0335069, IMG submission 206714) | Soil microbial communities from Loxahatchee National Wildlife Refuge, Florida, United States - Lox_Sample_1.1 | ecosystem: Environmental > Terrestrial > Soil > Wetlands | place: USA... | reverse complement strand
ATACAACCTGAACTGGGCATGGACGAAGAACTGCTGCCAGAATGATCCAATTTACGCTCCCGTATGGAACGGCATGTATGTCGCGGATCTGCTGAACGCGGTCTATAACGGGGCGCCCAACGTTATTGGGCACCTGGTGTATTTCGCAGCAAATGCGTCGGGGACGAAAAGCAATACGAATTCGAACTTCTGCCTGATCGGCTCAATTGACACGAACATGGATTGCCCGTACCCCAACCCCTCTTCGCCGGTGCCTTATCCGCAGTACTTCTTGTACCAGTTGCTCGGCGCAACGAAGTACCTGGGGCTGCAGAATGGCGGATATATGGCAAGCTCAATTTCGCCAGCCACGAAGGGGAATGGTCTGGTGGTGACTGCATTTTACACGACAAACGTGGACGCGATCGTGCTGATCAATCCAACAGCCGACCCGCTTAACGATCTGACAGTCACCGCAAACAATACGGGAATAGCCTCGGCGTCGGGCACGCAGTACCGAATTGTCAATGGGCAGTCGATTCAAAGTTCGTCGGTTTCGCTGCAGTCGCAGGGCGGAACATCGTATTCGACGACGGTGGATATTCCTGCCTACTCAGTGCAGGCGATTGCTATCGGACACTGATCTGAGGGCGGGTTCTTGCCGGGACATGCGCCGCGAACAGCGGCGCATGTCCTTTCGAAAGCCCCCGAGCGCGTTTCCTGTCACACGGCGTCCACCCCAGCTTCTTCAGAACCCCGGTCTTTGCAGTCCTGCGCAGGAGCCTGGATGGAAATCGTCGTCCCTTCGCCGGGGCTCGACACCACGGATAAAGAACCGTTTGCAGAGAGGATGCGCTCGCGGATTGAGGTCAGGCCGAGCCCGTGGCTTACCATCCCGGGATGAAAGCCAACTCCGTCGTCAATGACCTGCATTGCAAGCTGCTCTTTTGCCCGGTTCAGGACCAGTTCCGCCCTTGAAGCGCCGCTATGCTTGAGCACATTGTTCAGTGCCTCCTGAGCGATGCGATAGAAGCAGAGCGAAACTGACGGACTCACTTCGCCCAGGTCCTCTTTCACCTGGAAAACGGCCTCGATTCGGCCTCGCAAGGAAACGTCTTTGCACAACTCCCTAAGGGCACCCTCAAGACCAAGGATTTCTCTCCTCGAGGAGTGCATGCTGTGCGAGAGTTTGTGCACCTCCGAAATCAGGTCGTCCAATTCCCGGCCGAGCGCCTCAAGGTCCCCGAAGACGGGATCGCTCGATGACCGCAGATTGCGCAGAGTTCCGAGCCGGATTGAAAGTAAGGACAGCCTTTGCCCAAGATTGTCGTGAAGTTCGCGCGCAAGATGAAGTTGTTCTTCTTCGCGGACCAGGTTGATCCGCTGCACAAGACGGCGGATGGTTTCCTCATTGCGCCTGCGCCTCCTCACTGTCTCAGCGAGAAGCAGGAGCGCGGCCGACTGCGCCAGCAGGGCGATGGACGCAAACGCTAGAACTCTCCTGATTCGCGATCGCATCCGGGGCAGCAGACCCTCCTTCTGCGGATCGACTGAAGGGGAATCGATGGAATGTGCACCATCGGTATCTGGCAGAGACATGCCATTGCTGACCGCGGGCCTAGGTGGAAGAGACAAGTTGTTCACGAATGGCAAGCCTGAGCAGGTCGAGATTGCTGTGCAAGTCGAAGTCCTGCATGATGGAGTACTTGTGGAACGCGACAGTTCGCGCGGTGAGGCTCAGCATGACCGCGGCCTCTTTCATACTCATGCCCTCGGCAAGCAGTCGCAGCACATCCTTCTGTCGCCTCGTGAGGCCCTTTTCGCCCTGGCTGCCGGATTCGCTCGGACGGTCCCTTTCAATGCGAAATGTAATGCGGGGCGTTACATAGGTTCTCCCGGCCATCAGGGTACGAATAGCGCCGATAAGTTCGGTGGCAGCGCACTTTTTGATGACGAAGCCCGAAGCCCACTCGTGAAGCACCTTTTCAGCAATAGCAGCATCCTCGCTCATAGTGACGACAAGGAGCCGCATTTCGGGGCAAAGGGCCTTGAGATGTCGTCCAGCGTCGATCCCGCTCAGGAGGGGGAGGCCCAGGTCCACGATAACGAGGTCGGGCATGAGTTGCATTGCCATTGAAATGAGTGTCTTTCCGTCGGCAGCGGTACCGACAACCTGAAACTCGGGCTCCAGAAGCTTCTTGTATGCATCTGTGATCAGAACGTGATCGTCCGCCAGCAGAATGCGATGTCGCTTCATATCGACCTCCTCCTTAGAGGCTTGCGGGGAAACAACACTCCTTCGAGAAACAGACGCGAATGCGAGATTGTAATCTGAGATGCCTGACCGAGTTTCCGGCGAACAGGATCAGGGTCGAAGAGGGAGTTTAGCATCAGGAGAAAATAAATCGTCAACAACCTCAAGCTAATCAAAAGCGTGCCAGAAAAGTTCAGAGACTTTCCAATAACGTCTGATTCGGGCAAATGGCATTCGGTTGCCCGTTCCGGGCAATCTTCAGGTCGATCTTGAGCGCGTGATCGTCTTAAGAATGAGGCAGTAAGGATCGCCGCGCGACTGCCCACCCTCCAGCAACCAGGTCGGTTCAGATCGCCCGGCGCATTTCTGGAAAAATAAACAATCCCTGTTTTCTGTTCCAGAAATCGCTCCTGAAGATGACTGTGTATCCGCAGAAGGGACAGGACGCGACACTACAGTCGAAAGACGAGGGCGAGTGCTTCAGCTCAGCCTAGCAGGAGTCCCGGATTAATCCGGCAAATCTCGCAGCATCGACGCAGCTCGCGCAAGCGCCGAAGGCTCCAAAAGGCGGTGGCGCAAAAGGCGCAGCAGGAGGGGCAGCCGCCGGGCTGCGATCGGGGGCCACTGCCGGGGCGCTTTGAGGACGAAGGCAACCGCGGGATAGCCTGAAAAGAGGGCCTTTGGGCCACGACGGGAATCTTGTGCGCGGCACAATCAGAAAAACCCAACTGGAAAAATTGATTTAGTGGAGGGGTTCAGACAAAAATTGAGTCTTTGAGAACGGCTTGAAGGCGGCATCAATAACGCTAACAAAACATTCTTCTTACCATGAGCTATTGGACCAAGGTCCAATTGTTGGCTCCAATAATGTTCCCTATGATTCCGATTAACAAAGCGTGAGGTTGCATTGGAGCAGATCACGGATCACGCTCGGTGAAAGGATTTCTTTCGATGGGGCCAGTCTACCGGATTGAAGAATTTGCGACGGCGGGCGGAGTGCTATCGCTCCTGCTTTTTGGTACGCCGCGTCTTCAAGCCTTGGTCTCCACGGTAGCTGGATTCCCGAGCAAGAGTATTGCGAAACTGGACCGCACGCGAGTAGAGCCGCAATTCACTTCATCCCTCCCCCCACCCAAAACTGCGCGCCTCGCGAAAGCTGAGAGGCTGCCCTGAACAGCGTCGATCAGCCGACCCCTTCGGCTGATTGGCGCTTCGCCACACAGCAGCATCATTCGGACTGAAAGCCGTCCGAATCGAGAGCCGTCAGATTTCAGCCTGCCTCATAATCCCCCAGAGGCAGGCTGTTTTCTTTGCGAGTATGGCGCTCAGCTGCGATCGAGGTCGGCTTTCGATGACGGTGCTGTCAGTCACTGCGAGTGAAAGCAGGAGTGACCTCGCGGCCGGGTAGTCCTTCTGCAGCCGACTGGGGAACAACCGGAAGCTCCACCCTGAATGCGGCTCCGGGACCCTGACGATCGAGCAAGAGAACCCGGCCGTCAAGCGATTCCATCAGCGAGCGGCAGATCGAAAGTCCGAGGCCCAGGCCATCCTGCTTGGTTGTGAAGAATGGGGAAAAGATTCTGGACTTATCTTCCTCGGCAATTCCGCAGCCATTGTCCTCCACCGTGATGGCTCCACCAGAGCACTCGTTGTCGAGAGAACTCGATAGCGTGAGGACCTTGTTCCCCGGAGGCAGGTCCTGCGACGCGTCCATTCCATTGTTGGCGAGATTGAGGACGACTTGTTGCACGACAACCGGGTCTCCCGAAACGAGAACCGGGTCGGGATTGGGGATCACCTGGACCTGCACGCCTCTTCGCTGGGCGTGGTTCCTGATCATCCGGCTTACGTCGTGAATGATGCTGTTGAGATCCACAACCGTGCGCGAAATTCTCTGTTTCTGAAACATGGCCCGCATGTTGAAAAGAACCGCGCGTGCCCGCTGATTGTCTTCGGTGATCTCTGCCAGAGCCTCCCTGATCTCAGCAAGATCGGGCTCTGGCATATCCGCAAACCGGGAAGCCGCCTGCGCGTTGTTGAGGATTGCGGCGAGAGGTTGCGCAAGCTCATGCGCCATGGATGCAGCGAGCTGCCCCACAGAAGCCGCACGGTTAAGATGAGACATGCCTTCGAGCATGGTGATGCGTTCGTCTTCCGCGCGCTTCCGCTCGGTGACATCAAGGCACGATCCGATGTAACCGGCGAAGAGACCTTCTCGGCCGATTCTCGGCACGCCAATGTCGAGGATCCAGCGGTATTCACCGTCGTGACGACGAAGCCGATATTCCATTCGGAAATCTTTTCGCTGGTCAAAGCACTGCTCATAAAGATCCACGCACTGACGCAGGTCATCGGGGTGTACGCCGTCGACCCAGCCGTATCCCAACTCAGCTTCCATCGGTCTGCCCGTAAAGTCGAGCCATGCCTTGTTAAAGTAGGTGCATTGTTTGTCAGTTCCTGCGACCCACACCATCATCGGAGCCGTGTTGATGGCGAGACGAAACCGCTCCTCGCTCTCTCTGACGGCTTCCTCGGTCTTCTTTCGTTCGGTGATATCGACGAGAACAGACATTGCGAGCAGCACTTTGCCATCGAAGCTCCGAATGGAGCCGATATTGAGAAGAACCGTGCGCCTTTCACCCTTGCGGGTCAGGATGTCGATTTCCCGGCTGCGAAGCTCGCCCTGCGATCGCCAATTCTCGAATGCCTCGTTCATCTGTTCGACAGACTCCGGGTCAGCGAGACGAGAGAATTGCCTTCCCGCAAGCTCTTCGCGCCGATACCCTAGCGCCTCGCAGGCGGATGGATTCGAATCGATGATGGCACCATCGCGCGAGACGAGAAAACAATATTCCGGAATGATGAGAAAGAACTGACGCAGCCCGTCTTCGGGAAAGTTCAGACTGGCTCGCACGGGTGCGCCATCCGCGATTGCACGATGGGCACCTGTAGGGGTCGATGTGTGGGCCGCACTGTCGCTATCGAAGTTCAATCTTGCCTCCACGTCACGCTTTGACCGGTGGCTGAAGATCTCCGGTTGCGCGAAGCCTCTCGACGAGGCGCACCATATCTGCGACAGAGCGCATGCCGAGTTTTTGCATCACGCGCCCGCGATGGACTTTGATCGTCTTCTCCGTGGTCCCGAATTCACTGCCGATTTGCTTGTTGAGCATTCCCTGGGCAACGCGCAAACAAACCTGACGTTCCCGCTCCGTGAGCGTCTTGAAGGCCTCGCGATCCCGCTCAAGTGCAGCGATGCGCTCCAGCCCACGCTTGGACCGCTCGAGAGCCCCGTCGATTGCCGAAATGAGCTCGGTACCCTCAAAGGGCTTGATGAGAAAGTCGACGGCGCCACCTTTCATGGCACGAACGGAATCAGAGACGGTGCCGTGACCGCTAATGAAGACTATTGGCATCGACTCGTGCTTCTCGCTGATCAGCTTCTGGACGTCGAGTCCGCCGATGTCAGGGAGCTGGAGATCAAGCACAATGCATGCAGGCCCGGTACGGAGCGTCTGGACCAGGAAATCCCCAGCCCTTTCAAAGACCTCGACCCGGCGGCCGTGGGAACGGAGGAGCCGGCTCAGCGATCGCCGGATCGCCGGATCGTCATCGATAACATATACGACTCCCTCTGCCATTGTGAGGCGCCTCCCGGTGTGATTCAAAAGCCCCGAAACGAGGGCATCGTATCATCCGGCAGGGTTGATGGCAATCGATTTGCCGCAAGGGGGTATCTCAATTTTTGGCGGAACAAGCATCCAGATAGCAGGGGACATGGATCATCGCAAGCGTCGATCGCTGCAGACCTCCTCTGGATGCGTGAGGCCCGGCTGCCAGAGGTCAATTTCCTGCTGTCGAGCGCGTTTTTGCCGATGACCGTGCTGAAGTCCATTGCGCGGGCGTCATCACACATCGGAAGCCCAGGTGATTGGTTCCCGTGTCGACGTCTCCTTTACCGCGGGTGCCGACCATATAACGAGAACAGTACTGATCGGTGCAAAGAAATGATCCGCCGCGATGGACTTTCTTCGGATGCCCCGGCTCAGAAGGATCAAACGCAGAATCAGGGCCCTGCGGATTGCGCGCCACACCTTCGGATTTGAGTTGCTGGTAGTAGTCGGGGCGATACCAGTCAGTTGTCCACTGCCAGACATTGCCCGCCATGTCGAAGAGGCCGTAGCCATTCGCGGGAAATTGCGCAACCGGGGCGATGCCGACGAACTTGTCTTCGCCGGTGTCTGTATCGGGAAAGTGTCCCTGGTGGGTGTTGGCCATCCATTTCCCGTGAGGACGAAATTCGTCTCCCCAGGCGTAGAGCTTGCCTGAAAGTCCTCCTCTTGCGGCAAACTCCCATTCAGCCTCGGTGGGAAGGCGCTTCCCTGCCCATTTGGCATATGCGAGCGCGTCTTCGTAGGCGATCTGAACAACGGGATAGTTCCCCTTTCCGGTAATGTTGCTATCCGGTCCGAGGGGATGGCGCCAGTTTGCACCTGGAATGTACGTCCACCACTGAAAATAATCGTTGAGCGGAACAGGATGATCAGGCGGAGCGAAGACGACTGAACCCGCGACCAGATTTTCTGGGGGCGCTCCGGGAAAGTCCTTGGGGTCGGGTTTGCGCTCGGCCACGGTCACGTAGCCAGTCGCTTTCACGAACTCGGCAAACTGCGCGTTGGTCACATCGGTCTTGTCCATGAAGAAGCCATCGAGATAGACGCGATGGATTGGGCGCGAATCGATTGTCGCCTGCATACCGACAGCGTTCATCTCATCCATGTGCTGAGCAGCGCCCATCGAGAATTCGCCGCCCGGAATCCAAGCCATGCCCGGGGGAGTCCCTGCGGGTCTGCCTGCCATGTTCGCAACAGTCGCCTCGAACCCGCCCCCACTCAATTCCGAGGCCCCATCCATTTCGCCATCAGCCGGATGATGATGCTCATCCGAGGCAGAAGGGTCAATTGGGGTGGACGACGCTTCTGGAACTGCTGGCGGTTGAGCCTGAACCGCAGGTGCACTCCTGTGAACGACGAACCAGATCACGACAGCGACAGCGATGAGGACCCCAGCAAGCCAGGCTTTGGCGTTGACACCGGAAGCCTGGTGTTTTTTGGTTGCAGATTTCACAGTCGTTTTCAGATCCAATCCTCCTCGGAGCGCCAGCTCATCAAAACCTATGGGATTGTCCTTGGCAAGTTGGCAAAAGCGACAGGGGCAACCCAACCGCACAGGGCGGCGATTCAGGTGCTGCAACCAACCCTATCTACTCACGTCGATAATGACCGAATCAGTCAGGACAGCATCGATCGACTCTCCAACCGTCAAGCGAGAGATGTCCAATGTTTTTCTGACTTTAACAGTCTTCTTTTTGCCATCGGGATCTTCGAATGTGACTTTGCGCTTTTCCTGGTCAATCGCGACGATTTTCCCGCTAATCGCCACCGTATCCACAACGACGCCGCTCGGCTTGGACCCTCGCGGAGCAACACTCATCGCGCCGAGATTCGCCGCAGCTGGAGTTTCTCCAGCCTTATTGACCGTAACGAGAAGTTCTTCAGTGCAAACGACTTTCAGATGGTCCCCTGGCTGAACCTGGTCGAGATTCTGCGCAACCTTGTCAACTTTGTAAGTCTTGGTTTTTCCATCGTCGAGGGTGAGCGTTACCTTTCGTTTTTCGAGGTCGATTTTGTCAACCGTTGCGTTCACAGTAGCAACTTCCACATCATCAATTCCCTTTTCAGGTGAGAGCGCTTGCGCGTGGGTTCTCGGGAGTGGCGAGAGCATTGCAAACAAGATTCCGGTCATTAATATCCACGGTCTTTTCATACAGCCTCAATTTCCGGCGCAATCAGATTCGGCGCCGTCATTCTACTGGTTGATTGGAGTGTTGACTTCGAGGGCGGTCTGGTGCAGCCTTTGCACACCATTGAACCCTGTTGGAGCAGGCAAGATACAGGAGACGAGAACCATTGCGACACTGGCAGAAATGCCAGTCGCGCCCGGAGTCGACCAAGGCTTCTTATGGTTGGCGGAGAGTTCCGCGAAGCGGGTAAGAGACTCTTGCGGATCAGGCGGAAGATCGAAGGCTCAGAAGAAGTACGCCCCGGGCCGACGCGAGATTCGTGCTTCGGCCAGTACAGCTGAAGAGAAGCGCTTAGAGTGAACTTCATCCAACTTGAGCGTGCTGCCCCAAGCGGTATCGGAGCGGAGGAGAAAATGTTTAAGACCTGGGCGAAAGACCTGTTGTGCAATGCACTGTCAATTCTGCTGATTGTCGTGGCGCCGCTTGAGGCTGGATCTCAGCAACCGAGCCGCGAGGGACAGCCGGAATATGCGGGGCAAGGTGCGCCCTTGTCAGCCAACGATCTGCAGCAGCTCGTAGCGCCGATCGCGCTGTATCCTGATGCGCTCGTCGCCCAGGTTCTCGGCGCGGCAACATTTCCTGACCAGGTCGCCTATGCGAACGACTGGCTCCAGCAGAATACGAACCTGACGGGCGACTCGCTGATGCAGGCCGTCGACAAACAGCCATGGGATCCGAGCGTGAAAGCGCTCACGCAGTTTCCCTCGGTTCTCGCAAACATGACAAAGAACGTAAGTTGGACGTCAGCGCTTGGCGAGGCCTATCACACCCAACCCGCGGACGTGATGGCAGCTGTCCAGACATTGCGAGCACAGGCCAAGGCCGCGGGAAATCTGAAGTCGGGTTCGCAGATTACGGTGGTGCAACAGTCGCCACAGACGATTGTGATTCAGCCGACGAACCCACAAGTGGTGTATGTGCCGGAATACAATCCGGCGGTTGTTTATGGAACGCCCTACACAACGCCTGGTTACAGCACAGGAGCAGTGGTTGCAACCGGCCTGCTTGCCTTTGGGGCGGGCATTGCCGTGGGTGCGGCCATCAACAACGGTTGCTGCGGATGGGGCTACAGCTATTGGAACTGCAACTGGCACGGCGGCGCCGTAGTGTACGGAGGGGGCGTCTACTACGGAAACAATGCATGGCACGGTGGGTACTATGGCTCAAGCGTGAGCGCCTATGGACCGTATGGCCAGGCGCACGCCGGCACGGCTTATAACCCATCCACTGGGACTTACGCGCGAGGTGCTTCTGCTTCCGGCCCCTATGGCGCGGCGGCGGCCGGCCAAGCCTACAACCCTAACACCGGCGCCTACGCAGCCACACATCAGACTGCCAATGCGTACGGGAACTACGGCAGTTCCGTGGTCTCGAAGAATGGCGAAACGGCATACACCCAGCACCAGACAACATCGCAGGGCTCGGTCGGAACGGTCCAAACCTCAGAAGGTGGGCGGGGGGTTGCAGGGACGGGCGCAAACGGCAATTTTGCGACCGGTGAAACCGCCAACGGCAACAAGTATGCGGCCGCGAACGGTAACGAGTACAAAAATACCGGGAGCGGGTGGGAGAAGAACTCAAACGGGAGCTGGAGCAGCGTTCAGAAACCGAGTTCGAGTACGAGCAGCGGTTGGGGGCAGGAAGACAGAAGCAGCAGATCATCGGGCTGGGGCGGCGGTGGCAGTGGATGGCAATCGAGAGCGGAAAGCGCTCGCGGTGCGCAGAGCCGTGGCGGCGGTGGGTGGGGCGGCCGCGGACGCAGATAGGGCAACCTCGAAAGACGATTCGCTTTACCGGCAGCCCTGAGCGCCGGAACTGGATTGGGAGGACGTCATGTTGGCGGAATCACGTATTACCGCGAAGGTCGCTCTGGCTTTGCTTGTAGCGCTCGCGCTTTCACTGACCGGCTGCAAATCGTCGAATGGACCCGGGATAAAAACATTTGCAACGCCGGAGGAGGCAGGCAGCGCACTTGTCGAGGCGGCAAAGTCTGGTGACGAGGCCACATTGCAGGCGCTTCTTGGTGCGGATTCAAAGGAGATAATTTCTTCCGGAGACCCAGTACAGGACAAAAACACGGCGAGTGCATTTGCTTCAGCCTACGGTGTAATGCACAGATGGCGCAGGATGGGAGACAACAGCCAGATCCTGCTGGTCGGTTATGACAATTTCCCATTTCCAATTCCTCTGAAGAAGAATGAGAGCGGGCAGTGGTTCTTCGATACGGCATCTGGAAAAGAAGAGATTCTGAATCGTCGAGTGGGCCGGAATGAGCTGGCCATTATCGATGTCTGCAATGCGGCCGCGAGAGCCGAAGCCAGGTACTTTTCACAATCTCACGACGGCGCAACGACGAAGCAGTATGCCCAGAAGTTCCTAAGCGACCCGGGAAAGCACAATGGCTTGTACTGGGAATCTGCGCCAAACCAACCTCAGAGTCCGCTTGGTCCTCTGGTGGCATTTGCGACCGCCGAGGGATACAAGGCGAAACCGGATGCACATGCCCCGTTTCACGGCTACTTCTTCCACATGCTGAAGGGCCAGACCAACAAAGCTCCCGGAGGGGCCAAGGATTACATGGTCAACGGGAAGATGACCGGCGGATTTGCCTTTCTTGCGTATCCAGCGGAGTACGGAAACTCAGGCGTGATGAGCTTCATGATCAATCAAGATGGCGTTTTGTTGGAGAAGGATCTGGGTAAAAGCACGACCGAGGCAGCCACGGCAATGACCGACTTCGATCCCGACTCCGGGTGGCGCATTGTGGGGCAATGAAGCGTGGGGCCAGGTCTGATGAAATTCCGTTCAAGTGAGGAATCAGAAATGAATCTACGAAAGAAGCGGACCATCGTGACGATGTTGGTTTGCTGCGCATTCCTTGCCGTTTCGACAGCGAAAGCAATTGCCCAGCAGCAGAATTCGCAGCCAAACCAGGGAGTGCCGGCATCTGCCCTGACTACCAAAACGGTGCAGGCAGTCGGCTATGACGTTGGCACCGGCAGCACGAAGGTGGACCTCATCGCGACTGATCTCGGTGGCGGCGCAAGTGGGCAGGCAAAGGTGGAGATCAAGTCCAAGGCCGATCGAGCCAGCGTCGATATCGACGTCAAGGGATTGAAACCAGCATCGTCAATCGGGGCGGAGTTCCTGACCTATGTGGTGTGGGTGGTCACGCCTGAGGGCCGGACGGGAAACACCGGCGAATTGCTGCTCAACAAGAATGGTGACGGCAAGCTCAGCGCGACAACACCGGCGCAGGCATTCTCACTGATCGTAACTGCTGAACCGTACTTCGCCGTTCGGATTCCAAGCGAAATGGTCGTGCTCCAAAGCCAACCCCGGAAAGGCACGCAAGGCAGGATTTTTCCGGTCGCCGACTACAAGCTGATGAAGCGGGCGCAGTACGAGAAGCTGGAGAACCCCCTGGGGATGACTCCAGACCCAAAGACCCCGCTGTTCGTCTACGAAGCGCGGAATGCCGTGGAGATTGCAAAATCGCGACTGGCAGACAAGTATGCTCCCGAGGTTTTCACGAAAGCCGAGGGAAGCCTGCAATTGATGGATAACTCCCTCCAGGGCAAGGCTGACAACAGCGCGATCATCGCGAATGCCCGCCAGACCGTGCAGTTTGCCGAAGACGCTCGTGCCGTGTCGGTTCAGCGCCAGGAAGCTGAACGCATCGAGAAGGAAAAGGAAGCCGCAGCAGCTAAGGCGAGGTCTGAAGCTGAAGCCAAAGCATCGGCGGAAGCCGCCGAAGCAAAGCGCAAATCAGATGAAGCTGCCGCCGAAGCGAAGCAGAAGGCGGACGCAGAGATTGCCGCTCAGGAGTCTGCGAGAAAGCAGGCCGAAGAACAAAGAGCCCAGGCGGAGCGCGAGAAGCAGCAGCTCCGCGAGCGTCTTCTTGAACAATTTAACCGTGTACTTCCGACCACGGATACGGACCGCGGCCTCGTCGTCAACATGGGCGATGTTCTCTTCGCCTCTGGCAAGGCAGATCTGAGCACCGACGCGAAGATCGCGCTCGCGAAGCTGACTGGGATCGTCTTGAACTATCCGACGCTGCGCCTTGCGATCGGAGGATACACAGACTCAACGGGAAGCGCGGAGTTCAATCAAACCCTTTCGCAAAGCCGTGCCGATGCAGTGCTCAGCTATCTCGTGACGCAGGGGCTTGACGCCGGCGTTTTGTCATCGCAGGGTTACGGGATGACTAATCCGGTCGCGGATAACAGCACAACGCAAGGCCGGCAGAAGAACCGGCGCGTCGAGATTGTTGTCTCAGGCGAAGTGATCGGCAAACAGATCAAAGGATCGCAGGCACCTGCCGGAGAATAGTTGTGCAGACGCACGAGGCAGCGTAGGTACTTCTTTCTAAAGCCCGATTCAGAGGCAAGGCGAGCAGCTGCTTAGACATGCCGCTTGTGCCGATAGACTTTTGTTTGCCAAAAAATCATGCGGCTCGCTATAGTAACTCATCCCCTTCATGCGCTGTTCTCCGACACACATCTTGACTATGGGAGAAGAAAATGCTCAAGACCTTGGTTAGGTGCATTCTCACGACTTCGATTCTTGCGACCGCGCTTCCGGGAGGATCACAGGAGATTGTGCACGCGCTCACCGGAACAGTGAGCGCGGTTAGTAATACCGACAAGACAATCACACTCTTTCAGGATAACGGCTCAAAGGGAGTTTTCAAGATCATGTCCTCATCGGGAACGCGGCTCTCCTTCGACAAGAAGGTCGCGGTGGAAACGACGGCCGCCAGGGATTTCGAGAAGGCCGGCGCATACGTGATTCTCTTCTATATCGGGAATGAGGATAGCCGGACCGCAGTGGCCGTAAAGGCTCTTGGCGCGGGACCGTTTTCATCGACGACCGGAGAGGTGACGAGATGGAACGGACGTGACCATACGATCTCGCTAAAGGGAGAGGATGGAAGTGAGCACTCATTCAAGATCGGTCCGCATACGATAGG
>Ga0335069_10010582_pt1 | contig 13073 bp, 10 predicted proteins | sample Lox_Sample_11_FD_206714 | JGI IMG/M metagenome (GOLD analysis project Ga0335069, IMG submission 206714) | Soil microbial communities from Loxahatchee National Wildlife Refuge, Florida, United States - Lox_Sample_1.1 | ecosystem: Environmental > Terrestrial > Soil > Wetlands | place: USA... | reverse complement strand
AATAATCCATCGCCGGCATCGGTTCGCCGTTCAGCGCTTTCGCAGCAAGTTCCACTGCATCGACAATTTTTACGTAACCAGTGCAGCGGCAAATATGATTGTTCAACGCATGTTTTATTTCATCTCGCGTCGGCGTGGAATTTTTATCCAGCAGATGTTTTGCACGCATGACAATGCCCGGCGTACAATATCCGCACTGCGAACCTGCCGTGTACGTGAACGCTTTCGCAAAAATATCGCGCTCGCGTTCCGATAATCCTTCCAGCGTTATGACGTTTTTTCCAGCAGCATTTTTTGCAGGAACTACACAAGAAGAAACCGCCTTGCCATCAACAATAACTGTACAACATCCGCAAGAACCCTGCGGGGCGCAGCCGTTTTTGGGAGAAATCAATCCCGCCTGTTCACGAAGCACATCCATCAACGACATACCGCTGTCGATGTCTGCCGTGAACGGCTTTCCATTCAAATTCAATTCGATTGTCTGCGCTAATTCCATTTTTATTTGCTTCACAGCATCTCTCACATCATTATTTAAATATTCATCGTAACAAAATGTACGCGGCTTGCGTTCAATATTCCTTTGAGCAATGCAGCCATCGCAAAGTAATATTGCATATCGGCGATCGCGTGTGAAGACGGATCCAGCACCATTGCATTCACAACGCGATTGGAATTCCAATCGATGAACATGCGCATATCTGCATTTTCCCATGTTGCGGTTCGTTGTTCCGAATCAAGTGAAAGTTCATATTCATCATCCTTGAATCGTCCCAGGAGCTTCGTCATTCCTTTTTCGGCTAACAATACAAAACCGCTTTGGGTTTTCCATGTGTTATATGTTTCGCGCGATCCAAAAAATCTCGGCTTCACAATATACGGTCCGCCGTCTTCCGGACAAAACACATCGCAATTGCCGCATTCGTTGCAGGCATCGGCATAGTTTCCAATCTGATGCCGCTTCTCGATTGAATACACGCCGCCGGTAATTTCTTTCCATCCGATTTCAGTGATTTCAATATTCTTATAGTTGACTCCAAATGGTTCCACTTCAAAAAAGAAATTCGCATCGTTGGGGCAAACCGGAATGCACTTGTCGCAGCTTATGCAGTCCCATAGTTGTAAATGGCTGCCGATTTTCCGCGGCGCTTTTTGGTTGTTGGAAGAATGGTAGCGGGAATTTTCTCTGCTCCGCGCGGCTGCCGCGGACGTATTGTCGATGACCGCCGATTGAAAATTTTGCGTCTTCTCTTTCGAAGACAGTACAATATATTCATGAATCGATTTCGCACCCAGCAGCTTCATTCTCTTTTCAAGATTGATGAGATACTGCGGCAACCGTCCATATCCGCCCGGACGAAGAAGATCGGTACAAACAGTAATCGGAACAAGTCCAAGCGCAACGCAGTCCGAAAAATTATTGGCATCGACGCCGGCAGAAAATGAAACAGGAAATTCCGCGCCGAACACATTCCGCCATTCATGCACCAGCGCAAGATGCAGCACATGCAACGGCTGGCCGGAAAGATATTGCAATTGTTCTTTTAAGAATGTTCCCTTATTCACCACTTCCAGCGTGTTGCCAAATTTTACGCCAACCGTTTTGCCGCGCTGTGCCGCGAATGATTGCAATCGCTTCATCATTCCGACAGCATCATCAAAGTTGATATTGACGTTGTATGCATTCGGATTGACTTCGACATTGATATAGCCGAGTTTTTCATGCAGCAAATATTCCAATCGTTTTTTGCCCAGCATCGGCGGATTCATTTTCACGACAACGTGAAAGTTCATTTCGCCGATCAGGAATTCGCAGATACGCTCAATTTCGTTTGCCGGCGTTCCATGAAATGTTGACAGCGTGATGCTGTCGGAAATTTTTGTTGTGAAGGACAGATCCCGATAGTGTTTAAGCTCTTCTGGAATTTCTTTCCGCAGCCCTTCTATCAACACCGACGCATTTTGCATCGTGTTCAGCCATTGACGCATTCGAGGCGATTGGATTCCCGCTAAATCATATCCCACGCTGACATCAATGACCGTGTCAAGATTCGCTCCTTGTGCAAAAACATTTTTTTCAACAAGCCAGCGTTTCAAAATTTCTACGATCATGCTTGCCTTGACATACTCGCGCGCTGATTCTTCAAGGCGAAGTTCCTGCGACCATTCCGTATTGTAGCCGATGGTGGCCATATCGATGCATGGCCGCGACAGCGATAACCGATCGTTAGCCTGCACTGTTTTTAATTCGATAATGCGCGCACCGGCAAGCCACGACAGTACAATATTTTGTGCAAGCTGTGTGTGCGGGCCTGCAGCGGGGCCGACGGGATTTGCCGCCGGATGGCCGCACGATTTCACGGAGAGATCGACATCCGTCCTGGGGCAATAAAATTTTCGCACCGGCAAATCGAAGATCGAATCATTTTTCTCATACTCGTAAAAACATCTCTTCAATAATTTTGAAAACGATATGGGAACAAGTTCAGCCATTTATTTTTTTGCCATCTTCTTCCACAACTTTTGCGCAACGTTCCGCGCACGGAACATCACGGCTTCTTCGTCAACGCCGGGAAGCTGCCGGTTCCAGACAATCCACCTGCCATCCACCATAACACTTTCAACATGAGAAGAACGCATGCCAAATAAAAAATGTCCAAGAATGTTGTTGGCAACAAGCGGCGTTGGCGGCAGGTAATCCAGAACAATCAAGTCTGCAGCACTTCCTTTTTCCAGCGAGCCGAACTTTTGCGCAAACAGTTCGGATGCAATCGCATTTCCTGATTGAAGAAATTGAGGAATCGTTGAAAGCGTAGCTTTCGCATCGGATTCCGCATTGCGAAAATATCCGATCTTCGCTTGCTCGAACATATCCGATGGAAATCCATCAGTGCCGAGCGCGGTACGCGTGCCGAACAAATGCACCGGCGCATACCCGACGCCATTGTTCATATTCGATTCAGGATTGTGAACGATCCATGAATGGTGTTTTTGGATTTGCTGAATTTGATGTTTCGAAAGATGTACGCCGTGTGCAAGAATCGACTTCTTCGTCAGCAGTTGATAATGCGCAAGACGGCGAACGATATCTATCGTTCGATTCTTGTTTGCATCCTGAACATCCTCGATGCCTTCAGCCACATGAATGTGAATGCCGGAACTGTACGTCGTTACTAAATCGCCAAGTTGCACGAGCGTTTCATCTTCCAGCGTGAACGATGCATGCGCGCCGATCAATCCTTTGAAATGCGGATGGTTAACATTTTCCGTCAGGAATCGTTCGTTCTCTTCCAATCCCATCATACAGCGTTTTGCGCCGCCGCGATTTGTCGTTTCATAACACAGCACACCACGCATCCCAACAACCGACATCGCTTCTTTAATTAGGTCAAGCGAGCCATGAATGAAATTCGGCGACGCGTGATGATCGATCAGCATCGTTGTTCCAAGTTTTGCCGATTCCATCGCACCGACCAGCGCGGAATAGTACACCGCTTCATCATCTAATGATTCATCTAATCGCCACCAGATTTTTTTCAGAATCTCCACAAAATTTTTTGGCGGCACAGACGGCGCAGGCATGCCGCGCGACAAACTGGAATACAAATGCGTGTGCGCGTTCACCAGTCCCGGCATCACTAATTTGCCGTTGAGATCGATCACCTCGTCGCCCGATTTCGGGTTGAGAAGTTTTCCCCGCTCAATAATCTTTCCGTCATCAATGCGCAAATCCACCGATTCAACGAAAGGAGTAAAGACAGTAACTCCTGTAATATTTTTTAAAAGAAAACTCATGAAATTTATGCTCCGGTCGGTGGAAGAGAGGAAAGCGCTTCGGTCAGTGCCTGAAGAGTCGGCTGAATATTGATCGGCTGGCCGACCGCTTGTTTTGCGGATTGAATATCTTTCAGTCCGTTGCCGGTTACCACGGTTAACACCGATTCGTTGGGCTGGATAATTTTTTGTTCAACGGCTTTTTTAATTCCGGCAGCACCGGTAATGCCTGCAGGTTCGCCGAACACGCCGCCGAGCCGCGCCGTCATCCGCATTGCTTCTAGAATTTCTTCATCGCTCACGGCGATCATATCGCCGCTGGAATCTTTTATTTGCTGGATTGCCCTGCGCCAATTGCGCGGCGTTCCCACAGCAATGCTATCGGCAATCGTATCGGTGTCCGACGGCACAAGCTCTTTTCCCGATTTGAATGCTTCGAGCATCGGCTTTGCGCCTTCTGCTTGCACGCCAAGCAATCGCGGCACGCGTTCGATGATGCCGAGCCGCTTCATTTCCTGCAATCCCTTGCCGATGCCGCCGATCGTGCAGCCATCGCCCACAGAAACAACAACCCAATCGGGAAGGTCGTGCGCGCATTGTTCTGCAATTTCCAATCCGGCGGTTTTCTTTCCTTCAACAAGAAACGGATTCGTTCCGCTGTTGCGATTGTACCAGCCGAATTTTTCACAAGCCTCGCGGCACAGATCGAACGCGTTTTCGTAAGTTCCCTGCACTTTAATTACGGTTGAGCCAAAAACTAATAATTGCGTTACTTTTGGTTCCGGTGCGCGTTGCGGCACAAAAATGTAACTCTTTAAACCGACCGCCGCGGAAAGTCCTGCAAGCGATGACGCTGCGTTGCCCGTGGAAGCGCACGCAATCGTATTGAAACCGAACTCCATCGCCTTCAGTACACCGATAGAGCTTGCGCGGTCTTTAAACGAATTGGTGGGATTGCGTCCGTCGTCTTTCAAAAATAATTTCCGCACACCCATTGCCTTCGCGAAGCGCGGAATATCGTACACCGGCGTCCAGCCAACATGCAAATGCGGCAGCGCGAGATCTGGAGAAACGGGCAGCAGTTCTATATACCGCCAGTGATTGAAGGAACGATGGGAAAATTGAGATTTGAACTCTGATGAGAGAATTGCATCATAGTCGTACTGCACATCTAAAATGCCTTCGATGCCGCACGTTGGGCAGGTGAAGACATTGCCGTAGTCATAGGATGAACCGCAGATCATGCACTTCAGGCCGCTGACGAATATAGGCGATGCAACTTTCACAGAACTTGCTTCAAATTTTAGTGGAGTGAATGTAAGAAGAATCTCTGAGAGTTCAAAATAGAAACCCTTTATTTTTTTTAATCGATTCTTCCATCGACACAAAATTTATTTTAAAATTTAACTCCAACCATAAAACTCCACGCCGCTTCCCTTCGCAAGATCATCAAGGCCGGCGGGATGATGGGCGATGCCGTCCGCAAAGAGTGCGGCAGTAATATCGCCGGATGTGTGATACACGAGCGGTTCGATGCGCGTGGCTTGATCCGTTAAAATTTTTGCGGGGAAGAATTCATCGTACGGAGTTTTCTTGGTGCGCGCATTGTTCATCGGAAGCACGAGCGGCTGCATCGCAGGAAGACCGAAACATGCTCGCAAATACGATTCCACAAACAATTTGCACGCAACCTGTACGGAATACGGATTGCCCGGAAGCGCGAACACCGTCAATCCATTTGCATGGCGGCCGAACCACAACGGCTTGCCCGGTTTGATTTTTATTTTATGAAACACTTCCTGCACGCCGCATTGCTTCATCGCAGCAGGAACAAAATCTGCATCGCCTGCAGAAACTCCGCCGGAAGTGATAAGAATATCACACACCTGCACAGAGCGAATGGCATCCGCAAGAGCAGAGAGATCATCCTGAATAATTGTGCGCACTGCAGGACGTATGCCATACGCCTCCAGCATCGAAGCGACGGCATAGCTGTTGGAATCTCGTATCTGATGCGGCGCAACTTCTGCATCGACCGACTGAACTTCGTTGCCGATAGAAAGAATAGCAACGCTCGGCAGGCGCTGCACGTTAACCATGCGTGACCCGAGCGCTGCAAGCAAAGAAGAAACACCTGCTGTAATGCGCGTGCGTTCGGGAATTGCCTGCGCGCCGCGTGCAAGATCTTCGCCTTGTCTGGCAATCGCAAGTCCTGGTTTTATTTGTTCCGCATCGAAGACAACAGAGCCATTCTCTTCGCGCGCATCTTCTTTCTTGATGACGGCATCGGCGCTTAACGGAACCGGTGCGCCGGTCATAATTTTTATTGCTTCGCCGGAGTGCAGTTCGATGTGTTTATCATCTCCTGCAAAGATCTCACCGACGATATGAAATTTTCGGATCTTCTTTTCTACAACGTCGTTTGCTTTAATTGCATAGCCGTCCATCGTCGCGCGGTGAAACGGCGGATAATCACGATCGGCAATAATATTTTCTGCAAGCACTCTGCCGAGCGCGCGTTCCAGCAAAACCGTTTCGCTTCCCCACGCTTTTGCGGAAGAAGTGATTGCTTGCAATGCTTCGCGAAAAGAAATCATGTTAATGCCCGCCGCCAAGCAATATGGCACGCGCATGAAATACCGCGGGAAGAATGGCGTTTAAACATTCTCGAACGCCGTTGACGCTGCCCGGTAATGTTACAACCGTGGTTTGTTTTATCGTTCCTGCAATCGCGCGGCTCATCATCGCAAACGGCGTGCGTTGTTGGCCGTACGCACGCATCGCTTCCACCACACCGTCCGCTTCAGTATCTAACAACGGCTTGACGGCTTCCACCGTGCAGTCGTGCGGGCCAAAACCCGTTCCGCCGGTCGTAAAAATAAAATGTACATCCTTCTTCACCCACGCACGGATTTGTTTTTGGATCGCCGCTTTTTTGTCCGGCACAATTTTATAATCCACAATCTTTGCTTGATATTGTTCTAATAATTGCTGAGCAAGTTTTCCCGATTCATCTTTACGCTTGCCCTGATGCGTGAAATCCGAACACACCAATACTGCACACGTTGGCGTTTCGGTAAAATATTTTTTATCGGATTTGCCGCCGGTCTTTTCTAACAAACGAATGCCGGAAATTTCTAAATGTGAATCGAGGGGTTTTAATGTATCGTACAAGGTCAATGCAACAATGGAAACACCGGTGAGCGCTTCCATTTCGATACCGGTTCGGTCAACACATTTCGCTTCGCCGGTGATGACAATGCCGGAACGGAATGATTTTTCGGAAACGAATTGTTTGTAATTTTCTTTCGTGAGAAATTCAAAATCGAATTGGAACGAATCGATGCGCACCGGATGGCAATGTGGAATAAGGTTCGGCGTTTGTTTCGCACCGAGATACCCTGCGGCGCGCGCATATTCCAGCACATCGCCTTTCGGAATCTTTTTTTCACGTATCAATTCAATTGTCGCCGCATCACAAAGCACAATCGCCTGCGCTTTTGCCGTTCGCAGCGTTGTGGATTTATTCGTAATGTCACGCATTAGGATTTTCTTTCAACTGTTATTGGCATTTTATTTAACCGCAAAGGACGCAAAAAACTTTCGCAAAGACCGCAGGGAAAAACATCATTTGCATGGCCATCTCTTTATTCAATGACTCACCTACTCATAGACTCAAAGACTTCTCTCATTCTTTCCCCACTCATGCGTTCCGTCGGTATAATGTTCGCATTTCCAGATGGGCACTTCGCTTTTGATTCTCTCTATGATATATTGATTTGCTTCGTACGCTTCGTTGCGATGTGCGTGCGCCGTTATCACCGCAACAGCGCTTTCCGAAACTTTTATTTTTCCAATACGATGCACTGCTGCAGCATATTGCAATTGCCATTGCTGGATTGCCTGCTGCACAATCGCCTCCATTGCCGTTTCTGCCATCGGAATATACGCTTCGTATTCCAGATAGTTCACGGATTTATTCTTGTGATTGTTCCGCACTTCGCCGCTGAACAACACCACGGCTCCTGCTTCGGCGCGATGCGCCTGCTGCAAGAGTGTTGCAAGATCGATCGGTTCTGTCACAATCATGAATCAGCCGCCGCTTGATGGAGGAATAATATAAACAATTTCATGCTCGTGCAAAACCGTTTCATCATCTACCAGCGCTTCCATGACCGCGAACCTGCTTGACTTCAATATGTTTGCGATTGCCGGTATTCGCTGTACCAATTCCCGCCGCAATTCGCTGATCGTTGCTTGTTGTTCGATTGTGATTTCCGTATCGGCAGGAAGAAATTCTTTGAGCGAGGCAAATGTGACAAGTGTAATCTTCATCTCATCCACCGATAGCAATCATCTTCAACGGACTGCCTTTAAATTTCACCGGCTGTTTGTGAAGCAGCGCACGCTGCAATCGTTCGATCAATGTTGTTTCATCCCGTAAGCAATCAAGAATCGATTCGCGGCGTTCGTCGCTCAAACAGCCATAAATATTTCCAAAGCTATCAAGGCGCAGCCGATTGCAGTCGGAACAGAACGGGCGGGATTCGTTAGCAATGATGCCGTACGTGTAGCCGTTTTCCAACTGCCAGCGCTGCGATGTTGCCGACGGTTTCCGTTCGAGCGCATTCACTGTATATGTTGTTTTGATGGCGTCGTTCATTTCATTCATCGAAAAAAAATATCGTTCAAAATTCTTGGAATAAAAATGTCCCATCCGCATCAATTCTAAATACCGAAGTTCGATGTTGTTCCTCATCGCATATTCTAACAGCGGAAGAATTTGATGTTCATTCACTCCGCGCATCACGACCGCGTTCAACTTTACGTTCATTCCTGCAAGCAGCGCCGCCTCGATTCCTTCCAGAACTTGCGGCAGCAATTGACGTTTGGTGATGGCCGTGAACACTTCCGGTTCGACCGCATCCAAGGAAACATTGATATGACGAACACCCGCCGAAAATAAATTTTGTGATTGCTGTTTGAGCAAAAATCCATTCGTGGTCATTTTGATATTGGAAATCCCGTTCGATGTGAGTGCAACAAGGAACGGTATCAATTCATGATAGAGCGTCGGTTCGCCGCCGGTCAATCGCACATCGCTCAAGTGCAGCACTTCATGCAATCGGATGACTATTTTCGCTAACTGATGATACGGCAGCGGCGATGGCTCTTCCGTCCGATTGACGCCGCCTTGGTCTTCTCCATTCACGCAATACGCGCAGCCGAAGTTGCATGCATTCGTTAAACTTACACGCAACGTACAAAACGATCGTCCATGAATATCTTGTATTTCCATTCGTTTCCTTCGGGAAGATAATGTAACGACTTTCCCTTCTCTTTGCAATGGGAACGCAGAATGCATTCTTTTCATTCCCACAAAATCGTATAAGCAGTGAATGATTTTGGGAAAACAAAAAAACGGGCACAGAAATTTCCGTGTCCGTTTTTATCTTATAAAAAAATATTGGAAGAACGTTATTCGCCCGATTGATTTGCCAGATAATTCTGGATGCCCATTTGCGCGATCTGTTCTCGCTGCTGCTCCAACCAATCGCCGTGGCCTTCTTCCATCAATAAAATTTTTGTCAGTAAATCGGCAGTGCCGTTGTCGACAACATCGCGCGCCTGCAGAATGGCTTTGTTGTACAATTGAACCGCTGTCTGTTCACCGCCGCTGTCGTTTGCCAGCATCGACGGAACATCCGTGCCAATTTTTATCGGATGCGGTTTGGACACATTCGGCATTCCTTCAAGAAATAAAATTCTGCCGATGAGCCATTCGGCATGTTTCATTTCATCGATCGCCTGTTTTTCAATTGCCTTGTGAAGCTTGACGTATCCCCAGTTATCGCACATTTCCGAATGCACCATATACTGGCTGATCGCAGCTAATTCTTCCGCTAACATTTCGTTGAGCGTCGCGAGAATTTTTTCGTTGCCCTGCATGGTTTTTCTCCCTTAACTATGAACGAATAAATTATGTGTACCTTGTTTTGTTTTGAACTGTTGGAAAGTTACAGCTTTCTTGGTTCGCTTGCAAGCGTAGAAGCCGCGAACGGGTAATCCATCCTTCAACGAGGTACATCAAAGCAAGAACTTGTTTTTCACTAAAATAAGAACATCGATTTTTACCAAAACATTCTTTCTGCCGGTGTGCGTGTAACTTTATGATGAGAATGAAGAAAATTTAGATTTTAAACAGCCCGCAAATACGTTCTAAATTCGTTCTATCAATTTCGTCAAAATTATTTTGAAGATTGCTGTCGATATCGAGGACAGCAATCAAATTATTTTGTCGATCGAATACCGGTACAACAATTTCGGATTTTGTTTCGCCCGAACAGGCAATGTGGTACGGAATTGCCGAAACGTCGGCAACAATTTGTGTTGTGCGCTCCGAAGCACATCTGCCGCACACACCGCGATCAAATGAAATTTCCAGACATCCGTGCGAACCCTGATACGGGCCTACTTTCAATAGTCCCGGTTTCACAACGCGGTAAAATCCAGCCCACGAAAAAGAATCGAAGGCATGCTTCAACTCGCACGAAATCGTCGCCATCATCGCAATGGCATCGTCTTCGCCTTCGAGAATCGCGTTGATCGACTTGATGACCGCTCGATACTGTTCTTCTTTTGTCATCACTGATGATACTCGGTAAGAAATTCCGTCATCCTCTCGGCAACGGTACGAATTTCATCGGCACGCGGCAAAAAGACAACACGAAAATGATCCGGATTCGGCCAGTTGAATCCTGTTCCCTGCACCATCAGCACATGTTTCTTCACCAAAAAATCTAATAAGAATTGCTGGTCGTCATGAATATTGTATTTCTTCACATCGATTTTCGGGAACAAGTACAACGCGCCGTCCGGTTTTACGCAGCTCATTCCAGGAATGGAATTGAAGCTTTCGTATGCGGCGTTGCGCTGTTCGTACAATCTGCCGCCGGGTAAAATTAATTTCTTCAAACTTTGATAGCCGCCGAGCGCTGTTTGAATAGCAAATTGTGCCGCCATGTTTCCGCACAAGCGCATATTCGCCAGTACTTCAATTCCTTCTTCAATATAGTCTTTTGCAATAGCTTTGTTGCCGCTCAAGATCATCCAGCCGGCACGCAATCCCGGAATGCGGTGCGACTTGGACAATCCGTTGAAGGTAACAAACAATATGGAATTAGAAAGCGATGCGAGCGGCGTATGCTTCGCATCGTCATATAAAATCTGATCGTAAATTTCATCGGCAAAAATAATCAGTTCGTGCTGTTCGGCGAGCGCAACAATTTTTTTCAACACATCTTCCGTGTATACCGCACCGGTGGGATTGTTCGGATTAATAACAACAATGCCTTTTGTTTTATCCGAAATTTTCGATGCAATATCTTTGAGATCGGGATTCCATCCTGATTGTTCGTCGCATATATAATGCACGGCTTTACCGCCGGACAAATTCACCGCAGCAGTCCATAACGGATAATCCGGCGCAGGCACCAAAATTTCATCGCCGTTGTTCAGCAACCCCTGCATCGCCATCACGATCATTTCGCTCACGCCGTTGCCGACAACGATATCTTCGATCCCGACGTTTTCAATTCTCTTCAGCTGGCATTGCTGCATAATCGCTTTACGTGCTGAAAATAATCCTTTCGAATCGCCGTATGCTTGCGCACTTTTTACATTGGTGATCACATCATGAATAATTTCATCCGGTGCGTTAATATCGAATGCCGGCGGGTTGCCGGTGTTCAACCGGATAATCGTATGGCCTTCCTCTTCCAATCGTTTGGCTTCTTTGAGCAGCGGCCCGCGAATATCGTAACAGACATTGCTCATTTTATCGGATTTTAAAAATTCACGCATGATATGTACCTACAATAAAAAGTTACCGTTCGAATTTCTTCTACTATAATATACTTATTTTGCGGATGAGTTGCGGAAATTTTTGATAGGGATTTTATTTCATTGCATCCGCTTTGCGAAGCGCTGCGTTATACAATAGGATCACAAATCGGAACAAGAGAACGGGCGGCAGTTGGAACGACAATCGCGAGCAATTCTTCTTCTAATGCGCACAATTCTTCTCTCATCGTTTCCCGGTATCGTTCTGTTTCTTCTTTCAGATGGGGAATCAGTTCCTTGTAATGTGCAATGCCATGGTGAAGATTGTTCCGGAATGTGTCGAAGTACTTTTGTTCTTTGGCATTCCAGGTATCAACCCGGCGCTGTATTTCATTCCTCATGAAATCGATGTACAGTTGAAGTTCGTTGATAAACATATTCGGGCGATGTGTTTCGTTTAAAAGATTTTTCCTTCCGTAAATATGCCCGACCATATCTTCCAGCGAAACAATCTTTGAGAAATATGCAAGGTTCGGTCCAGGACAAACAGCCACAGCGCGTTTTTGCTGTGGTCCGTGTTCATTGCTGTTAATGATTCCGGCAGCGGATAAATCTTCACACAAACACACTTTTTCAACGACTGCGGAAATCTTCCGCTTCAACACATCGGGAGAAAAATTCTGTACTTTTAATTCTGCAATTTTTAATCGCTGGTACAAACGCGAAGCCGTGCAAATCGGTTCTTTCGTAAATTCCGTATTGGAAATAAGAAATTTCTTCGTGCAGTATCTTCCGGGATTTTCATTCAGAACATTTTCCTGCGTTTTTTGTTCACTGGATGTGCCATGGATATTGTTGAACGGAATACCGAGCGGCGAAGCCATGCTGATGTAATAATCTTCTTTCTTCGCATCGGCAAGAAGCTGACGCGTCGCAGGGTCTACGTTCGTTGCTTCTGGCACAAGCAAAAACGGCGATCCCCAGCCGGTTCCATCCATGTGATAATGTGTGCGGAGAAATGTATCTTCCGCGGCTGTTCCAATGCCGCCCTGCACCGTAATGCGGAACGAGAGCGATGACGGAACAGCGATTCCTTTTTCGGCAAGAGCGGCAGCATAAATCGACCGAAGTTCCGCCAGAAGATTTTCGCGATTCGTTTGAAACTCTTGTAAGATCGGGCCCAGCAGATGTCCTTCCGTGGGAAACACATGCCCTCCGCAATTGAGTCCGGACTCAATGCGATATTCGGAGACCCAGACATTTTTCTTCGCGAGCATTTTTCCCTGCACCAGCGCAGAACGGTAATCGCTGACTTTGAGTATCACCTTTTTCGAGAATACGCCTTCCGCATTCGGAAAAAATTCCGGTCGCTGCCCGATATATTGAAACAGGCGCTGATTAATTCCCGCAGAAAGAACAACCGAAGAGCAGAGAACGCTTTGTGCAAATCCGCGCAG
>Ga0335069_10010581_pt1 | contig 13073 bp, 13 predicted proteins | sample Lox_Sample_11_FD_206714 | JGI IMG/M metagenome (GOLD analysis project Ga0335069, IMG submission 206714) | Soil microbial communities from Loxahatchee National Wildlife Refuge, Florida, United States - Lox_Sample_1.1 | ecosystem: Environmental > Terrestrial > Soil > Wetlands | place: USA... | reverse complement strand
GGCCAACCCCGTCCGGGGCCCGCCTCCCGCGATCTCCTGAAGTCGCGTTCCGTTTCCCTCGGGAAACGGATTCCCGCGCGCGACCACGCGCGCTGAATTCGACTTGGAGAATCGCCATGGGTCCTTCGAGGACGCAGTGGTATTCGCCGCGCGGGGCGCGGCGTGGAATGCTGATCGCCGCCATCGGTGCGGCGTGCTGGGTAAGCTGGGCGGTCGGCCACGTGTCGGCCGCTTCGATCCGGATCGAGGCGCAAGCGTGCCGGGCCCTGGACTTTCAGGAAGCCGGCGCGGCGCACTCCGGTGAGAGATCGCTATGAAGCGGATCCTCCTTCTCGCGTGGACCTTGACGGCCTGTGCGTTCGCCCACGCACAACTGAGCGCCGCGGCCCCATGGGTGCGCGCGACAGTGCCCGGACAAAGCGCGACCGGGGCATTCATGCAATTGCGATCGACCGAAAGCGTGAAGGTCGTCGGCGCCCGGTCGCCCGTTGCCGGCGTCGTGCAGATCCACGAGATGAAGATGCAGGGCGGCGTCATGGACATGCACGCGATCAAGGAACTGCCGGTGGCCCCGGGCACGCTCGTGACCCTCGAGCCTGGCGGCTACCATGTGATGCTCATGGATCTCAAGAAGCAGATGCGCGAGGGCGATCAGATCCCCATCACGCTGGTGGTCGAGACGGCGGACCGCAAGCGTCGCGACGTCCTCATTGTCGCGCCGGTGCGCTCGCTCGCGGAGGGCGCCCATGCAAGGTGAACGTCGCCGCCTCTTGCTGGGACTGCTGGCGCTTGGCGCAGTGGCAGGGTGCGAGGGCGGTCCGGCCGCCCCCGAGGCGAAGCACAAGTTCAACTCGGGCGACATCAGCGGAGGCGCTTGGCAAGCCGACTTCCGGCTGCCCGACGTCGGGGGCCATGTACGCACGCTCGCGGACTTCTTCGGCAAGGTCGTCGTGGTGTTCTTCGGCTTCACCCAGTGCCCGGATGTCTGCCCGACCACGCTGCTCCGCTACAAGAACGTGATGCGCATGCTGGACGGCGACGGGGATCGTCTGCAGGTCATCTTCATCACGATCGACCCGGAACGCGACACGCCCTCGGTGCTGAAGGAATACATCGCGAACTTCGACTCCCGCTTCATGGGGCTGCGGGGAACACTGGAGGAAACGGCCACGACGGCCGCCGCGTTCCACGTGTTCTACGAGAAGGTCGCCGGCCCCACCCCGACGAGCTACACGACGAACCATTCCACCTTCGGTTATGCGTTCGACAAGGGCGGCCATGCGCGCTTGCTCATCCCGCACAACCTCGAGGCCGGGCAGGTCGCCGACGACCTCCGATACCTGATCGAGAGCTGAGGAATCCATGAAGAAGATCGCGGGAATCACACTTTTCTGCCTGCTCTCGCTGTGCACGGCCATCGCCGGCGCCAGCGAACGCGACGAGTCTCGCAGCATCGCAAATGTTCTCGACGGCCAGTTCGGCCGGCCGGGATCGCCGGTGGTCACCGGCCCGATCGTCGTCGAGGGCGACCATGCGGTCGCGGGCTGGACGCAGGGCGAAATGGGCGGTCGCGCCCTCCTGCGGCGGCAAGATGGCCGGTGGACCGTCGTCGCGTGCGGCGGGAACGCGTTCAGGGAAGCGGCCACCCTCGAACAGGCAGGAGTCCCCACGACATCCGCACAACGAATCGCCGAGCGCCTTGCCGTCGAGGAGGGTAGTTTGCCGGCTGCGCGCCTGGAGATGCTCGGACGGTTCGGGCCCGCGATCGCGCACGCTGGAGACGACGGCGCTCGCGCCGCGACGCCCATGCCGCCCGTCGTCGTCACCGAGACCCTGCTCAAGTACTCCGCGCCGGCGACTACGACCGGAACCAAGAGCGACACGCCGGTGCTGCTCACCCCGCAATCGATCCAGGTCGTCCCCCGCGCGGTGCTGAGCGACCAGAAGGTGCTCACGCTCACCGATGCGATCCGCAACGTCGCGGGAACGGGCAGCGACTTCGGATTCAATGGAAGCGCGCAGCCGCTGCTCATGCTGCGCGGATTCCAGACCGAATCCATGACGGCGCAGGGATCGATGTCGGGAATGTCGACCTACTACCTCGATGGCGTGAAGGTGAAGGGCGTGCCAGTCAACATGGCCAACGTCGATTCGGTGGAGGTTGTGAAGGGTCCTGCGTCGGTGCTGTATGGCCGCGCCGAGCCGGGCGGACTCGTCAACGTCGTGCCGCGCGCCCTTTCGGCCACGCCGAGCTTCGCCGTCGAGGAAACCGTCGGGCAATACAGCCTCTCGCGCACGCTCGTCGAGGCGGGGGGCGCGCTCAACGACAGCGACACCCTCCTGGGCCGCGCGAGCGCATCGTATGACACGTCCCGGTCCAATCGCGACTTCGTCGAGAACCGGTTGGGGGCCTTCAGCGGCGCGCTCGCGTGGATCCCGAAGGAGGACACGCGCGTGGCGATCACGCTGGACCACGATGCCCAGAAATACCGAAACGACTTCGGCATTCCCGCCGACGGCGATCGCCCCGCCAACCTTCCGCGGTCGCGGCAGTTCAACGACGCTCCGGAGCTGTCGCGCGTTGACAGCGACACGGTCAAACTCGATGCGGGGACGCGCTTCTCGCCCGAGTGGGCCTTGCGGGTGCGGGCCGTCTCCATGCGCGCCAAGACCAAGGAAGTCGATGTCTGGCCCTATCGCGTGGACCTCGGCGCCGGGCCTACGCCCGCCGATACGTGCAGCGACACCAATCCGCTGCTCACGCTCTGCCGTTACTACTACTACGTCCGCCCGGACGGCCGGGTCAAGCTCGACCAGGGAACGATCGACCTCGAAGGAGACCTCGCGCTGGGCGGCCTGCAGCACAAGATGCTGTTCGAGCTGGAGCGATATCGCACGAGCAAGACGGGAGACCTTTACTTCGCGCAGATCAACTCGGTCGACGTGAACAACCCCGTGTTCGGGCAGACGCCGACGCTCGCCCAGACGATGGCGGCGCCGATTCCCACCCTGGACTTCCAGAACTGGACGAGCTTCGTGGCGCAGGACCAGGTCGCGTTCGGCGGCGGCTGGCACGGAGTGCTCGCCGTGCGGTACGACCGCACCGAAGCCCTCTTCACGATGGACACCACGCTGCCGTCCAACCGCCAGAACTTCGTCTCGCCTCGCGTCGGTATCGTCTGGGAGTTCGCCCCGCAACAGACCGTATACGCGCAATACCAGGACGCGGTGGCGGCCAACAACGGCCGCGCGCAGGACGGCACGGAGCTTGCCGCCGAGCGCGCAAGGCAGATCGAGCTCGGCTGGAAGAGCACGGCCCTCGATGGCCGGCTCAGTACGACGGTCGCGATCTACGACCTCGTCAAGCGCAATCGCGCGGACTACACGCTGTTCCCCATCGTCACCACCACGGGCGAGGCGCGCTCCCGCGGGCTCGAGATCGACATGATGGGCGACGTGACGCAGCAGCTGGCGATCATCGCCTCCTACTCGTACCTCGATGCGGTCGTGACGGAAGACGCGCAGTTCAAGGGCACGAGGCTCGCGGATACCGCGAGGAACTCGGCAAGCCTCTGGGGCCGCTGGATGTTCGATGAACAATGGGCCGCCGGCGCCGGCGTGTTTTCCCAGGGCCAGCGCGAAGGCGACCAGGGCAACACGTTCCAACTCCCCGGATACGCGCGCTTCGACGCGATGGTCTCGTACGCGTTCAGGGCGGGGCCTGCCAAGGGTTCGGTGCAGTTCAACCTGAAGAACGTATTCGACAAGGTTTACTACTCGGGAAGCCATCAGTTCGTGAAGGACTGGATCCAGCCGGGGCCGCCCCGGACCGCATCTCTCACGCTGAGGCTGGATTACTGAGGCCCGGAGGCCACGATGATGACGATACCTTCCTTCCTGCCTTCGCAGCGCGGCGGCCTGGCGGCAGCCGCGCTCGCGTCCACGATGTTCCTCGCCGGTTGCCAGCACGAGCCGATCGCAATCCAGAGCTCACGGGCCACTTCGCCCGGGGCGATGACCGCGGAGGAGAGCGCATTGAAGGCGAGGCTCCCGGAGAAGATCACCGCGGAAAACCACGCGCTCCTGATGGATACGGTCCTGGAGAAGCCGAGGATTCCGATCCGGTCGATCGGGATCCTGGTCTACGAAGGAGTGAACGACCTCGACTTCACGGGACCGCGATACGTGCTGGGGCAATCGGGAGCGCAGACCCGCCTGGTCGGGCTACGCCCGGGGCCGATCAAGACCATCATGGGCGTGCAGGTCATGCCCGATACCACGATCGACGAGGTGAAGTCGCTCGACATCCTCGTCATTCCCGGAGGTTTCACGCAAACCGTGGAAGCCGTCTACGATCCAAGAGTCCTCGACTGGATTCGCGCCATCGACAGGACGACGACGTATACGGCTTCGGTGTGCAACGGTGGCTGGATCCTGGGCGCCACGGGTTTGCTCAGGGGCAAGCGGGCGACGACGAACTGGTATCGCCGCGAAGAATTCCTTGCGAAATACGGCGCGATCCCGACCAACGATCGCTACGTGCACGACGGCAAGTACTGGACGGCGGCCGGAGTGACCGCCGGCATCGACATGTCGCTCGCCATCATCGAGGACAACTGGGGCCCCAGGTATACGCAGAGCGTGATGCTCGACATGGAGTACGATCCGGCTCCGCCGATTTCCGGCGGATCCCCCGCGAAGACCAACCCCCTCGTGCTCTGGATGATGAAGTCGATGTACGACGCGGGGTTCGAGCCGCTGATCGAGAAAATGGAGAACCCGGAGGGCACGGCGCGCGGAAGGAGCCGCTGAGCTACGGATGGACGCGGCAAGGAAGCCAGAAGATCAATCGGCGGCGGCAAACGCGCGAGGCTTCGCTTCGCCCTTCAGGCCCGCGGCGTCGCGCAGCAGCTTCGCCTTGTCCGTCATCTCCCAGGTGAACTCGGGCTCCTCGCGGCCGAAGTGGCCGTAGGCGGCGGTCTTGGCGTAGATGGGCCGGAGCAGGTCCAGCATCTTCACGATGCCGCGCGGGCGCAGGTCGAAGTGCTCCTGGACGAGCGCGGCGATCTTCTCGTCGGGCACGGCGCCCGTGCCCTCCGTGTACACGGTGATGTTGATCGGGCGCGCCACGCCGATCGCGTAGCTCACCTGGATCGTGCACTGGCGCGCGAGGCCCGCCGCCACGACGTTCTTGGCCACGTAGCGCGCGGCATAGGCGGCCGAACGGTCCACCTTCGACGGATCCTTGCCCGAGAACGCGCCGCCGCCGTGCGGGCACGCGCCGCCGTAGGTGTCCACGATGATCTTGCGCCCGGTGAGGCCGCAGTCGCCCTGCGGGCCGCCCACGACGAAGCGCCCGGTGGGGTTCACGAGGTACTTGGTGTTCTTGAGGAGCTCCTTCGGCAGCACCGGCTTGATGATCATCTCGATCACGGCCTCGATGGCCTCCTTCTTCATCCTCGGCCCGTCGCTCATCTCGGGCGCGTGCTGCGTGGAGAGCACCACGGTGTCGATCTCCGCGGGCTTGCCGTCCACGTACCGGAACGTGACCTGGCTCTTGGCGTCGGGGCGCAGCCACGGCATCCTCCCGTCGCGGCGAAGCATCGCCTGCCGCTCGACGAGGCGGTGCGCGTAGTAGATCGGCGCGGGCATGAGCACCGGCGTCTCGTCGCACGCGTAGCCGAACATGAGGCCCTGGTCGCCGGCGCCCTGGTTGAGCGGGTCGTCCTGCGCGGCGTTCACGCCCTGCGCGATGTCCGGGCTCTGCTTGTCGTAGGCCACCAGCACGGCGCAGCCCTTGTAGTCGATGCCGTACTCGGTGTTGTCGTAGCCGATCTTCCTGATCGTGTCGCGCGCCACCTGGATGTAGTCGACGTTGGCCTTCGTCGTGATCTCGCCCGCGAGCACCACGAGCCCGGTGTTGCAGAGCGTCTCGGCCGCGACTCGGCTCTGGGGGTCCTGCGCTAGAATGGCGTCGAGCACGGAGTCCGAGATCTGGTCGGCCACCTTGTCCGGATGGCCTTCGGAAACCGACTCGGACGTGAACAGGAACTCGCTCTTCATTTCGTCGACTCTCCGCTGTCTAGCACGCGTGTTGCGTAACGCATCATTTTAGCAAAGACCCGCGCGTCCCAGCACCCTTTTGAGACTCTTCCTGCGCGCCCTCGCCCGCCTTCCGCTCGGTGCCAACCATGCGGTGGGCGCATTCCTTGGGCGCCTGGTGTACATGCTGTCGCCGCGGTACCGCAACCGCGTCCTGGAGAACCTGGGCTCCAGCGGCCTGTGTGCCGACCGCGAGGCCCTGCATGCGCTCGCGCGGCGCAACGCCGCGGAGATCGGCAAGGGCGCCACCGAGCTCGCGTGGGCCCTCTATCGCCCGCTGGAAGAGGTGGTGGCCACGGTGAAGTCGCGCACGGGCTGGGAGGGCGTGGAAGCGCTGCGCGCCGCGGGCAGGCCCATCCTGTTCGTCACGCCGCACCTGGGCGGCTACGACATCGCGGGGCGCTACCTCTGGGGCCAGCTTCCGGGCGTGATGATGGCCATGTACCGCCCCCACAAGCTGGGCTGGCTCGACCGGCTGATCCGCGAGGGCCGCGACCGCGGCTCGGGCCCCGACGCCACCCACACCGCGGCGGCCAACCTCGCCGGCGTGCGCAAGGTCCTGAAGCACATGCGCGGCGGCGGCGGCACGATCCTGCTGCCCGATCAGGTCCCCGGAGTGGGCGAAGGCGAGTGGGTCGAGTTCTTCGGCCGCCCCGCGTACACGATGACGCTGGTGGGACGGCTGCAGCAGGCCGCCGATGCCGCGATCGTGTTCTTCTTCGCCGAGCGGCTCAACGGCGGAGAGGGATTCGTGGTCCACTGCCGTGTCCTCGGGGAAGCGCTCCCCGCGGACCGGCGCGAGGCGGCGCTCCTCGTGAACCGCAACGTCGAGGAGCTCGTGCGCATGTGCCCGTCCCAGTACCTCTGGGGATACAACCGCTACAAGCGTCCCGCGGGCGCGCCGCCGCCTCCGGCGTACGCGGCGAGGAGGACCGTGTAGTGGCGGCGCTGCGCAAGCTCGGCACGTGGCTGGGCGTCTTCGTCCTGTGGCTCGTGCATTTCCTGCCGATGAAGTGGATCGGCGCGATCGGCGCCGCGCTGGGGTCGGTCCTCTACCGCTTCGGCCGCGGGCGGGTGACGCGCATCAACCTCGCCCTGTGCTTCCCGGAGATGAGCGAGAGGCAGCGCTACGAGCTGGGCCTCAAGCACTTCCGCATGCTGGGGCGCAACGCGGTCGAGCTCTCGATCATGGTGTGGGGCAGCGAGAAGCAGCTGCTCGACTTGATCCACGTCGAGGGCCTCGAGCACCTGAAGGCCTGCGAGGGCCGGCCCGTGATCGCGCTCGCGCCCCACTTCATCGGCCTGAACATGGGCGGCATCCGCGTGGCCTACGAGTATCCCGGCACCGCGAGCATCTACAGCCGGCAGAAGAACCCCGTGCTCGACCGGATCTTCCTCAAGGCGCGCACGCGCTTCGGCGACCCGTACCTCGTGAGCCGCCAGGAGGGCCTTCGCTCCGTGATCCGCGTGGTGAAGAGCGGCAAGCCCTTCTACTTCCTGCCCGACATGGACTTCGGCCCGCGCGATGCGATCTTCAGCCCCTTCTTCGGCGTGCCCACGGCCACGATCACCACGCTGCCGCGCCTCGCGAAGCTCACGGGCGCCGCGGTGATTCCCGTGATCACGCGCCAGGTGGGCGACGGCTACGTGGTCCGCTTCTATCCCGAGTGGAAGGACTATCCCACGGGCGACCTCGAGGCCGACGTGCGCCGCATGAATGCCTTCATCGAGGAGCGTGTGCGCGAGATGCCGGAGCAGTACTTCTGGGCGCACAAGCGCTTCAAGACGCGCCCGCCGGGCGAGCCCTCGCCCTACAGGCGAAAATAGCGCCATGCGCATCCGCTTCGCGAAGATGCAGGGCCAGGGCAACGACTTCGTCGTGATCGACGGCGTGCGCCAGGCGGTGGCGCTCACGCCCGATCGGGTGAAGGCGCTCGCCGACCGCCACTTCGGGGTGGGCTTCGACCAGCTGCTGCTCGTGGAAAAGGCGCAGTCCCCCGGCAACGACTTCCGCTACCGCATCTTCAACGCCGACGGCGGCGAGGTGGAACAATGCGGCAACGGGGCGCGGTGCTTCGCGCGCTTCGTGAACGACGAGGGGCTCACCGCCAAGCGCGAGATCCGGGTGGAGACCGCGGGCGGCGTGATCCAGCCGCGCATCGAGGACTCCGGCCAGGTGACGGTGGACATGGGCGCGCCTCGCTTCGACCCGAGGGACGTGCCGTTCGAAGCCGCCGCCCCGCAGCTCGTCTACCCGCTTTCGGTGGCCGGCGTGGAGGTCGAGGTGAGCGTGCTCTCCATGGGCAACCCCCACGCCGTGCAGGTGGTCGAGGACGTGGACCGCGCGCCCGTGGCCACGCAGGGGCCGCTCATCGAGAACCATCCGCGCTTCCCGCAGCGGGTGAACGCGGGCTACATGCAGCCGCTGTCGCGCTCGCATATCCGCCTTCGCGTCTGGGAGCGCGGCGCGGGAGAGACGCTCGCGTGCGGCACGGGCGCCTGCGCCGCGGTGGCGGCCGGCATCCGGCGCGGCCTCCTCGGCCCGGAAGTCCGCGTGAGCACGCGCGGCGGCGACCTCGTGATTCGCTGGAACGGGGGCACCAGCCCCGTTATGATGACGGGCGATGCCGTGCGCGTCTTCGACGGCGAACTGGAGATCTAGAGCGGATGTTCCCGACCCCAGAACAGGTGGCCGAGTTCCTGAGGCAGAACCCCGGGTTCTTCGAGAACCACGTCGACATCCTGATGAACCTGCAGATCCCCCATCCGCACGGCGGGCGCGCGGTGTCCATCGGCGAGCGCCAGCTCGTGGCGGTGCGCGAGAAGTCCAAGATCCTCGAGGACAAGCTCCACGAGCTCATCTCCTTCGGCGAGGAGAACGATGCGGTGAGCGAAAAGGTCCACCGGCTCGCCTGCCGCCTCATCGACGCGCCGAGCCTGGACGCCGTGCTGGACACGCTCTACCTCGACCTGCTCGACCACTTCGCGGTGCCGCACGTGGCGGTGCGCCTGTGGAAGGTCGCCGAGGAGAATCCCGAGACGAAGGAATTCAGCCCCGTGGCCGCCGAGATGCTGCAGTTCGTCGAGCAGATGACGGCCCCGTACTGCGGCCAGCACGCGGTGTACGAGAGCCAGTCGTGGTTCGGCGAGGCCGCGCCGCACCTCAAGTCCTTCGCGCTCGCCGCGCTCGCCCGCGACGGCCTCGTCTTCGGCGTGGTCGCGATGGCCTCCGAGGACGCGAGGCGCTTCTATCCCGAGATGGGCACGATGTACCTCACGCGAATCGGCGAGCTCGTGAGCCATTCGCTGTGGCGCTACGTGACGCCGCTCCGTGAGCCCGCAGCCTAGCGCCCTCGAGCGCTACCTCACCCAGCTCAGGACCGGGCGCCGGCTCGCAACCCACACCCTGGCGGCCTATTCGCGCGACGCCCGGATGCTCGAGGCCCTGTCCGAAGGCCGCGCGCTCGGCTCGCTCGGCACGAACGACATCCGCCGCTTCGTGGCGGCCCTGCACTCGAAGGGGCAGTCGCCGCGCTCGCTCGCACGCATCCTTTCCAGCTGGCGCGGGCTCTTCGACTGGCTCGTGCGCGAGCATGAGGCGAAGGCGAACCCGTGCGCCGGCGTGCGAGCCCCGAAGGCGCCGCGGGTGCTTCCCCAGACGCTGTCGCCCGACGACGCGGTGCGCCTCGTCTCGGTGCAGGACGAGGGTCCCTGGGGAATCCGCGACCGCGCGATCTTCGAGCTCGCGTATTCCTCGGGGCTGCGCGTCTCGGAGCTCACGGGGCTCGACCTGGACGCGATCGACTTCGCGACGGGCGAGGCGCGCGTGCTCGGCAAGGGCTCGAAGACGCGCATCGTGCCCGTGGGCCGGCACGCGATCGAGGCACTGGGCAAGTGGCTGGACGCACGGCGCCACATCGCGCATGCGGACGCCCGCGCGCTCTTCGTGGGCAAGTCGGGCAAGCGGCTGCTCGCGCGCGAGGTGCAGCGCCGGATCAAGCGCTGGGCCGCGCTCGCCGGCCTCGACGTGGATCCGCATCCGCACATGCTGCGCCACTCGTTCGCCTCGCACGTGCTGCAATCGTCCGGCGACCTGCGCGCCGTGCAGGAGATGCTGGGCCACGCGAGCATCGCCTCGACGCAGGTGTACACGCACCTGGACTTCCAGCACCTCGCCAAGGTGTACGACGCGGCGCATCCGCGCGCGCGCAAGGCGAGGAAGAAGGACTAGGCCGTTGGCGCCGAGCGCGATCACGCCGGTCACGGTGCTCACGGGCTTCCTCGGCAGCGGCAAGACGACGCTGCTCAACGCGCTCGTGAAGGACGCACGCTTCCGCGACACGGCGATCGTCGTGAACGAGCTGGGCGAGGTCTCCATCGACCACGCGCTCATCCGCGAGTCGAGCGAGGAGATCGTGACGCTCGCCGGCGGCTGCTTCTGCTGCCGCGCGGCCGGGGACATCGTGCGGACGCTTCGCGAGCTCTACGACCTTCGCTTCATGAAGGAGGTCGCGAGCTTCCGGCGGGTGGTGATCGAGACCTCGGGGCTCGCCGATCCGGCGCCGCTGCTCGCGACGCTGGTCGAGATGCCCGTCACCGCCGCGCGCTATTCGCTCGCGGGCGTGGTCGCCACCGTCGATGCGGAGCTGGGAATGGCCACGCTCGACGCGCATGCGGAGTCGGTGAAGCAGGCGGCCGTCGCCGACCGCATCGTGATCACCAAGGTCGATCGCGCGAGCCGGCCCGTGATCGAGGCGCTGCGTGCGAGGCTCGCGGCGCTCGCCCCGGGCGCGCGCATCGTGGAAGCCGCGCAGGGCGCCCTCGACGCGGCGCTCGTCTTCGACACCGGGCTTCATCGCCTCGATTCCCCGGCGCCCGACGCGCGCGGCTGGCTCAACGCCGGGGCCTACGCCTCCCACGCGGCGCGCCCGGTGCACGACCCGCGCATCTCGAGCTTCGTCTGGCGCCGCGACAGGCCGCTCGCCTGGGACGACCTCGCGGGCGCCCTGGACACGCTCTACGACCTGCTGGGCGAACGGATCCTGCGCATGAAGGGGCTCGTGAACGTCGAGGGCGAGCCGGGCCCGCGCGCCGTCCACGCCGTGCAGCACGCGTTGTATCCTCCCGCGAAGCTCGCCGCATGGCCGGACGAGGACCGCGCCACGCGCCTGGTCTTCATCGGCCGGGACCTTGAAGAATCCAGCGTCGCCCGCATCTTGGAAACCCTGACCGTCCGATCGACCCAGCCCTCCCAGGTATAGCCATGGCATCCCCGCAGACCGCAGAGCAGGACCTGATCCCCGTCACCATCCTCACCGGCTTCCTCGGCGCCGGCAAGACCACGCTCCTCAATCGCATCCTCACCGAGCGGCACGGCGAGAAGATCGCGGTGATCGAGAACGAGTTCGGCGAGACCGGCGTCGACAACGAGATCCTGGTGAAGGACAAGGACGAGCAGATCGTCGAGATGAACAACGGGTGCCTGTGCTGCACGGTGCGCGGCGACCTCGTGCGCATCCTGGGCGAGCTCGGCGACAAGCGCCGCCAGGGCAAGCTGCGCTTCGACCGCGTGATCATCGAGACCACGGGGCTCGCCAACCCGGGGCCGGTCGCGCAGACCTTCTTCATGGACGAGGCGATCCACGACCAGTACCTGCTGGACGCCGTGGTGACCGTCGTCGACGCCAAGCACGCCGACAAGACGCTCGACGACCACGACGAGGCGCGCCGGCAGGTGGGCTTCGCCGACCGCATCCTGCTCACCAAGACGGACCTGGTCGACGACGAGAAGAAGGTGGACGACCTCGTGAAGCGCCTTCGCCAGATGAACCCGCGCGCGCAGCAAAGGCGGGTGCACATGGGCAACGCGGACATCCGGGAGCTCATCGACATCCGCGGCTTCAACCTGAACGCCGTGCTCGAGCTCGACCCCGAATTCCTCACCAGCGACTACCACGAGCACGACGACGACGTGAAGTCGTTCGTGTGGCGCGACGCGCGCCCGCTGCACATGGAGAAGATCGAGACGTTCCTCTCGCTCATGGTGCAGAACTACGGCGAGGACCTGCTGCGCTACAAGGGCGTGCTCAACGTCCAGGGCGAGCCGCGCCGCATGATCTTCCAGGGCGTGCACATGCTGATGGGCGGCACGCCGGGCAAGGAATGGGCCCCGGGCGACAAGCGCGAGAGCGTGATGGTGTTCATCGGCCGCAAGCTCCCGCGGCGCCTCTTCGAGGAAGGCCTCGCGTACTGCATCGCCTAGGGGCGGGCGCGCGGGTTTATACTGGACGCCCAGTCGTAAGAGCGATATCGGCGCACATGGCGAGTCCAGCGGCGGGCAACACGCCGCCCAGTCCGATCCGCCCCTCGCGTCCCGCAGGACGCCTGGGCTCGGAGGAATACAACTCGGGAGCGCTTCCCACCGCGCAGGAAGCGGCCGTGCTCTATGCGGCCAACCACGCCGAGGCGGCCGCGGCCGTCCTCAAGGCCGAGATCAAGGATCCCGTCGGGCGCAACAACAAGCAGGCCTGGCTCATGCTGTTCGACCTCTACCAGGTCACGCAGGACAAGCAGGAGTTCGAGTCCCTGTCGATGCTCTTCACGGTGAAGTTCGAGCAATCGCCGCCCGCCTGGGCCGAGAGCGCCGACTCGCCGGGCGATCCGCGCCGCACGCAGAGCCGCGAGCGCAAGGACTTCTTCGCCCTCAAGCCCAATGCCGCCGGGGAGCTCGCCGCGGAGATCGAGAAGTTCCGCGCGTTCGCCGAGTCCCAGGGCACCGTGCGCCTGGACGTGTCGAAGGTCACCTCGCTCACCACCGAGGAGGCGTTGCTGCTCGCGAGCACGTTGAACCAGCTTCGCCGCGCGAAGCTGCCGATGTGGTTCAACAACATGGAGGTGCTCGAGAAAGGGCTGCGCTCCGCGTTCAACGAGAAGCCCAGCGACGACCAGAAGTCATACTGGATCCTGCTCTT
>Ga0335069_10010579_pt1 | contig 13073 bp, 9 predicted proteins | sample Lox_Sample_11_FD_206714 | JGI IMG/M metagenome (GOLD analysis project Ga0335069, IMG submission 206714) | Soil microbial communities from Loxahatchee National Wildlife Refuge, Florida, United States - Lox_Sample_1.1 | ecosystem: Environmental > Terrestrial > Soil > Wetlands | place: USA: Florida... | reverse complement strand
CACGACGTGCGTCGCCTTGGAGCAGTCGGGCCCCTGCAGCTCGTCGGCGCGCACCACGGCGCGGTCGGACGCGTACCGGCCGACGATGGCCATGTCCACGTCGAGCTCCCCCGCGCTCTCGAGCTTCCCCTCGAGGTGCGCCGCGCCGAGCGGGATCGTCGCGTACAGGTCGTCCTCGTTCTTGATGGCTACGTGATCGTGCTTCGGCGTGATCGCCGTGTACCCGTACTTGCCCGGCGCGTTGCACGACGCCAGGACCTCCATCTCGCATCCCTGGTAGCGCACGGCGACGACGCCGGTGCGCGAGAGGGCCTCGAGCTTCGCGCGAGCCGCGCTGGGCCACTCGACGACGAGCGGCTCCGACTGGCTCTTCTTCACGCCGCACTTGGTCTCGCCCGGCCGATCCAGCTCCGGCGCGCGCGCCGTCGCCGCGAGGTTCGGTGTGCACGCAGCGAGACCCACGAGAAGAAGCACGGACCGGCGCATCGGGCTCCCGCTATGACTCAAAATTACCGCCTCGTCCAACCGGTTTCGTCAGTCTGCTCAGTGCCCGCCGATGACCAGGTCGTCGGCGTGGACGAGGATCGCGAGGTCCGCACGCTCGGCCGGAAGGTCCTCGCGCGTCTTGCCGGCGACGAGCGCCGCATCCGCCGCCCCGCAGCGCGCAAGGCCCCGGGCGATCTCGCCGCCCCCGGCGTCGACGAGGCGCACGGCGTCTCCTGCGCGGAAGTCTCCACGAACGCCTAGTACGCCAACCGCGAGGACACTCTTCCCCTTGGCGCGCACGGCCGCCGCGGCGCCGTGATCGAGCACGATGTCCCCGCGCGGGCGAAGGGTGAAGGCGATCCAGTACTTGCGGGCGCTCAGGCGATCGGGCGCGGCGACGAAGAGGGTGCCCACGTCCTCGCCCGCGAGCACCGCTTCGATCGTTCCGGGCGCGCGCGCATCCGCGACGACGACGTTGGCGCCGGCGAGCGTCGCGCGTCGCGCCGCCTCCACCTTGCTCCCCATGCCGCCGCTGCCCGCCCCGCCGCTGCCCGACGGCGCGCGCACGTGAGGCAACGCCTCGGTGGCGACGTCGCGGATGATCGGGATGCGCCGGCCGTGGCCGTCGAGCAAACCCTCGACGTCGCTGAGGAGGATCACCAGGTCGGCATCGACCAGCGGCGCGACCATCGCCGCAAGCTGGTCGTTGTCGCCGAACTTGATCTCGTCGACCGCGACCGAGTCGTTCTCGTTCAGGATCGGCACCGCGTTCGCCTCGAGGAGCGCCGCGAGGGCGGCGCGCGCGTTGTTGCCGCGCGTGCGATCGGCCAGGTCGGCGTGCGTGAGGAGCACCTGCGCGACGGCCATCCCGCGAGCGGCGAAGGCCTCCTCGTACGCGCGCATCAGGAGCGACTGGCCGGCGGCGGCGGAGGCCTGCAGCTTCGCCATCTCCTTGGGCCGCGCGCGGTAACCGAGCTTCTTCATCCCGATGGCGATGGCCCCGCTCGACACGACGACGAACGAGCGCCCCTCGCGGCGTGCGGCCAGGGCCTCGGCCAGCCGAGTGAACACTGCGGCGTCTGCGGCCAGCGTGCTCGAGCCGATCTTGACGACGACGCGCCGGGCGCGCGCGACCGTGGCGCGCGCGTCAGCCATGGTCGGAGGCGCCGACCAGCTCGTCGAACGCGAGGTCGAGCCGGCGCACGAGTCGGTCGGGTACGCCGGCCGCGAGGCTGAAGAGACCATCGAGCAGCGCGGTCATCGCGTCGCGCTGGTCGTCGACGGGCGTGGGCTCCTCGACCGGCTCGGGCGCGAGGGTGACGGCGCGCGCGAATGCGCCGTCGATGGCGAGGCGCACCCGCCTCGCTTCTTCCACGTCGATGCGCACAGCGCGCTCGGTGCGAAGCGTGGCGAGGTAGCGGTCGAAGAGGTGCCCCAGGGCGAACGTGCGCACGGCGTCGCGCAGCGGCCACACCATGGAGATGGGGCCGAAGCGCGTGAGCGCGCGCGCCGCGAGCCGGACGCCGACGAAGCGCATGCCCTGCTGGACCCAGCCACGCGGCGCATCGAGACCCGCGGGGTCGGCGAGCGCCGCCCGAGCCTCCGGGGTGAGCGAGACGCCGTGGCGGACGGCGATGTCGTGGAGCAGCGAGCCGCGCACGCGCTTGGCGAGCGACCCCGGGAGCCACGGCAGGGGAACCGCGCCCACCGACGCGCCGATGGCGGCGTACACGCCCAGGCGGCCTCGCTCCACGGTGGGACGCGTGGCGAGCGAGGAGCTCGACGTCTGTCGCGGCTCGAGAGTGGCGGCGCGGGCCATGAGGACCCCGAGTTTATGCGAAAACGCCCGCGATCGGGCGCAGCTCGCGGACCACCGCTCGCGCTTGCTCGGCGATGCGGAGGAGCTCGCGCGCTCCGAGCGGCCCGAGCTCCACGCGTACGAAGGTCGGGCCCATGGGGCTCGGCCCTCCCTCGGCGGGCGTGGCGCGCCCGCCCTCGGCTTCGACGGCGCGCGCGAAGGCGGCGACGTCGCCCTCGACACGCAGGGCCACCGTCTTGTCCTGCGCGGCGACCTCCGCGGGCGGACCGTGAGCCGACACGTGCGATCCGTCGATGACGAGCGCCTCGTCGGCGGCCAGCGAGAGCGGTGACTCGAGCGGGATGCGCGCGGCGAACACCACCACGCGCCGGCGTGGCGGAGCATCGAGCGCGCGCACGAGCACCCGGGCGAAGGACCTGGCGGCGTCGTCCGGCAGTGCCGTCAGCGGGTCGTCGAGCAGCAGCGCGGGGGCTGCCGTGGCCATCGCCGCCGCGATGACGGTGGCGCGGCGCATCGCGAGAGGCGCCAGACGCAACCGGGTGACGGCGCTCGACCCGAGCTGCAGCGCGTCGAGCGCGTCGCCCGCCTGCCGCGCGGCGTCGCGCCTGCCGTGCCCCGCGAGCCGGGCGCTCCACGTCACGTACTGCGCGACGGACCAGCGTGGCGGCAGCGGCGGATCGAGCGGCGCCCCGGCTGCGGCGCGCGCTCGTACCGCGGCCAGTGGCGCCATGCCCTCGACGCGCAGCTCCCCGCGGCGCGTGGGGCGCAGCCCGGCGGCCGCCTCGAACAGGGCGCGCGCCGCCCCGAGGACGAGCACCCGCTCGCCGCTGGTCGCCAGCGAGAGGCCGTCGATGGCGGGGGTCCCCCCGACGTCGATGCGCAGATCGCCGGCAGAGAGCAAGGGGGCCACGGCGCGATGATAACCTTCTGTTCGTGCCGCAGCCCGCTCACCGTGCAGCGCGACAGCGTGCGCGCGTCGAGGATCGCGACGCGCTCCTGCGAAGCGCCGAGGCGGCGTTCGAGGCCGGAGACTTCTCGGCCGCCCGGGAGCTCGCGCGGCGCGCCGTGGAGGCGGCGGATCAAGCCGCGGAAAGCGTGCCGGACGCGGAAACGGGTGGCCGCGCGCGCGAGGTCGCCGGGAACGTGCGCGCGAGCGCCCGACGGCTGCTGGCGCTTGCGGCGCTCTACGTCGAGCGGACCGACGAGGCGGCGCAGGTCGCGCAGGACGCGGTGCGCATCGCCCAGGCCGCCGGCGCGCACCGCGAGCTGGCGCTGGCGGAGCTCGCGCTCTCCGAGATCATCCGCGCCCAGGGCGACAACGTGGAGGCGCTGCGCTGGGCGGAGCGCGCGAAGGCGTCCGCAGCCAGAGCCGGTGACAAAGCCGCGCAGCGGTCGGTGCTCGCGGAGCTCGGCGCACTCCTGGGGCGCATGGGCGACGGCGATCGCGCCCGCGAGGCCTTCGAGGCGGCGCTCGCGCTCCCCGCGGAGGGTCAGCCCCCGATGCGTGCCCTGCGCGTCCTTCTCGCGGCGGCGACTGCGCACCGCGCGGCCGGCCGGTTCGCCGAGGCGCTGCGTGCGTGCGATCGCGCCGACGAGCTCGCGCAAGGCGCCCGTCTCGGGCACAGCTGGTTGCAGCTCGCGGCGCGTCTCGCCGTGTACGTCGACCTCGGTGCCCTCGATCTGGCGCGCGAGCTGCTCGACGCGAACCCGATCGGCCCGGACGCGTCCGCGGCACACCGTGCGCAGCGGCTCTCGCTCGAGGCGATGCTCGCCCTCGCCCAAGGGGAACGGCCGGAGGTCATCGAGCGCCTCGCGGGCGAGGGGCTCGCGCTGCCGCGCCTCGATGCGCCCTCGCGTCTGGCGCTCACCATCATCCGCGCGCAGGCCCTCCTCGCGCGCGGCCGCGCCGACGAGGCGGAGCGCCTGGCCGTGGAGAACGTGGCGGCGGCGGCGCGCGGCGGGAACTTCCCGCTCGCCGCCCAGGCGATGGCGCTCGCTGCCCGCGCCACGAGTCGGCCCGAGGCCGCGCTGCTCCGGTGGCTCGGCGCGCTGGGGCTGTCGGTCAACGGTACGTCCGCGCGCGGGGAGCACGAGGCGATGGCGGCGCTCTCGACCGAGCCGGAGCCCATCGGTTCGCTGGCGAGGACGGCGCTGGCGGTCGCGCGCGAGCGTCTCCTCGAGCGCGCGCCCGCGGAGCTGAGGTCCACGCTCAAGCGCACGTTGCGGGCCGTCGAGGCGCGCCTGGTTGCGGCGAAGCAGGCACGCCGCGTCGAGGTCGAGACGGCGCTGGCACCGGACATCGTGCGCGCCAAGGAGGAGGTGGGCCTCGTCGGATCGTCGCCGCCGCTCGTGCGCGCCGTCGTCACGGTCGCGCGCGCCGCGCGCAGCGACACGAGCCTCGTCATCACCGGCGAGACCGGCAGCGGCAAGGAGCTGTTCGCTCGTCTGACGCATCGTCTCTCGGCGCGGGCGGGCGGTCCCTTCGTGGCCATCAACTGCGCCGCCATCCCCGAGCCGCTGCTCGAGGCGGAGCTCTTCGGCCACGAGCGCGGGGCGTTCACGGGCGCCGACCGCACTCGCCCCGGGCTGTTCGTCGAGGCTCAGGGCGGCACGCTCTTCCTCGACGAGGTCGGAGAGATGAGCCGTGCGATGCAGGCGAAGCTGCTCCGCGTGCTCGAGGAGCGCGAGGTGCGCCCGGTCGGCGGCACGAAGGCGCGGAAGATCGACGTGCGCGTCATCGCCGCGACGCACCGGGAGCTGACGGGCATGGTCTCCTCGGGGGCGTTCCGCGAGGACCTCTACTACCGACTCGCCGCGATCACCGTGCGCGTCCCGAGCCTGCGCGAGAGGCCCGAGGACATCCCCGTCGTCGCGCGAGCCCTGCTCGCGCGCGAGCCCTCCGCGGAGAACAAGCGCCTCGACGTGCCGGCGCTCACGGCGCTGAGCGAGCACGCGTGGCCGGGCAACGTCCGGGAGCTCGCCAACGTGCTGGCCGTGGCGACGTCGCTCGTGGACGGCGACATGATCTCCGGCGACGAGGTGCGCGAGGCCATCCGGTCGAGCGGCGCGCGCGCAGGCTCGCGCGGGGAGCGCCCGCTGGAAGAGACGAGCGTCGCCACCCTGCGCGCCCGTCACCGTGCCGAGCTGCGCGAGCTCGTGGGCCGCGCGATCGCCGCCGCCGACGGCAACAAGCTGCGGGCGGCGCGGGCCCTCGGCATCAGTCGACAGGGGCTGTATCGCATCCTCGCGGAGCTCGATGCGGGGTGAGCGCCATCACACATCATGCGACCGGAGATGAATTGGCACATGCATCGCACTAGCTGGCTGCGGGAGGTCCTGACTGTCGTCATGCCTCGAAAATTCCTGACTTTCCGCGGGGGGTTCGCCCCCATGGCCGTGGGCTTCTGCCCCCTGCTGCTGCTCGTCCTCGCTGCAGCTTGCTCCGACAACTCGACCAACCAGCAAACGCCGCCGATCGAGCTCGGGATGACCAACACCATGGCGCCCTACTACAGCGACATGGAGCTGACGCTCTACCAGGCGCAGCTCCCGGTGCAGCTGCCGGTGCGCAAGCCGACGTCCAGCGAGCAATCGGCTCTCTCCAGCCCGCTGGCGCCCTACCCACATACGCCGTTCCTCACCGCCGACGACGAGAGCGTCGAGGTCCACTACACGATCTCGAACATCGACAACCAGCAGCACGTCGTGTGGCTGCTCATCGATCCGTGGAACGAGTTCGTGCGCTGGGACCCGGGCGTCTCGATCGTGAGCGACGAGGAGACCACGCCCAACTGGGGCTACGACCTGCCCTTCGTGGTCCCCGCGATGTCGCGCATCGACGGCACACTGACGGCCGACGACATGCACGAGATCGCGATCAAGCTCGCGTCCGTCGAGAACCTGCTCGCGAGCCCCCAGGCCAAGGCCGCGGCTGCCGCGGCGATGGCCGACGCCGGCAACAGCACGGCCAATCCACCGCCCGACGATCCGAATGCGACGGACAACTACAACCAGGGCTTCGACCCGACCGTCTACGCGAACAACATCATGAACCCGCAGAACCGGTCCAACGGCGGCGACGTGCTCTACACGCCGTGGATCCCCTCCGAGATCGCGGGCATCACGGGGTTCGACCTGGGCATCCGCACGAGCGAGCCCGCGAACGTGGCCGTCGAGATCTCGATGCAGATCCAGGATCTGCAGGGCAACCGGTTCGTCCCGACCGACTCGACCGACCCGCAGATCGGTCTGCCGCCGGTGATCCTCAGGCCGCCGGGCGCGCGCTGACCGAGCGCGTTGCGGCGATGCGCGCGTAGAGGCGGGCGCTCTCCCTGGTTCGGCGAGCGCCGGTCGCGTAGTCCATCTCGACGAGGCCGAAGCGGGGCTCGTAGCCCTCCGCCCACTCGAAGTTGTCGAGGAGCGACCAGTGGTAGTAGCCGCGGACGTCGACGCCGTCGGCGATCGCGCGCTCCAGCTCGCGCAGGTGATCGACGAGGAAGGCTCCTCGCTTGGAGTCGCGTGCGTCCGCGATGCCGTTCTCCGTGACGTACACGGGCAGGCCGCTGCGCCGCGCCCAGGTGCGCACCAGATGCCCGAGACCCGCCGGGTAGATCTCCCAACCGAGGTCGCTGACGGGCGCGCCCTCGGGGATGCCGCGGGCGACGAAGAGCTCCGCCGCGTGACGGAGCGAGAAGCGCACGACGTCGCGGCTGTAGTAGTTGAGGCCGAAGAAGTCCTGCGTCCGGTGCCTGCACGCGGCGCGGGCGAAGGCCTCGTTGAACACGCGGTCGAAGAGCGTGGTCGCCGCGCGATCGGCCGGCGAGGTGGGGTGCGCCGGCTCGACGGCGCGCAGGTGGTGAGCCACGCCGACCTGCGCATCGGGGCGGGTCTCTTTCAGCGCGCGGTACGCCTCGTCGTGCGCGGCGAGCAGCCGGCGCTGCGCGCGCCACGCGAGGACCGGGTCCTTCTTCGCGGGCGGCCACACGCCGAGGAGATAGGCGTGCGCCGCGAGCACGTTGGGCTCGTTGATGGTGATCCACGTGGTGCAGAGATCGCCGAGCGCCTTCGCGGCGGTCCGGGCGAACGTCGCGAGTCGCGCAGGGAAGTCCGCCGCGAGCACGCCGCCGGCGCGCGCGAGCCACGACGGCAGGGTGAAGTGGTGGAGCGTGACCATCGGGGCGATCCCCGCGTCGCGCAGGGCACCGAGCTGCTCGCGGTACGTCTCGAGCGCCTCGTGATCGAGCTCCCCGGGGCGCGGCTCGATGCGGGCCCACTCGATCCCCATCCGGTATGCGCCCATCCCGAGCGACTTCTGGAGCGCGACGTCCTCGCGCCAGCGGTGCCAGGAGTCGCAGGCGACGGCCGGCGTATCCCGGTGCTTGATGCGCCCGGGCTGCTCGGCGAACTCTACCCAGTCGCTCGTGGGGCAGTGGCCCTCTATCTGGGTGGCCGACGTCGCCGTGCCGAAGAGAAAGGACGCGGGGAAGCTCATTTCGGCTCGTGCCGCGTGCAAATGGCCGTTCTATTTACAATCAAAGTATCCGGGACGCTCTTGTGACGTTGCGCTCGGAGCGGATGCGGGCAGCATCCCTGCGCCCAGTGTGTAGCCTAGTCTCCGACCGCTCCGTCGCCCGACGTGGCCGCCTCGCCCGTACCGGCGTCATTCTGTCCGGCGTCGCCAACGCCGGCGGCATCGCCGCCGCCGTCCACGGGACTGGAGGCATCGGGAAAGTAGGACGCACAAGCGGTGGGCACGCACTCGGCTCCGCTGGGCGTCGTCATGCACATAGCGCCCGGCCCGCACGTGGTCGGGCATGGGAGCGTGCAGAACCACGCGTTCATGACGGTGGCGATGTCGCCGCTGCAGATGGTCGGCGAACCTCCGGGGCCCGCCTTCGCACACTGGCCGCCGCCGGGATTGCAGTAACCGCCGATGCCCTGCGCGTTGTTGTGCGTCCCGGGCTTGACGCAGTTGTCGGGGTTGTCGATGACGTCGATCACGACGTCCACGCCCGAACCCCCTTCGGTTCCGCCGGCGTCGGTCTCCGAACCGCCGCCCGAGGAGCTCGAGGAGCTGCAGGCCACACCGACCGCCAATGCACCGAAGACCGAGAGCAGAACGACGACGGCGTTTCTCACGGCGCGCATCCTAGCCGGCGCGCGCTCGCCCACAACCCCGATGTCTCGATGGAGAGGTCCTGATGATTCGTGAGCTGACCCGTTTGGGGACGATGGTCGCCGCCACTTTCCCCGTCGCCTTGTGCGCGTGCGGGAACGGGAGCGGTGGGGGCAATACCTCGGCGAACGCGCAGGACATCGGCGCGACTGGCCTGTCGACGCAATCGGTCGAATGGGTCTCCTACCACTCCGAGGTGCCCTTCGCGGAGGGCGACTTCCATGCGCTGGCGGCGGGTCTCTTCGGCGCGACCGCGCAGAACGGGAAGCCCATCACCAATCGCGAGATCACTCCCGGCATCTACCTCAGCTCCGCGGCCGACCCGAGCACGCCGGAACAGGCCATCGTCACGCTCAAGTACGACGACGGCAGCGGCTCACCCCGTGCTCTGGCCGTCGCTCCCGCGTCGTTCGCAGTCGGCAACGTCTACGTCACGACCATCGACGCCGCGCTGGCCAAGATCGCCTCGGACGTGAAGGCCAACCAGGCGCAGGGAGAGTCCTTCTTCATCCAGTACCAGGTCACCTCCGCGATGGGCGGGACCTTCTCGTTCGGCGTGCGCGCCAACGGCGGCGTCTACACGCTGGTGCTCGACGTCAGCTCGCCAACGACGAACCTCGCGCCCGGGAACATCGGCAAGCCGGCGCTCAGCAACGTCCCGTACGACACCGTCGCGGGCACCGTCTGGTTCAGTCTCACGCAGGACGACTTCGACTACTTCGTGAGCCACGCCTACGGCAAGGACGCGACGGCCGCGCAGAACTTCAACGACTTCGCTCTCGTCCCGTTCGACTGGCTCCGGCTGACCGTCGACCCGCATCTCCAGGACCAGTACGTCAACGTGTCGTTCTCCGTGCTCGGGGTCGACGGATCGCGTACGCCGGTGGCGTCGGCCCCGGCGTCGGTCCTCGCAGGTAACACGTTCCAGACGCTCGTCGACCACTCCATGTCGACGATGACGGCACAGGAGAAGGCGAAGGCCGGCTCGTCGACGCCCTGGACCATCCCGTTCTACTACGACAACCCCGTCGGCGGCGGCGTCGTGCAGGTCATCGCGCAGGGCAGCGCGGGCCAGTTCAACATCGCGTATTCGGTGAGCGCTCCAGCCCACACGCTGCAGGACGTTTCGTTCCTCCCGTACAAGCCCGTCAACATCGCGCCGCCTTCGTCGACCGCGACGGCGGCGTGCAACAAGCTCGGGAATGCGGGGATCGTCCTGGCGGACAACGGCGTCTTCGACATCACGTTCACGGCGAGCGACCAGGTCCTCAAGAGCCCGATGCTCAAGGGGCCGCTGGTCGGCAACATTCTGTGCAGCGTCTTCAAGGCGACGGACGTCACGGTCGCCGGGCCCAAGATGGGCGCGGTCTCCCTCCAGGACTTCACCGTGGGGGGGGCCAATCTGCAGGCGAAGGCGGCGCCCAAGTACATGACCCAGGAGCTGCCGGACGGGGATTACCAGATCCTCTGCTTCCAGGACCTGAAGGGGGATGGCAATCCCGACGTGGGGGATCCCGTCACGCTGCCGATCGGCAGCTTCCCCATCGCGTGCAACCTGAACCCCGTCACCGTACAGTTCGCGCTGCTAAATCCCATGCAGGAGTGAAATGCGGAGACGGCTGGTAGCGCTCGGCCTGGGGGTGGTCGCCGCGTGTGGCGCCGACCACGCGCCCGGGGCGCTCGACGCCGGGCCTGTGGGCGCCAGCATCGCGGTCGTCGACGGCGGGTCCACCGTCGTCGTGGTCGACCCGGACCAGGGCAGCGTCAGTTTCCTCGATGCCGCTTCACTCGCGGTGAAGGCGACGGTGTCCGTCGGGGGCGAGCCGCACGCGCTCCTGGCGATGGCGTCCGGGGCGATACTGGTCGCCAATTACCGCGGGGGCGAGGTCGTCGCCGTGGATGCGGCCACGCACGCCGTCACGGCGCGCAAGTCGGTGTGCGCGGGGCCGTACGGCCTCGCCGCGTCGCCGGATGGCAGCTGGGTCGCGGTGTCCTGCGAGTGGGACGGAAGGGTGATGAAGCTCGACGCGGCGACGCTCGCGCCCGGCGCGCTGGCGAGCGGACTGCGGCGGCCGCGCGCCGTCGCCGTGGTGGGCAGCGACGTGTGGGTGGCTGACTACGTCGGCGGCCTGGTCCACGACGTCCACGCCGACGGGAGCGTCGCCACGACGTCGCTCGTGCCCACATCGGCGTCCTACCGGCCAGCGCTCACGCACATGAGCGCGAACCTCACCTCTGCGGTGTCCACGGCGTTCGGCGCACTCCGGTTCGCGCACGTGCTCGAGAACAACACCGGGGACACCACCGAGGCGATTGCAGCCGACTACGGCAGCGTCACGGACACGAACCCCAAGATCAACCCGGCGGTGACGGCGATGGGTGGCCTCGAGCCGCGCATCTACGCGAAGTTCGACGGCGGGGCGCGCGTCTACTCCGGGCCGGTGGCGCTCGCTGCGTTCGGCTCGCAGTACCTGCTCGTCGCGCACGTCTCGACCGCGAACGTCGCGGTTCTGGACACGCACTCCACCGACCCCGGCGCGCGGTCGGTGGGCACGTATCAAGTCGGAGCGGGGCCGTCGGGCATCGCGGTGGACGAGGAGCGCCAGGTCGCATTCGTGGACAATGCGCTCGACCAGTCGGTGTCGCGCATCGACCTATCCCAGACGTTCGGTGCGGACGCTCCCGTGTTCAAGCCGGCCCAGACGCTGGTCAGGAGCCTGCCGAGCCCCTATTCGGCGCAGGCCCTCGCGGGGCGTCGGTTCTTCTTCGACGCGACCAACCCCCACGTCACGCCGGCGGGCGTGGTCGCGTGCGCGAGTTGCCATCCGTCCGGCAACGACGACGGGCTCGTGTGGTTCGAGAACACGCCGAACGTGCCCTTTCGCCATCGGCGGACGCCGCATCTCGCCAACGCGAAGACCGCGACCGCTCCGTTCCACTGGGACGGGCAGTTCACGGCGATGGACGCGCTCGTCGAGAGCACGATGACGAACATCATGGGAGGCGACGGGCTGCTCGTGGACACGACGGTCGTGCAGCCGTTCATCGACGAGATCGTCCAGGCCCCCGTGCTCCCGCCGGAGGATCCCGGCGCGGTCGCGCGAGGGCAGGCGCTCTTCACGTCGGCGCAAGTGGGCTGCTCCACGTGCCACAGCGGCTCGTACCTTACCGACGACATGATGCACGTCGTGCTCTCCCCGGAGAGCCTCGACCCCGCGGACGCGATCACGCAGACGAACACGCCGGGCCTCCACGGCGCGTTCCTCTTCGGCCCCTACTTCCACGACGGCCGCGCCGCGACGCTGAACGACGTGCTCGCCGATCCCATCATGGGACACACGAAGGGACTGTCGGCCGGTCAGCTCGACGATCTCATCGCCTACGTTCGCAGTCTATGAGGCCGCTGATTCGCGGGCCGGCGCGTTGGCTTCAGTACGGCGTCAGCGACATGATCAGCGGCGAATTCGAGCTCGGCGAGCTCGCGGAGTAGTAGCTGAAAAACAGCGTGGTGGCCGAGAGCGCCAGCGAGTACGGATTGTGTAGATTGGCCACCAGCGGCACCACGGTGCCTCCTCCCGTTGGCGCGCTCAGAACCAAACCGGGCGAGCCCAGGCCGTACTCGGTCCAGTACACCGTGGACCCGGCGACGGCGATGCCAACGGGGACCGTCTCCTGGCTGGCGAGCGTCACCACCGTGCCGCCACCGATGGGGACTTGCATCACCGCTCCCGTGTTGAGCGCGGGCAAATTGCCCCCGCCGAGCTTGCCCAGATTGGTCCAGTAGACGTTCTTCGAGTCGAGCGCGAGACATGCGGGCGCGAGCAAGTTGGAGGCGAGGGTCACAACCGCCCCCCCGTTCACCGAACCCTGCAGGATCGTTCCATCACCGTTCGAATTCCCCATCGAATCGAACGTTCCCCAGGTGGCCCAGTAGAGGTTCGTGCCGTCGGTGACGACGCCCTCGGGGAACTTCTGGTTCGTGTAGAGCGGCGAGGCGTTCGTCGTGCCCTTGGGTGCCTTGACGATGGCACCATCGCTCCCGTTGGCGCCCTGCACCCAGTAGACGTTCTGTGAGTCGGCCGTGATGGCGTTGAGGTAGGGGGCCGCGTAGTAGACCTCGATGTTCTTGCCGACGACGACGGGCGCGCCGCCGTCCAGCGGAATGCGCTGCACGGTTCCATCGCCGTTGTTGAAGCTCGACATGCCGGTGAACGTGCCGTAGTTCCACGAGTAGGCGTCGTTCGAATCGACCGCGAGAGCGACCGGCGTCGGCTGCTGCGGTCCGATGGTCTCGAGGGCGCCGCCGTCCAGCGGAATGCGTGTGACCTGATTCGCGCCATCCTCCTGCGAGAAGTAGAGGTAACCGTTCTGGACGGTCATGGTGCTGCCCACCTGATTCACACCGGTGAGCACGGTGGTCAGGGTGCCCCCATCCACCAGGACCGTTGGATTCGCTCCGGCGTCCGGTGAGTTGCTCATGTCGTTCTGGCACGCCGTGTACGCCGAAGAGCACGTCCCGCCGTACTCGGTCTGCTCGACGCAGCCATTGCACGCGGTCCCCGGCGTCGCGCAAGGCCCGCCCGCATCGACGCC
>Ga0335069_10010578_pt1 | contig 13074 bp, 11 predicted proteins | sample Lox_Sample_11_FD_206714 | JGI IMG/M metagenome (GOLD analysis project Ga0335069, IMG submission 206714) | Soil microbial communities from Loxahatchee National Wildlife Refuge, Florida, United States - Lox_Sample_1.1 | ecosystem: Environmental > Terrestrial > Soil > Wetlands | place: USA... | reverse complement strand
GGCTCGGGGAAGGAATGCAGGCAGGACAGACCATCGCGGGGAAATACCGCCTGAATCGCCTGCTCGGCACGGGCGGGATGGCGTCCGTGTGGTCTGCGACCAACGTCTTCACGGAGCGCGAGTTCGCCGTGAAGTTCATGCTGCCGCAGGTCGCGCGCACCCCGGAGGCGGCGCGGCGCTTCCTGCTCGAAGCGAAGGTCAGCGCGCGCATCAATCACCCGAACATCATCGAGGTGATCGACGTCGGGCAGGCCGAGGACGGGTCGCTCTTCCTCGTGATGGAGCTGCTGACGGGCGTGTCGCTCGACGTGGCCACGCGCCGGCAGACGCCGGCGATGACGCTGAGCGAGTTCCTGGGGCACATGAAGGACGTGGCGGTGGCGCTCGCGGCGGCGCACCGGAGCGGCGTCATTCACCGTGACCTCAAGCCGACGAACGTGTTCCTGCACAAGGACCGCGACGGGCGCGTGGTGCCCAAGCTGCTCGACTTCGGGGTGAGCAAGATCCTCGAGGAGGAGAACAACACGTCGCTGACGGTGGTCGGCACGGTCCTCGGGAGCCCGCTCTACATGAGCCCCGAGCAGGCGATGGGCGCCGCCGGCATCGACGGGCGGACGGACGTCTTCGCCTTCGGCGGCATCCTCTTCGAGTCGCTGACGGGGCAGCGCGCCTACGACGCGCCCAACTTCAACGCGCTCATCGTGACCATCGCGACCAAGGAGCCGAAGAAGATCGACGACGCGGCCCCGCAGCTCCCCGAGGCGCTGCGCGCGCTGGTGCGCGAGTGCATGGTGACCGACAAGACCAAGCGGCTCGGGTCGTTCGACGCGATCGTCGAGCGGCTGGACGCGTTGATGAAGGACACCGAGGCTCTCTCGGCGCGGCTCCCGTCGCCCTACAACGAGAACGAGCGGCCGAGCGATCCGGACGCGACGAACGCGCTGCCCATGGTGGGGCGGGCGGATCGCGAAGAAGCCACCAAGTCGGTGCCGCCGCAGTCGGGCAAGGCGAGAGTGTCGGCACCGCCCCGGGGGTCGCTCCCGCCGCCGGCAAGCGGGGTCCCTTCGGCGTGGACGCAGTCGGGCAACCGGGGCGTCGAGGCGGCGCTCGCGTGGCTGCGGAACGTCGAGAAGTACGTGCGCGATCTGCCGCCGAAGCAGCGGGCCATCGGTGCGGCGGGGGCCGGGCTCGTCGTGGTGCTCGTCATCATCGGGATCACGGCGGCCGTCTCGGGCGGCGGGAGCACGTCGCGTGCGGCCGTCCAGGGCTCGGCGGCCGCGGCGGTCACGGGCGTCACGCCGCCGAGTGGGGCGAGCCTGGTCGGGCAGACGTCGGCTCAGCCCGCGCAGGGTTCGACGGGCACGTCGCAGGCGGAACCGGCGCATCCTCCGACGTCCAACCCGCCGAGCGCGGACGACTCCAGCAACGTGCCCACCATCTCGGTCGATTCGCTGCCGGTCGTCGGCCGCGGGGCGCCGGCGAAGGGCAACGGGAGGCTCTCCATCGTCGCGTCGCCCGGGTGGTGCTCGGTGTCGGTCGACGGCACGCAGCGCGGGGTCACCCCGCTCACCGGCTTCGACGTGCCCGCCGGCTCGCACCGCGTGGACTGCACGCCCCCGAGCGGCAAGTCGCGCACCGCGACCGTGAGCGTCGCCGAGGGTACGGCGACGCACTATCGTTTCGCGCTGGATGAGTGATCCGGACGAGGCACTGCAGAAGGCGATAGCCGCCGCGTGCCTCGGAGCGGGCGCGGGCGACGCGATGGCGAAGGACCTGCGCGCCTTCCTCGAGGCGCACGGGGTCGCGCCGGAGGACGTGGAGGCGATGCTGGCGGCACCGCCGAGGCTCGCCGTGTACCGCACGCTCGTGCGCAACGGGATCGGCAAGGTCGTCCTCGACGTGCTCGGGAGCACCTACGCCCGCCTGCACCGCCGCGCGCCGGGGCGCTTCGAGGCGGACCTCGCGGCGTTCGTGGACGAGGTGGGCCCGCGCACGCACTACCTACGCGACGTGCCCGGCGAGTTCCTCGCGTGGGTGGCGCCGCGGTGGAGGAGCGACGCCGCGGTGCCCGCGTGGCTCGTGGACTTCGCGACGTTCGAGCTCACCGCATTCGCCGTGGCGACATCGGCGCCCGCGCGCATTCCAGAGGCGCCCGTGGACGTGGCGATCGATCGCACGCTGCTCTTCGCCGACTCGATGCGCCTGCTGCGCTGCGCATGGCCGGTGCACGAGCTGGAGGACGACGAGGGCGGCGCGAACCCGTCGGCCCAGCGCGACGTGTGCTTGCTCGCGTACCGCGACGCGACGCACGCGGTGCGGTGGATGGAGCTCACGCCGCTCGCGGGCGCGGTGCTCGACCGGCTCGCCGCCGGGGAGCCGCTGGGCGCCGCGGTGGAGCGAGCGTGCGCCGAGCACAAGACGGTGCCGGGCGCGGTGCTCCGCGAGGTCGCGCGGCTACTGGCGGACCTCGGCGAGCGAGGCATCCTGCTCGGCGCGCGCGGGAGGTAGAACCGCGCGGATGCGCGCCATCTCGGCGAGCAGGCCGTCCAGGTCGGGGATGTTCTGGTCGCGCTCGAGCACGATGGGCACGGCCCCCGTGCGCGGCAGGACGCGACCCAGCAGCGCGAGCACGGGGTCCGGCACGTCGGCGCCGTGGGTGTCGACGATCATGGCGCCGTCGGCCGTCGGCGCGGCGGGGCCCTTCAGGCCGCCGGGGTCGACGCCGAACCATTCGTGCCCGGCCACGTGGATCTGCACGGTGCGCTCGAGCGGCGCCGTGCGCATCCAGGCGTCGACGTCGAACCCGAAGTTCGTCGCGTTCACGTAGGCGTTGTTCACGTCGAGCATCAGCCCGCAGTCGGCCGCTTCGCACACGCGCGCGAGGAACTCCGCCTCCCCCATCTCCGCGCGGCCCGGGTGCATGTAGTAGCTCACGTTCTCGACGGCGAGCGGCACGCGAATGGCGTCGCGCGCGCGCTTGATGCGATCGGCCATGCGCGCGACCGTTGCTTCCTTGAACGCGAGGGGCAAGAGGTCGTGCAGGATGCGACCGCCGAAGGCGCCGAAGCACAGGTGGTCCGAGTGCCAGGGGCTGCGCACGTCGCGCAGGAACGCCGCGAGGTCCACGAGATACTGCGGATCGAGCGGGTCGACGCCCCCGAGGGACATCGTGAGCCCGTGCGAGAGGACCGGGAAACGTCCGGCCAGCGTGGAGAGGGACTCGGGGTGCCGCCCGCCGCGCCGCACGTAGTTCTCGGGCGCGATCTCGAGAAAGTCGATGGGCAGCTTCTCGCGGGCGCTGCGCTCGACCAGCGCGTCGATGAACTCCCAGCGAAGCCCGAGCCCGACGCCCGCGATGCGGGCACCAGTGCTCGGCGGCGGGGAGCTCAGAACAGCTTCGGCTTGCTGTCGGTCGAGCACGTGCCCTGCCCGCAGCTCGACTCACCGGAGGCGGGCTTCTTCGCCGGCTTGGCGCCGCCCTTCGACGGGCCCTTGGTCGTCACCTTCGCGGGCGCCGCCGGCGCCGCCGACGTCGCCGGCGCGGGGGCTGCCGACGTCGCGGGCGTCGCGCTGGAGGTCGCCGCCGCGCCCGACGCCGTGTCGGTCGACGGGGCGGTCGGGGCGGGGCTCGCCGGAGCCGCGGTCGTCGTCGCCGGCGCACCGGCCGCGCCGCCCGCGGACTTCGCGCCGCACGCGGCGGCCGAGCACGACGACTGCCCGGTGGGCGTCGCCGACGCCGCGGCGGGCGTCACGTCGTTCGCCTGCACGGGGGCCGGGGTTGCTCCGCCGCACGCGACGGCGGCGCTGGTGCCCAGGACGGCCAGGACGGCGGCGATTCTCTCGAGGCTCAGATCGGGTCGCATCGGTTTCTCCTATTCACTGCGCCGGCGTGGCGCCCAGGGTTACGGTGACGTCCGCGTACTCGGCCACCTTGGAGACGAGATTCGTGGTCCACGCGGTGAGCTGTCCCACGGTGTCGCGCGGCTGAACGTCGACTTCTTTCAGGACGACTCGCATGGGCGCCTTCGATTTGATGTCGACGCGCGTCGGCTGGGACGTGGGGGCCGCCCCCGAAGGATAACGGAAGGCCACGGTGACCGGGACGTCTTTCTGGAGCTTGTGCCCGTGGATCAGGACGTCGCCGTGCACCACCATGTCGACGCTCCGCACGTCGTCCGTTCCGTCCTTCGTGGCCGCGACATTCGTCACGTCGAACGCGCTCAGGCCGTCGATGGAGCGGATGGCGAGCGTCGCCCAGCGCATGTCCTCGTTCGTCTTGCCGTCGACAACTGCCTCTAGCCACGTGCGCGCGTGCCGCGTCTGCGTCGCGTCGTCGTCGTTGCCGAAGGTGTTCGTCGAAAAGGTCGACAGGTCGATCAGGAGCGTCCCGCGCGACTGCGCGAGATCGCTGCCGACGACGTCCAGCGTGCCCTTCGCGGCCGTCGTGTCTCCTTTGATGTGCTCCTTGATTCCCGGCATGTCGACGTGCGTCGCGCTCTTGGGGTCGATGGCGTAGTGCCAGGCCATCGCGGCCGGGGACGCCTGCGACGAGGCCAGGGCCGTGGCCGACGGGGCGAGCTGGACGGAATCGTCCTTCTTGCTGCAGGAAACGACGGTCGAGAGGGCTGCGGTGAGCACGGCGATGGTTAGGCTCGTCGTACGCATGGTCGTGAAGCATACGCACGAGGCCCCCCCCGGGTATCGCCAAAAGGGGCGAGAAGTGCTCGTCCCCATCGAGGGAATGCACTGCGCGTCGTGCGTGGCGCGCGTGGAGAAGGCGCTGCGCGGGGCGCCGGGGGTGCACGAGGCGGACGTGAACCTCGCGCTGCGTCAGGCGCGCGTCGTGGTGACCGACGCCGGGAGCCTGGAGCCGATGGTCGCGGCGGTCGAGCGCGAGGGCTACCACGTGGGAGCGTCGGTCGAGGCGCTGCGGGCGGGCCTCTCGGCGAGCGAGCTCGAGACGGCGCAGCGCGAGGAGCAGCGATCGCTCGGGGTGCGCGCGGCGGTGGCGCTCGCGCTCGCGGCCGCGACGATGGCGCTCCCGATGATGCACGTGCTCCCGGAGAGGGCGACGCTGTGGGTGGAGCTGGCTCTCACGGTTCCGGTGGTCGCGTGGGCGGGGCGCAGCTTCTTCACGCGCGCGTGGGCGGCGCTGCGCCGTGGCACTGCGAACATGAGCACGCTCGTCGCCATCGGGTCGGGGACGGCGCTCGCGTTCTCGGTGGTGGCGACGGTGGCGCCGGGGCTCTTGGCGACGCGCGGCATCGCGACGGACGTGTACTACGAGTCGGCCGCGTTCATCGTCGCGCTCGTCTTGCTGGGAAACGCGCTGGAAGCGGGCGCGCGATCGCGTACGTCGAGCGCGATCCGGTCGCTCATCGGGCTCGCGCCGCGCACGGCGCACGTCGTGCGCGAGAGCGGTGAAGAAGTGGACGTCGACGTCGCGGCGGTGCGGCCGGGCGACGTGGTTCTGGTGCGCCCGGGCGAACGCGTTCCTGTCGACGGGCGCGTCGTCTCGGGCGCGTCGGCGGTCGACGAATCGATGCTCACCGGCGAGCCGCTGCCGGTCGCCAAGCGCACGGGGGACCGCGTGGTCGGCGGCACGGTGAACGGCACCGGCGCGCTTCGCTTCGCGGCCGAGCGCGTCGGCGAGGACACGGTCCTCGCGCAGATCGTGCGCCTCGTGCGCCACGCGCAGTCGACGCGCGCCCCGGTGCAGGAGCTGGCGGACCGGATCAGCGCCGTCTTCGTGCCGGTCGTGCTCGTGGCGGCGCTCGTGTCGGCGGCCGTGTGGGTCCTCGTGGGGCCGGAGCCGCGCCTGCTCCACGCGGTCATCGCGTTCGTGACGGTCACGGTCATCGCGTGCCCGTGCGCGATGGGCCTCGCGACGCCGACGGCGCTCGTCGTGGGCATGGGGCGCGGCGCATCGCTCGGCGTCCTCGTGAAGAGCGGTGACGCCCTGCAGCGCGCGGCGTCGATCGACACCGTGGTGCTCGACAAGACGGGCACGGTCACCGAGGGCAAGCCGGCCCTGGCGGACCTGAAGCTCGCGGGGGTCGACGAGGCGCGCGCCCTCGCCCTCGCGGCGGCCGTCGAGCACTCGAGCGAGCACCCCGTCGCGGCGGCCATCCTGAGCGCTGCGCGCGACCGGGGCATCGAGACGCCGTCGGCGACCGACTTCGCGTCCGAGCCGGGCGGCGGCGTTCGCGCGCACGTGGACGGGCAGACGGTCGCCCTGGGAACCGTCGCCTGGCTGAAGTCTCTCGGTGTCGACACGTCTTCGCTCGCGAGCGCTCACGACGCGGCGGCCGCCGACGGCGCGACGTCGATCCTCCTCGCGGTCGACGGTCGCGCCGCGGCCGTGCTCTCCCTGCGCGATCGCGTGCGCGAAGATGCGCACGACGCCATCGCGAAGCTTCGCGCGATGGGCCTGCGCGTCGTGCTCCTCACGGGCGACCGGCCGGAGGCCGCGGAGGCCGTCGCCCGCGACGTGGGCATCGCCGACGTCCACGCAGGCCTGACCCCCGAGGGCAAGCTCGCGGCGATCGACGCCCTTCGCGCCGAAGGCCACCGCGTCGCGATGGTGGGAGACGGCATCAACGACGCCCCTGCCCTGGCCCGCGCCGACGTCGGGATCGCCATCGGCACCGGCACCGACGTCGCCCTCGACGCCGCCGACATCGCCCTGATGCGCGCCGGCCTCTCCGGCGTCCCCACCGTCGTGGCCCTTTCGCGGCGCACGATGTCGACCATCCGCGCCAACCTCTTCTGGGCCTTCGGTTACAACACGCTCGGCATCCCCATCGCCGCCGGCGTCCTCTACCCCGCCTTCGGCATCCTGCTCTCCCCTCCCATCGCGGCCTTCGCCATGGCCCTCTCGAGCGTCAGCGTCGTCCTCAACTCGCTTCGCCTGAAGCGATTCGCCTCGTAACCTCGCGCAGACTCGCGATTCAGTATGTGTGTCGGGCGCACACGCGTCCCTGTCCGCGGCGCCGGCTCATGATTACGTTCGACGCATGTCCTCGTCCCCCTTTCGCGACGAGATGCAGGCGTTGCAATCGGCCCTCTCGGAGCTGCAGAACGAGAACTCCGAGCTTCGCGCGGCCCTGTCGCGCGAGCAGGTGGAGCTGGAGGCCCTACGCGCTCAATCGCCCGAGAACATCGGCCCCGTGATGCGTCGGCTGCAGGACGAGAACGCCGAACTGCGCGCTCGCATGGCCGAGATCGAACCGCTGTTGGCTCATTACCAGTCCGAGGTGCAGGTGCTGCGCCGCTATGCCCAGACGCCCGACATCGCGGGCACCATCAATCGGCTGCTGGAACGGCTCCTCGGCCGCAAGTGACTGGAGCCCACCATCGGACTTGAACCGATGACCTATGCTTTACGAAAGCATTGCTCTACCGACTGAGCTAGGTGGGCGGCAGGGGGCGGAATGTACGCGCCGGCGGGCGCGAGTCAAGCGGCGGAAGCGGTGCGGCCGGCGGCTTCGGCGATGCGCGTGGCGGCGAGCCGGCTCATCGCCATGATCGAGTGCTGCGGGTTCACGCCGAGGTTCGTCGGAAACACGCTCGAGTCGACGACCCAGAGGCCGCGGGCCTCGTGCGACTGGAAGTCGGCGCCGACGGCGCTCGTGGCGGGGTCGAGGCCCATGCGGGCGGCGCCGAAGAGGTGCGTCGTGATCATGCTGAAGAGCCGCGAGTCGGCCGGCGCTTCCTCGATGAGGCGCACCTGGTCCGGCCGCGTGAGGATGCTCGGGAGGCCGTAGATGCCGGGCCACACCTCGCGCGCGCCCGCCTCGAACATCATGCGTGCCAGGATGGCGGTGCCCTTGCGCGTGCGCTCCACGTCGCGCCGCGTGAAGTCGAGGCGAACCTTGTCGCGCGCGCCCCAACCTTGTCGCACCGTGCCCTCGGCCTCGGCGCGGACGACGACCGCCCAGACCGCGAGGTTCGAGAAGACCCCCATGCGCCGCATCAGGTCGTGCCCGATGCCCGGGATGCGCACCGCGGCGAGCTCCGGGGGCATCGCGATCGTCTCGAGCTTGATGCGCTCGGTCTTGCGCAGGTGCGTGCTCTCGGCGCCCTGCGTCGCGCCGAAGCTCATGGTGACCGGCTTGTCGAAGACGCCGCCGAGGCCGAAGCCCGGGTGACACTGGAAGTGCTCCCCGATGGCGCGGGCGCGCAGTCCGCTGCGGCGTAGCACGTTGGGCGTCTGGATCGTGCTCGCCGCGACGAGCACGCCGCGGCGCGCGCGCAGCCGCACCGTCTTGGCCGCGCCCTCGCCCGTGGTCTTCGCGAGCACGCCGCACGCGCGGCCGCCCTCGACGACGACGCGGTCGACGCGGCACGAGCAGTAGATGCGCGCGCCGAGCGCGAGCGCCCACGGCACGTAGCTCACGTTCATCCCCTGCTTCGCCGCGTTCGGGCATCCCGTCACGCAGCGGCCGGACCCGCGGCAGTTGCGCTCGTAGCGGCGCATCTTGCCCGCCGGCAGCCCCTCGTGCTTCGCCTCGTCGAGGAAGAGCCGGTTGTTCTCCCCGAGCACCGCGTCGTCCACGGCGTGGGCGTTGAGCTCGCGCTCGAGCGCGTCGAAGTGCGGCTCCAGCACGCGCGCGCTGATGTGCGACCCCAGGCCGAAGCGCTCGTCCCACTCGGCGAGCACGTCCTCCGGCGTGCGGTGGGCGATGGCCGAGTTCATCACGGTGCTGCCGCCGACGCACCGCCCCTGGATGAGCGGGACGTACGCGTGCCCCTCGATCACCTGCGTGCCGGCGTCGCGGTACATGCGGGTGAAGGCCTCGGACACCTTCTCGCCGAACTCGCGCGTCCTCACCCACGGGCCCTCTTCGACGACGGCCACGGCGAAACCCGCGCGCGCCAACGTGTGCGCCGCGACGGCGCCCGCCGCGCCCGAGCCGACGACGACGAAGTCGAAGGCCTCGTCCACGTCGCGCGACAGAGAGGCCCCGTCGACGACGCTGCCCTCGGGCAGCTGCTCGTCCGGGAAGAAGGCGTGCTCGTGCTCGTGATCGTCGTGGTGATGCGAATCGTGGGACATCGGAAGACAAGCTCCTGGCTAAGCGACGGCGGTCGCGCCCTTCACGCGCAGCGTGACGAGCGACTTCGGCTTCGTGGGCACCATCATCCGCGCGCGCACGCCGTCGTCGCCCGCGTAGAGCAGCGCCCCCATCGTCTTGAGGATCATGACGAGCGATCGCAGCGCGTAGTTGCGGCTCATCACGAGCGTCGCCACCACGCGCTCGCGGTCCGCCTGCGCGAGGCTCGTGATCGTCGCCAGCCGGCCGAGCACGAAGAGCGGCGCGAGCGCCACGATCCACACGGCGAGCCGCAGGCCCAGGGCGACCTTTGACGGCACGCTGGCGACCACGCGCCCGAGGAACCCGCTCACGTCCATCGCGCGGATGTCGGTGAGCCCCTCCTCGCGCGAGCCCGGGAAGATGGCGCCCATGGCCGCCTCGGCCCAGCGGTTCTCGATGCCCGTGAGTCTCATCGCTTCTTCTCCTTGCGCGGCGTGGGGGCCGCGATGGGTTCTGCCGCCTGCTCGGGCGCCGGCGTCGGGTGACGGCGCGCCCAGTCGGCGTCGAGGCCTTCGAGGGCGCGGCGCACGAGCGTCCGTGCCATCTCGGCGTTGCGCGACTTGATGACCTCGACCAGCGGCGGATAGATGGTGATCGAGGTCGTCGTGTCGTCGTAGAGCACCGCGCAGAGGTGCGGGTGCTCGTCGGGCCACCGGGCGAACGTGTTGAGGAACAGCTCGAACCCGATGCTGCGTGCGGCGCGGCAGACGGCGCGCATCAGGGCGATGTCGGCGCGGGCGAACGCCACGGGGTCGTCCACGTGCTCGGCGAGCACCTGCACGCACGCCGCGATGGCGTCGATGTCGTCGTCGTCGTGGCGCTCGGCGGCGAGGGCCGCCGCTTCGGCGGCAAGGATGCGCCGCAGCTCGAGCGAGCTGCGCACCAGCTCGTGCCACGCGGGGTCGGCCAGCTTGAGGCCCTTGACCAGCGTCCCGAGCATCTCGAGCCCGGCCCGCTCGCGCCACGTGGTCACCACGGTGCCGGCGCCGTGCCGCGTCGTCACGAGCCCCAGCGCCTCGAGCCGCCCCAGCGACGCGCGCAGCGTCAGCCGGTTGACCCCCAGCGCGAGCGACAGCTCACGCTCGCTCGGCAGCCGCGTGCCGGGACGGAGGCGTCCCGAGAGGATCTCGCTCCTCAATCGGTCGGCAACGGCGTCCACGACGCTCTGCCGCGCGACGGGGGCCAGCGACGCAAGGGTCTGCAAGTCCGCGGAAGCATTGGTCGAGGGGTTATCTGTGTCGTCAGGCATCGCCCAGTCCTCTACTGGTTCAACCACCTGACATGCAGCCGAAGTATGCGCAAGTCAATTCGCAGTCACACGGGCTACGCACCTGTCCAGTTCGGTCAGGACTCGCTCCCTCGCCTGCGCCGCCGCGCTACCGTGCCCCTCGATGATCGACCTCCGCAGTGACACGGTGACGCGGCCGACTGCAGCGATGCGCGAGGCCATGGCCAGGGCCGAGGTCGGGGACGACGTCTTCGGCGACGACCCGACCGTGAACGCGCTCCAGGAGGAGATCGCGCGCATCACCGGCAAGGAAGCGGCGCTCTACGTGCCGAGCGGCACGATGGGCAACCAGATCGCCATCGCGACGCAGACGCGCCCCGGCGACGACGTCGTCGTCGGCGTCGGCGCGCACCCCGCCTTCTTCGAGGCGGGCGCCGGAGCGGCGCTGAGCGGAGTGCAGTTCAGCGTCGTCGGCGAAGGGGGCCTCTACACCGTGGAGCAGATGGAGGCGGCGCTTCATCCGCGCGTCTACTGGGCTCCGCGCAGCGCGCTCGTCGCGGTCGAGAACACGCACAACCGCGCGGGCGGTCGCGTGTGGCCTCAGGCGCAAGCGAAAGCCGTGGCGGACCGCGCACGCGCCCTCGGGCTCGCGACGCACCTCGACGGCGCGCGCATCTGGAACGCGAGCATCGCGACCGGCGTCGACGTGGCGACGCTCGCGGCGCCGTTCGACACGATCAGCGTGTGTTTCTCCAAGGGCCTCGGCGCGCCGGTGGGAAGCGCCTTCTGCGGGCCGAAGAAGCTCGTGGAAGACGCGCGGCGCTTCCGCAAGCGGTGGGGCGGGGCGATGCGGCAGGCCGGGATCCTCGCGGCGGCGGCGCTCCACGCGCTCGCGCACCACCGCACGCGCCTCGCAGAGGACCACGCGAACGCGCGGCTCTTCGCCGAGAAGATGGCGCGCGCACCGGGTGCGAGCATCAACCTCGCCGGCGTCGAGACGAACCTCGTGAACATCGACGTCGAGCCGCCCGCCGACGCCGTGTCGCGCGCGGCCAAGGAGATGGGGCTCCTCATCAACCCGACGAGCGCAAAGCGACTCCGGGCGGTCACGCATCTGGACGTATCGCGCGCGCAGATCGAGCAGGCGGCCGAGATCCTGACGGCGGCCCTCGCGAAGGCGGCTCACTGAGTGAAGCACGCGCGGCGCCCCCTCGCGCTCGCGGTCGTCGCATGGCTCGGCCTCGGCGCGTGCGCGCCCTCGTACGGGTCGACGTACGACAAGGCGTATGCGACGGCGGAGCGGGCGGAGAGCGCGGGCCGGCTGGCGGATGCGCTGCAGGCCTACGACCACGCGGCCTCAATCGCGAAGCGACGCGGGGACGCGGACCAGGCGCGGTGGGCGGCGGCGGACGTGCTCGTGCGCGAGGACCGCGTCGGCGATGCGGTTGCGCGGCTCGACGCGATGGCGCTCGACCCGACGAGCGACCGGCAGGCCGAGGCGGCATACCGGGCCGCCGACCTGCGCATCGGTCACGGCGACGCCGACCGCGGATGGCACGACATGGAGGCGGTCGTTCGTCGCTTCCCGACGCACGGGGTGGCGCACGCAGCGATCCGGCGGCTCGTCGCGCACGCCGACGAGAGCCCGGGCGGCCCCAAGGCCGGACTCGACGAGCTCGCCGCGCTCGAGCACGACGTGGGGCGCACCGAACTCGCCGAGCTCGTCGCGTTCCTCTCGGCCGAGCACCTGCAGACGCTCGGCGACGACCAGGCGTCGCGCGACGCCTACGTCCGCATCGCCGACCGCTGGCCCTACCCCTACGGCGCGTTCTTCGACGCGGCCCTCTGGCGCGCCAGCCTGCTCGACGAGAAGCTCGGCCACTATCAGGCCGCCGCCGACGACCTCCAGCGCATGGTCGCCGAGCGCGAGACGACGACGCTCCTCGGCAGCTACGAGCGCAAGCACTACGTCCCCGCGATGCTGCGCCTCGGCGAGCTCTATCGCGACCGGTTGAACGACCACGCGAAAGCCCGCGCGACGTTCCACCGCCTCTACGCCGACTTCGTCCACTCCTCGCGTCGCGACGATGCCCTCTGGCTCGAGGCATCCCTCTGGAAGGAGGACGGCGACGCTTCGACCGCCTGCTCGCGCCTCGCGACGCTCGTGCACGACTTCCCGGACAGCCGGTACGTGCCCTGCGTCACCGCGCAGTGCCCGGGCGTGGAGCGCCCCCGCGAATCCGGAGCGCCGAAGACGTGCCGCGCCTACATCGAGCGCGCAGGCTGGGAGCCGAAGGCCGAGCAGTGAGGAGCGGATGACGAGGGACGGTCAGTCCCCTTCGTCTTCCTCTTCCTCCTCGTCTTCGTCCTCGTCCTCGTCCTCGTCTTCCTCGTCCTCTTCGAGGTCGTCGTCCTCGTAGTCCGCCCCCTCGTCCTCTTCCTCGGGGCCCTCTTCGGACTCGGCCGCTCCGGCGGGACGCTTCTCGAACTTGAGGTCGACACCCACGTCGCCGAGCTGCGTGTCGAGCAGCTCGAAGAGCTCGTCGGCATCGTCGCCCGACCACTCGTCGAGCAGATCCGTCAGGAACTCGAAGAAGTCGCCGTTGTCGAGCCGTCGCTCGATCTCCTCGACCTGCTCCTCCGTGAACGCTTCGAGGATGTCCTCGCGCAGTGTCTCGATGTCGCCCTCTTCGACCGCGTCCTGAGCAGACAGGCGGATCTGGCGAACGGCGCGTTTATCGAGGAAGA
>Ga0335069_10010577_pt1 | contig 13074 bp, 8 predicted proteins | sample Lox_Sample_11_FD_206714 | JGI IMG/M metagenome (GOLD analysis project Ga0335069, IMG submission 206714) | Soil microbial communities from Loxahatchee National Wildlife Refuge, Florida, United States - Lox_Sample_1.1 | ecosystem: Environmental > Terrestrial > Soil > Wetlands | place: USA: Florida... | reverse complement strand
GTGTTCGTCTCGACCAGAGCGCCGTCCACCTTATACAGTACCAGGCCGGCGGCGATCCCCGCATTTGCGGCGGGCGAGTTCGGGAAGGTCCGCCTAACCACGTATTGGCCTGATTCCGGGTCGCGCGACACAATCACGCCGATGCCGACGACGCGTTCCGGTCTTGCCGGGGCCGGCCCTGGTTTGATCTCGGGCTGAAAGAGCCAATACACTAACCCGGCCGCGGCAATGAGCAGGAGCAACGCGGCGATGCCAATCCCCAGCAGCAGGCCTTTGCGGCTTCGCTTGGGCGCCGGCGGGGGCGGGGCGGCTGGGGCGGCCAGTGCGGCAAGCTGCTCGTTCGCCGCCTGGGTTGCGTCCTTGCCGCAGGCAGGGCACTCGACCGGCGAAGGCAGGCGCCCGTTCACTGGCTCGGCGTCGAAGGCGAACTTCTGCCCACAGGGGCATTGCACTTTAAGTGAGGTCATATATGGCTTGCGCTGGAAACCAGATTGGCCGTGGAGATTACGGCTGGCCAGCCTGGATGTAAATGGCCCTGCGCCGGACCGCGAACCGCGGACGGCTCGCGGTCCGTCCATAGCTAAATAAAGTCCCGGATTCTTCTTGCATAGCCGCCCGCCAATTGGCAGCATTCTACAAATCCAATTGGGTGGTGGGTAACGGAGCCGTTATGGCGGGATCAAAGAGAGCAAATGGCGAGGCGTCAGCGGGCCGCCCGGGCGAAGCGGGTGCCGGGTCGCCTGAGCCCAAAGCGTGCGTAGCTCGTGCGATCGTCGTGGGTGAAACGCCGGCCTGGTGCCAGGCGCCACGGGGACGTGAGTGCCGCTTCTCTCTGCCCTTCGGAGAAGCCCTCCTCTGCTGCCACCCGCAGCGCGATCGCATTATCGCCCGCAATGCGGCCCGGCGTTAGCCGGCCCGGCGGCGCACCCAGTCCATTGCCTTCTCCGCCAACCGGTCGAAGGCGGCCACGCTGAGCTCCAGGTGCTCCTCGCGGGTGTCCTCGATCTTGTTGTGGCTGATGCCGCGCAGGCTTTGGACGAACATCATCACCGTGGGCACCCCGGCGCGGGCGACCTCCGCGGCGTCATGCAACGGACCCGAAGGCAGGCGGTGCACCTTGCCAGCCGTCTCCGAGATCGCGTCGGCGCACATCTGAATCAGCTCGGTGTTAAAGAGCACCGGTTCAATCTGCCAGAGCCGGTCCCAGGAGACCTCGACCTGCCCCTCGCGGGCGAAGCGCTCACTGGCCTGCCTGGCTTCGCTGAGCATCCGTGCCAGGGCGGGGGCGTCCAGGTGCCGCTGGTCCAGCGTGATGCGGCAGTCGGCCACCACGCTGGTCACGATGCCCGGCTGCGTGGTGCAGGAGCCAATCGTGCACACGCCGCCGTTGCTGCGCTCGGCGATGCGGTAAATCTCCGGGCTCATCTTGGCGGCGGCGAGGAAGGCGTCCTTGCGCCGGTTCATGGGCGTGCTGCCCGAATGCGCCGCCTGCCCGTGGAACGTGATGGCGTGCCGCTCCACACCGAAGGTGCCAAGCACGGCCCCGAGCGGGAGGTCCATATCGAGCAGCACCGGCCCTTGCTCGATGTGCAATTCCAGGTAGGCGGCAGCGTTCTTGAGTTCCTGCCCGCTCTCTTTGACACGCTCGAACTCGATGCCGACCTGCTTGAGCGCATCCGGCAGCCCGATCCCTTCCTTGTCCTTGAGAACACGCGCCTCTTCCATGTTGAGATTGCCCGAGCAGGCTGACGAGCCGAAGAGGCTCTTGCCGAAACGCGCGCCCTCTTCATCGGCCCAGTCCACCAGGCGAACGGTGACCGGCGGCCGTCCATTGTATTGTGCGTTGATCCGCCGTAGCACCTCCACGCCCGCGAGCACATTGAGGCATCCGTCCAGCCAGCCGCCATTAGGCACCGAATCCATGTGCCCGCCAATGAGCAGGGCACGGTCGGACTGCCCGCGCAGGGTGGTCCAAAGGTTGCCGGCGGCGTCGGTGTGGATGTCAGCAGGCAGGGCCTTGAGCTTCTGCGTCAGCCAGGCGCGCGTTTCCACCCATTTACGGGTGAAGGCGACGCGCTGGGCGCCGTTCTCATCGGCGGTCAAGGCGCGGAGTTCCTTCAATTCGGCCACGGTTCGCTTGGGATCAAGAGCGGTCTTCATGGGAATATGAGTTTGGTGTTGAATTGCCTGCCACCGAGGCTACTACCCGCCCTGCCCCACTGCAAGCCGCCTGGGAAAAGCTGGACGCCCGCGCAGACCGGCCAGCAACCCAGCCCACACGCCTGTGAGGCTACGGCGAGTGTGGCGTGATATGCGCGTGTGTCTCCCATGTGGTCCGGGCCCCATGGGAGATACACGCGGCTATCGCCGGGCACTCACCGGTTCACCGCGTCATACATGGCGACGACGTTGGCGGGGGGCACATCGGCCATGATGTTGTGCACCTGCTGAAAAACGAAGCCGCCGCCCGGGCGCCAGGTCGCCACCTGGCGGCGCACGTGGTCGCGCACCTGGGCGGGCGTGCCGCCGACGAGCACGTCGCGCGTGTCACAGCCGCCGCCCCAGAAGGTCAGGCGGGCGCCGAAGTCGCGCTTCAGGCCGCCGGCCTCCATGCCGCGGCAGGTGATCTGCACGGGGTTAATGGCTTCCAGCCCGGCGTCAATGAGGTCCGGCAGCAACTCGCGCACGCCGCCGCAACAATGGAGCATGATCTTGAGGTGCGGCGCGCGTTGCTTCACGCGCTGCCACATCGCCTGCTCGCGGGGCTTGAAGAACTCGCGATACATCGCCGGCGAGACCTGCGGGCCAGACTGCATCCCCAAGTCGTCACCGAAGAGGATCACGTCAATGAACTCGCCCACCGCGGCGAGGAACTGGTCCAGATTGCGCAGGTGGATTTCGAGCAGCCGATCCAGGAACCGGTGCGCGCGCTCGGGTTCCCCGGCCAGCAGCATGAAGAAGTTGTCGTTGCGGTAAAGGAACTGGCCGAACTCGAGCAGGTTGCCGCCGAAAAGGCCGATAATGGCGCGGTCGCTCTGCTGCCGGAGCCGGCGGGCGCCTTCGGCCAGCAGCCGCCCACCCTCGGGTCCGCCGGCAATGGGTCCCGGCGGAGAAGCCACGGCCGTCCACATGCACTCGGGCACCGCCGCCTCGATGTGGTCGGGGTCGTCCTGTTCAGCGAACGGATAATGTGCCTGCTCGAAATACCACACGTTCTGCGGCATGCGGGCGATCACCCGCCCCGTCACCTGCGAGCGCAGCACCCATTCCCCGTTGTCCTTCACGGGCTTTGCCCACACCGGCATCAGGCAAGGCGTGCCGTCCGGCAGCGTCCACTCCGTCCAATACTTGTCCTCCAGCGCAAAGGCTCGCCCCAGCTCGATGGTGTCCACGCGAAACCGTTGCAGCACATCCTCGTCCACGATGGCGAGCTGCTGCACGGGGTCATAGACGCGGATGGGCTTCACCGGCAGACCCAGGTGTTTGCGGAGCCGGCCGTAGGCCATGGCGGCGATGCCCGAGGAGCGGTGCCCGGACAGGTCCACCGGCACGCGATCAGGCTCCCGGTGGTTCAGCGAGGCAAGGACTCGTTCGCGCGAGGTCATAGGCGTTTAGCAAACCCGGATGTTCGACCGTAGCTTCGGACGGAATACTACCTTCAGCCGTGTCGCTGCGGAAGGATTTTAACGCAAAGACGCAAAGGAGCGAAGGCGCAAAGGTCGTGGCGCTCGTAGATCGTAAATCGTAAATCGTAAATGCCTTAAGGTGTTGACATCCCCCGCGGGCCAAGGACAATGCCGTCACATACTGTGAAACTGGTTCTCCTGAGCGCGGGAATGACAGGGCGCACCTGCGAGTTGAAGGCGGAGAAGGTCACCATTGGCCGGCACGAAGACAACGTCTTCCAGATCACCGATCCCTCCGTCTCCGGCCACCATTGCGAGGTCACCTTGCAAGGCAGCGAAGTCAGAGTAAAAGACCTCAACTCGACCAACGGCACCTACATCAAAGGCAAACCCGTTACCGAGGGCGTCCTGAAGCCGGGCGACATCCTGCGGCTGGGCGAGGTGCAAATGCGCCTGGAGACCGACACCCCAAGCGCGGGTGGCAAGAAGCACTTCGACCGCACGGAAGTCATCCCAGGCGGAGTCAGCCGCAGCGACTTCGAACAGGCGCCCCATGGGCCGGCCTTTGACACGCGCGCCTCGGGGTTCTCCAAGCGCACCAACAAGGTGAACCTCGTCTTCGCCATCGGCGGAACGGCTGTGGGGTTGATCATCCTGGTCCTGCTCCTTTACATCTTCTCGACGATCCACCGCTAGGCCGGCGAGCCGCGAAACCGGCGCCCATGATCTCCGGAAGCAAACGGTACGGCGTGATCCTGGCCCTGCTGGTGTTGACGGCCACCGCGCCCGCCGCCACCTCGGCGGACTTCACGTCCAGGCACTACGCCATCGGCCTGTCGCGCACGGCACCAGCCTTCACCTTCTTCGCGCTCGATTCACTGGGCCGCGGCCAACTGGCAGTGGACTCCCTGCTGGCGCCACCGCCGCCTAAAGTCGCCTCGCTGGTTCCCTCCCCGGCGGCCGGGCAATTCGCATACGGCCTGCTGGAAGCCGAGACCGGCGCGCCGCCCGCCTGGGAAGTCCAGTGCGGCGAGGACAAGCTGACCCTCCGGTCGCGCTGGGCGGGCATCACTAACGCCCCGCCCTTCTCTCTCACCTTCAACCAGAAGCTGTGCCACGCCACCTTGCTGGGCCTGATGCGCCCCGGCGAACGGCGCGTCGCTTTGCCCTGTGTGCTGCACCTCCCGGACCAGGGCTCGGCGCGCATCTCCTGCAATGTGCCCGGCGCCAGGCTCGATTACGACGCGCGGCGGTTCGTGAACCCGGCGTATGTGAGCATCGCCTTCCCCGCCGCCACAGCCGAGCGCCCGTTGCTGGAATACCGACTCGAGGTCACCGCCATCTACCCCCACCTGCCCGGCATCGAGAAGGACGCGCGCTTCGACGGCTTCCGGCGCAACTTCCTCAACATCCTCCAGCTCAACCCCCGCCTGCAGATGCTGGCCAACAACGCCTCCAGCGACATTGTCCCCTTCACCGTCTTCAAATACTCGGAGGTCGCCATGCGGGCGCCGCCCCTGGCCAAGGGCCTGACGTGCCTCGACATCGTCCGCATGACGCTGGAGCGCTACCTGGCCGGCACGAAAGGCTACGGCCAGCCCGGCTACGGCAAGGAGACCCAGGGCGCGGACCTTGTCCCGTGGACCACGCCCTACACCTCGTCGGATACCTATCCGTCGCTGCTGATCGCCGCGTGCAATTACATCAATGGCGCGAACGATTGGAAGTGGGCGCGCGCCAACTACGCCCGGCTGGCGGACTGGGCGCAGCAGATGATGGCGACCGACCACGACGGCAACGGCCTGATCGAATACCCCGCCAGCGGGAACTACGGCGACCGGCCCACAGCAGCCCGGCGGCCTTCGAACTGGTGGGACACGATAAATTTCGGGCACGAGGACGCCTACGCCAATGCGCTGGCTTACCGTGCCTGCGGCCTGTTCGCGAAGGTCGCCGGCACGCTCGGGCACAGGGAGGACGCTGCCTTGTATGCATCAAAGGCGTCGCGGCTGCGCGCGGCCTACCTGCCGGCGTTCCTCGATCCGGCCACTGGCGTCCTGGCCGGCTGGCGCAGCGCCGATGGCAAACTGCATGATTACTGGTTCACCTTCGTCAACGGCGTGGCGATCAGCTACGGCCTTGTGGACGACGAGGAAGCGCGCCGCATCATGGACAACCTGCTGCGCAAAATGGCCCAGGTCGGCTACACGAACTTCAATCTCGGCCTGCCGGGCAACCTGGTGCCGGTCCACAAAGGCGATTACGCGGACCACAACACGCCGCCTGAGGTGCACGGCGTTCCCCGGCGGGAAGACGGCTCGGATGGATTCCAGTATTACGAGAACGGGGGCGCCACCGCCTGCTTCGCCTACTTCACCGTAAAGGCTCTCTACCAAACGGGCCGGGTGCAGGACGCCCGGCGCCTGTTCGACCCCATGCTGCGCAGCTATGCGGCCGGGGAGTTCCAGGGCTTCGGCCCGAACGGGCTCTCCAAAGACTGGCGCGACTGGTCGGGCGGCTGCCACGGCTACGAAGGGTTCCTCGCCGACGGCTACCTCGGCCTGCTCGCGGTGTATGATGAGCTGAAGGCGAGGTAAGGTGGGGACGCCTCGCCGAGGCGTCTGCCGCCACTCCAACCCGGACACCTCAGCGAGGCGTCCCTACCGGGCAGCGGGCGCGTTCGAAACTCCCGCGACTGGCATCGTCTGGGCCGCTTTGCCGGGCTGCCTGGCCTTGTCCTGCTCGGCGGCACCGGCCGCCGGTGCCGAGGGGCGAGCTGAAGCCGCTGCCCCCTTGGGAGCGGTCGTCGCATCCTCAGCCTCACGGTGCAGGTGCCTGGAAATGAGCGACCCGGTGATGACCACCACAAAGCAAAGCGGCACAGCCGCCAGCGCCCAGAACGCGGACCGGCGCGGGCGGGCGCTGGGCTGGACCCGCTCTCGTCTCGCTGGAGCCGGGGCGGGCGCGGGCTCTCGCGCTGCCGCAGCCGGGGCGGGCGCGGGCACTCGGCTCGCCGGAGCCGGGCCGGGCGCGGGGGCTGGTGCCGGGGTCTCGACCGGCTGCTCAGCGCTCTCCCGTGCGGCCAACCGCACCGGCGCGATGCCCAGGCCCACGTTAAATTGGGGCTCCACGTCCTCTCCCCGCCGTAGATCGGCCACGAGCTGCGTGGCCGCATCCGATTCGATGCCCCGCTGCACCAGGGCGCGTATTACGGCGGCATCGCCCCGGTTGGTGCCAAGCAGCCGCTTGGCAAGGTCTATATCAGTCGGCAGAATCGAACGTGTCATAACTAATGGGCCTATTACTTACAGATTTCGGGCGAGGGACTCAAGAAGCGCTTTCGAGCTGGCCGGGGTTCCCGCGCGATTCGACACCGCCGCCCCGCACCGGTCATCCAAATCCGAAACCCGAAGTCCGAAATCCGAAACAAACAGCAAAGGCTCAAACCGGCAATGACCAAAACTCGCGGCCCGCGTGGGCTTTGAGCATTTCGGGTTTGAGCATTGGGATTTGTTTCGGATTTCGGATTTCGGATTGCGGGTCTCTGCCGCTGACCACGGTCGCCCTGTTAGGTTACGCTCCCTTCAACTAACATGCTCAGGTTATCCTCCACCTTCTCGGGCATCGAATATCCCTTCGACCGGCTGGAAGAGTTCGCCGACAACGGCGAGTCTTTGGAAGTGCAGGTGCCCGGCATCGAGCGCGCCCGGCCAAGCGGCGGCCGTCACCTGTTCGAGCGGTTTGCCTCCTTCCTGCCCTTCAAAACCATGGACCCCTCCCTGTCGTTGGGCGAAGGGAACACCCCGCTCCTGCCGGCCGGCCGCAGCCTGCGAGCCTTCACCGGCATTGAACGTCTCCTCCTTAAGAACGAAACGCAGAACCCCACCTGGAGCTTCAAAGACCGCGGCTCCCTGGCCTGCATCTTCATGGCGCGGGAAGCGGCTGAGACGGTGACCGCGACAATCTCGACGGGCAATATGGGGCACTCGATCGCCGCCTATGCGGCGCGCGCCGGCATCCAGGCGCTCGTCTTCGTGCCCGAGTTCGCGCCCAAAGAGAAGCTCATGGCCATAACGATGCACGGCGCGACGGTGATCAAGGTGCGCGCCCCGGATTACGCCCTGATGAAGAAGACCGTGCTGGGGCTGGCCAAGGCGCTCCGCCTCCGCATTGTCTCGGGAAACGGCCCGGTGCGCGTCGAAGGCTACAAGCTCACGGCCTTCGAAATGCACGAACAACTTGGCGGAGAGGCGCCGGACTACATCGCCGTGCCGACCTCCGCCTGCGGGCATATCCGCGGGGTGTTCAAAGGCTACCGCGAACTGTTGGCGGCGGGCCTCATCGAGCGCCTCCCGCGGATGATCGTCGTGCAGGCGGCCAACAACAGCCCCATCGTCACCGCCATCAAGCGCGGGTTGAAGCAGGTCGTGCCGTTCTCGAATTTCCACACCGTGGCCGAGGCCATCACCACCGGCAACCCGATGGGTGGGGACGAGATCATCGCCAAGGCGGCGCAACACGGTTGGCTCGCCGAGGACGTCTCAGAGGAAGAGATACTCGAAGCGCAGCGTGTGCTGGCCCAAGCTGGCTATTTCGTGGAGCCGGCCACGGCGACCACGCTCTTCGCTGTCAAGAAGCTGCGCGCGGCCGGACGCATTCCTGCGGGCGCATCGGTGGTGCTGATGCTGACCGGGGCGGGTTTGAAGGACCTGGAGGCGCTGCAGCATCAGCCCTTCAAGGTGATCGAGAGCAGCCTGGCCGATGTGCGGGGCGATATTGAGAAGTGCTTGCAGAAAGGCTGAACTCCAACCCGTAACGATTCAGTTGGAAACGGGGACCACACGCGCCCTCGCGTGTGCTTCGCGGCGCCCCGCCGCGAATGCTTCCCGCGGGCGACAGAACCAACGGCGGGGCGCCGTTAGTGGCACGCGAGGCGCGTGCGCTCCCCAATTTCCTGGTAACCCGCGCCATCGGTGTCCAGGCCTTTGTAAGGCTGGACAGCGCCCCTGCCGGGGGTACCTTTCCCTGGGTGAGCAGATGCCAGAACCATTTCAAGGAAGGAGCATTCTTATGACCATTGGGATATGTATGCGGCTCATCATTGTCGCCGCCGTGCTGTTGTCGGTGACCGGCGTGTTGGCGCCCGGCGCGGCGCGGGGCGAGACCCAGCCGCTCGTCCAAGGCAACACGGCCTTCGCCCTCGACCTCTACGGCCGGCTCAAGGGCGCCCAGCCCAACATCTTCTTCTCGCCCTACAGCATCTCCACCTGCCTGGCGATGGCTTACGACGGCGCGCGCGGCGAGACCGCCAAACAAATGGCCGACGTCTTCCGCTTCAGCAACGACCCCCAGCAGCTCAATGCCGGCTTCGCCGCGCTCCAGGGTCAGCTTAACCAGGCCGGCAAGGAGAGCGGCATTCAGCTCAATGTCGCCAACGCGCTCTGGGCCCAGCAGGGCCATCCTTTCCTGCCTGCGTTCCTCCAGGCGGCGCGCGAGGACTACCAGGCCAACGTGAACCAGGCCAACTTCCGGACCAGCGCCGAGGCCGCCCGCAGCGAAGTCAATGACTGGGTCGCCCGCAAGACCGAGGAACGCATCAAAGACATCCTGCCCCCGGGCAGTGTTGACCCCATGACGCGGCTCATCCTGGTGAATGCGATCTACTTCAAGGGCGCTTGGGCCTCGCCCTTTAAAGCCAACGAGACGCATCCCCTGCCCTTCCATACCTCGGCCACCGCCCAGGTGCAGACGCCCATGATGCACCAGACTGAAGGCGCCAAATACATGGAGAACGATACCTTGCAGGCCGTGGAACTGCCCTACCGCGGTTTCGGCCTCTCGATGGTAGTGCTGCTGCCCCGGAAAGTTGACGGCTGCGCCGAGCTCGAGAACCGGCTCAGCCCCGAGTTCCTCTCGAACACCCTCGCCGAGACGAAGGAACAGAAAGTCGAGATCTTCCTGCCCCGCTTCAAGCAGGACAGCTCCTTCAAGCTCAACGGCCCGCTGGAGAAGATGGGGATGAGCGACGCCTTCAGCCCGAGCGCGGACTTCTCAGGCATGGATGCTACGCGGCAGCTTTATATCTCTGCCGTCTTCCACAAGGCCTGGGTGGACGTGAATGAAACGGGCACCGAGGCCGCCGCTGCCACGGCCACGACCATGCGCGCCCTGGCCATGATGAAGCCCCTGGCGCCGCCGCCGGTGTTCCGGGCGGACCACCCCTTCATTTTCCTCATTCGCGATACCCACTCCGGCAGCATTCTGTTCCTTGGCCGTTTGGCGCAGCCGGCGGGGTAGCCCGGATCCTCCATGCTGCAAGGTAGGGACGCCTCGCCGAGGCGTCCGCTGCCGCCACACCACGGGCGCCTCGGCGAGGCGCCCCTACCAGTCTGAGATATCGAAGATAGAAGCTGCCAGGTCCCGGACTGCGGCAATCCTGTGCCGTTTATAATTGGCTATTGGCTATTGGCTATCGGCCATGCTCGAGCCTCCCTCCTCGGTTGCGGCTCTGCCGCGCTGGGAAACATGCCGGCCAAACGTTCACGGCTCGAGGAGCACCGATCGGTAAAACCGCCGCCCCGCCCCCGGCGACGGGGCCTCAAGCAGGCTGAACGTCCCGCCGACCGGGTAGTTGGTCGCCACGGTGGCCCAGTTCACCAGGTCGGTCGAGACCTGGACGGCGTAGGCCAGCCCATCGCTGCCGCTGAATTGGACCTGCAGCACGCCCCCGTTCTGCACGACGTAGCCGGCCGAATCTGCCCGGAGCAACGGCAGAAGCTGCGCCGGGATGGCTTCGTAGGCCGCGTCCGTGATACCCCAATCCAGCTCATACACGTCGTTGGTGTTCAGCCAGGGCGAACCGAGGCTCAGCTCGGGCGTAGCGAGGATATCGCCGGGATCAGCAAAGGACTGGTTCGGCTGAGCAGCGCGGCTGGCGAGGATGGCCGCCGCGATAATCGCCGCCTGCGGCGAGTTGGACGACATCACCAGCGAGGCCAGGCCGTCGGGCGGATTGATGCCTTCGTTGTTGGTCAGGACGAGCATGCCGTCCAGCGCCGCCTCCCACGCCCCGGGATTCGTCTCATTGGCGGAAATGCGCCGCCGGGAGGCGTCGGTGTTGAACAGCGAGGCCAACATGCTCGCCAGGCGCCGGTCCTTGATGGGATGACTGAGGAGCGCGTCAGACACGACGCCCCCCGGCGGGACCACGGCGGGGGAGAGTTGGCCGAAGTTGGTGACGAGCAACGAATCGCCAGTCCATTGCACCCAGGTGTTCGACGAAGTGCTCGACGGCGCCGCAACCGCCTTAAGGTCAACCGTCTGCCAGGGCGTGCCGCGATGCACCCGGCCCAGCAAGCTCGCGCTCGACATGAGGTTGGTGGGGAAATCCCAGTTATCCGAGGTGCCAACCGGGGCTGCGACGGGATCTTTGGCGGTCAGGTCATAGTTGCCTGGGCCACCGTAGCCGTTCCCTGCAAGCCTACCCCAAGGCTGGTAGCGGCTGGTCACATTCCCGTACGAAGAGGGCGGTAACCTGTTAGGCGTTAGGTCGAGATAAACGGTGTGCGGGAAGTCGGCCACGTCCTGCAGGTCGCCAACCGTGTAATGAACCAGCGGATCGTTGGCCTCCCATGCTGTCACTATGTGCAGATTACGGAAGGGCGAGAACGGCGCGGTAAACGTATTGAGATTTACAAAGCCCGGCTCACCAGGTCCTGCCAATCCCAGGCCCGTGAACTGGAATAGGAACCGGGCGACGCCCTTGTCTCTATCACGCCCGTAAACCGGATCTTGCAGGGAACTCGTCCAATCAGCATTCTGCACAATCCCGGAGCTAACATCCATTTGCAGTCGCACGCCGAAAGCTTCAAAAGGATCTACTCCGCGAGGATATCCGGCGCCAGGAAGATTCGTGCACCACATCCCACCCTTCGAGTATACGGCAGAATAGTACTGGCCACAGCCGCTGTCCGCGAGCGCTGCCATTACGTCCACCACCTGGTCCGAAGCCAGGTTCACATAATCCAGGAGCCGGTCCGAAGCCACATCAACCAGCGCAAACCGCAGCCTCGCCTTCAAGGCAACCACAAATCGGGGCGCATGGTAATTCGTGAAACCCGGCGTTCGGTCATACGTGCCCCCCACCAGGAACATCTCGTTTCTGAACGAGTAAACCGCATTGGTCGGCAGGAACACGTAATTCGTGGTCCCAGCCGGCAATGCGCCCAGCGGCACGATAAAAGAGGGGCCTGGGAACTGCACATTGAACCCAGGCCACTGCGTCGCGTTAACCGGTGGCGGAGCTGTTAACGGCTGGCGGGCTGGGTAGGTCGGCGGATTTAGCACCACGCCGTTCTCGTTCGTAAGCAGGACCGTTGTGTCGGGCCAGGCATAAATCGCCACGGGCCGATTATAGGCCGCGGCGTAGGAGTTCCACGCCTGTAGCCCAACCACATTGGTGATCGTGAGATAGTAGGCGGGATCGAGTTCGTTCACCGGCGTAGTCGTCGAGGAGCCTGCCCGGTGGAAAATGAGCTTGCGTGCCACCTGTATCTGCGTGTCCGCCGTGAACTCGTCGAAGCTGGGCAGGCCCTTCTTTGCGCCTATGACGAGGGGGATGTTGTACACCATGTCCAGCCGGTTCACGAGCCGGTCGTTAGCGTCCGTCAGGTCGTGCGGTGGCCTGGTTGAGATGAAGCTGGTCATATCGGCCGGCGTAACCTCCCGGTAGCCCACGATCCAGATCGCGTCCCCGCCGAACTTCCCGGAGGCGCTCGAAAGGAACAGGGGCCGAAACACCGTGGGCAGGTAGGGGTAATTGGTGGGATAGCCATTGTCGGTGCGGTTGGTCGTGGCGTCGTAGAGATTCGCGGCGAGCTGCAGCAGGCGATGAACCGAAGGCGTATAGAAGTTCGTGGGCCAGATCGGAATCTGCAGGCGCGTCACGGGCACTCCCTCCACGATATTGGTAACGAGCAGGTTCGAGGTGCTGTTCGGCGGCCCAACGGTGTAGCCCGATTTGAGCAGCAGCCGGATGGCAGTATTGGTGAAGAACCCGACCGGGTCGCCCGGGTCAAGCCCCGGCGCCGCCTGCGATGGAACACCCCGCAGCACCAGCAAGACCCCCAGCAAGCACGCAACCCCTACCCCCAGCCGAGTTCCGCCCCCCCGGCGTTTTCGCCGGGTCAGAAGCACCCGAGGTCTGTTCACGACCCGGATAGTAACAAGCCGGATGGCATAGTCACCTCTATTTTACTGCCTCATTTCTGGACAGTTCCCCACTACCCCGGCCCCTGCTGCGCCCTATCCTCGCCGTAGCCTCGCCGGGTAGCGCCGGAGGTTGCCCTCCGGCGCCCCCACAGACCCGTACGCGCGGATTTCCCGCATACGGTTCCTTGAGTTACGGTTTCGCTGCGTACACGGAATGCACGACTCGTGCCTCGGGCAG
>Ga0335069_10010576_pt1 | contig 13074 bp, 10 predicted proteins | sample Lox_Sample_11_FD_206714 | JGI IMG/M metagenome (GOLD analysis project Ga0335069, IMG submission 206714) | Soil microbial communities from Loxahatchee National Wildlife Refuge, Florida, United States - Lox_Sample_1.1 | ecosystem: Environmental > Terrestrial > Soil > Wetlands | place: USA... | reverse complement strand
TGCGGGGGCGCGGGAAGTGGAGGCCAGTGAGTTCGGCGAGGCGGGTGATGGGGGCGGGCCAGTCGGAGAGGAGGTCGTCGTAGGAGATCACGCAGCGTGGGAGAGAGCGGGAGTGGCGTTCGGCGTCGAGGGTGTAGCGGAGCCAGAGGAGGTGGGCGTGCTGGGGGAGGATGGGGTAGAGGCGTTCGAGGGAGGCGGCGACTTCGAGGGGGTTGCGGAGGGTGAGGAGACAGATGGGGCGGATGTTGGCGTCGGCGAGGGGTTTGGTCCAGAGGGGGAGGAGGCGGGACATGCGGGGGTCTTTGAGGACGAAGAGATTGCTGGTAAGGAATTCGCGGTGGAGGAAGGCGGCGATTTTTTCCTGGAAGCGGGCGGCGTGGGAGGTAGTGAACCAGCGGTCGGGGATGGGGGCGAGGCTGTCCCAGGAGAGGGAGAGGGCGTTGAAGATTTCTTCGTGGAGGGCGTTGAGGGTGAGGGACTCCCAGTAGCCGGCTTCGTTGCCGGGGTTGGGGGGGGCGAGGTTGGAGGGGAGGTCGGCGCCGAGGAGGGAGAGGATGCGGGTGAGGAGGGAGGTGCCGGAGCGGTGCATGCCGAGGACGAGGAGGGCGGTGCGTTGGGAGGGAGTGGGCATGGGGGCATTATGCGGTGGGGGGAATTGGGGATGCAATGCGTTGGGGCATGCACATGAGGCATGGTTCTGGCACCGAGGTTGTGCCAGAACCATGGCACCCCGGCATCGCGCGGGACGCCGCCTGAAGGCGGAACTCCAGCGCTTAGATGGTGACGCCGGCTTTTCGTTGCATGGCGAGTTTGTGGGCTTCGTTGTAGTGGGAGATGAGGTTGGACCAGTCGAAGTAGTCGGAGAGGCGTTCGGTGCGGTTGCGGAGTTCGATGCGGGTGCGGCGGTCCTTGAGACAGAAGTTGAAGAGGATTTCGGTGAGCTGGTGGGCGGATTGTTCCCAGGAGGCGTAGCGGCGGCCGACGATGAAGAGGCCCTTGGAGTTTGGGTCCTGGATGTTTTGCTGGACGTAGGAGCCGAAGCCGGCGAGGTCGGAGGTGACGGAGGGGACGCCGGAGGCGACGCATTCGGCGGGGGTGTATCCCCAGGGTTCGTAGTAGGAGGGGAAGACGCCCATGTGGCAGCCGCGGATGAACTGGTCGTAGTCGAGGCCGATGAGGGGGCTGGTGGCGGAGACGAAGTCGGGGTGGAAGACGACTTTGACGGCGTCGTGTCGGGCGTTGAAAAGCTGGCAGGAGCGGAGCTGTGTGAGGACGGGGTCGGTGCCGTCGTGCCAGAGGTCGTGGGTGACGATGGGGGGCTGGCGGGAGGATCGCCAGGCGTGCATGCCGCGTTTGAGGCGGACGACGGATTCTTCGGTCATGAGTTCGCCACGTTCTGGGAGGCGGCCCATGGAGACGGAGTGGAGGAGAGCCTGGCCCATTTCCTCGGTGATCTGGCCGCACATCTTGGAGAGTTCATCGAACATGGACTGGTTGCGGAGGACATCGACGTTGATGTTTTTGTTGGGGGCCTTGGTGATGATGAAGGCGACGACGGTGACGGGGATGCCGCCGGCGCGGAGCCAGTGGTTGAGGCGTGCGAGGGATTCGATGAAGAGGTCCATGCCCTTGTTGCGGTATTCGTAGCGGCCGGAGATGAAGAGGTAGATGGTTTTTTCGAGGTCGAAGTTGTAGCTGGGGAAGAAGTGTCCGGCGACGAACTGGTGAATGACCTCCTTGTATTGTTTGTGGAGGTTCTGGAATTCGTGGAGGGCCGAGAATTTGTGGATGTTGAGTCCGTTGGGAGTGACCATGTCGGGCCGGCGGCCGAGGAGTTTTTCGGCTTCGAGGCCGGTGATGTCGGAGACGGTGGTGAAGACGTCGGAACAGTGGGTGGAGCCGCGTTCGATGGAGTAGCGGGCGTAGATGTTGTAGTGTCCGGCGGCGTGGTCGGGGTTGATCCAGGGGAGTTTGTTGTAGAAGTCGGGGTTGTCGGTGCAGAGGTAGCGGCCGAGGAGAGTGGCGTGGGTGGTGAAGACGGTGGCGACGGGGAGATTGAGGTGCTTGATGCGCATGGCGCCGAGGCCGCCCATCCACTCGTGGAAGTGTGCGAGGACGGGGAGTTGGAGGTTGGGGACCTTGGTGAGTTCCTGGAAGAAGAGTCCGACGAGGAAGCCGAAGGAGACGACGTTGTTGACTTCCCAGTCGTTTTCGTTGGTTTGGATGCCGTGGTCTTTCCAGAGGTAGTACTTGAACTCGCCGAGGCGATCCATGGCGGCGCCGAATTCGAGGAGGATGACGCGAGGTCGTCCGGTGACGAGCCAGTGGCCGTAGTGGACGCGGATGCCGAGTGCGCGGAGTCGTTCGATGGCGATGGCGATGGGACCTGTGGGCTGGCATTCTTCGAGTTCGACGTCGGCGGTGTCTTTGTTGTAGGGGCCGATGAGGCAGTATCGTTCGCCCCAGGAGCGGGTCATCTGGGGGGCCTTGGAGCGGATGACGGTGTAGATGCCTCCGAGCTGCCAGCAGACTTCCCAGGCGATTTCGAAGAGGAGGGGCTGCATGGGGACGAAGGAAGCGGGGGGCGGGACGGCGTGACCGATGCCGGCGGTTGGGGCAGCATTGGGCGCAACCGCGGCCGGCGGCGGGGCGTACGGCGCCTGGGTCAGCGCGGCGTGAGCAATGGGCTGCATGTCATCAACTACGGATGGTACTGGGGTGCGGATTTCGTTGAGGATCGGCGCGGCGGGCGTGGGCGGATAGGTCGGGGGTGGCAGTTCGGCGTGCGCCGGCGGGCGTGTCGGCACGTCGTCAATACCGATGAGCGCGGCGGCGACCTGCGCAGGTGCATCGTCCGGATTTTGCGGGGACGGCAGCACCGCGGGGAATTCTTCCCCCTCGGTGAGATACTCGACCCGAATCTGTTTCGACTCGCCGGCCTCCGGGAGGTCGCCGGCGGGCGCGACGATCGTCAGCATCCCGCCGGACTGAATCCCTGATTCCACCGGATGAATTCCACGCTTTCCGCCGCCCCCCTTGGTGACTTCCTTCGGGGCTCGCTTGGAAGTTTTTTTCACGTCCGCCATGTTGGGTTCCCGCAAGAGTTAGAAATGCCCCACACGGAGACCATTGTAACGAGATTCATCAGCAAGTCACCGAAAACCTGGCGGAAGGAAGGAAGCTTTTTCAGTCGCCGCGGAGCCGACGATGGCGAGCAACCGCCGCTGGACCCGCCACTTGATTCCGCAAGAGATGTGTCAAATACATTAACAGCGAGGAATGGCGGGCCGATAGAATGGGTAGCGGAGAAGGATCATCCGAGAGGGTCGTTCACAAAGGAGCACCTTCGCATGAATGTCCTTGGACTGGTTCAGCTCTGTGAAGTCGCCCAACCGGTGGGCGGGTATTCTCATTCGCTGGGGATTGAGCGGATGGCACGGGAGGGTCGACTGCGGTCATCGGATGATTTGCTGTCGTTTGTGCGGTCGGTGCTGCAGGCGGGGATCGGGCCGGCGGATGGGGTGGCGTCGGGGATCGCGTTTCGGGCGGCGCGGAATGGGGCGCTGGATTCGATTCCGGAAGTGTGTGCGGCGATGAGCTCGGAGCGGCTGCCGATGGAGATGCGGCTGGCAAGCGTGCAGATGGGGCAGCGGCTGTGGGCGGTCTCGCGGACGTGGGGGTGGGCGGAGCCGATTCATGAGCAGTTGGACGGCCTGGCGGTGCGGACGGATCTGCATCATGCGGTGGCGTTTGGGGCGCTGGTGAGCGAGACGACGAGCAGCCAGGTGCGGGCGATTGCGACGTATCTGTTCAACACGGCGAAGAGCATCGTGATGGCGGCGGTGAGCGCGATTCCGCTGGATGAGACGAGCGGGCAGCATGTGCTGTCGGATGTTCAGCCGACGATTGCGCAGCTGGCGGCGATGTATGCGGATAAGGGGATGGGGGATATTGGGAGGGTGCGTGGGGTGTGATGCGGGGGCCGGGATACGGGATTAGAGATTCGAATCCAGCTTTCGTGAGAGAACGGCATCTCTGGCCGCCTGCGAAGCCATGATCTTGCTCCCCACTGGAACTTCCTCCTTCCGATTGTCCGGCAACATCACGGCGACTCGGTAACGCTCATCGGCAGGGGCGGTGCGATCGGTGAGGCTGAAATGCGTCATATTGAACTGTGCCGAAGCCTCGTAATGGTCCCCGTCGGGTTTGATGATCGTGACCGTCTCTATTCTGTCCTTCCAGCCTCTGGGTATGGAGAAACTGGGCATCAGAACCACGCCACGACCCTTGATTTCGAAGGAATCCAGCACCGTGAGTAACTCGACGCGTTGCATCTCCGCGAGTTTGCGGGCGGCATCGCGTTCGAGAGCGGCGTCGATGTAATTTTTGGTGATTTGAAACGAAGTTTTCTGCAGGAAATCGAGGGCGGATTTGAGATCGAGCAGCTTACGCTGGGCGGCGAGTTCGAGAATCGTGATTGTGCCGAGGGTGGTGAATCCCTGTTCTCTCGCGATGCGCCGGCCTTTTTTCTCGTCGATTAACACGGCTGCGGCGTTGAGTTCTTTGGCGAGAGCGAGAGCCTGAGCTTCGCCGGGGTCGAGGGAAACTGCGGCCGGGAACGTCGCGTGAGGTGCGCTAATGAGGAGCCACGCCGGCGGCGATTGCGCCCATGATTTAACGACATTGGGAGTGCGGGGATGTTGGAGTTCCAACATGACAGTGGAGGGGACATGAATCTCCCGGAACAGCTTGGGCAGTACATCAATGGCGTTGATGAGGACCAAGTAATTCAGCGGAGAGGTATCGGAAACGACGATCACGGATTCACCAGGCGCAGTCCCTGCCTGAAGTCTTCCTCCAATTCATCGGTGGTGGGAAGATCTTCTGTGACGTTGTGCCTTTTGAGGACGGCGTCCGTCTCGAAACGGCTTAAGTCGAGGGCCTGGGATAATTGGTAGCGCGAGAGCTTTTCCTGCCGGTAGAATTCGACGAGCATTGCTTCCTTGGCTTCGGCGGGGAGATCCGAGGTATGGGCTCGCAGTTGCTCTTCAACGCTGGGTGGAAGCTGAAAAGTCAATGTCATGTAGCACCTCTCAGCGTATTTTACCATACTTACCCTTTAGCAGGGTGGGTACGGGGGTCAAAGTTCCTTCACGATGAGGCTGGCGAGGCTGCTGCGTTCTGGCCGGGCGAGGGTGACGTGGCCGACGAGGTCGGAGTTTTTGAGGCGTTCGATGGTGAAGGAGAGGCCGTTGGAGTTGGCGTCGAGGTAGGGGTTGTCGATCTGCTCGGCGTCGCCGGTGAGGACGAGTTTTGTGCCTTCGCCGACGCGGCTGGCGATGGTTTTGATTTCGTGGGGGGTGAGGTTCTGGGCTTCATCGACGACCATGAACTGGTGGGGGATGGAGCGGCCGCGGATGTAGGTGAGGGCTTCCAATACGAGTTTGCCGGACTCGACGTAGCCTTTGAGTTTTGCTTCGACGTTGGCGGTTTCGCCGGAGTGGACGCGGCGGTCGGTGAGGAGGAACTCGAGGTTGTCGAAGATGGGCTTCATCCAGGCGGAGAGTTTTTCGTCCTTGGTTCCGGGGAGATAGCCGATGTCCTTGCCCATGGGCATGATGGGGCGGGCGACGAGGAGTCGTTCGTAGCGTTGTTCCTGGAAGCATTTGTGCATGCCGGCGGCGAGGGCGAGGAGGGTTTTTCCGGTGCCGGCGGTGCCCATGAGGGTGACCATCTGGACGTCATCATCGAGGAGGAGATCGAGGGCCATGATCTGCTGGAGGTTTCTGGCGGTGACGCCGAAGACGGCTTTTTTCATGCGGGAGAGTGGGAGAACGGCGCCGGCGCTGGGGACGTATCGGGCGAGGCCGGTCTGGGATTCCTCGCCGCTGGCCTTGAGCAGCACGTATTCATTCGGGCGCAACTTCGGATTGAGCGACGCAAGCAGTGGATCGGTCACGGGCAGCCGCTTTTCGGCGTAGAGCCGATCGATCACCGACGACGAGACCGTCAGTTCGCGATAGCCGGTGTAGAGGGTTTCGTAGTCGACCTTCTGGTTTTCGAAGTCTTCGGTGGTGATGCCGAGCGCATCGGATTTGATGCGAGCGTTGATGTCCTTGGAGATGAAGACGGCGGGCTTGCCTTCTTTCCGCAGATGCCAGGCGACGCCGATGATGCGGTTGTCGGCCTTCTCGAAGGAGAGACCGGGCACGGGATCGCCGTAGGTGTCCATGTAGACGCGGATGGTGCCGCCATGTCCGTTCCAGCGTACGCCGTCGGCGAGGTGTCCCTTTTCGCGCAGCGTATCGATGTGGCGGATGGCGGTGCGGGCGGAGCGTCCGACGTCGGTGGAATCTTTTTTGAACTTGTCGAGTTCTTCCAGCACGTCGAAGGGGATGATGACGTGGTTGTCGGCGAAGGCGAATAGTGAGTTGGGATTGTGCAGGAGGACGTTCGTGTCCAGGACAAAGTACTTCATGTCCGACGAGGGAGGAATTTCTTTCGCCATCCGTGTTGGACCCTCAAAGAGAGGTTCCGGTCAGCATTGATTCGGGGCAGGAACGGCTCGCCCACAATGGGTCAGCCTCTGAGTCTGGGACATCCTTGCCCCATGCCTGACCGCGACTCGCATCCAGCAACCTCGATCGGTAGCCAAAGCAGCGTGGGCTGCTTTTCGAAGGCGGCGCTCAAGGACGTTGGACGCGAGTCTTTTCTCCTCCTCGGCCACGCCGCCATCTGTTGCCTAGCCTAGCTCGCAAAATCCGTGCGAGCAACAAAATTGTTGAGCATTGCGCAAAGAATAACAAACCGGGGGGCTTGGCGCGGTGACGAAGCCTGAATTATGGGGCGGCGCGGAGGGACGCGGATTAGCGGACTTTTCACACTGCCTTGCTCGTAATCACTGCAACTCTGCATTACCATTCCTTGAGCAGCTCTCCCCCGAAAAAGGTCGGGCGTCCGTTTGGACGCTCCATGTCGTCACACTCTTTCAATTTGGAGCAAACCATGGAGAAACTTCTTCCCGCCCTCGTCGCCGAAGCTGTTGGCGTATTTGCGCTCTCCTTCGTGGGGATTCTCGCGATCCATGAGCTCGGCAACGTGCCGGGCGGTCTGATCGGGATCGCCCTCGCCCACGGCCTCATCCTCGCCATCATGATCTCGATTTTCGCGGCCACCTCCGGCGGACACATCAACCCGGCGGTGACCGTCGGGCTGCTCGTCGGGAAGCAGATCAAGCTGGGACCGGCGATCGCCTACATCATCGCGCAGTGCATGGGGGGAATCCTCGCCGGCCTCGTGATCATGGCCATGTTCGCGGGAGGCAAGGCTCCCGCGGCAAGCCTGGTGGATCAGGCTCCGGGCAGCGTGGGAGCGCAAATCGTCGCCAACGGAACGCCGGCGCTCAGCGACATTCCGGACAAGCAGCCGATCGCCCCGCTGGGCGCTTTTCTCGCCGAACTCGTGACGACCTTCTTCCTCGTCACCGCGGTCTGGGGAACGGCAGTCGATCCGCGTGCCCCGAAGATCGGCGGCTTCGGCATCGGCCTCACCGTCACCGCGGATATTCTCGCCATCGGCCCGCTCACCGGCGCCGCCATGAACCCCGCCCGCGCCTTCGGTCCCGCCGTCGCCTCCATGATCGGCGGCGCCCGGTACGACTGGTCCACGCACTGGATATTCTGGGCCGGGCCGCTCTGCGGCGGCATCCTCGCGTCGCTGCTGTACTACCACCTGATCTACCCCAAGACCACTTCCCTCCAACGATAAGCGCGCGGAAGCACTCTCAATGTCGCTCCCCCTCCGTTCCAAATCTGCCAAAGTCCGTGGCTCTTGTGGCGGATTCCTCGTCGCGCGGCGAGGAATGTATTGGGATTTTCGTGAAGTGCGCACAAAAAAAAGAAGCGGCCCGGCGAAAAATCACCGGGCCGCGAGATGCTGATGAATTCTCGGGCAGATGTCAGACGCGGCGGCGACGGCTGATGAGCGCCGAGGCCCCAACGGCAAGAATCCCGAGCGAAGCCGGTTCCGGAGTAACGATCTGACCGATGGCCGCATTACTGGCGTCAGATCCCAGGGAATCCAAGCTTGCCACCTGATCTGCCGAGAGGGCCCCGCCATAGATGCGGAAATCGTAAGTGGAGCCGGTGAGGCTGGGATCGTCATAAGGCGAGCCGCCGTTGATGCCGATTGCCGTCAATGTGGAGAGGTTAAAGCCGGGATCGACGAGCGTAGCGGACAACCCTGAGAAGTTAGCGAGCGCGCCGTCAACATAGTAACTAAACGTGGTGCCATCGTAGGTAAGCACGGTCTGGTGAGGACCGGGCGTGTCCAGATAGATGCCGCTGAGTACGTAATCCCAGACGCCCGCGTTGGCACGAGTGGTCCCACCGCCGCCGATAAGCCCAACCCCGGAGGGCCACGGGCTGTATCCACGAACCGGCGCGCCGAGAATGTAGTTGGCATTGGTTGTGTCACTGAAGGCGTAGAGCGTGTCATACTTGGGCCACCCGGTCGTGGCGCTAAACCAGTCTTCGATCGTGAACGCTCCGGTGATTCCCGCGACAGCACTGGGATCCAGCGTCATCATGGGCCCGGCTCCACCCCACTTGCCATCAACAGTGCCATTGCCGCCATTGGTAACCAAGGCGCCGCCCGTAACCGTGGCGCTACCAACGAGGGTACCGCTGGCGGAGCCCACCGAATCGCTTCCGTCGGCCGAGAAATCATATCGGTGCAGCAAGTCTGCTTTGGCAGTCACCGCGCATGCTCCCATAATAAGACCTACCACCGACAAACCCAGGACACTCCGCATGATGAACTCCTTTAACGACAAACGAACCCTGAGGCTGGAAACGCCTCGACGTGAACCTTGCCCCCTGAGACGCTCGGAAACGTCGCCGGGCAAGGCGTAATTGCGCTAGGCTTTTCACAAGCCGCCGGGGAAAGCACTCCCTCATTCCGGGGATTTCCGCCCACTCGATATGCTTGTGGAAAACTACCACACAACTTGGGCGCGGCAAGTAGTTTTTTGAGGCGGATTTAGATTGTCGTTTATTTTGTCTTCGAGAGGGCCGAAATTGGAGGCGAGCTTTTTCGCCTGCGTAGGGGGCTCCCTTATGGAGGAGCGTTATTGGACGATCACGTGTAAGTCGGCGCGGTGAATCCGCTCCGGTCGCAGCGCAGCGCGCCCCCGTTTCGTCATTCCCTCAGGGTGCTTTCGCCAGTTCCCTCACGGGGCGTGCTTCGGGTCCGCGCTGCGGATCGAAGAAACCGGTCATGACGCTGTAGTAATAATCCGCGGAGAGCGCCGGGAATCCCATGTGGCCGCCGCCGCCGAGCATCACGACGCCGATATTCGGATTCTTTACGCGCGAAAACAGATCGACGATTCCCTGTGCCGTCCCCATCGGATCATTCGCCGCCGACATGATCAGCACGGGCGCCCGCACATTCTCCATTCGCCGCACCCCCTCGGACCAATCCCCCTGCCGCAGATCGATGAAGCGTACGAAGTCCGCCCGCATCTCTTGCGTGCTGGCATAGGAGCGTCCCCACCCGTTGCGCACGAGTTCGCTCATCGCCCACCCCCACATGCTGGTCGTCGGATTCTCCTGGACCAGCGACATCCGTTCCACGAGATGCCCCTGGAAGATCGAATGGCACGGGCCGTCGAGCACGGTGTAGTGCTTCTCAAAGCTGTCCGCGATTGTTCCCAGATCCACCGGGGGCGACACCACGAACATCCCTGCGTTGTACGCCGGCTCCCCGTCACTCCGCCGCGGGAGATCCATCAGCAGCGGCACATGGTCAAACCGTTCGACCGGCTTCGCCCCATCCAGCCACGCGGTCAGCAGCGCCTCATACCCGGTCAAGGAAAAACTCACCATGCCGACGCGTTTGGCCCCCTGCGTTTTCTTCAGCCACTGCGCCACCGCAATGAAATCGGACGACTCCCGAATCCCGAAACTCACCGCATATTCCGGGTGGCAGATGTTCGTCTCGCCATGGCCTCGCATCTCGATCGCCAGGACGTGATGGCCGGCGCGCCGCAGCGCCTCGACCTGGTTCTCGGTATCGAACCCGTCCAGCGTCCCAAACAGGCCGTGCGTGAAAACGATATAGCTGCCCGGTATCTCGTGCCGCGGGTCGGGCTCCCCCAGCCGCCCGTACAGGACGCCCCCATCCACCGGCACTTCCACCTGGCGGAACCCCCGCCACGCGGGCCGGAGAATGTGGCCCTTCGGATCCTTGTCTGGTACCGGCGAGGCCACCTGCGCCGTGTCCTCCAGCCCCTTCCAGTTTCCGAGCAGACTGTCGATCTCATCCGGGTCGTAGCCAAAATGGCGATACACGTTGATCGTCCGGCCGTCCTTGAGGAAATCATCCTGGGTGATGGGAGATTTTTGGAGGACCGGGAGAAGCGGAGCAGCTTTGGCGTTCGCCGCCGCCGTCCAGGCCCGCGTGGAGAGTGAGGGTTGCTGAGCCTCGAGCCGCAGCAGCCGGTGCTCGTGCATGGGGAAGGACTGTTCGCTGAAGCAACCAGTCAGCGCGCCGGCGGCCAGCATCATGGCCGCGCACCCACACGCTGTCCGGATCAAATTGGACTCTCTCAATCCGCTCTACCTTTTCCCGACATGAAGGCAATGCTGCAAATCTATCCGGCGAAGCGGCTGCAAAGCAAGAAAATCCCGGGATTTCCTGTTATCATTGCGCGACTATGAGCGAATCCCCACATTCCACAGCCGAAGCCCCGGCCGCCGCCGCCGCCACCCCCGCGCCCGCTCCGACCGGAGACGGCCACGAATACAAAGTGAACCTCGACGTCTACTCCGGCCCGCTGGAACTGCTCCTGTACCTGATCCGCCGGGATGAGGTGGACATCAAGAACATTCCCATCGCCCGCATCACCGAGCAGTACCTCCGCCACGTCGAAATCATCCGCAAGATCGACATCAACCTGGCCGGCGAATTCCTCGTGATGGCCGCGACGCTGATGGAAATCAAATCCCGCATGCTGATTCCAAAACAACCGCAGGCCGCGGATCCGAACGATCCCAACGCCGGCCCCACGAGTGTGGAAGAGATCGCCGACCCGCGCTACGAGCTGGTCAAACAGCTCCTGGCCTACAAGGAATTCAAGGACGCCGCCACCGACCTCAAGCGCCGCGCCCAGACCGAAGCCGCCCGCTACCCCCGCGCAACTCCGAAACCCGAAGGCCGCGCTCCTCTCGCCATCGAAGACCTCGACCTCTTCCGCCTCATCGACGCCTTCAACGCCATCATGTCCTCCCTCGGCCAATCCGCCTACGGCCACGAGGTGCTGTATGACGACACCCCCATTTCGCTGCACCAGGCCGACATCCTCGACCGCCTCACCCGCGAACCCAGCCAGTCGCTCACGCTCCAGGAACTTTTCCAGGGCCGCACAAAAAAATCCGAAATGATCGGTCTCTTCCTCGCCACCCTCGAACTCATCCGCCAGAAAAAAGTCACGATCTCCCAACCCGAAACCCTCGGCCCGATCCAGATCCTCCTCCGTACCGACGTCCCCGATCAGCAACTCTTCACCGAGGAAGAACCTTCCTCCCCAACCAACGTTGAAGCAGCATCCAGCGAACCGCCCCCCACGGAAGCATCATCCCCACAACCCACGCCCGAACTCGAAGAAGAACTCCCACCCGAGGAATGACCCCGTTTCGTCATTCGTCATTTCTCAACCGTATACATCAACGTCCCCAGCCCCAACTGATCATACCCCCCACTATTCGGCCCATAATCCCCGCCCCCTCCTTCCGGCCGCACCTTCGCCGCAAACTCCGTCACATACGGCGCCGACAAATGCCCCATCACCACATAATGGTTATAGACCAGCTCCCAGCACGGCCGCAGGTCCCCGCGCCCCTTGTCGGAAATCACCGTCTGGGTCACATCACTGTTCTTATACGTCGTATACGGCACGTCATTCCCCAAATTGTACTTCGCCACATACTCCGCCCCTGCCAGGAACCGATTGTGGTCATACCCAAACAAATCATCCCCCTGATTCCACGCCATCTGGCAAACCGCCCCGATCAATGAAATCCCGAGCGTCGAATGCCCCTGATCCCGCCCGCTTTCCTGCCACTGCCCCAACCCGCCCGGATAAATCACATTCACGGCCTTCTCAATTGCCCCATTCCCCGCCCCATGCTTGTAATACTCAACCCCCTCCTCATACATCTTACGATCATCGCACAGCACGCCGATGGCAATCACCGACGCCATGTTGCACGCATCCCAGTTGCACCAGTAATGATCGATCTTCGCCCCGTTATGATGCAGCAGAAAATCATGATTCTCCGCATAAAACACATCCCGCATCATCACCTGAAACCGCGCAAAATCCCCGTTCGGCCACCCCGCATACCCGCGCATCAACTCCCCCGCATTGGCAAACTCATACCCATAAATCCCCGCCGCCAGAAACCGATCCGACGTCCCATTCACATGCTTCAGCGTCGATGACCAGGCATTGAGAATCTCCACCGCCTTATCACCATACGCCCGCTCCCCCGAGATCCGCCACCGCAGCGCGCACTGATACGCCGCCGCAATGTCGTTGTAGAGCACCGGATAATTCTCATGGTGCACATGATCCGTCCCGCGCCAAACCTCCACCACCGCCCGCGGCGTCCACGTCAAAGAGCAATGCTTATTCTCAACCAGCTTCTTCCACCCCGCCTCCCAAGGCTCCCCATGCGCCGCCAGCTTCCCTCGAATCCGCTCAAAATCCTTCTCCGAATGCAACAACCCCGGATGCACAAACCCCTTCTCCTCCGCATGAACAACCGCCCCCATCAACAACAATGGCACAACGACTAAGAAGGATGCTCTCATAGGCGCTCAATTACGGTATGAATCGAAATCCCGCCGAAACCCGGATGATACAGCCCGCCAAAACGCTCAGGTAGCGTTCAGGCAGTGCAAAATTGCGACACAGCATCGCAATCCCGGATCGCGCGCCCCCCGCCCCGTGGGGCGCGCCGCCGCCCGCGCGGGGCAGGCCCGCGGGCCGCCCCCGGACGCACGCCCCGG
>Ga0335069_10010573_pt1 | contig 13077 bp, 6 predicted proteins | sample Lox_Sample_11_FD_206714 | JGI IMG/M metagenome (GOLD analysis project Ga0335069, IMG submission 206714) | Soil microbial communities from Loxahatchee National Wildlife Refuge, Florida, United States - Lox_Sample_1.1 | ecosystem: Environmental > Terrestrial > Soil > Wetlands | place: USA: Florida... | reverse complement strand
CTACGCACCCCGCCGCTGCGGCTCGAAAGCTTTGATGCCATCAAGAAATTCACCATCGGAGAACATGTGAGGGCCAGCCTCCGGATTGACTACTTCAACGCCTTCAACCGCACCAAACTGGCGAGTCCGGACAACAACTACAACGATTCGACATTTGGCGAGATCACGAATCCGAGTTCGCAGATCAGCAATCGCCAGGGCCAGGGGACCTTCCGGGTCGAGTTCTAGCGGCCGTCTCTAATTTCTCTTGCCGCCGCGTTGCAGGCAGATCGGTAGCCCCGATCTGCCTGCCTTACTGCTGCCAGGATTCACATAAGACCAATTCCAAATGCACCAGAGGCACATCTCTTCTGGGTCAATACCGCCGATGCAACCTGCCCGATGTTGGCCAGTCAGTTGCGTCAATACTGGGCTGTTCCCTCTCGATGGGCGGAGTGCCGCATCGATGCGACTTCGCACCGCACTTACGACTGGACCAGCGGCAGCCCGCGAAGAAACGCTCCAAATACCTCCGCACAACCGACTTCAATGTCTCAAGGAGCGCTTTGGGCTTGTTGTCCGCGATTCATAGTCTGGTTCTCTAGGGCTGTCCCGGCTAGTGAGGTCGCCCTCATTTTTCAGAGACGCGGCCGCATTTTTGCTTGTGCATGCTAAACTTCCTGCATCCTCATGCGTCGCTTGAACGCCATCTCGCTTGTTCTCTTCATGATGCTGCCGGTGCTTCTGCCCCTGACAGCACTGGGGCAGGGCGAGGACGCTAATCTTCCCATGTGCTGCCGACGGCACGGCGGTAAGCGTTGCCATTGCGCAATGATGATGGCTTACCTCGCATCGCGATTGCCGGGAACAAAGTTGATGGCAACACCGGTTCCGTGCCCGGATTGCCCTAGCACGGCGCCTGCTGCAGTGCACCTCCAACTCGGACTTAGTCCCGCAGCGATTCTCTTCGCTGAGATCAGCGCCCAACCGGCCATCCACGCCCAGACTGAAGCCCGCGCCCGCATCGCCCTCGATCGCGCCTGGCGCAAGCGCGGCCCTCCCGCATTATTTCTCTCCTAGCTTCCAACCTGTTCATTTCACCGCAATCGCCCGCGAATCGTGTGTGAGCTTGCCTTCGAGCGAGCACGAATAAGCCCACATTCCGGCTTGAGCGGTAGATTGACGCACGTTCCAAGCTTGATAGCCGCGCCGTCGCACCCTGCCTTCTTGCATCGGCGTGCTTCTGCGCAGAGAAGAGATTCTCGTCATGCTCTTTGCACGTATTCGACCCGCAGCGTTAAGCGCTGCAGCGATCGCTTTATTTCTATTTCCTCTTGTACTGAGGGCACAACAGACCCAAGTCGCCGTGAGCGGAACGGTCCAGGACCCATCAGGTGGCTTCATCGTTGGGGCCAGGGTTCGCCTGCATAAACCAGGATTGGCGTCGGTTGCAACCGCAACCACAAATGCGGAGGGCCTCTTCACACTCTCAGCAGTTCCATTCGGCACATACACGCTCACCGTGGAGGCTACGGGATTTGAGGTCTTGAATCGGCAGCTTGCGGTTTCTGCTGCGCCGCAAAATCTCGCGCTCAAGTTGGGCGTTGCCGGCGTACAGCAGACTGTCACCGTCTCCGCGCCAGCCGGCTACGCCGCGGTGAGCGCCGAAACCGGGACAAAGATGGATTTGCCGCTCATGGAAACGCCGATGGGAATCCAGGTCATCGGCCGTCAGGTGCTCGACGACCAGCAAACCGTCAATCTCATCGACGCCCTGGTGAACGTCAGTGGCGTCACACCGACCAACGACAGCTTTGGCACCAGCGACAGCTTCTCCGTGCGCGGTTTCGATGCCGCGGCGCTGCTCTACCAGGATGGCGCACGCATGGACGAGTACTCGGATTCGGGAATCCCCCAAGACATGGCCAACGTCGAGTCTGTGGAGGTGGTGAAGGGGCCTGAGTCGGTTCTCTTTGGCCAAGGTGAACCAGGCGGACTGGTGAATGTCATCACTAAGAAACCGCTTACAGACAGATTCGGCAGCTTTTCACAGCAGGTAGGTCCACACAGATTCTACCGCTCCGTCAGCGACAGCAACCTTCCTCTGGTTGGAGATAAGCTCTTAGGCCGGCTGGTTCTGGACTGGACGGACGCCCACTCCTTTCGCAACTTCGGCTTCACTCGGGAGCTCAATGCCTACCCGTCGCTCGCATGGAATCTCTCGCACCGCGTAGAGTTGGTCCTGCGCACCTCGTACGAGCGCGGCGGTCTTCTCCTCGATCCCGGCATCCCCTTTCAATCGCCGCAGACCGGAGCGTTGAACCAACGCATCATTGCCATCACTGGCCCGGCCAAAGTTCCGATTAGCAGCAACTTCATTGACTACGGCGTAAACAACGGAACCGGATGGCAATACGATATCCGGCCGGAGTTGAGAATTCATCTTAGTGAGGGGACGGACCTTCGCCTCCAGTACAAGCATTTCTATACGACGGCGAATCCGAACCCGCCGACCACTGAGACCTACTTTGGCGACGCCGGCGTACCGGGAACCCCGGATGGCTCGCTCAACCGCTTCGGCTTCACTGAGACCTATTTCCACCACCGCACCGACCAGGTGACTTCGGATGCGCCAGTTCGTTTTAAGTTTGCCGGCGTTGAGAACAAGATGCTCCTTGGTTTCGATTTCAGCAAGGACTCCGGCGCCTACGATTACAACGGCGGTTGCCCGCAAACCATCAACATCTATGCACCGGTCTACAACCAGCCGATTGACTATACCCCGAATTGCTTCCTCTATGGGTACGGCTGGAACACACTCGGCTATCTCGCCTACGGAGCGTATTTCCAGGACTTCGTTTCCATGCCGCACCATCTGTTTGCCATGGCGGGAGTGCGCCAGAACTGGGCAGTCAGCTTTGAGGATTATTTTGCTCCGAACACTCCTGCGAACGACACCGCGGTTCACGACCGCCCGGCGAATCCTCGTGCAGGACTGCTGTGGCAGCCGATTGAGAACATTAGCCTCTACAGCGACTACTCCTCGAATTACGGTGATTCAGGGCCTGCAGTAACTGTCGGCGCCCAGAAGTTCCTTCCCCCGCAGTCGGCCGATCAGGTTGAGTTTGGCGTCAAGAGTGAATGGCTGGACAAGAAGCTGACTGCGTCGGCGGCGGTTTACCGGATCATCAAGCACAACGTGCCGGCGCCTGACCCAAAGAATCCGCTGGTCACAATTGCAATCGGCACCGCGCGCACGGAGGGTGTCGAGCTCGATGTCGCCGGTCAAATCACGCCCGACCTGCGAGTGATTGCCAGCTACTCGAACCTGCAGGATTTGGTCACCGGTGACACAAATTGCAATGACCCGAACAATCCAGATTGCAGCGGTATCCCCAGCCAGCAGGGCTTGCCTTTTGACGGCATCGCGCACGTGACCGGAAGCTTCTGGGCCACCTGGCAGCCGCATCAGGGAGCCCTGCGCGGCTTAACGGTAGGTGGCGGCCTGAATGGTCACTCGGCGGAGCACTACTTCCAGTTCACCTCTCTGCCTGTCTTCACCAGTAATCCAACCGCCTGCCAGGTCTACCCCCCTGACCCGACGCAATGCACGACTGGCTTTGAGGATGATCGCGTCCCCAACGCATCGCAGGTAAATCTGATGGCGGTCTGGCGCCATGCCTGGGGCGGCAAACAGATCTCGGCGCAGCTAAACATCCGCAACCTCTTGAACAATTACTCATTTTCGAGCCTAGGGTACGAAGGCGCATTGCCGAACACACCTTTTCAGATCATGCCGCAGCTTGAATACAAGTTCTGATCCCGGGCGAAAGGAGAACACAAATGAAGAGAAGATGGAATGTGCGCGATTTGGTTCTGGTTGTGCATCGCTGGACGGGATTGGCGATTGCGCTATTTCTCATCATTGTCGGGCTCACCGGCACGCTGCTTGCATTCCGCCAGCAGATTGATGCGCTTTTCAATCCCGGCATGCATGTGAAGTACAAGGCTGGACTGCAATCGCTTCCGCTTGCCGTGTTCGCTGAGCGTGCTGAGGCTGAGTTGCCTCACGCACGTCTCGGCTTTTTCTCGGTTGAAGCGGACCAGGTCGGATTTCATCTGACTCCGCGCACGAATCCTGCGACTGGCAAACCCTACACCGATACCGACCTTCACATGGCGCTGAATCCATATACCGGTGAGAGGCTCCACTGTGGTCCGGCTTCCAATCCAAACCGCCCTTGCCACGATGTGATGGGCTTCATCTACGATCTGCACACTTCACTCACGACGCGCACTGACTGGGGTTGGCGGTTTGTGGGCGCAGTCGCACTGGTGTGGACGATCGACTGCTTCGTTGCTTTCTATCTCACGCTCCCTCGTGGAACTGGGCCGTTCTGGAAGCGCTGGCACCAAGCATGGCAGGTGAAGTGGCGTGCCAGTTCAACGCGAATTCATTTTGATGTGCACCGAGCTGGTGGATTGTGGCTGTGGCCACTGCTCTTCATCTTTGCCTGGTCCAGCGTGATGCTCGGTTTGCGTGAAGTCTATGACCCGTTAATGACAGCCGTATTCGACTTTGCCAACGATAGCGATTCCATGGCCAAGAACATGATCCCGAAGCCGCTTGAAAACCCAAAGCTAACATGGCCCGAGGTTGAAGCGATCGGCGCAAAGATGATGGCGGATGCGGCGTCTGCGCACCACTTCACCATCGAGCGGCCTTATGGTCTGGCTTACATTCCGGAGTACGGGGCATATACCTATGCTGTGCGTTCGAGTCTCGATTTGCGCGGACACGGCTGGGATACGACGGTGCTGATTGATGGCAACACTGGGCAGATGCGCGAGTTGGATCTACCGCGTGGCCAGCATCTGGGGAACACCATTTCTACGCTGCTCTGGGGCATCCACTATGGCGATCTGCGGAACTGGTTGCCGTATCGAATCCTGATTGCGTTCTTCGGAATTTTTCTGGCGGTGATCTCGTATACCGGCGTGGTCATCTGGTGGCGCAAGCGAAGGGCGCGTAAGGCATCCCGAAGCAATCTTCCTGCGGTCCTTGCGCTGGCTCTGCTTGGACTCGCCGCGGTTCCGGGGCGCACCCAGACCGCCCCTGTACCCATCACGCATGAGCGGGAGGCGCTGATCCGGAAGAGTGGGATTCCCATGAAATTCGGCACGATTCGAAGTTGGGCCAAGGCAGGTCGCCAAACGCAACCCAAGGGAACGCATCTTTCTTAACTTGGGGACTTTCAGGCCCTATCTTCGAGAGAAAAGATGCCGTTTACATCTTCTCAATCCCGATCAGTTTTGCGTCAACAATGGGGAGGGACAGCGTCAAAGTATCGAACACCGTCACGCGATTCGCTGCACTTCCGCAACGAACCAGATAATCGCCCTTGGCCAGACCTCCGATCTCCAGCTCGGCCTTCTTCACGACACCTGTCGAGTCGCTCAGGCGGAGGTTCATCTTCCTTCCCTCATCGATGAGTATCACCCTTTCGATCTCGCCTTGCGTAACCTCGAGATCGATCTTCTGCGGCACGAATCTCAGCCGCTTTCTCAGACCGTCCTGAGGATACACTCGGATCTCCGTCGTCGAAGATTCCACATGGCAACCGCACCCGATCAACCCAAAGGAATCGTCCTGAATCACATAGGCCTTCGCGGCTTTGAGGAATCCAAATTGTGCGATTCCGCCGTCGAGCGTTCTTGGCGGAGTGAAATCGAAGATACCCGGAGTAGATAGGAAATGCGCAAAACACATTCCATCGGTCAGGAGGTCGACTGCTACGCTCATCACTCCCGCGAATCCCTTGATGAGGGTGTCAAGTTCTCCAGTGTCCTCGAAGGCGCGCAGCAACGCCCAACCGTTGGTCGATTCGGTGTACCAACAGGTCAAGTCGCCCTTGTTATCGTTGCCGTACTGAAACCAGACTGGTTGGTTTCCGCCACGAAGCGCCTGCATCACTTGCAGTGTCCTGCGATTCTTCTCCGTATTCCCGAAGTAGCGCGTAAAGAAGTAGACTTGCTCCTGAGCCGTCGTGTCGACGGGATACTCCGACGAATAAGGATACGGATCATCGAGGAAGACCTGGTTGCATTTCCTAATCTCATTAAGCAGCTCGTCGCGCTGCGCGACCAGTCCTTCGCTCCCCAGGTCCCCCATGATATTTAAGGCGTTGGCTCCGCCCATTACCCCAATGTGTCCCCATGGATCCGTCCGGAACATATGAACACTGGTGCGGAAGGCCATCCTCAGATAGTCCAGCGGGGATTTGCGGGTCAAAAGACCGTAGCGCTTCCCAATTCGGTAGAGCGCATGATAAATATTTGCGACATGAGCGTAGTTATAGGCTCTGTAGGTTGCACTGGCCCGCTCCTCGTTCCAATGGCTCCACGGACTGGACGGATATCTGAGCTTCCAATATAGAGAGGCGCGAACGTCGTAGGTTTCAGGATCCTGAATGTACTTGAACAAGCAATCCGCGACATAGGTCTCCAGAGTAGCCACTTCCTTCGGCGAAGGATAGTAGACGTTCTTTTCGGCCAGAAACAGCGGCTCTGAGAACCCGAACTCGGCGTCGCTTCCGCCTACCTCCGATACCTCATCGGAATCGAGGAAAGTGCTGCCAATTCTATGGTCGAAGGGAAGAAACATATGGTTCCGATGGTATGGGTCATCGGGGTTCTCGTAGAATTCTCGCTCGATGATGAAGTTTCCTCGCGCTTGCAGAAGCCCCGCAATGTCCTCGACACAGTAAAAGTGCACATTGGTCCAGCGGCCGCCATAGCGCAGTTTCAGGCTCTTTTGGCCTCTTCCCTTGAACGACAACGTTAGCAATGTCTTGTCGCCTGCACGCCTCTTTTCCTTGACCGTGATGTTGTCGGAGAGAAGATCGATCTTGTCGATATCGGATTTGGATTTCACTTCCACATAAGCGTCGGTGCTCTCCTGAACAACCATGGACGGGAGAACGCGGATACCGAGATTGCCGACGCGGTAAAGCTCCTCGCGAATCGCATCGTAACTATCCACAAAGGCGAATCGCAGTTGGCAGGACCACTTCTCCCCCGGTCGCAGGACCAGCGAGGAGTGCCCGTTGATCCAGGGATTCTTGTTCCATCCACGGATATTTCTTGTCGCCCAGGAATGGACTGCAAGGATATTGGGGCCGTCCCACCAGTGCACCCGCTCTCCAAATGAGCTGTCGTCGCGATAGACACATTCAATTGCTCCGCCTTCTACTGCATGGAGAAGAAGGAACGGCGCATCCCCTCGCGCGCGTTGGATGAGCGCATACGAGCTGTGCCCGCCCGCAAAGTAGTGCGAAATCACTTTTTGTTCGAAGTACTGCCTGGCGATACGCGGATACTGGTTTCGGATCACCGAGAAAGAATCGGCAGGATCCCTGAGCGGAGCTTCTGTCTCATCGGGAGGAAATGGTTGGGCGGACTGCGGATCGACATAATACTCACCCTGGTCATCGTTCACCATGAGCGGAAATCCCAAGTCACCCAGTTCCAGCACCCCATCCGTCGCGTTTTGCAATTCGACATCCCACAGCAGGGAACTGTCGCCGCCAGCGCGGAATCTCATGGAGAGACTAAAACTGCGGATGCCATTCTCATTCTCAGAGGCGCCCCTGTATTCGACAGAAAACGTATTGCCGTCGAAATTCACCCGGCGTATGTCCGCGGACCTTCCCGTAAGTTCGCGCCGCCACCTCCCCTTCAGCACAAAGCTCGAGCGCGGCGTCCAATTACGGTGCGCCGGGTTCGTATCCGTAACCTCCCAGGCAGCGGTCACCAGGTCCCCTGTCCAGCGCGAGTTGGAAATGTCGACGCCTGGCGTGTTGAACTCGTTCCCAATGAAATTCGTCCGCAGCGAATCGCCTTTCCGGGTGATCGAACTGATCGATCCATACCTCCGATCGAAGGCGACAACCATCTCCCCTGCGCGGATCTCCACAAGATCTTCTGAACGCGGCACTCGAGGAAGGTTAGACAAAGGCAGAGAGGGTTCTTCACTGGGCGTCGATTGTGGCAGCGGATGGGATGAAGGCTGGCCGCTTTGACCTTCCGCGGCCAGCTCCTCAGCCGGCAAGCTTTGCCTTACGGAGCCCACCGCCAGAAGAGTCGCTGCGCCCGCTGCTCCCATATCTCTCAGAAGCTCTCTGCGGCTGATGCGCTCGCTCATGCTCTTCCTCCCGTTCTCCTCGGATCCGTCGTTGTCGAGGTCGCCCACCGCGATCCTCGCAACGAATGTTTCGTAGTAATGACCTGACAAAGGCTCGTGAGTCTGCGCGGACACAGGATTCGAGAGAAGCCGACTCGCCGATCAGACTCAAGCCAACACCGCAGGCTGCCCTTCAACTGGATGCGGTGGATCGTTTTCAATCAAGATCGATTTTGAGGGTGAGAAGTTCCAGTTTGGCGCTGAGCCTGGGGCTTACTGCGCTTGCTCACATGCGCAGAATGGGTTGCCGGAATCCGTATTCGTGTCCGGATTCGTCTTTAGTCCTGTCATTTTCAGGACAAAGGCCTCGGTGCGTTCCTTGGAGTCAGGAAGAATCACATTGAGGCCGGCAGCATCCTGTTTGAAGCGCAGGGCCCCCCCGCCGAGAATCGCGACAGAACCCACCGTGCCTGCCGGCCCACCCTCTGGCAATGAACTGATCTCGACCTCCCCTCCGGCGCTCTTGCCCATCACGATCGCGTAAAGATCCTGCCCCTTGACGGTGAAATAGATATGGTCTTTGCCCTTCTCCTCGAACTTCGTCCATGAGTGAGTGTCGTAGATCGCCTCGCCATTGGTCTCCAGCCATTTGCCGACGGCGAGAAGCGTCTCCTGCTGATCCTGCGGAATCGTTCCATCCGCCTTGGGAGAAACATTGAGCAGCAGCGTTCCGTTCTTGCTCACGGTATCGACCAGCCACCCAATCACGGTCTGGGGCGAATTGGCCTTCAGCCCGTCGACATATCCCCAACTTTTCGTTCCGATTGGCCTGTCGACTACCCACGAGCCGCCGCGAATGCCATCCGGCGGCGCGCCTTCAAAGTCCAGGATCGACGCTATGGTTTTGGTATTCGTGCCGGAGGGAGCATAGGCCGCCTTCTTGGTGGTGAACGAGACCTCTTTGCCCCAGCTCTTGGCGCGGTTGTAGTAATACGCAGCAATCTGCAGCTTCAATGGATCGATCTGCCGTTGATCTACGCCGTTATCGAAGTAGATGAGGTCGGGCTGGTACTTGTCGATCAGCTCGACATTGCGCTCATACCAGTTCACCAGGAAGCGCTTCATGGCCGCATTGCTGCGGTCCGCGTAGTTATAGAAATCCGCCCATTTCGGGTCGTAGAGATCGGCCTTCTCTTGCTTCATCTTCTCGGCTAATTCAAGGGGCGGATTGATGAATTCGAAGTTTTCGATCCCGTGGTTCGCCACTCCCAGCTTCATCCCCTGCTTCCGCACGGCTACTGCAAGTTCTCCGATGATGTCGCGCTTTGGTCCCATCTGCATCGAGTTGAAGGGCGTCACCTTGCTGTCCCACATGGCGAAGTTCTCATGATGCTGCGCCCCAGGCACGACGTACCTGGCGCCTGCCTTCTTGAACAACACTGCCCAGGCATCGGCGTCGAAATGCTCCGCCTTGAACATGGGAATGAAATCCTTGTAGCCGAATTGGTCGGGCGGGCCAAAGTGCTCAGTGTGCCAGGCGCGCGTGCTGTTGGGACCGGCATTGGCGCCGAGTGCAAAATCGTTGCCGCCGAGCACCTTCAAGACACTGTCGTTCCCCCCCGCATACAGGAACTTCTCGTACCACTCGTTGCCATGCGCCGGCACCGAGAATATGCCAAAGTGCGTGAAGATACCGAATTTCGCCCCTCTGAACCAACTTGGAACTTTATAGTTCTCTTTCAGCGAATCCCACGTCGGCTTCACCGGTCCGGAAGCCATCGGTGTCGGGATCTGCATTACGGCGTCCTCCACCACGCGTTGACTGGTCTCCGGCGCCATGTCGAACCCTAAGCTGTTCCCGCCCTCCCCCGCACACTGCGCAGTCGTCCGCGTCGAGAGGATTATCAGCACGGTCACGACGGTCGGTAGAGTCAACATCGACTTGCTCTTCAAGGGCAGACACGTCATTTGGAACTCACCTCTTGTTTCAAAGAAGTTGAAGGGCGGGGGGTAGCTTGCGTCCGCCAACAAACCTCAAGTAATCGATAACTGAATCGAAGAAATGCTAGATATGGTTTGCGGGCGTGTCAAGCAATTTCAAGTAGTGGGTCAGTTTGAGAATGGAGTGTTCGGCGAGTTCGAGGTCAAGCGTTTGTTCGGATCATCGACAGGTTTTTCCGGTCCTTGCTGTTTCTGCCGAATCGCCCAAGCAAGCCGGGGCCTAGACGAACCAAAGCCGCGCTGCTCCAAATCCGCAGAGATGCCGCGGTAACCATGTCTGCCAAGTGATCCAAATGGCTAGGGCCGCTTTAGCTCGCCTAGTGGCCTGACGTGATCCTACCTAAGCGAAACAAACCTTCACTGAGCCTTTTGGTACAGGGCTACGCACGTTGTAAGGGCTTCCGTGGGCTGCGCGGTTGTCTGATGGCAGATCCGCGGGAGAGCGACCGCGCGACGGCTGCAGTTGCAGCTGCTCCTGCTTCGATGAGGGCTTTGACAGAAGCAGTTCGGAGAGCTCCGTATTGGTAAGCGAGGGGCGAGGGCGATTCGGAGGCATCTGGCTCTTTGATCGAGCACAAGGACTCCATTTTCTTCGCCGCTGAGGTGCGAAGGAAGTTGACAGCCAACCGCCGACTGCCGCCGACAAGAAGCGCAAGCAACGCCACGCGCAAATCCGCGTCGAAATCGCCACTTGGTCCATTGGCGATCAGTTCTTTCCAGTCAACTTTCAGGCGCTGGCGGCCGGACGCGCTAAGTCTATAAGCCATGCGACCTCGACTGCCGGCCTTGCCTGTCTGGACCAAACCAGTCTCGAGCAGCCGACGCAACACGGGGATTGTTGCTCCAGGGGAAAGCCCGGCGGCCTGCTGCAACTCGTATGGCGTCGAAACCCCATCACCGATCAAAGCGAGGACGAACAGCTCGAGATCGCCACGCCGGCGTTTGTCAGGTGTCTTAGACACGTGTGAAGTATACGCGGGCGGCGAACCAGCGAGTGGTCTTTCATAATCGTTGCGGAAGGAAATTCTACACTCACTCCGCCTTTTCAAGCGCAACTGCCACGCGGTGTCCAGAATATGTGACTGTTCGATCAGGTTCGGAATCCGGTCCGATTCCAGTTCCGTGCCCTTGTTTCACAAGCACGATCTGAAAGATGTGCTTGACAGGCATATCCGGAAAGGTCCCGGAACGATCGCTAATCGAAAGCATACCGCGGCGATTATCCCAATGCAGATTGATTGTTGCTCGCGCCCCATTCTCGTAGGCGTATCCGTCGTTTCCGTCTTCGTACAGTTGAAAGTCGGCGTCCTTCCCCCCATAGATGCGAATCTCCAGAGGATCTTCCGCGTCCGCCGTAGATTGGACCACCCGCCCCATTGGAACAATGCTGCCTTCTTTGACCAAGATGGGAATCTTGTCTAATGCAGCATCGGCCTCAATCGTTTGTCCGCCGCGGATCGTTTGCCCTGTCCAGAAATCGATCCAATTGTTGCCCGAGGGCAGGGCGACACTGCGGGTTCTTGCATCTTTCTGCGTGACGGGATTGATCAACAGCGCTTTGCCAAACAGGAATTGATCGGCGACGTCGCGCACCGCGCGGTCCCTGGGGTAAACCAGAGGCAATGCCTGCATGGGGGTCTCCCCGCGATTGGTCACACCCCATGCCGTTGAGTAGATGTAGGGCATCAGTCGATAGCGGAGGCGGTCGTATTGGGTGAGGATTCTCTCTACCTCAGGCCCGTAGTTCCACATTTCGGTCTGGGATCGGAAGCCGTGGACCCGGAAGATCGGGCAAAACGCTCCGAACTCGAACCATCGAATGAGCAGTTCGTGATAATCGAGCGACGTGTATTGATCTTCTGGGCGGAAAAAGCCGCCAACATCTGTTGTCCAGTAAGGAAATCCCGACATGCCAAAACTAAGACCGGCCGGAATCTGGCGCCGCAATGTGTCCCAATCGGCTGAGATATCTCCCGACCATGAGATGGAGCCGTTGCGCTGCTGCCCGGTGAAAGCGGACCGTGACAAGATCACGACCCGCTTGTTTTCGGTCGTAGCCCGCTGTCCGTTGTAAACCGCGGAAGTTTCAAAGAGCGGGAATGCGTTTCGAACAGTCCGGCCTGGCCCCAGAAAGGTATTGTCGTTCTTGAGCGGATCGCCTTCAGGTTCTGAAGCGTCGAGCCACCAGCCATCAAGTCCGGATCGAAACAGGTTTTGGTCAATCTCTGACCAAAACAGCTTTTGATCTTTCGGGTTGAACAGATCGGCCCAATTCTCTTTTTCTTTTGCCTCACCCGAGTCTCCAGTGCTCGCATTGCTGGTCAGAACCAAGTGAGCGCTCTCGAAATCGTGATTGACTGCCGTCTCTGAACCAAACTTCGCCCAGACAGAGATCACCACGTGAAAGTCTTGCCGGTGTAATTCAGACATCATCTCGGCAGGATTCGGGTACGCGGCCTCATCAAACCGCATGGCATTCCAGCCGTATTTTCCCCAGTACTGCCAATCCTGGACGAGGACATCGACTGGGATCTTTCGCTTGCGGAATTCATCCGCCGTGTCGAGGATTTGCTGTTGGCTTGAGTAACGCTCGCGGCACTGCCAAAAGCCATAGGCCCACTTCGGAAGCAGTGGAGCCTGGCCCGTGAATTCCCGGTATTCCCCGATCACCCGGCTCGGTTCAGGCCCGTAGATGAAGTAATAATCAACTGCCTTGCCCACTTCAGACCGGAAGCCCATCGCACTCGACGGGGCGCGCACGAAGAGCTGGGTGTCGCCCCCTGATTCGGCGGTCACTTTATAGGTCGTGTTCGCCTCAAGGTGTGTCTTTCCTCCAACATACTCTGGAAGCCACATATTCTTAAGGTCAATAATGGTTTTGTCGTCGACGGTGAGTCTAAGCTTGTTTCTTCCGT
>Ga0335069_10010571_pt1 | contig 13078 bp, 7 predicted proteins | sample Lox_Sample_11_FD_206714 | JGI IMG/M metagenome (GOLD analysis project Ga0335069, IMG submission 206714) | Soil microbial communities from Loxahatchee National Wildlife Refuge, Florida, United States - Lox_Sample_1.1 | ecosystem: Environmental > Terrestrial > Soil > Wetlands | place: USA: Florida... | reverse complement strand
GCCGGGCATCAGCGACGCTTCGACGAACATGATGTCGCCGCCCGTCGGCGTGTAATACATCCCTGTCGCGGTGCCGACTGCGTCGCTGGCGGCCGCGCGTTCCGGCCGCACCTTCGGTCGGCCGAGCTGCGCACGCACGTCGGCGCCGGAGAGGACGATCCGCTCGCCGCCGTCCACGGCAACGCGCCGCGCGATCTTGCGGGAGAGCCGGCCGAGCTCGCGTTCCAGCTGCCGGACGCCGGCCTCGCGCGTGTAGCCCGACACGATCTCACGCACCGCGGAGTCCTCGATCAGCAGCCGATCGACGGAGAGTCCGTTCTCCTTGAGCTGGCGGGGCACCAGGTACTGGCGCGCGATCGCCAGCTTCTCCAGCTCGGTGTACCCCGTGAACTCCACGGTTTCGAGGCGGTCCAGGAGCGGCGCCGGAATGTTCTGCAGGAAGTTCGCCGTCGCGATGAACAGGACCTCCGAGAGATCGAACGGCACCCCGAGATAGTGGTCGGTGAACGAGTCGTTCTGCGCCGGATCGAGCACTTCCAGCAGCGCGGCCGCCGGATCTCCCTGGAACGAGACGCCCAGCTTGTCCACCTCGTCCAGCAGGAAGACCGGGTTCTTGGTGCCCGCCTGCTTCATCCCCTGGATGATGCGGCCCGGCATCGCGCCCACGTACGTCCGGCGATGCCCCCGGATGTCCGCCTCGTCGCGCGCGCCACCGAGCGAAATCCGCACGTACTTGCGGCCCATCGCGCGGGCGATGGACTTCGCAATCGACGTCTTGCCCGTGCCCGGCGGCCCCACGAACAGCAGGATGGGTCCCTTCGCGAGCATGCGGTCGTCGGCCTGCCCCGGCGTGTCGGACTCCGCCGTGGCCCGCTCCTGCTTCTCCTCGCGGTCCCGCAGCTGCCGCACGGCGAGGAACTCCAACACGCGTTCCTTGACGTCGCGCAGGCCGTAGTGGTCCTCCTCCAGCACCTGCTCGGCGCGCGTCAAGTCGAGGGAATCGTCGGAGCGCGCGTTCCAGGGCAGCTCGGCGATCCACTCGAGGAAGGTGCGGATGACCTGCGCCTCCATCGAGTCCTTGGCGGTGCGCTCGAGCCGACCGAGCTCGCGCTCGACCTCCTTCTGCGCCGCCTCCGGCAGCTGCAGCTTCTGCACCTTCTCGCGAAGCGCCGCGAGATCGCGGTCGTCCTCGTTCTCCCCCAGCTCGCGGCGAATCGCCTTCAACTGCTCGCGCAGGTACATCTCGCGCTGGCGCTCGCCGAGCTCCTCCTGCACCTGCGACTTGATGTCCTCCTGCGCGTCGATGACGCCGATCTGCCGCTGCATGAGAATCAGCACGCGCCGCAGCCGCTCCTCGACCCCGAGGATTTCGAGCAGCGCCTGCCGCTCCGGCGTCTTCGCCTCCAGATAGCCGGCCACCATGTCCGCGAAGCGGCCGGCGTCGGTGACCGACGCCAGGACCTGCTGCACCATTTCCTCCGGCAAGCCGCTCTTGTGGCCCAGCTCCGATGCGCGCTCCCGCGCCTCCTTGTACAGCGCGAGGAACGCCGCGTCGTTCGGATCGATCGGGCCCTGGTCCTCCGCTTCGCGCACCACCGCTTCGAGGTAGCCGTCGTGCTCGGACAGATGGATCGCGCTGGCACGGAACTCGCCCTGCAGCAGCAGCTGGACGCCCGCCAGCCCGCGCTGCATCTGCCCGATGCGGGCTACCGTGCCAACGGAATACAGATTCTCGAGAGTCACGTGCTCAACGTTTTCCCGCTGGGCCACCGCGAAGATCAGCCGGCGCTCGGTCTTGAGCGCGGCCTCGATCGCCCGCAGCGTGCCCGCGCGACCCGCACTGATGGGCGCCGTCACGCCGGGAAACAGCACCATGTCCCGCAGGGGCAGCAGGGGAAGCGTCATTCGCTCGGTCATCAAACCCTCACGCATACGTGCTGGAGAAGTTGGCATCCGAATCTGTTACCTGCCATGGCACCGTTCGTGCCACCAATGGGAGTGCGTTTCGTGCCATTCTGGCAGCGGAAGGCGTCCGGCCCGCTGCGGCCGATGTCCTGCTCGGCCGCAGCAGCCCCTGGTGGCAGGGCCGTCGCAGTGTTGCCCTGCCTGTGCGGCGGCGCTAATCTAAGCCGCGCCATGGAGCCTCCTTGCCGATGAACCCGACCGAAGGCGACCACGCCCTGGAGGCTCGTCTCGCTACCGCCTTCGCGGGCGCGTACACGATCGACGCCGAAATCGGTCGCGGCGGCATGGGCGTGGTCTACCGCGCGCGCGACGAGAAGCTCAAGCGCGTCGTGGCGATCAAGGTGCTTCCGCCCGAGCTGGCGTATCGCCGCGACATCCGCGCCCGCTTCGTGCGCGAGGCGGAGACGGCCGCCCGCCTGTCGCACCCCAACATCGTGCCCATCCACAGCGTCGGCGAGGCGAACGACCTCGTCTACTTCGTGATGGGCTACGTGGACGGCGAGTCGCTCTCGCTGCGCATCAAGCGGCGCGGCCGTCTCTCGATGGAGGAAGTCCGCCGGATCATGCGCGAGACGTCCGACGCGCTGTCCGCCGCCCATCAGCAGGGCGTCATTCACCGCGACGTGAAGCCCGACAACATCCTGCTCGAGGGCACGCGCGGACGCGTGATGGTGACGGACTTCGGCATCGCCAAGGCCTTGAGCGCCGAAGGCGGCACCCTCACCGACACGGGCATCGCGATCGGCACGCCGGCGTTCATGAGTCCCGAGCAGGCGGCCGGCGAGCGGGTCATCGACGGACGCTCCGACCTCTACTCGCTCGGCGTCGTCGCCTACCAGATGCTCACCGGGCAGCTCCCGTTCCAGTCCCCCACCGTGCCGGGCCTGCTGATGAAACAGATCAGCACGCCGGCCACGCCGGTGGATCGCCTGCGGCCGGAAACGCCGCGGGAGCTCGCGCTCACCGTGATGCGCTGCCTGGAGAAGGACCCCGAGGACCGCTGGCCCACGGCCGATGCGCTGCGGCGCGCCCTGGAGACGGGCACCTACTCCGCCCCGGCCCCGCGCCCGTCCTCGCGCCGTGCCGCCGCCCCGCTCGAAGCGCGCGGCCCCTCCGCCGACAGCGGCGAGGTGGAGGCGTCGCGCTGGCTCGAGGAGCGGCGAAGCCGCAAGGGCGTCCGCATCGACCGCGCCGACCGCATGCGCGGGAAGCTCGAGCGGCGGCTCGACAAGGTGGATCGCAAGCTGGAGCGGCGGGAACAGGAGGAGCGCGAGGTCGCCAAGCGCGCCGCCGAGACCGGCGAGCCGCTGATGGTCGTGCAGCTGCGCCACCGCATGGCCCGCACCGCCTCCGTGATCGGCCCCCTGATGCTGATCAACATCTTGGTCGGCGGGGGCATCACCCATCCCTGGTTCCTGTTCCCGGCCGTGTGGATGGGGTGGGGCTTGGCGCGCGACTACTCGAGGCTCTGGACCGCCGGATACTCCTGGCGAGACGTGATCCACCGCCCCCCGGCGCCCGATGCGCTCGAGGCCAAGCTGGGGCGCGGCGCCGCGCCCGCACCCGGCGGGCCCGAGGAATTCGGCCTGCACGCGGCCGGCATCGAGCAGGCCCGCCGGGACCGGGCGGCGATTCTCGGCATGCTGGAGCGCCTGCCGAAGTCCGAGCGGAAGATGCTGCCCGACATCGCGCCGACCGTGGACCAGCTGCAGGAGCGCGCGACGGACCTCGCCCGCACCCTGTCCGCGCTCGAGCGCGACATCGACACCGCGGCCGAGGACAAGCTCGACGCCCGCATCGTCGCCCTCGAGCAGGAGCCGAGCTCGTCGGATCGCGAGCGGCGGCTCGGGCTGCTGCAGCGGCAGCGGCAGACGGTCCACGCGCTGATCGAGCGCCGCGCGGCACTGGAATCACAACTCGAAGCGTGCCTGCTGGCCATGCAGAACGTGCGCTTCGATCTGCTGCGGCTGCGCTCGGCGGGGGTCGCCGAGGCGCTCGGCGACCTCACGCAGGCCACCCAGCAGGCGCGCGCCCTCTCGCGCGACGTGGACGCCGCGGTCTCGGCGGCGGCGGAAATTCGCAGGCTCACGGGGCAGGGGACCGGCACGCACGAGGCGTGACGGCCCCGGCGCGCGTCAGGACGGACGCGCCGGCAGGCAGGACTGCACCAGCGGAACGATCTCCTCCGCCGTCCAGCCGAATCTCTCCAACTCGAGCGCCAGCCGCTTCGCGCGCGGGCACGCCGGCCCACCGGCGCGCGCGCCGACGACGGCGCCACCCCAGTAGCCCGTCTGCCACGCGGGTCGCACGGCGACCGCGCGCTCGAACACCGGCCCGGCCAGGACCGGCGGAGCCCGCTGCCCCAGGGTGGTCACCGCGCCCTCGAGGGCGCCGGGGAACGGGCGCTCCAGGGTCGGGCGCAGGCTCGCGATGGACGCAATCGCCTCCCGGGCCGCGCGCACGTAGTCGCCGTCGTTCGCGTCCATCTGGGCCAGCACCGCGAAGGCGTAAGCGGAGTCGCCGCCATGCTCGCGCACGGCGTCGAGCAACCGCCGGGCCTCCGACGCGTCGGACGCCCCCAGGGCCGTGAGTCCGGCCGTCAGCAGCCACTGCGGATCGCCGGGCCTGGCGCTCAGCGCGACATGCAGGTGGGCCAGCGCCGCCCCGAAGTCACGTCGCGCGAAGAGGACCGTCCCGAGCAGCGCCTCGCGCTCCGGATCGTGCGGCGACGCCTGCAGGGCCACCTCCGCCGAATGCCGGGCCTCCGGGCTGTCGTCCGGCAGCGCCGCGGCGAAGCCCGCGCGCCACGCCCCCGCCGTCAAAGTCCAATCGTCCAACTGGGGGAGCGAGTCCCGCACGGCCGCCTTCAGCGCCAGCAGCGAGTCGAACACCGCCTGGGAGGTGATGCCGGCCAGCAGCGAGCGCGCGGCCTGGAATTCGAGGGCAGGATGGTCGTCGGTGTGACGGAACGGCGCGCCGCGGGCCAGCGCCTCGGTTCCGCGATCGCCCAGCAGGAAGTGGCCGAGCAGGTCGGACGGCTGCGTGACCTGCATCCACATCCGGAGCGACGCGGCCGTGCGCGTGCCGGGTTGCAGCGCCGCCGCCATCAGAGCGCCGTTCCACCGGATCGGCTGCCGCCCCGCGAGCACGACGAGGTCGCTGGAGTTCGCGAACCAGATCTCCACGTGCGGGAAGACCGCCCGCAGATTCGCCACGACGACCGCCACCAGCCCCGGCGTGACGCGGTACATCTGCAGCCACTGGCAGAAGACGCCGTCGGGCGCGAGGCGCCGGGCAACCACGCGGAAGTAGTCGCGTGTGAACAGCGACGACACCCCGGCGATCCAGGGGTTTGACGGCTCCGAGACGATGAGGTCGTACGCCGAGTCCGCCAGCATCAGGGCGCTGCGCGCGTCGTCCTCGATGACGTGCACCCGCGGATCGGCCAGCACGTCGCGGTTGACGTCGCGGAAGTGCACGCTCGCGCGCAGAACCGCGCGCTCGATCTCGGCCACGTCGATGTGCGCCACGCCGGGATAGTCGGCGATGGTGCGGGTAGTGGCGCCGCTCCCGAACCCCACGACGAACACCCGTTTCGGCCGGCCCTGGCCCAGTGCGGGCAGCAGCCCGAGCGAGACCTGCGTGTCCATGTCGGCCACGCTGGAGGCGTCCACCTTGCCGTTGACCTTCAGCCAGGTCTGGTTCCCGTCCCGCCAGACCGACACCGCGGAGTTCCATCCCTCCACGAAGCTCAGCTGCTCCGACCCGTAGCCTCGCAGGTAGCGCCCGAGGTCGTCGCGACCGAGCCGCGTGCGTCCGTACACGGCCGGCGCGCGGTCGAGCAGGCGACCCGACCACGGGGGCGTCGCGAGCGCCACCACCAGGCCGAGCACGGCCAGCACCACCGGAATCCGCTCCGCGGCGACCGGAGTGCCGCCGCCGCGCTCGCGGTACGCCCACCAGGCCAGGGCCGCCGCCGCCGCGACGTTGATCAGCACGCCCAGCACCAGGGTCCGCTCGCTGCCGACCAGGTGCACGAGCACGAAGCCCGTCACCACCGCGCCGCCGATGCTTCCGAGCGTATTGGCCAGGTAGGCGCGCCCGACCTCCCGCCCGGTGGCGCCGGCTCGCTCCGACGCCAGCTCCGCGAGCAGCGGGAAGCTGAGACCCATCCCGATGGCCGGCGGAATCACGACCACCGCCACCGCCACGGCGTGCAGGGCCAGGAGCTCGCCCACGCCGAGGAAGGGAACCTGCAGGGTCGCCACCACGTAGACCGGCAGCGCCCGGAAGAACGGGAACAACAGGGAAGCGAGGACCGCGATGGCGCCCTGGATGATCGCCGCCCGCAGCAGCAGGTCGCGCGGCGCCCGGCCGCGGCCCACGGCGATCAGGCTCCCCAGGCCGATCCCGAGGAGGAAACACGCGAGTATGGTGGTGAAGGCGTACGTGGAGCTGCCGATCACGAGGATCAGCGCGCGCGTCCATGCGATCTCGTAGAGCAGCGACGCAAAGGCGGTCACGGCGATGAGCCAGATCGCGAGGCGGCGGGTCGCGGGGCCGGCGTCCGGCGTGAACACCGGCTCGCTCTCCGCCACGGTCCCGCCGGCGGCCGGCTCGGGCAAGCGTGCCAGGACGAGGGCGGCGGCCCCCAGGGCCAGATTGACCGCGCCCGTCGCCAGCAGCGACGACCTGAGCCCCACGAATTCGATCAACACGTATCCGGCGAGCAGACACCCGGCGACGCCGCCAACGGTGTTGAGGCCGTAAAACAGGGCCAGCTCGCCTCGCAGCTGGTCGCTCCGGTCGCGCGCGAAGGCGCGCGTCAGCACCGGCAGCGTGCCGCCCATCAGGAACGTCGGAACGAGCAGCACCACGAACGCGAACACGAACTTGATCGCCGTGCCGAACCACAGTCCCGGGGCCAGCGCGCGCGCCACCCCGAGGTACGCCGCACCGATGCCCTGCGTGACCCACGGCGACAGCAGACCGAAGACGCCGATGGCGATCTCGAGGGCGCCGTAGAGCACCGCCGGGCGCGCGGAGCGATCCACCCGGCGCCCCAGGACATACGCCCCGAGCCCGAGCCCGCCCATGTAGGCGGCCACGACCGTGGTGACCGAGTGAATGGTGGAGCCGAAGACCTGATACAGCTGCCGGACCCAGACCAACTCGTACACCAGTCCGGCCGCGCCCGACAGGATGAAGATGAGCCCGAACAGCGCGTGCCGCGCACGTCGGGCGCCGGTCATCAGAACGCCGCCAGCTCCCGGATCGCGGCGGCGACATCCGCGACCTGCGGCAGGATGTGGTCCTCGAGCTGCGGCGCGTAGGCGACGAACGTGTCCATCGAGGCCACGCGGCGCACCGGCGCGTCGAGCCAGGGAAACAGCTCGTCCGCGATGCGCGCGGCCAGCTCCGCGCCGTACCCCCACGACAGCGAGTCCTCGTACGCGACGACGACCTTGCTGGTGCGCCGCACCGACTCGGCGATGGCGTCCCAGTCCACGGGCGACAGCGAGCGCAGGTCGATGACCTCGGCGCTCACCCCCGACGCCTCCTCCACTTCCTTCGCCGCGACGAGGGATCGCTGCACCAGGGCGCCGTACGCCAGCACCGTGACGTCGGTGCCGGGCTTCGCGATCCTCGCCTTGCCGAAGGGGACCATGAAGTTGGGGCCCGGATACGGCGCCTTGTTGTACGTCTGGCGGTAGAGGTGCTTGTGCTCGAGGAACAGCACCGGGTCGTCGCAGCGGATGGCCGTGCGCAGCAGTCCGTTCGCGTCGAGCGCGGTCGCGGGGCAGACCACCCGCAGACCGGGAATGTGGGTGAACAGCGCGGCCCCGGTCTGGGAGTGGTAGACCGAGCCGCCCTTCAGGTAGCCGCCGTACGTCACCCGGACCACGACCGGCGCGCTGAACGCGTTGTTCGAGCGCCAGCGCATCGTCGCCAGCTCGTTCCTGAGCTGCATGTACGCCGGCCAGATGTAGTCGAAGAACTGGATCTCGACCACGGGCTTCAGGCCGCGCGTGGCCATGCCGATCGCCCGGCCCACGATGTTGGCTTCGGCCAGCGGCGAATTGAACACGCGGTCGCCGCCGAACTGCTTCTGCAATCCCCAGGTCACCTTGAAGACGCCGCCCTTGCCCTTGACCTTGCCGATCGCGCCCGCGCGCGAGGCGTCCGCGACGTCTTCGCCGAACACCACGATCCGCGGATCCCGCGTCATCTCGTCCTTCATGCAGGAATTCAGCAGGTCCACCATGGTCGTCGGATCGCCGCCGAACTGCGGATCGTCCTCCGTGTCGAACTGCTCCGACGTCGGATCCACGTCCGGAGAGTAGACGTACAGCGTCGTGGTCTCGGTGCCCGGCTGCGGTGAGCCGAGGGCGGCCTCGGCGGCGGCGTCCACGGTCGCCGCCACCTCGGCCCGCAGCCGCTCGAGGTCGTCATGCGTGGCCGTGCCGTCCGCGACCAGCCGCTCGCCGAAACGCACCACCGGATCCCGTTCCGCTTCGGCCGCGCGCTCCTCCGGCGGCCGGTACATGACCTCGTCGTCGGACAGCGAGTGCGAGTACGGGCGGATGACGTGGGCGTGGACCAGGGCCGGCCCCTTGCGGGAGCGGCAGTGCGCGACGGCCCGCGACAGCGTCGCGTACGACGCCAGCGGGTCGCACCCGTCCACCTCCTCCACGAACAGGTCGGGGAAGTTGGCGACCAGTTTCGAGATCGAGCGGCCCGCGGTCTGGACCTCGATCGGGACCGAGATGGCGTACCCGTTGTCCTCGATGAGGTACAGCACCGGGAGCTTGAGGTTGCTCGCCGTGTTGAGCGACTCCCAGAATTCGCCCTCGCTCGTCGTACCGTCGCCGAGCGAGCAGTAGACGACCTCGTCGCCCCGCATCCGCTCCTTGCGGTCGACGATGCCCTCGATGCGGTCGTACCGGTACCAGGCCTCCGCGCACCCCACCGCCTGGAGACATTGGGTGCCCGTCGGGCTGGACTGGCTGACGATGTTGAGCTTCTGGTGGCCCCAGTGCGACGGCATCTGCCGCCCGCCCGAGTTGGGATCCGCGGCCGCGCCCACCGCCTCGAGCAGCATCTCGGTCGGCGTCATGCCGAGGGTGAGGCACAGGGCCCGGTCCCGGTAGTACGGGTAGAACCAGTCGTGGCTCGCCTTCAGGGCCATGCCCGCGGCTACCAGCACCGCCTCGTGGCCGGCGCCGGAGATCTGGAAGAAGATCTTGTTCTGCCGCTTGAGCTGGATTTCCTTGTCGTCGAGCCGCCGCGACAGCAGCATCAAGCGATAGATGCCCAGGAGGTCCGCGTTCGCGAGCTGCCGGGCGCCGACCTCGTTCTTGGTGCGGGTGGCCATGTGGCAGGCAAAATAGCCCCCCGCACAGCCTCGCTCAACGCCGCGCCCCCCAGGGCGCCCCTTGCGCCTGCCGCCCACCCGGTCCCGCGCACCAGGCCGGCGGCGGTCTCTCGCGCCACGGGGTTGGCATCACTAGCTTTTCCGGGACACCCCTGCCGCGAAGGCCACGTTGAACGAGAGCGCCAAGAAGACCGTCCTGCGCCACTTCCCCTACGGGCTCTACGCCGTGACGGTCATGAGCGAGGGGGAGGACCACGGCCTCACGGCCAACTGGGTGATGCAGGCCGCGTTCACCCCGCCCATGCTCGTGGTCGCGCTCGAGAACGACTCCAAGAGCCTGCCCATGATTCGCGACGCGCGGTCCTTCGCAGTCAACGTCCTCGCGGCGGGCCAGCGCGAGTTGGCGGGGCAGCTCGGCCTGTCGTCGAAACGCCGCCCGTCCAAGCTCCACGCGGTTCCCTCCCGGCCGGCGCCCATCACGGGCGCGCCGATTCTCACCGAGAGCCTGGGCTGGCTCGAGTGCCGGCTCGTGGCCACGATGCCGGCGGGCGACCACACCCTGGTGCTCGGCGAGGTCGTTGAGGCCGGCATCGAGAAGGAAGGCGATGCCCTCACCCTCGGTGATTCGGGGAAGTACGCGGGCTGATCGCGTCACGGTCGCCACGGCGCTGGCTGCGGCGCTCCTGGCCGTGGGGGCCGGCGCCGCGAGCGCGCAACAGCAGCCCGACACGCTGATGTTCGATGTGGACGTCGTCACGAATCCACCCGCGCACCTCTCCGTCGAAGCACGCCTGACCAGCTCCGCCGCCGGCCTGATCACGCTCGCGGCCCCGCCGTCGGCATTGCCCGCCGGAACGGACGTCGAGGGTCTGTCGGCCACCGACGACCGTGGGCGGCCGCTCGCCGTCCGGCGGCTCGAGACGCGCTACGAGATCGACGCCCCGGCCGGCGCCGTTCGCTTCCGCTATCGTCTCGATGTCCGGAACCCGGTGGCGCTGAGCTCGACCGGGGCGGGCCTCGACGGGGCGCGCCTCTACGCCGTCGGGCGGAGCGTGTTCGTGGCGCCCGATCCGGCGGCCTACCGTTCAGCCGGCCGGCCGTATCCGCTGCTGTGGGTGCACCTCGCGACGCCGCCGGGCTGGCAGACCGTCACGAGCTGGGGCGTGGACGAGGAGGTCTTCACGCCCGCGAGCGGCGAGTCACTGCTCGGCGCGACCCTCGCCGCCGCGCCCGACTTCCGCATCTACCACGACACGGCCGGAAGCACGTCGTTCGTCCTGGCGATTCGCGGCGAGCGCCATTTCAGCGACTCCGCCCTGCGACGGGTGATCGCCGCCAGCCTGCGCGCCGCGGCCGAGGCCCTGGGACCGGTGCCGGTGCCGCGCGTGACGTTCACGAGCGACGTCGGATCGAAGGGGCGCACCAGCGGCAGCCTCCAGGGGCCGGCCAGCATCGGCCTCATCTGGGAGCCGGGCGAGTTGCTCGAGCGCCCGCGCATTCACGACCTCTTCCACGAGACCCTGCACCTGTGGTTCGGCGGGGAGATGGCCGCGAGCCGATGGTGGACGGAAGGCGTGACGGACTACTTCGCGGCGCGCCTCGAGGCGGAGTGGCGCGGCCGGCCCGACGACCTGGCCGATCTCTGCTATCAGTCGCTGTCGAACTACTTGCGGATCGGCCACAACACCGGCATGACCATGGACGAAGAACAGCGCGCCGGCGTGCTGGGCGACAACACGAGCCTGCTCGTCTACCGGAAGGGCATGCTGGCGGGCCTGCTGCTGGACGCGGCCATCCGCCGGTCCACCGACGGGCGGGCCAGCCTCGACGACGTGGCGCGACGGCTGCTGGCCGTCGCCGGCGCCAACCCGGCCCACCGCGTATCCGAGGCGGAGATCCGCGCGGTCGCCGCGGAGGTGGGCGGCGCGGCGGTAGATCGCACCTGGCGCCGCGTGGTGGAAGGCACCAGCCTGATCACTGCGGCGGAGGTGGCCGACGCCCTCCGGACCGTGACCGGGCTGGACGTCGCGCCGCCGGACGTCATCGCCAAGGAACAGAAGGTCCTGATCGGCCACCCGAAACCGTGAGGCCGGCATCATGATGCTCAAGGGCAAGACCGTGCTCTTCTTCGTGGGTCCGCAGTACGAGGACCTGGAGCTGTGGTATCCGAAAATCCGGCTGGAGGAGGAGGGGGCGCGCACCATCGTCGCGGGGCTGGGCGAGCCGGTCTATCACGGAAAGAAGGGCCATCCCGTCACCGTGGACAGCCTCGTGGACGACCTGTATCCGGAGGTCTACGACGGCCTGGTGATCCCGGGAGGCTACGCGCCCGACCACATGCGCCGCTCCGACAAGCTGCTCGGCATCACGCGCGTGATCGCCGAGGCGGGCAAGCCGGTGGCGTTCATCTGCCACGCGGCGTGGGTGCCGATTTCCGCCGGGCTCTTGAAGGGCCGGAAGGCGACCTGCGTTCGCGCCATCAAGGACGACGTCGTCAACGCCGGCGCGACGTATCTCGACGAGCCCGTCGTCGTGGACGGCAACCTCATCTCGTCGCGGACGCCCGCGGACCTGCCGGTGTTCTGCCGCGCCATCATCAAGGCGCTCGCGGCCGCGCCCAAGGACTAGGCCGGCGCGTCGAACGGCCGCAGCACGACGCCGGTCGGCACCTTGGGGGCGAAGAACGTGGACTTGGGCGGCATGATCTGGTGGGCGTCGGCCACCCGCTTCACCGCCTCGAGCCGGGTCGGGGGCAGCATGATCGCGCAGGCGCAGCGCCCGTCCCGACCTTCAGCGCGCGCCTCCGTCGCGTCCGCCGTGTAGCGCAGCGTCGGCGTCGTGCCGAGCAGCGACGCGGCCACGACGCCGACGGCGAGGCCGTCCGCCACCGCCACCTCCAGCGCGCGCACGGCCGGGTGGACCGGCTGCCCGCCGACCGGCGGCAGCGCCGCATCCGGCCGCACCGCGAGGCGCACCTCCCGCCCGCCCTTGAACACCACCGACAGCGTGGGCGTCGTCCCCGCCGGCGCCTCGACGAAATACGGAGCCGCCGCCGTCAGGAACGCCGCGGGCTCGACCGGTGCGCCGTCGAGCAGCCGGTGCGTGGGCAGGATCACGAGGCCCGGATCCTTGAACGACACCACGTGGCTCAGGGTGCGGGCCGCGCCGTCCCGCCAGGCGGCGGGCGCCTCGTCACGGAACATCACCGAGGTCTCGAACCGGTGGTGCCCGTCCGCGACGTAGACCGGTTCGGCGCCGGCCACCTCGGCCAGATGCCGGGCTTCCTCCCCCGCCACCACCCAGACGGCCTGATCCGAGCCGATGGCCTCACAGCGCGCCCACGGCGAGCGCGCCGTCACGCCACGCAGCGCGCTGGTCAGCGCGCCCGAGCTGTCGGGCGCGAGCAGGAAGACGGCACTGAGGTTGGCGCCGGTCGCGTGCATCAGCCGGCGGCGGTCCTCCTTGGCCTGCGCGTGCGTGCGCTCGTGGGGCAGCACGCGCCCCTTCGAAAACGGCTCCGCCGACACCGCCAGGAAGACGCCGGTGCGCTCGCGCGTGGTGCCGTCCGGGAACCGTCCCGAGGTGCGGAGCACGTACGCCGACGGCTCGGCGTCGCGCACGATCACGCCCGTGCGGCGCCATTCGCCGAGCAGGCGAGCGGCCACGGCATACTGGTCGCCGCCGCCCGCCGCCACCGGCAGGTCCACGTTGACGACGTTGCAGGGATCCCGCGCCACC
>Ga0335069_10010569_pt1 | contig 13081 bp, 9 predicted proteins | sample Lox_Sample_11_FD_206714 | JGI IMG/M metagenome (GOLD analysis project Ga0335069, IMG submission 206714) | Soil microbial communities from Loxahatchee National Wildlife Refuge, Florida, United States - Lox_Sample_1.1 | ecosystem: Environmental > Terrestrial > Soil > Wetlands | place: USA: Florida... | reverse complement strand
ACGGTGTGCTTCTCCATATACTCCGACATATCGATGCGCACCACGGCCGCGTCGTCGTCAAAGAGGAACTCGGCGAGCGCACGACCCAGCTCGGTCTTCCCGACACCGGTAGGGCCAAGGAAAATGAACGAACCGATTGGCCGATTGGGGTCCTTGATGCCGGCGCGAGCACGAATGACGGCGTCGGCAACGGCAGTCACCGCCTCGTCCTGTCCGATGACGCGCTTGTGCAGATGTTCTTCAAGGTGCAGGAGCTTCTGCATCTCCCCTTCCAGGAGCCGGCTCACCGGGATACCGGTCCAGCGCGCGACCACCTCGGCAACATCGTCCTCGTCGACCTCTTCCTTGATCAGCCGCGTCGCGCCTTCCTTCTTCGTCAACTGCTCCTCTTCGGCCACCAGCTCTCGTTCCAATTGCGCAAGCGTACCGTACTTGAGTTCAGCGACGCGATTGAGATCGTATTGGCGTTCGGCCTTCTCGATCTCGACCTTGGTCTCCTCGATTCGCCTCCGCAGCTCGCGCAGCCGGCCGATCGCGGCTTTCTCCACTTCCCAGCGGGCGCGCATCGCGTCAGCCTCAGAGCGCAGTTCGCTGAGCTCCTTCTCGAGTTTCTCCAAGCGGCTCTGCGACGCCTTGTCGCTCTCCTTCCTGAGCGCCTCGCGTTCGATCTCGAGCTGCATGACCCGACGCGAGACCTCGTCGAGCTCGCTCGGCATCGAATCGATTTCAGTGCGCAGCTTGGCCGCCGCTTCGTCAACCAGATCAATTGCCTTGTCCGGAAGGAAGCGATCGGAGATGTAGCGCTGCGACAACACCGCCGCGGTCACCAACGCACTGTCCTTGATCCGTACCCCATGGTGGACTTCGTAGCGTTCGCGCAGCCCGCGCAGGATGGAAATGGTATCCTCCACAGAGGGCTGATCCACCATGACCGGTTGGAAACGACGCTCGAGCGCCGCGTCTTTCTCGATGTGCTTGTGGTATTCGTCCAGCGTCGTCGCACCGATGCAATGCAATTCGCCACGCGCGAGCATCGGCTTCAAGAGATTGCTGGCATCCATCGCACCCTCAGCCGCGCCGGCACCGACGACCGTATGCAACTCATCGATGAACAGGATGATGTCGCCACCAGCATCCTGGACCTCTTTGAGCACTGCCTTGAGGCGCTCCTCAAATTCGCCGCGGAACTTTGCACCGGCGATCAACGCGCCCATGTCCAGCGCCACCACGCGGCGATCCTTGAGACCTTCCGGAACATCTTTGCGCACGATGCGTTGTGCGAGGCCTTCCACGATCGCGGTCTTGCCCACTCCAGGCTCGCCAATGAGAACCGGATTGTTCTTGGTGCGGCGCGAGAGTACCTGAATCACGCGCCGGATTTCTTCGTCGCGTCCGATGACCGGATCGAGCTTCCCTTGCGCCGCCAGTTTCGTGAGATCGCGCCCGTAGCGTTCCAGTGACTGATACGTCGCCTCGGGTGTCGGGGTCGTCACCCGCTGGCCGCCGCGGATCTTCTGCAGGGCAGCCATGAGTGCGTCGCGCGTGACACCCTGTTCGCGCAGCAGCTTGCCGACACCGGTGCGTTCGTCGACGACGGCGAGCAGTAGATGTTCGATGCTCACGTACTCGTCCTTCAGGGTCGCGGCTTCTTCCTCCGCCCGAGCGAGCACACGGTTCAGCCGCGGCGTGATGTACAATTGTTCAGAGGTCCCCGCTGGACCGGACACCTGCGGAAGGCGGTCCATTTCCTGGGCGATTCGTTGCTTGAGCACCGCGATATTGGCGCCCGCCGCCTCGAGGACCGCAGGTGCCAGCCCATCCGCCTGCTGCAGGGTGGCAAGCAACAAGTGCTCAACGTCGACCCCTTGATGGTTCCGACGCGTCGCCAACGTCTGCGCTTCGCGTAACGCCTCCTGAGATTTCTCCGTGAATCGATTGATGTTCATTGCACCTCCGACTGCGGCCGAAAGTAACCATCAACGGGAGAAACGCAAGCAACGTGCCGGCGTGTTCAAGGAGCGTTACGTTGACAACTTGGAGGTGTGACGGCTAGCTTAGGAGATACCGGCGCACAGTGCAGCGTTGGTGAGATCGGGAGACCAAGCCATGGCAACGGAAAAAGATCGCCTCGGAGACAAGCTCCATGACGCTGAACGCGCACGGGAAGAGCAATACTTCGCGGAACGCGACCGCCAGCTCATCGACCGTCTGCGAGAGTCCAAGGAAGGCGAGACGCAGGGCACCGCAACGAAGGCGACCACGCTCAAAGGGGCAGCCAGCATGCGTTGTCCCAAGTGCGACACCCCGCTGAATTCCCACACACTCCACGACGTAGCGGTCGATGAGTGTCCCACCTGCCATGGGATGTGGTTGGATGCCGGCGAGCTCGAAGCGCTGGCGCGTTGGGAGAATGCCGGCTGGATCGCACGCTGGCTGCGCTCGGAGTTTCGTAAGAAGGCGTAAGCGCAAGCGGCTGCGGACCTCCAGATGCACAAAGGCCAGGAGTGTGCCCTCCTGGCCTTTGTGACCCCGTGGTCTGCCACCTACGCTCAGTCACCCATGTGAGTGAGGTGATGTAGCGTGAAGTAATCGTCGTCGTACTTGTTCTCGATGAACTGCGAGCTGTAGCGGCCACCGAGCGCCGCGCGGTTCGTCTTGTCGTTCACTCCCACCACCATGTTCGGTGTGACGGTCGTGAAGGAGCCATCGGCGTTCGACGACCAATGGTACGCGCACATCGCATTGTAGAAGTACTCGCCGGCGCGGTTGTGTACCAGCTTCCACCAGATGCGGTACAGATCCTTGTCCATGTACATGATGACCTTACCGAAGTTGTAGTACGGATCTTCCGACTGTCCCTCGATGATCCACACCGGTCGTGGAATCATCTGCAAGTTCTCAACGATCAGCCACGGCGCGCCCTTCGCGCCGGGGGTTTCGTAGCCACCCTTGAAATAGGGAATGTCCACCTCCGAGCGGGTTTCGGTCACTTTCTTCTGGGGCAGCGGATTGGGGCTCAGCACCGGTGCGAGGATGTTTCCTTCGCCTATGATTTTCCACTTGTAGTATTCCACTTTTCCGGCGTAGCAGTTGAGATCGTCGCCAAAGATATCCAGCCCGGCCACCGGGTCGGAACGCGTCGCAGCGTTGACTCTGCGAACACGCCGGGTCGACGGCACGTAGAACCACTGCTGGTCTTGATCGGTCCAGCCATTGGGGCGTTTACCCAAGCCGGCAACGCCATCAACATCTTGGGGCTCGAGCACGTTCGTCATGCTGGTGTCGCGCAGGCTCTCCGGGTTTGGCAACGGGCCGGCGGCGCGCCCCATAAATGAATTGGTGTGCAACCACAGCTTGATGCGCTTGAATTCGCCGCTCCCGTCGATACCGTTCAGCGTGAAGGTCGCGCCCTGCCCGTTGCCCATCTGGTTGGCGGCAGTAAAGTTCCAAGCCATCTTGCAGGCTGCCAGCGGCTCCTTGGGATCTATCTTGGGGAACGGATAGCCGAAGTAGAAATCCGGCACCTTCCCCGTCTTGACGTCCTTCAGGCCGCAGGTTGCCGGATCCAAATCGTACTTGCCGGCATTGGACTCACTCGCTTCCCAAAACTTCTTCGAGTAGTTCTGCTTCAGTTTGTCGGGGTCGACGGGCACGACCTTGAAGTAGTACTCGCCATTTTTCACCCGGTTGAGAATCTGCTCAGGCAAAAGATCCTTGCCGAGTTGCCAGTTGTTGCTGTCGAGGGTCCATGGCTTCCCGGCATCCTCTGCCTGCACCGTAGCGGCACCAAGTGCAAGGGCGATGCTGAACAGCCACAAGGCCCAGTGTGCTCCGGTGTGCCTTCGTGATTTCATAAAAGGAACCTCCTCACTCAAAACAAAGTAGTAAAAAAAGTAATGAAAGGGCGGGGATACGCTGTACTCGATCGCTGCGGAACCATTGGCAGATGACCCCCCACAGACACTACTACAGACGCTCTCTCAGGGGGGTGAAACTGTCGCGATCGGCTGCCAGAACCAAACCGCGTGCCCCACAGACAAATCCCCGTCCATCGGGAAGCAAACTAATCCCCCGCAACCAACTACCACGCATTTGCACAGGCACGCTCACGAGCTGCCACGTTGCACCGGCATCCTTGCTGTTCAAGAGAAGACCGCTGTTCCCAACGGCCCAACCATAGTTGCCACGGACTTGGATGCCATACAGCGCAAGAGAAAAGCCCTTCGGAGTTTCGATGTCGGCTTTGCGCCAGCTTATACCGCCGTCGGTGGTTACCAACAAGGTTGATTCGAGCCCAACCGCCCATCCGCGTTGTTGATCGGTAAACGACACCGCGAAAAGGGTGGTTTCAACCGGGCTTGGCTGGGGGCGCCACGTGGTCCCGCCATCTGCCGTCACCAGGATGGTGCCAAACTCACCGACAATCCACGCATGCTCTGGATCGACGAAGCTCGCGCCGTAGAGGACAATATCGCCGGCAGCGACGACTTCGGCAACATCGGGTGGCAGCTTGATGTCCTCAGGAAGAGCGATCTTCGTCCAGGTAGTTCCACCATCGTCGGTTCGAAGGAGGGTACCGAAATCGCCGGTTGCAATGCCGCGCTGCGTGTTGGCAAACTCGACGTCTAGCAACTGGCGGGTGGTGCCACTCTTCTGCCGTTGCCAGGTGCTGCCTCCATCAGAGGAGTAGGCAATCTCGCCCGCTTGTCCGACGGCCCAAAGATGCTGACTGTCGGGGCAAGCAAGCGACACGAAGGAGTGGGTTGCTCCGAGGCTCTGCCGCTCCCACGTTTTGGCGCCATCGGTGGTGTGGAAGACACGACCGAGATCGCCGACAGCCCAGCCTTCCTTATCGGTCACGAAGCAAGTGGAGAATAGATTCTGACGGATCACCGCTGCAGTAACCCGGTCGGTGGCCCGCGCAGGGCCCCCCGAGGCCACAAGCAGGGCCGCGCACACGGCATAGATGACGTTCTTCACAGTCCTGACACCTTTCCCTCACGCTCGGCTCCTCACCCCAACGGAGGGGGAGTCGTCAAAGTTGCACGGAAGCACCATTACAGACTGACATGCCTAGATCACATATTCAAAGCGAAACTGGACGTTGTCTCGGTCCTGGAGCAGGCTGACGCCGCTGCCGCCCTTATAGATGTGCGAGCTGAGAATGCTGTAGTCCACAACGAACCGGAACGGATCGTGCACGAAGGTTACCGCAGGCTGATACAGGAAGGCGCCGCCCCAATCGTAGAAGAGCGTGACGCCCGGATTGATGGTGCCGCTGCGATACGAACTGCCGATGAAGAGCGTCTGGAGGTACTGATTCTGCGGTTGCCGGATCCAGACAGGCTCCAACCGACTGCCTTGCAGAGGAGCGTTGTGGGCATTGACATCAATCAGGTTGAGTTCGACCGGAAGCACTTCTCTGTCGGGGTTCAACGTCCCGTCGGAAAGAAATGTCTTATTCCCCCCAGCATCGACGATACGCTTGAAGAAGAACTGCGTGGAGATGAAGAACGTCTGGTTGGGATTGAGAGCACGAATCCACTGGTTGATGTCCAATCCGACCACCGCGTTGAGGGAATCTCTCGTCCGGGTTCCTCCGGTCGTACCGCCACGCTTACCGTCGGGTTGGGTGTAGAACAAAAATGGATCCAGTGAGCCCTGAGTAAAGCCGGGTTCGCCCTTGAAATAGGCGAACTCCGAGCGCACGACGCTGTAGAACTGCGGCACGGCGAACGTCGTGGTGGCCCCAGTGATTTGCACCTTGGGCGCGTTCTCGTACGCGTGCGTCGGGTAGCCGCAGTTGGTTTTGGTGGGATCGTTGGCGCATGGTTGGCCATCGGGGAATGTCCGCCCGATTCCGCCCTTTGGCGTGAAAACCTGGACGGTCGGTGTATCGAAGAACGTATAATAGTGCGCCAGACTGAACGTCGCATCGAATGCGTTGAATTTCGCCAAGAACCCGCCGCGCACGTTTTGGAAGGTCCGCGACGGAGCGATGGCGAACGACTCCGCACTGTTGCTCGGCGCCCCCAAGCTTGGCAACGCCCAAGGGGAGCCTGCCGGCGTGCCTGGGTAGTAGCCAACTTTGTTGTCGTAGGCGGCGTAGCTCTCGAGGTACGCATCCGAGATCGGGCCAAAATCGCCGAGGTTGTAGTTCGTGAGGATCATATCAAGCGGCACGCGCCGCTCGTCGAGCGAAATGAGGAATCCGCCGAAGCTGCTGTCGATCGGGTTGATGTGATCCAACAGCTGGAACCCGTCGGTCTCTCCCCACGAGAGAATCTGCCGTCCGACGCGCATGAACAAGTTGCCGACGTTAGCCTCGCCGTACGCCTGGAAGAGGCGTTCGCGATCGGTACCGTAGTGGCGAAGCCTCTGGCGGGTGCTAAAGACAGGGACTTGCAACTGACCATTGAGAACCGTTGGTGCCGCAGCTTGCACCTTGTAGAATTGGTCGGCCGTACTGTATTCATTCGGCCCCCAGTCGTACAAGCTGTCCGCTTCGCCGCGGAAAGTCATATGATAAGCGAGACCTTTGACTTTGAAGGGCAGGTCGCTCAGCAGGCTCAGCGGGCCGACGCCCTCACGCACCAAACGCGCCAGGTCGTGATTGAGTTCCGCTTCGACGTAGGCGCGGTTCTGGCGGACGTGGCCCGCAGCCGAATGCGGGAACGTGCCCGTTTGGCTAGTCTGGTCGGGTGTTCCCGGGCCAATGATCACGCCGTCGTGCGTATTCTCTGTACCCACCCTGACGTTTACGTAGGTCCGCAGCCCGAACTTGATATCCCCATCGGCATCGAGCGAAATCGCGCGGCTCGGCATGCGCCAAAGCATCGGTGTGGCCGCCACGAGGCACACAATCAACCAAACCCTGAGCCCACCTCTCGCCATCGAGACCCTCCTCTCGCGTTCCGCTGCATCCCCCTGTGAACACGCTAGCTACAGATTGGCGCTCGGTGACCCTTAGTTCGCCCCGACTTCCGTTGTCAAGTAATTTCTGCCGCATGGCAATGCGCTCGCATCGACTGCAGGTGGTTGTTGCACTGACGCTTTTCTGGACGCTGCGAAGCACCACCAGCACAGCCGGCGTCGCGGGCGTTCGGTTCGCCGATGTCGTATCAATCAGCGGTAGCCAAGTCGGGTTCTTCGACGGGTACGACGTGCGCCGCCTTGCCCTCTATGCTTGCACCGACAGGGCCGGCGACCACAAGTGCGAGCCTATTCCGTTCCAAGTCGATGAAGTCGACCCCCAGGAACACTGGGTCTTGGATCAAGGGCCGCAGCCGTCGGCCGACACACCACCGGGAGTGCTTGACGCGAACGATCGGCTGCTCTTCATGGCAACCGACGCCGGAGATCGCGGGCGCCCGGCCGATTTCCGTGCAGGGATAGCGGCGGCCGAGATCGGCGTTCACGACCCCCTGACTGGAAAGACGTTCTGGGCGTATCTGGTGGCATACGCGACGGATGCACCGCGCTCCGCTCGCGCGTACGTGGCCTACGATCCGCCTAGCGATCGTGTGCGCGGGCAACGCGTCACCTTAGGGTTTCGTCACGGCGTCCCAGGCTATCTAGCCGTTGATGGAACGGAGCCCTCCGGCGACGCCGCAACCATCACTCCGCTGCTCGACCGGTTCAAAGTTCGCGCGACAGCGACGTTCTTGTGGGGCCTGGTGCACTTCTCCCGCAATGAGGACGACATCACCACCGAGTTCGTCGCCTGGCGTGAGGGACCGATTCGGGTGATTCGGCGCCAGCGGCAGTGGGTGCGGATCGGCTGGGGCATCCACTCACCGACCTTCGGATCCTACACCTACTTCTACCGAGACTCCGCGGAACTCCCGGTCGGTCTTTATCTGAACTTTCCGCCGACGTACTTTTTCGGCGACATTGTCGTGCGCGCGTTCCTCGACTTCCGTGACCTGCGGGGTTGGTCGTTGGTGTTGCCCGATGTCCCGGACGCGATTCCCATCGATGGGATCATGACCCGAGAGAAGGAGGCGTTGCGGCAGCTACCGGGATCCTGGTTTGCGCTTCGCGGGCCGCAGGTCACGCTGCTCCAGCTGCTTGATGTCGGCCCGTCGCTCGCCAGCGTACGTCGGCGTCTCGTATACAATGAAACGGCGACGGACTCCGAGCCACCCGAGGACGTGCTAGGGGAGGAACCAGCGGTGGGCTATGTGCTCGATCAGTGGGAACACGTCCCGGCGGGCGCACATCAGATGGCATCGACGAGTTACGCGTTGCCACCGGATCTCGACGTACGTCAGTTCATCGCCGCACGGCAGAGCCCTCTGCAGGTGACGGTGCAGCCGCTACCCTGACGCGGGCGTCTCTTGTCGGTGCAGCGTGCTGCAGCTGCTATCGAACGGAGCGATCTAATCTTGAATCACCGGGCAACGCCTTGACATGAAGGGGCTGCCGACGGAGCTCGGGCATCGCGCTGCCCGGTTCGGGGGGTGAGCCGTTACTCTTCTTCGGTGTCGCGGAGCAGGAGCAGTGGGTCACCGAGCGTTTGAATGATCCAACGATGCATGGCAGCAACGCAGTGCTCCCAACCAACATCCCACGGCATTGCATGACGCGCACGTTCTAGCGTTTGAAACTCTGCCCCGACGTGCCGCGCGAGGCGTTCGACCACGCGTGGTGGGCAGAAGTCGTCGCGTTCGGAGGCCATGACCAATGTTGGCCTCCCGTGACTCGCCTGCAACTCGAAGGCCTCGCTATTCAATTCGCACGCGACATGAATCGAATCGGCGGCAACCCCTCCGGGCGCGCCCGTCGCAAAGTAGGCGGCTCCAACCGCACCGCGCGGAGGCGGCAGGGGACGCGACCGCCACCTCGCAAGACGCACTCGCCAATCCCCGAGCAACGGCTGCGCCGTGCCGCCGATCGCACGCGGCACGAGCGGCGCCAACGCCACCACCGCACGCGTCGTTGCAGGGGAGCAGGCGAGTGCCAACAGACCGCCAAGATCGTGGCCCACGACAATCGGCGCCGCGTCGCAGAGCGCGATTGCCCGTTCGATATCACTCACGTAGTCGGCAACGCGGACTGTTGCGATCTGGTCGCGACCGCCGGCATCGCCATGCCCGCGGAGATTGATTGCGTGACACGTCCAGCCGCGGTGCGCGAGGTATCCCATGAACTTGCGCCATACGGCAGCGCTGCACCACAGACCATGGATCAAGATCATCGGCGCAGCAAACTTCGCGCTCTCCGCCGCGATGGACTCGATCGTGATGTCGCCGACGCGTCGCTGCATGCTCGCGCAAAAGAAAAGGCCTTCCGCGTTCGGAAGGCCTTCTCAGTGAGCCAGTGGCTCACGCCTGAGGGAAGGGAAAAAACTCTGGCCTAGTGAATGGCCTCAAGTAGGGTCTTACTTACTTCTTCTTCTTGCCAGCGGCTTTCTTCTTTGCCGGGGCTTTCTTCTTGGTCTTGCCAGCTTTCTTTGTGGCCATAGAGACCTCCTTCTGAACTTGTTTGGAGCATCAACTGCATGTGCTCCCTTCCCCTCAGACTGCCTCCACCTCATTCAGCCACCCACCACCAGTTTCGGGGCGATTATAGAAACGCTGGATCGCCTCTGTCAATAGAAGAATGCCATTTTGGAAATTTTTTTTTAAAGTGGCTTCATCTCTCTGCGCCACGAGAATTCGGAGTCTAAAATGTCGTTCAGGTCCAGTACCGCTCGTGGGTAGCAGATCGTTCTAGACCGCTATCCACAAGGGCTTGCGGTACTTGTCCACACCCTCAGACTCTCAGACCCTCAGACCTCAGACGTGCAGTAACAAGCGCAGCGCGGTGCGCGCGATGAGCCACGCGGCGCTCGCCCGAATCTCTTGACCGAACGCGCCATCCTGCGGCGCGGGCTCCGCCGCATCGAATGCGTTCGCAAGATTTCGCACCGGCGCCGCACCGGATGCCGGGCTGGTGCGTTGCGCCAACCGGTCCAATTGCGCGTCCGTGATTGAGCTGTGCAGTGCCGCCGCTCGCACTGAAGCCGCCCCTGTGCGGTGCTTGAGCCGCCGCAACTCGCCGCGCTTCAGCCACATGCCGTCGCAGTTGGGACAGCGCTCAATACAGGCGTCGGGAGGCAAAGACCGATCCGCGAATTTTCGCAAGCGCGCGCGGCAGCGCGGACACTCGGGTTGTCGAGTCTCGACCAACCGGGGTTCTCGCAGGGCATCCTGGTCAACACCGTCGATTCGGTCGGCCCCACCGACCGTCACCGGGTAGATCTCCCAACGATCGCACCAGATGCCACCACACCGGGGGCACTGGTCGAGGAGAATCGAGTAGCCGAGAGAGGCAGGGGCACTGACTTCGTTCATCTGAGTCGCGCACTGCGGACACTTCATGATCGCTCAGCTCGAATGCGCCATGGCGCGCAGGATCGCGATCCGCTGCCCCAACGGTGGATGTGTGCTCATGAGATCTGCGAGATATCCCTGACGGTCATCGACGCCTCGGCGCAGCGGATTGCTGATGAACAGATGCGCCGTACCGCGCGTGGCCGCCTTCAGCGGCGATGTCGCGGCACCGATCTTTTCCAGCGCGCTTGCCAATCCCACTGGGTTACGTGTGAGCTGCGCCGCGGTCGCGTCCGCCAGATACTCGCGCTGGCGTGACACGGCCATGGCCAGCAGTCGCGACAGCAGCGGTGAGATGGCGACGAGCAGAAGCACCACCACGAACGAAATGATGTTGCCCCGGCGGCGCTCGCCTCCCACAAAGAGGGCGCGGCGGGCCCAGTCGCTCAGCATCACCGCGCCACCAAACAGGACACCGACGAGAGTCATGGTTAGCGTATCGCGATTGCCGATGTGCGCCATCTCGTGGGCGATCACTGCCTGGGTTTCCTCCCGATCGAGCAAGTTCAACAGTCCCTGCGTCACTGCCAAGGCGGCATGCTGCGGATCGCGCCCGGTAGCCAATGCGTTGGGCGCCGGATCCGGGATCACGTAAACCTGCGGTTGGGGCAAGCCGCACGCCAGCGCCATCTCGGTCACGACATTGTGCAGCTGGCGTTGCGCCGGATCATCCAACTGCAGCGGCCGCGCCAAGAGCGAGGCCATCACCAATCGATCGCCGCGGTAGTACGCACTGACGCTCATCGCAAGTGCGAAAGCGGCGGCGACCAACGTCACAAACGGCAGGCGCTCACCTCGGGGGCTGAGGAACCCGCCCCACACACTGTCGAGCCCCAACCCGAGGGTCATCAAGAAGGCGATGAAGCATGCGAGCAGCAGCACCGTGCGCCGGCGGTTGAGTGCTTGGCGGCTGTAAAAGTCCACCTCCGTGGGGGGTGCGCTCGCGGGCGGCGCTGCGGGCATGATCTGCCCGCCGGGTACAGCTGTCCGAATGCTCGCCGTGCCCAACACCTGGGTTACTTCGATAGGGACAGATCGACCCGTGGCGTTCCACGGTCCTCGTCTGGCACGACGAAGTACTCCGCCCCTTTGAAGGCAAAGAAGTTGGCGATCACACTGGCCGGGAAGACTTGCTGACGCGTGTTGAACTGCATCACCATGTCATTGTAGAACTGGCGTGCAAAGGTGATCTGGTTCTCGGTAGTCGTCAGCTCTTCCTGTAACTGCGTCACGTTCTCATTGGCCTTGAGGGTTGGGTAATTCTCCATGACCGCCAACAAGCGGCCGAGGGACTGCCCAAGTGCGTTCTCCGCCATCGCGCTCTCACGCACCCCCGTCGCCGCAACCGCATGCGCCCGCGCTTCCATGACCTTCTCGAGCGTGTCGCGTTCGTACTGCATGACGCCCTTCACAGTCTCGACCAGGTTAGGAATGAGATCCTGCCGCCGCTTCAGCTGCACGTCGATCTGCTTCCACGCATTCTGTACGCGGTTCTGAAGACTCACCAACCCGTTGTAGGTCAGGACCGCTGCAACCAGTGCGACGAGGATGAGAATCAGTAGGACTGTGGCCATGGGTTGCTCCTGTCAGGCGGTTGCCCGGTTCGCATCCTGCCGTGCGTACGCAAACTCCACGCCGCGCCGCCGCCTACGGGCCGACTCGCGGTCGCACCCCAACGCGCTCGGTGTGCGTCAACGACGCGTCGCGAAAGCGGCACGCCCGGGGTACGCGGCGCGACGCCCCAATTGCTCCTCGATGCGTAAGAGTTGGTTATACTTGGCGGTCCGTTCCCCGCGTGAGGCACTGCCGGTCTTGATCTGGCCGGCGCTCACCGCCACTGCCAAGTCAGCGATCGTCGCATCCTCCGTCTCTCCCGAACGGTGCGAAATCACCGTCGTATAACCGGCGTGTTTGGCCATCTCGATGGTCTCGAGAGTTTCCGTAAGCGTCCCAATCTGATTGAGCTTGATCAAAATCGAATTGGCAATTCCATTGGCGATGCCGCGCTCGAAACGCTGTGGATTGGTCACGAACAGATCGTCACCAACCAATTGGATACGCTTGCCTAGCGCTTTGGTCAGCGTCGCCCATCCCCCCCAGTCGTCCTCCGCCAGACCGTCCTCAATCGACACAATCGGGTAACGCTCGACCCAGTCGCAATAGAAATCGACCATCGCGGCGCTCGAGCGGCGACTGCCATCCGACTTGCGGAAAACGTACTCGCCGTTTTCGTAGAATTCGCTGGCCGCGGGATCGAGTGCCAGCGCGATCTGCCGCCCCGGTTGATACCCGGCGCGATCGATCGCCGTGAGGATTACCTCCACGGCCTCCTGATTCGATCCCAAGCTGGGTGCAAACCCGCCTTCGTCGCCAACAGCGGTCGAGTACCCCTTCTCTTTCAGCACCGCCTGCAGCGCATGAAACGTCTCCACGCCCATGCGCAACCCATCGGCAAAGGTACGTGCACCGACCGGCACCACCATGAACTCTTGCAGATCGACTGAACTATCGGCGTGGGCACCGCCGTTCAGAATGTTCATCATTGGCACGGGCAACATCGTGGCGCGTGGGCCACCGAGATAGCGGAACAGCGGCACCTTGGCAGCCGCCGCCGCCGCTTTGGCAACGGCGAGCGACACTCCGAGAAGGGCGTTCGCACCCAGCCGTCTTTTGTTCGGTGTACCGTCGAGGTCGATCATCAGTCG
>Ga0335069_10010567_pt1 | contig 13082 bp, 8 predicted proteins | sample Lox_Sample_11_FD_206714 | JGI IMG/M metagenome (GOLD analysis project Ga0335069, IMG submission 206714) | Soil microbial communities from Loxahatchee National Wildlife Refuge, Florida, United States - Lox_Sample_1.1 | ecosystem: Environmental > Terrestrial > Soil > Wetlands | place: USA: Florida... | reverse complement strand
CGCTCGATGTTATTCGTCACTCCGGTGTAGATACGGCGGGACTTGCTTGCCACAATGTAAACGTAGAAGCGATGTTCGCGGGGCATAGACGCTCGGCGGTTGGAGCGACAGCAGATCCCTCGCTTCGGTCGTGATGACAACCCTTGAGGGTTACATGGTTTGAGGGGTGGTGTCTGTGATGTGGGTGAAGTTTTTGGATTGGTGGCCCACATCTGCCGTGGCCGGCATTTGCCTGATTTTGGCCCGCCGCGGCGGGTGGGGTCATTGCCAATCGCGAATCAGTTGTCAATTGTCGGAAGGAGCAGATCCCTCGTCCGCCGCGGCGGACTCGTGATGACAACCCCTGAGGGTTGCATGAGTGGGGGAATCGTGCCTGTGACTGTGGATGGGGGGTTTTTGGCCGACACAGAAGCAGATCCCTCGCTTCGCCGCGGCGGACTCGTGATGACAACCCCTGAAGTTACATGAGTAGAGGAATCGTGTCTGTAATATGGATGGGGGTTATGGGCCGACACAAAAGCGGATCCCTCGCTTCGCTCGTGACGACAACCGAAACCACAGCCCTCCAACCGCAAGGGCGGCATCTACTAGGGGCCCCTAATTGAACCGCTGGGCTCTATTTCCAATTATTATGATCGGACGGCAGAATGTTCCCGTGAGGGTTCTCTTGAAGATCAGATCCACTTGCATATTGTTCCTGCTGGTAGCGGCTTTCGCCCACGCCCAAAGCCCCTTCGCCCCACAGGTCACCGGACCGCTTTCGCAGCGGGTGGTCGCCTACCAGATTGACGCCAAGTACGATCCGGAGAAACACGCCGTCGATGCCACCGAGACCCTGACCTATCACAACCTGACCGGCCAGCCGCTCGACCACTTTCCGTTCCATCTCTACCTGAACGGATTTCAGCCCAACTCGACATGGGTACACGAGGCGCATCGCGACGGCAGTTTCCGCTCCACCACATTCGGCGAGGCTTGGGACCCAAAGCGTAACGGCTCAAATGACGTGACCTTCCTGGAAGTCGTGGGCATGGGCGACTTGACCAGGCAGATGAAGTTCATCTCTCCCGACGATGGCAACCCCAACGACAAAACTGTCGTCGATGTTGCGCTCCTGCATCCTGTCGAGCCTGGCCAGGACATAGTCTTCAAGATCAAGTTTCGCGCTGTCTTCCCAGAGGTGCTGGCGCGTACCGGTTACAAACGCACCTTCCTGCTGGCCGGACAGTGGTTTCCAAAGGTGGGAGTCTGGTGGAACGGCGCGTGGAACTGCCATCAGTTTCATGCCATGACCGAGTTCTTCGCCGACTTCGGAACCTACGACGTAGGAATCACTCTGCCAAAGAGCTACATCATCGGCGCAACCGGCGTGCAGACCAGCGACACTGATAACGGCAACGGCACGAAGACGGTCGCCTTTCACGCTGAAGACGTGCACGACTTCGCCTGGACCGCCGATCCCAATTACAAAGTTGTCGAGAGCACCTTCAACGGCAGCGTTGGAGCGGTAAAGATCCGACTGCTGACGTACGAGAGCAACAAAAGCTCCTGGCAGCGCTACATCGATGTGATGCAAGGCTCGATGAAGCGCTTCGACGAGTGGTACGGGCCATATCCTTACGCGCAGATCACGGTGGTCGATCCGCCGCACGGAGCGTTGGAAGCCGGCGGCATGGAGTACCCGACTTTCATCACTGGAGACACAGTGTGGTGGGCGCCGAAGGGCCAGAAGCTCTTCCCTGAGGGTGTGACCGAGCACGAATTTGGGCACCAGTACTGGTACGCCATGGTGGCGACCAATGAGTTCGAGAATGCGTGGCTGGACGAAGGCATCAACAGCTACACGGAAGTGAAGGTCACCGACAGTCTCTACGGCAAGGACACCAGCCTGCTGAATTGGATGGGCGGCCAAATGGGCGACCGCGACTTGGAGCGTATTGAATACGTCGGAGTGGCCGAAACTGACCCGCTCTCCCGACCCAGCTTCCGGGACATGAGCATGGGGGCCTACGGCGGCGTCACCTACGGCAAGACGGCCACCATGCTTCTCACCTTGGAAGCGGTGGTCGGCGAGCAGGTATTGCAGAAGGCGCTGCACGCGTACTTCTTGAAGTACCGCTTCACCCATCCCACGCAGGAGGACTTCATGCGGACGGTTAATGAAGTGGCCGGCGAGGACCTTGGGTGGTACTGGCAACAGGCCGTGTACGGGACCCAGGTGTTCGACTACAAGGTGCGCAAGGCGGAATCCACCCGCGTGGATTGGGCCAAGAAAGACGCCCCCGACGAGAAAAAAGGCGAGACACTTTACTCCACGGACATCCTGCTGCAGCGGCTGGGCGATTTCATCTTTCCTGTAACCGCGCAAATCAAATTCGACAACGGCGAGACCATCCGCGAAAAATGGGACGGGCGCGACCGTTGGAGGCGCTTCACCTATGTAAGGAAGGCCAAGGTGCTTTCCGTCGAAATCGACCCCGACCACCAGATCACCATGGACCGCGACTACCTCAACAACAGCAGGGCCACCGAACCCCAGCGCGGCGCGGTCATGAAGATCGCAACCTACTGGATGTTCTGCACGCAGTTCTTTGCCCAGATGTTGAGTTGGCTAGCTTGAGTCCGGAGACGACGATGGCAGACAACAACAAAGGATTGGTAGCTGCCGGCGCCGCTTTGGTGTGGCGCCGCCAGCGTGTGCTGTGGTGGGTATATGCGGTCAACCTCGTTCTCGGAATCATGGGAACTGCCGGAGCGCACGCCCAGCTCGAACGAACACTGAAGCACAGCCTTGCGGGTGAAAGTCTGACCAGGGGCTTCGACCTTGGAATGTTTTTCGAACTGGTCAACGTGCCGTCTGCGAACCTCATGCGCTCGACAGGCAGCGCGTTCCTCTTCGCTTTGCTGTTCCCGCTCTTCATGTTGTTCGTGACAGGCGGCATCCTTGCCGTGTATCGCGATGACCGCAGGTTCACCGCCGGAGATTTCTTTGCGGCCTCAGGCGCCTTCTTCTGGCGGTTCGTGCGATTGGCTCTGTTCTCGCTGATTCCGTTTGGCCTGCTCGGCGCAGCATTCAGTGGAGTAAGGAAGCTCTCCGACTATCTTGGCGACCGCGCGGTGTCGGCACTGACGGGGTTCTACATCCTGCTGGGCGGCGTTGCTGTCGTCATCTTGCTTATGCTGTTTGTGCGCCTGTGGTTCGACATCGCGCAAGTCCGCGCCGTGGCGCAGGACGAGCACCGCATGTGGCCGAACCTGTGGAAGGCGCTCGGCATTAGCCGCCGCAAGGTGTTTACGCTCTTTCGCGTCTACTTGTGCATCAGCGGCGTTGCCTGGGTGACACTGGCGGTTGGCCTGTACCTCTGGGCCAAGCTGCCGCCCACCGCCACCCCGGCGACCTTTCTGCTGCTACAGTTCATCATCCTGATGCAGTTGCTCACGCGCCTGTGGCAGCGCGCCAGCTCGGTCACCTGGTATCAGCGTCACGCCAGTATGTTTCCAGCCGATACGGTGGACTTCACTACCCCGGCGCCAGTTGAGTTGGTGGAACCGCTCATGACTCTGGAGGCGGGACCCATTTCGCCGGTGGAGAATTCTCCAATCCCTGGAAGTGATTCGGACACGTCGCCCAATGAGGGATGAAACGAAAAACGGGGCGCATACCGCGCCCCGCACCATCTATCGGCCTGCTGCCCGAGTGCCTCCGAGGTCAGCCTTTATTCGACCGCTCCGAAGGATTTCAGGTCTTCCGGTCCTTCTTGCAGTGCCACCTTCTCCTTGCCCTGAACCATCACCCGGACCGATTCCACCACATCAGGATTGGCCAATGTCGTGATATCTCCGGTGTTCATGTTGTTGGAAAGGGCCGCGAGAATACGCCGCATGAGTTTGCCGGATCGTGTTTTTGGCATATCCGGAACAATGAGAATCCTGCGCGGGCGGGCGATCTTGCCAATCATCGTCTCAATGACGTTGTTGACCTTGGCGAGGATCTCCTGATGCTGAGTCGGCAGTATATCAGGCTGCAGGACGATATAGACCTCGGGCACGCGGCCCTTGATCTCATCCACCACCGGCACCACCGCCGCTTCCGCCACCTCGGGAACCGTCAGGCACGCAGACTCGATTTCTTTTGTGCCCAGCCGGTGGCCGGCGACGTTGATCACGTCATCGACGCGGCCCAGGATCCGGAAATAGCCGTCCACTGCCAGCACAGCTCCGTCCGCGGCAAAATATGGCCAGTCTTGCCATTTCTTGCTGTTGGGATCCTTGCAGTATTTGCTGTAGTACTGGGTGACGAAGCGTTCGCGATCCCCCCAAATAGTTTGCATGATTCCCGGCCAGGGATTCCGAATGCAGATATTCCCTGCCTTCCCCGAACCGGCGTGCACTTCCTCGCCCATTTCGTCGAGGATCATGGGGTAGATACCAGGCATTCCCGGGCCCGCGCTCCCCGGCTTCATGGGATCCAGCGCCGGCTTGGTGGTGCACAGGAACCCTCCGTTTTCGGTTTGCCACCAAGTATCCACAATCACGGCCTCACCTTTGCCCACCGTCTCGTAGTACCAGCGCCAAACCTCGGGCTCGATGGGTTCTCCCACCGTGGTCATGTGCTTGAAGTGGTACTTGTACTTGGTGGGTTCATCGTGACCGGCCTTGCGCAACATGCGGATGGCCGTGGGCGAAGTATGGAAGATATTGACGTCCAGGCGTTCGGCGATTCTCCAAACCCTGCCGGCGTCGGGATAGGTTGGGACACCTTCGTAGATGACGCTGGTGGCGGCCAACGCCAGAGGGCCATAGACAATAAACGAGTGGCCGGTAATCCAGCCGATGTCGGCCATGCACCAGTACACATCTTCGGGGTGGATGTCCTGGATGTATTTGGAACAGCCCGTCACATAGGAGAGGTAGCCGCCCGTGCGGTGTTGACAGCCCTTCGGTTTTCCGGTGCTACCACTGGTGTACATCAGGAAAAGCGGCGCCTCCGCATCCATGGGAACCGGCGCGATGATCTCACCCGAGTAATTCGGGAGAAGTTCGTCAACCCAGTGATCGCGCCCTTCCACAAACGGGGAGGCGGACGCATTCTGTCCAGGGTGACGCCTCCAGACCAGGACCTTCTCCAAGGTCTGGCCTTCCTGCTTGGCTATGTCCAGGGCGATATCGGCGGCCGCCTTGTGGTCGAGCAGCTTGCCGTTGCGATAGTAGCCATCCATGGTGACCAGGATGTGGCTGCCCGAATCGGCAACGCGACGGCCGCAAGCCTCGCCGCTGAAGCCTCCAAACACAACCGAGTGAATCACTCCCAGGCGGGCGCATGCCAGCATGGTAATCGGCAACTCGGGAACCATCGGCATGTGAATGGTGACCCGATCTCCGCTCTTGAGACCACAGAAGTCGCGCAGCAACGCTGCGAATTCGTTGACTCTCACATAGAGTTCACGATAGGTAACGGATATGGTCGCCTCCGTTTCTGGTTCCGGGACGAAGATGAGGGCCGCTTTGTTTTTATACTTGTCGAGGTGCCGGTCCACGCAGTTGTACGAGGCATTGATCTTGCCGCCCACAAACCACTTCCAGAACGGCGGATCACTGGTATCGAGCGTGGTATGCCAGTACTGGTCCCAGCTCAACAGATCGGCGTACTCCCGGAAGCATTCCGGGAAATTCTTCTCGCTGAAGCGTTCGTTGATGTTGGGATCGGTCAGATTTGCCTGGCCGACAAATTTTGCGGAAGGATAATAGTATTCTTCCTCCCGCCAATGGACTGCGATCTGCGCCGCGCTGGTCTCGACCACCGCATTGTGCTCAGGAAGGGTTCGAGGCATATCCGTCACTCCTTGGATGTCTGAATTTGTGATGCGTTATTACTAGGTATGTGTCCGCTGTAATGGCTTCAATACTGTACTGCATTAGCTAAGCGATGTAACTTTTTTTCACTGCTCCGAGAAACGTTTCGGATCGAGGCTTACATGGCCCGGCCCGCCTCTGAAGCGGGCCGGAAGCTCCATTCCAGACCGGTTCACTTGGCCTTGGCAGGCCCCGCCGGTAACGGCTGGTTGTCCAAGGCCGTCCGCATCTGGTGCCAAGCGTGCCGGGCTTCCTCTACTGAGCCCTCGTCTTCGATGGTGGTAATGTCGCCGGGGTTCTTCTCCTGTGTGACAGCCTTCAGCACGCGCCGCATGATCTTGCCGCTGCGGGTCTTAGGCAGCATGTCCACGAAATTCAGTTCGCCAACGACCGCTACCGGTCCAAGTTCGTGGCGCACCTGCTCCAGCAACTTCTGCTTCAATTCCTCCGATGGGGTGAAGCCCTGTTTCAGCACCACGAATGCAGAGATCACTTCGCCGCGCAAATCGTCAGGCCGGCCGATGACGCCCGATTCCGCGACCGCAGGATGCCCAAGCAGCGCGGTCTCGACTTCGATGGTGCCGATGCGATGACCGGCAATTTTGATGATCTCGTCGGCCCGGCCGGCAAACCACACGTATCCATCCTCGTCGATTTGCGCGGAGTCGCCGGTGTAATACACGCCCGGGATAATCTGCCAATAATCGCGGCCGTAGCGTTCCTTTTCACCCCACAAGTCCGGGGTCAATCCCGGAAAAGGCCGCTTGATCACCATGATGCCTTTTTCGTTTACCCCGCATTCAGTCCCATCCATCTGCACCACCGCAGCCTCAATGCCCGGCATGGGAATTGTCGCGCAGCCCGGCTTAATGGGCAACATCCCCAGTCCATAAGGATTGCCGAACATCGGCCCGCTGGTTTCGGTCTGCCACATGTGATCGATGACCGGGATTTTGTCTTTGAATATCTTTTTTTGCAGCCATTCCCAAGCCGGCGCATTCAACACTTCACCGGCGCAGAACACGCGTTCAAGATACTCGTAATCTACCTTGCCAAAGGCCGCATCCCCGTACCGCATCAGCAATCGCACTGCGGTCGGAGAGGTGAAAATGCCGGTTACGCGGTACTCCTCCATGAGCGTCTTCCAATTGGTTTCCGGCGCCGGATAATCGAGCGCGCCCTCAAAAGCGATCGTGGTGGCGCCCGCGATCAAGGGTGCGTACACGATGTAGCTATGACCAACGATCCAGCCGATATCGGAAGTTGACCACCACACGTCGGTGGGCTTCAGGTCAAACAGCCATTTGCCCATGCTGTGGATGTGCACCTGGTAGCCACCGTGGGTGTGAATGGCCAGCTTCGGCGTTGCAGTCGTGCCCGAAGTGGCCAGGATGAATGCCGGCTCGTTCGACTCCATGGTGACGTAGTCGCCGCTATTTCCAGCGGCGTGGGCCAGGAAGTCCTCCCAAAAGATGTCTCGTCCTGCGCGCATCGGAGTTTCGCCTGCTCCCCGTTTGAGGACGACGACGTGCTCCACCTTGTCACCTGCCTGTTCCAGCGCCTCGTCCACAATCCACTTCAACTGAGTATCCTTGCCCTTGCGATAGGTCACATCGGCGGTGAAGACCAGGCGCGAACCGCTCGCCTGGATGCGGTCGCCCAACGCTTTGGCGCCAAATCCCGCGAACACCACCGAGTGAATCGCACCGATGCGGACGGTCGCCAGCATCAGAATGATCGCCTCGGGCGAGATCGGCATGTAAACCGTCAGGCGATCGCCCTTATTGATGCCCATTCCGCGCAACGCTGCAGCCACCCGCTGGACTTCGTGGAGCAGATGCGCATAGGTGTAAATACGCCGCTCGCCACGTTCGTTGAGGTAAATCAGTGCGGTGTGTCCGCCCCAGCCGCGCTTCACGTGGTAGTCGAGCGCGTTGTAGGCCAGGTTCGTCTGTGCACCTACGAACCACTTGAATGTGGGGGGAGTCCAATCCAGCACCTGGTCCCACTTGCGGAACCACGGCAGATCGTTCGCCGCGCGTCCCCAAAAAGCCTCAGGGTCATGCTTGCCCTCGTCGATCCACTTCTGAACTACCGGAGTGACCAGATGGTGCCCTGCATGCGGCGCGTGCTCCTCGATTGCTATGTTCGATGTGGTTTGTGGTTCCGATATTTTCGTTGCGGTACCCATCCTAGAACTCCTTATGAAGAATGATTTCGTACGTACCTGCGACTCTAAGATTGCCAAACGAGCAGGCTGCACGCGTCACTGCGTACCCCGGATGTATGCTCGATGAATCTTGCCTTTAACGGGCCGTCGTTTGCAGCGGCTCTGCATTCCTAAGCATCGCCGTCAAACCGGAGCCTGGCTCCTCAACCCCGGCGCTACGGCCTGCCCTGCCTTCATGCATACAGAGACACGGGAGGCAAGGCATCGCGTGGAGGCAAGGCATCGCCTGTGCCCTCCCGTCTACGCGAGCATTCAGGACTCTACGAAAGCGGCAGGACCTTCCTGCCGTAAACCGTGTTCACCAGCGTCGCCGTAGCGATATACCAGGCGAGAAAGCCCACAATGAATATCTCCCAGCCGGCGAGGACCGGAGAAATAAATCCGATCACCACCCCGTCCAGCAGCAAGAAAGCCAGCAGCAACAACCAGAACAATGCCGCCAGAAACTTGCCAATCTTCTGCACGGCCAGGCAAAACCCCAGCGTGAACAGTGTCCACATCAGGAAGAATCCCAGCTCCTCCGGCTTACCTGCTGGTATGCCGGTCTTCGGTTGCACGTACAGCAGCACAAAGACGGACCACCAGAACGCGCCGTAACACATGAACGCGGACCCGCCGAAGATGCTCCCCTTCCGCAGGTCCACGATGCCCGCAATGAATTGTGCTGTACCCCCGAAGCTGATTGCCAGAGCGAGAGTAATTCCAGCACTCCAAAAGCCCACGTTATGCAGACCTGTCGCCATGGTGGTTAGGCCGAACCCCATCAGCCCTACAACCGCGGGGTTGGCCCACCACTCCCTCAACATGCCCGCATCACCCACATCCGCCATCGTCTTGTAATCCTTTCCAGAGAAGCTGCGTTGCAAACTCCTTTGGTAAAGGCACCCTTTGGCTTACACGTGCTTGGGTCTGCGCGCCAGTAATTCGGCAACTAGCGCGATCAGGGCCAGCACTGCGGCCGTATAGAACGCCATCTGATAGTTGTGGTATTTGTCGTACAACTTACCGCCAATACGGCCACCCAGGAGGCCGGCCACGCCCCAGGCCGTGAACAGCAGCCCGTAGTTGATGCCTACGTTTTTCGTGCCCCAGAAATCGGCTGCGGTTGCCGCGTTGACCGAAAGCTGGGTACCGTAGCACCAGTACACGATGAACAGCATGACGAATAGCGCCGCTGCGTTGCCGCCCACCTGATACAGAACCGGCATGGCAACCATGGAGATGCCGATCATCAAGCGCAAAACATTAATACGTCCCAAGTGGTCCGACATCCATCCCGACAGAATGCGGCCCGAGGCGTTGCCGACCGCGCCAACCACCAGACCGAGGGAAGCCAGGGTGATACTCGGTATACCCACGCTCTTGGCAAAGGGCACCAACTGGCTGATGACCATGAGACCGGCGGCGCAGCCAAACGCGTACGCAATCCACATAAAGTAGAAGGTCGGCGTGCGCAGCATTTCGCCGGGAGTGAAGTCGTAAGTAGTGGCTGCGGCCTTGGAAGTCGGCGCCGGCGACCAGCCGGTGGGCTTGTATCCCGCAGGAGGGTTCTTCAGCAGGAAGGAGCCGATAACGGTCATTACAAAAAAGATCACGCCCAGCACCTGAAAGGTGGTGCGCCAGCCAAAGGCCGGGATCAGGTAGCTGGCCGCCAACGGACCAAAGATCGCCGATCCGGCGCCATACCCGCCCACGGCCAATCCCACCGCCAAGCCACGCTTATCGGGGAACCACTTGGCCATCACCGGAATGGGCGTGGCATAACCGAAGCCGTTACCCAACCCTCCAATCACGCCGAAACAAATGAACAGGTAAGGCAGGCTAGTGGTGTAGGAACAGAGAAAGAAGCCCAGGCTCACCAGGATTGCGCCGGTGAGCGACACCCAGAAGGGTCCGAGCTTGTCCTGCAGCCGCCCCGCAACAATAAATGTTAGAGCGAACACCACCACCGCGATTGTGAACACCGTCGAGGTGTCAGCGCGCTTCCATCCGAACTCTTTCTCGAGCGGCGCAACGAAAACGCTCCATGCATAGAGCGAGCCTAGGGCAATGTTCATCAGCAGACCACCGATTACGCGCCACCAACGGTTTAGTCCGGTACTCCCGACCTCGATCGAGTCAACCTTGCCTGTCATTGATGTGCTCATTTCATCACTCCCTTCTATACGGCGCGGATTCCATAACAATGTGCGCTCGCGGCAACAATATCAAAGGAACGACTACCCGACTACACGAAAAAATTGAAGATACACTCCCCCTCAACGGCGGGAGTACAGGTACTTATACGGCTGTCCCCGGGGCTTGCCGACTATCCTCAAGTCAACCTCCCAAAGTTCCTGGGTGCTAGCACTACTGCCGACTGGGCACGCACGCTGCACGGCAATCCAAAGGCGGGAGACGCTTGGGGTAGAGGAGAGTGGTCGTGATCCGCAGCCTGTCTGTTGCTGATGCAAACCGGAACTAGAGTCCCGGACGCCCGGTTTTGGCCGAGAGTGCCTTGACCGGGCCCAACAGGTGCGGCGAATAGACCGGTTACGCCTCCCGCCGTTTATTGAGCCGTTGTGGGCGGAATTCTCTTTCGCGTTATGGGCAGCGGTCTGTGACGCCGGATACGGATTCCTGTGATATATATCACTTTAGTGATGTTCGCGTTGGCCTGGAGCCGGATCGGCGGCGGTGGCCCTCAGTGATCGCTTGCTTCGCGAGTACCACCGGCCGGACATCACTGAGCCGCGTTCGCTCAGGCCCCGCCCAAACCTCTGCGAATGTGCCGTGATGGGACTTTGTTGCATGCGGTGATAGCATAGGAAGTAATTATTATGGAGGCACGTGTGGGGTCACCATACGGTTTTGAGCTGGTCGAGAATTGTGTCATCTGTAAGTTGCGCAGCGACAGCTTTTTCTGTTCCCTTCCCAAAGGTGCCCTGGAAGCGTTCGACAGAATCAAATACACAGCCTCCTACCCGGCCGGCGCAGTCCTCTTTGTGGAAGGCCAGTCGCCCCGCGGAATCTACATGCTCTGTAAGGGCCGGGTGAAGCTTTCGACAACCTCTGCCGAAGGCAAAACGCTGATTCTCAAAATCGCGCAACCCGGCGAAGTACTCGGCATGCATGCCACCGTATCCGGCACTCCCTACGAAATCACCGCCGAAACCGGACAACCCTGCCAGCTCAATTTCATCAAGCGCGACGACTTCCTGAAGTTTCTCCAGACCCACGGAGATGCCTGCCTCAAAGCCGCGCAGCACTTGAGCAAAGACTGCCAGAGTGCCTACCAGCAAATCCGTAGTTTGGGCTTGTCACACTCCGCGCCCGAACGCCTCGCGCGCCTGCTGCTGGAGTGGACTGCCACCAGTCCCGATCAGTCCGAGCCCAAGGTGAAGCTGGCTCTTACGCACGAGGAGATCGCGCAAATTATCGGCACCTCGCGCGAAACCGTCACCCGCGTGTTGGCCGATTTCCGCAAACGTCAGATCGCAATTCTCAAGGGATCCACATTGACGATTCGCAACAAAGCCATCCTCGAAAAATTGGTCGGCGCCTAGCGCAAACACTACGCAGCGACGGCGGGTGAATTCGTGCGCTTCGGGCAGGGATCATTTTCTGATGATTTAACTACGTTCTCCACCAGGTCGCGCCACCAACTGCTGTTTCAACAGATTCTCGGCAATTGTTCCCCGCTCAACATGTCCAGCACGCGCTCCGTCCCCAACCGGCTCTTCATGGTGACCAGGCCCGACGGCTGCTCCATCACCTGCCCGATTCGCACCGCCCCACTGCTCACGTCGCGCTGACTCAAGATATCCAGCGCACGCGCCGTCTCACGCTCCGGTATGAACGCGACGAAACGGCCCTCGTTGGCCAGGTACACCGGATCGAGCCCAAGAATCTCGCATGCTCCGGCCACATCTTCCCGCACTGGAACCAGCATCTCTTCGATGCCGATGCGCACTTGCGCCGTCTCGGCAATCTCGATCAGGCCGCTACTCAATCCGCCTCGCGTCAGGTCGCGCAGGCAATGGATCTCCACGCCAGCCTGCAGCAATGCGTGCACTGGCTCCCAAAGAGGAGCGCAGTCCGACTCAATCGTGCTCTCGAACGACAATCCTTCGCGCGTGGCCATGATCGCGATGCCATGGCGTCCGACGTCACCGCTCAGCAGCACCACGTCGCCCGGCCTCACCTCCGAGGGCGCAATCTTCTGCTGATGCTCCACCATGCCGATCCCCGCAGTGTTGACAAAGATGCCGTCGCCCTTTCCCTTGTCCACGACCTTAGTGTCGCCGGTGACCAACTGCACCTTCGCCTCGGCTGCGCAAATCCGCATGGACTCAACCACGCGCCGCAGCAACTCCATCGCGAAGCCCTCTTCCAGGATGAAGGCAGAGCTGAGGTACAGCGGCCGCGCTCCGCACATGGCCAGGTCATTGACCGTACCATTCACCGCCAGCGTCCCAATGTCGCCGCCGGGAAAGAAAATCGGATTCACCACGTAGGAATCAGTCGTAAACGCCAGCCGCGCACCTGCGACGTTCAGCACCGCGCCGTCATGGCGTTCCAGCAACAATTGATTGTTGAAGCTCGGGAGCAGCAGACCTTCCAGCAGCTCGTGCATCCGCCGCCCGCCGCCACCGTGGGCCAGTTGCACATGCTCGGTGTCGTTCAGCGGAGTTGGACATTGCAACTGGAAGCTCTTGGTCTCAGTCACGGCCCTGGCTCCCGGCACCCACCTTCTCGCCAGTACGCAGCCGCCGATAGCGGTAATACGCCGCGCATGCTCCCTCCGACGACACCATGGGTGCGCCCAGCGGATGGTCAGGCGTGCAACGCTTCCCGTAGGCCGTACACTCCTCCGGCTTCTTCGCGCCCTGCATCACCAGCCCGCTGATGCACTCGGGATCTTCCTCCGCCGTGTAGCCCGACACTCCGAATCGCGCCTCCGCATCGAATTCCGCATACTGCGGCGTCAGCGCCAGCCCGCTCTGTGAAATTTCGCCAA
>Ga0335069_10010565_pt1 | contig 13083 bp, 13 predicted proteins | sample Lox_Sample_11_FD_206714 | JGI IMG/M metagenome (GOLD analysis project Ga0335069, IMG submission 206714) | Soil microbial communities from Loxahatchee National Wildlife Refuge, Florida, United States - Lox_Sample_1.1 | ecosystem: Environmental > Terrestrial > Soil > Wetlands | place: USA... | reverse complement strand
GGCCACGAAGTCGTGCACGAACATCTCCTCGGCGTCGTCGCACGCGTAGACCTCGGCGATGGCCCGGAGCTCGTCGTTCGACCCGAACACGAGGTCGACCGCCGTGGCCGTCCATCTGACCCCGCCGGTGGCGCGATCGCGCCCCTCGTACACGCGCGTCGGCGAGCCGTTCGAGGAAGACGGATGCCATTCCGTACGCATGTCGAGGAGGTTGACGAAGAAATCGTTCGTCAGCGCCCCGGGCGTCTCGGTGAAGACCCCGTGCGGCGACTGCTCGTGGTTGGCACCCAGGACGCGCATACCGCCGACGAGGACCGTCATCTCGGGGGCGGTCAGCGTCAACAGGTTGGCCCGCTCGACGAGCAGCGTCTCCGGCGACGCCGCGTGGCCGGGCTGGATGTAGTTGCGGAACCCGTCGAAGGTCGGCTCGAGCACGGCGAACGAGTCCACGTCGGTCTCTTCCTGCGAAGCGTCGGTGCGGCCGGGCGTGAAGGGAACCGTGACGTCGTGTCCGGCCCCGCCGGCCGCCTGCTCGACGGCCGCGCATCCCGCGAGCACGATCAGATCCGCGAGCGAGATCCTCTTCCCGTCCCGCTGAGCGGCGTCGAAGTTCCGCCGGATTCCTTCGAGGACCGAGAGCACCTTCGCGAGCCCGGGCGGATCGTTGACCTGCCAGTCCTTCTGCGGCGCGAGGCGAAGACGGCCGCCGTTCGGGCCGCCCCGCTTGTCGGTGCCGCGGAAGCTCGCCGCCGCGGCCCACGCAGTCGCGACGAGCTGGGAGACGGAGAGTCCGGATGCGAGGATCTCGGCCTTGAGCGCGCCGGCATCGTCCGCGTCGACGAGGGGATGGTCGACGGCGGGGATCGGGTCCTGCCAGATCTGCGGCTCGGGGACCCACGGGCCGAGATACCGGGAGACCGGCCCCATGTCGCGGTGCAGCAGCTTGAACCACGCCTTGGCGAACGCATCGGCGAGCTCGTCGGGATGCTCGTGGAAGCGCTTGGAGATCGGCCCGTAGACGGGGTCGAGCTTCAGCGCGAGGTCGGTCGTGAGCATCATCGGGGCGTGCCGCTTCGACGCGTCGTGCGCGTCGGGCACGGTGCCCTGCGCCTCCGGATTCGTCGGCGTCCACTGGTGAGCTCCGGCGGGACTCTTCGTGAGCTCCCAGTCGTAGGCGAACAGGTTCTCGAGGAACCCGTTGTCCCACGTCGTCGGCTCGTTCGTCCAGGCGCCCTCGAGCCCGCTCGTCATCGTGTCCGGGCCGCTGCCGCTGCCGTAGCTGTTCTTCCAGCCGAGGAGCTGCTGCTCGATCGGCGCAGCCTCGGGCTCCGGCCCGAGGTACGCGGCGTCCACGGCGCCGTGGGTCTTGCCGAACGTGTGACCGCCGACGATCAGCGCGACCGTCTCCTCGTCGTTCATCGCCATCCGGCCGAAGGTGTCCCGGATGTCCTTGGCCGCAGCGAGGGGATCCGGGTTGCCGTTGGGGCCTTCCGGGTTCACGTAGATGAGGCCCATCTGGACTGCGCCGAAGGGATTGGCCAGCTCGCGGTCGCCGCTGTAGCGCTCGTCGCCGAGCCACGTGTCCTCGGGGCCCCAGAAGATCTCCTCCGGCTCGAACACGTCCTCGCGTCCGAAGCCGAAGCCGAACGTCTCGAATCCCATCGACTCCATCGCGCAGTTGCCGGCGAAGACGAGCAGGTCCGCCCACGAGATCCTCCGGCCGTACTTCTGCTTGACCGGCCAGAGCAGCCGGCGCGCCTTGTCGAGGTTCGCGTTGTCCGGCCAGCTGTTCAGCGGGGCGAACCGCTGCGCGCCGGTTCCGCCGCCGCCACGGCCGTCGGCCGTCCGGTACGTCCCCGCCGCGTGCCACGACATCCGGATGAAGAGCGGGCCGTAGTGGCCGTAATCGGCGGGCCACCAGTCCTGCGACGTCGTCATCACCTCGACGACGTCCCGCTTCAACGCCTCCAGGTCGAGCTTCGCGAACTCCCGCCTGTAGTCGAAGTCGCGACCGAGCGGGGTGGCGAGCGGGGAGTGATGGTGGAGGACCTGCAGGTTCGGCTGGTTCGGCCACCAATCCTGGTTGGTCATCGGCCGCGGCCGCGCGGGAGTCGGCGAGGGGATCGCCGGGTTCTCGGTTTCGCTCACGGTGTCGGCCATGTCGATCCTCCCTGCTTGCTCGCTGTCGGTCGGCTCTCGGCGGCGCCCGTCGACGAGACCCACGAAGACTCTATCGGCGGCGCGGAGACGCGATCCGCCGCCGGTCGGCGCCGCGCAACTCGACGCCTGCCGGCTACGCTCGAGGTGATGGGGGAGTCGTTCGAGGTGGAGTGCCCGCACTGCCGCAAGACGTTCGAGGCGGAGCTGCTCGAGGGCGCCGCCCAGCGGTACCGCGGCTTCAAGTGCCCGCACTGCAGGCTGTTCGTCCCCGCCGAGCGGGTCGATCCGAAGAAGGAGGAGACGCCTAGCTGACGGCGTCCCTGAGCGCCTGCGCCTCCGGCAGGTGCTCGAGCTTCTTCAGCGTGTTGTTCTCGATCTGCCGGATGCGCTCGCGCGTGACGCCGAACGCCCGGCCGACCTCCTCGAGCGTGCGCGGCGGCCCGCCGAGCAGGCCGAAGCGGAGCTCGATCACCTGGCGCTCGCGTTCCGGGAGCGCGCAGAGCGCCGACTCGATGTCCTCGCGGCGGAGCGAGAGCTGCGCGGTGTCGAACGGCGACTCCGCGGTCTCGTCCTCGACGAAGTCGCCGAGCGCCGACTCCTCCTCCTCGCCCACCGGCTTCTCGAGGCTGACCGGGAGCTGGGCCATGCGCAGGATCTCGCGCACCTCCTCGGGCGTGATCTCGAGCTCGTCCGCGATCTCCTCGGCGTTCGGCTCGCGGCCGAGGCGCTGCACGAGCTGGCGCTCGATGTGCACGACCTTGTTGAGCTTCTCGACCATGTGCACCGGGATGCGAATCGTGCGCGCCTTGTCGGCGATCGCACGTGTGACCGCCTGCCGGATCCACCAGGTCGCGTACGTCGAGAACTTGTAGCCCTTGCGATAGTCGAACTTCTCCACCGCGCGTATGAGGCCGAGCGAGCCCTCCTGGATGAGGTCGAGGAACGAGAGTCCGCGGCCGAGGTAGCCCTTTGCGATCGAGACGACGAGGCGGAGGTTCGCCTCGGTCATCTGCGTCTTGGCCGACATGTCGCCCCGCTCGATCCGCTTCGCGAGCGAGACCTCCTGGTCGGCGGTGAGGAGCGGCACCTTGCCGATCTCGCGGAGATAGAGGCGGAGCGAGTCGAGCGAGGGCTCGACGGTGAGGTCGAGCTTCGGCGCCGGCACCTTGTCGTCCTCGGGCTGCGGCTGCTCGTGGGGCGGCGTCTTGTGCTGCTCGCCCTCCATCAGCTCGATGCTGTGATCTACGAGGTAGGTGTAGAAGTCCTCGATCTGCTCCTTCGTGAGCTCGACGTCCTCGAGCGCGTTGACGATCTCGTCGTAGGTGAGAAACCCTTTCTCCGTTCCCTCTGCAACGAGCTTGTGGAGCTCTTCGACATCGGGAAGCGAGATGTCAACGGTGAGCACGTTGGCGACCTCCGGCTGCTTGTCGTTGATACGGAACAAACAACTACGCGGCCGGTCCCTCGCTCCTCCTGCCCGGCCTCACCCTCGAAGTGGACGGATCTTAGTGAGGAGTCACCGGTTCGTAAAGAAAAGTTCTCAGTTCGCCGACGAGATCTCCTCGGCTGTTGCGGACGGGCACGACGGCGAGGTCGCGGAGGTCCATGCCGAGCGGCCCGAGGAATGCGGCGAGCGCGGGCTCGAGCGGACGCGAGGCGCCGTCCTCCGACTTGAGCGCGACGCCGGTCCCGTCCGGGCCGGCCGCGCACAGGAGGCCCTCGGCGCCGCCCTTCGCGAACCAGCCCGGGGCGGCGCGCATGAGATGGAGGTCGGCGCCGTCGGGACCGCCGACGAGCTCGGGATGGCTGCGCATCGCGTGGGCGACGCGCGCGCCGTGCGGCAAGGACTCGATCCGCGCGTACGCGTGGGCCATCCGCCGGAGCGGCAGCGCGAAGGTGACGACCGCGCATCCGTCGGTGCCGGTCGCCATGTCGGCGACGGCGACCTCGGCGGCCTCCGCGTGCGCGTCGGCGCACGCGCGCTGCACGGGATGGTCGGGCAGGCGGTAGCCCTCCGTCGGCCACCCGTGCGCGCGGCAGAGCGCGAGCATGCCGGCGTGCTTGCCGGAGCAGTTGTGGAAGATCTTCTGCGGCGGGCGTCCCTCCTGCAGGCCGAGCTCGAGGTCGTCCTCGCTCGCGGGCGCGGCGGCGAGCAGGTCGCGCACGGCCGCGATCTGGTCGTCGGTCGCGCGATGCGAGGCGCATGCGATCGCGAGCAGCCGGTCGTCGAGGTCGGCGCGGGCGCGGGCGAGCGGGAGCGCCTGGATCGGCTTCGACGAGGAGCGCATGAAGCACGTCAGGTCGGGGTCGCCGGCGGCCGCGACGAGCTCGCCGCCGCGGACGGCGGCGGCGTGCACGCGGTGACGGGCCTCGACCGTCCCGTTGCGGCGAACCTCGACGACGATGGGGCCCACGAGCGGCCAGCGTATAAGGCCGGTAGCAGGTACCCGCGCGAGAGCGTCACGAGATGCGCCGCACGGCTCCGGGGCCGGTGACGATGCCGTGACGGATCCGCCGGGGTAGCTGCTACCGGTCGTTGCCTTGCGGAACGGTCGGCGGGGGCGGTATGGTCGGGATGTGCCGACCATTCCCTCCGTAACGGCCGACACCCCGCTCCAGCCGGACTACGAGGCGCCGGACACGCTCGTCGTCTCGCGGCCGGAGCAGCTGCGCGCGCTCGCGGACGGGGTGCGCACCGCGGTGATCGCACTCCTCCGCGAGCGAGCGTTCTCGACGCAGCAGCTGTCGGAGCGGCTCGGCATCCCGAAGGGCACGGTCGGGCACCACCTGAAGGTGCTCGAGTCCGCGGGCCTCATCCACGTCGTCCGCACGCGCAAGGTGCGCGCGGTGACGGAGAAGTTCTACGGCCGCACCGCACGCCTGTTCCTCTTCGAGGCGGAGGACCCCGCCGAGGAGCGCGCGCTCGCCGCGACCGTCCTGCGCCAGGCCGCGAGCGAGATCGAGCGGAGCCCCGCGAACATCGGCTTCGGCCATCCGAAGGCCTCGCTCGACCGCAAGGACGTCGAGCGGCTCGAGCGCCGGCTGAAGCGGCTCATGGACGACTTCATCGGCGCGGACACGCCCGACGGCGTCCCCTGCGCATTCGTGTCGGCGATCTACGAGCGGCCGCGTGCGTAAGCCCGCCGGCGGCCTGTGGTCGCACCCCGACTTCCTGAAGCTCTGGACGGGCCAGTCGATCAGCGAGCTCGGCTCGCAGGTCTCCCAGCTCGCGATCCCCTGGCTCGCCGCGGTCGGCCTGCACGCGAGCCCGATCGAGTTCTCGCTCCTCGGGGTGCTCGGCTTCCTGCCGTTCATCCTGTTCGCGCTCCCGGCCGGCGTCTGGGTCGACCGGCTGCGCCGCCGGAACATCCTCATCGTCGGCGACGCGTCACGCGCCGTGCTCCTTGCGCTCATCCCGATCCTGTGGGTCGCCGGCGTGCTGCAGATCTGGCACCTGCTCGTCCTGCAGTTCGTGATCGGGATCTTCACCGTCTTCTTCGACGTCGCCTACCAGTCGTACCTTCCGGCGCTGATCGAGCGCGAGCACCTCGTCGACGGCAACTCGAAGCTGCAGCTCACGGTGTCGGTGGCGCAGGTCGCGGGGCCGAGCATGTCGGGCGGGCTCATCGCGGCCATCACCGCGCCGTACGCGATCGTCGCCGACGCCGCGAGCTTCGTCGTCTCGACGGTCTTCATGCTCCGGATGGGCCATCGAGAGAATCTGCCGCGCCAGGACCGGGCCATCCCCAGGCCGAAGATGTGGCCGCAGGTGAAGGAAGGGCTCCACTGGATCGTCGGCAACCGGCACCTGCGCGCGATCACCGCCTGCACGGGCACGTCGAACTTCTTCGGCTCGATGCTGTGGGCGATCTTCGTGCTCTACGCTGTCCGCGACCTGCACTTGTCGTCGATCGAGGTCGGCGCCGTGTTCGCGGTCGGCTCGCTCGGATCCATCGCCGGCGCGCTCGTCGTCAACCGCCTGCAGAAGGCGATCGGCATCGGCCCGGCGATCGTCGTTCCGTCCGTCCTCTTCTCCATGGCAGGGCTCGCCTTTCCGCTTGCTCCGCACTCGTTCCCGCTGCCCGCGCTGATGGCGGGCCAGCTCCTCTTCGGCTTCGGCAGCGTCGCCTACAACATCACGCAGGTGAGCTTCCGCCAGGCGATCACGCCGGAACGGCTGCAAGGGCGGATGAACGCCGGCGTGCGCTGGATCGTGTGGGGGACGATGCCGCTCGGGATGCTCGTCGGCGGTGCGATCGGCCAGACGATCGGACTGCACTTCGCGCTCTGGGTGAGCGCCGCCGGCGGCCTGCCAGTGTTCCTGCTCGTGCTGCTCTCGCCGGTACGCTCGCTCCGCGACATGCCCGCCGCCGTGACGGACCCCCCGACCCCCGCGCAGGCCGAGCTCGAAGGCGGCCTCGTCGAGGGCACGCCGCTGCCGGGCCCCGCAGCGGCCGATGCGTAGGCCGCGGCTCCGCAGCGACCTCTGGCGCGACCGCGGGTTCGTCGACCTCTGGGCGGCGAACGGGATCAGCCAGCTCGGCGCGCAGGTCAGCGTCCTCGCGATCCCGCTCACCGCGCTCTTCGTCCTGAAGCAGGGCGCGCTCGAGGTCGCGCTCCTGCGGGCGTTCACGGTGATCCCGTTCGTCCTCTTCTCGCTGCCGGCGGGCGTGTGGATCGACCGCGCGCGCCGGCGGCCGCTCATGATCGCCGCCGACTTCGGCCGCGCGGCGAACCTCGCCTCGATCCCGGTCGCGTACTGGCTCGGCCACCTGACGCTCACGCAGCTCTACGTCGTCGCGACGATCCACGGCGCGCTGACGGTCGTCTTCGACGTGTCGTATCTCTCGTTCCTGCCGGGGCTCGTGTCGCGCGAGCGCCTGAGCGAGGCGAACGGGAAGCTCCTCGGCACGGCGGCGGTGGCGCAGGTGATCGGCCCGACGCTCGCCGGCGGCCTGATCGGCGCGCTCGGCGCCGCCGTCGCCGTGATCGCGAACACCGCGAGCTACGTCGCCTCGGGAGCGTTCGTCCTCCACATCCGCGGGCGCGAGGCGAAGCCGGAGCCGTCCGCGGCCCGCGGCCGTGACGAGCTGCTCGAAGGCATCCGGTACGTCTTCCGCCAGCCGAACCTGCGCGTCCTCACCGTCTGGACGTCGTTCTGGAACCTCTTCACCTCGGGCTTCATCGCGATCGAGCTCGTGTACTTCGTGCGCCACTTCCACTGGAGCGCGACCGAGATCGGCATCGTGATGGCGCTCGGCGGCTCCGGGCTCGTCCTCGGCGCGCTCGTGAACGAGCGGCTCGTCGCACGATTCGGGATCGGCCCGATGATCGCGTACTCCGGCATCCTGTTCTCCGCCGGTCTCGCCTGGGTGCCTGCCGCGCCGAGCGGCTTCTGGGCGGCGCCGGTCATCGTCGTCACCGGCTTCGTCGGCTCGACGGTCGGGTTCTTCGCGAACGTGAACCAGCTGACGTACCGGCAGTCGATCACCCCGGCGCGGCTTCTCGGGCGCATGAACTCGGTCGTGCGGCTCATGTACTGGGGGACGATCCCCGCGGGCTCGGCGCTCGCCGGCCTCCTCGCCGGGCCGCTCGGCCTCCGCGAGACGCTCTTGCTGGCGGCGATCGGCGCGACCGTCTCCTGCGTCCCGATCATGGTCTCCCCGATCCGCCGCGCTACCGTGCCCTCGGATGCCGGAATACCCCGAGATGGAGGCCTGGCGCCGGCAGTTGACTGATCCCGTCTCGGCCTTCCCGGTCGCGAAGGCGGGGCCCGCGCACATCGCCACGCTGAAGACGTTCGACCCGCCGCTGCGGGCGCTCGAGGGACGGCGGTTCCGCGGCATCGAGCGGCGCGGCAAGCGGCTGCTGTTCCCGACCGAGGACGGCGAGCTCGTCCTGCTCGTGCACCTCATGACCTCGGGGCGGCTGAAGGCGCTGCGCGCGGGCGAGAAGGCGCCGAAGGTACCCGCGTTCGCGCTCGAGTTCGCCGGCGGGTCGAAGCTCGTGCTCACCGAGAACGCGAGGCGCAAGCGCGCGGGCGTGTGGCTCCTCACCCCGGAGGCGGCCGACGCGGAGCTCGCGCACCTCGGCCCGGAAGCCGCCGGCATCGGCGCGGGCGAGCTCGCCGCGATCCTGCGGCGCGAGGGCCGCCGCGTGCACGCGCTCCTGCGCGACCAGCGCGCGCTCGCCGGCATCGGCCGCGCGTGGGCAAACGAGATCCTGCACGAGGCGAGGCTCTCGCCGTACGCGCTCTCGACCGACCTCGACGACGAGGAGGTGGAGCGCCTGCGCGCCGCGATCGAGGCCGAGCTCGCGCGCGGCCTCGAGCTGCGCGAGCGCGGGGCCGGGGACGAGCGGACCTACCGGGTGCACGACAAGCTCGGGCAGCCGTGCGACGTGTGCGGCACCCCGATCGCCCGCGTGGACTTCGAGGAGCACACGATCTACTACTGCCCTCGGTGCCAGACCGGCGGCCGCGTCCTCAAGGACCGGCGGATGTCGCGCCTCTTGCGATAATCCGCCGCGTGGCCACCGTCGCCGACCTGATGGTGAAGGACGTCCTGACCGTCGCGCCCTCCGACACGATCGGCGAGGCCGCGGAGAAGATGCACGCGGCGAACGTCGGCGCGGTGGTCGTCGTCGAGGATCTCGTCCGCATCGTCGGCATCGTCACCGAGCGCGACCTCCTGCGCGCGGTCGCGGCGCGCACGCGCGCGGCCGAGGCGCGCGTCCGCCAGTGGATGACGCCGGACCCCGTGACGATCGAGCCCGAGACGCCGGTCGAGGACGCCGCGAAGATCATGTTCGACCACAACTTCCGGCATCTGCCGGTGGTGAAGGACGGCCGCCCGCTCGGGATCGTGAGCCTCCGGCTCCTCGCCCGCTGGGCGTTCGACCAGTCCGTCCAGTCCGCTCACTAGGGTCCCACCTCGTGATCCGGTTGTTCCCCGAGCGCGGCGGTTGGCTCGAGGTCGTCTGCGGGCCGATGTTCTCCGGCAAGAGCGAGGAGCTCATCCGCCGGCTGCGGCGGGCCGAGATCGCCGGCCAGCGCGCGCTGATCGTCAAGCCGCGCATCGACGACCGCTTCGACATCGGCCACGTCGTCAGCCACGCGGGCGCGAAGATGCGCGCGGTCGCGGTCGGGCGCCCGGAGGAGATCGCCGGGATCGCCGACGGCTACGACGCGGTCGGCATCGACGAGGTGCAGTTCTTCGCGCCCGAGATCGTGGACGTGATCGAGCGCCTGATCGGCAGCGGAGCGCGCGTGGTCGCCGCCGGGCTCGACCAGGACTTCCGGGGCCTGCCGTTCGGCGCGATGCCGGAGCTGCTGTGCCGCGCCGAGCTGGTGGACAAGCTCCAGGCCGTCTGCCACCGCTGCGGCGGGCCGGCGACGATGACGCAGCGGCTCGTCGACGGCATGCCGGCGCCCGCGGACGGCGCGACCATCGTCGTCGGCGCGCTCGAGCAGTACGAGGCGCGCTGCCGGTCGTGCCACGAGCTGGCGCAGTCGGCTATGCCAGCCGTATCGTCAGCGTCGAGCCGCTGACCGACACCGCACCGCCGCGCGCCTCGAGGAGGCGGACGGCGACCCCGGCGCCGAGGTCGCGCAGGTCCTGGCCGAGCACGACCTTCGCCGACGACTCGGTCACGGGCGCGACGCGGAGCTCCCGGCCGGCGACGGCGACCTCGACCTCGTCCAGCCCGCCGTGGCGCAGCGCCGCCTGCACGAGCGCCGACACGCCGCGGTCGACCGCCTCGACGTCGGTCTCCACCACCTCGCCCCGGCCGGTGACACGCACGCGGTCCTCGCCGAGCCGCTCGGCCGCGGCCTGCGCGAGCGCGAGCGTGTCCACCTCGCGGACGGCCGGGTCGTAGCGGCCGCCCTCGATGCGGGCGGCCACCGAGAGCTCGTCGAGGAGCTCCGCGAGCTGCCTGGAGGCGGCCTCGATCATCTCGACGTAGCGGTCGGCGGGCGGGGCGAGCTCCATCGTCTTCGAAAGCGTGGCCGCGAACCCGTGTACGGTCGCGAGCGGCGTCCGGAGGTCGTGGCATGCGAGCGAGACGAGCCGGGCGAAGGACGTGTCGTCTTTCACGCGACCACTAACCTAGCGGTATGGCCAGGCTCGAGGATCTGCAGGCGTCGGCGCCCGAGATCGCGATCGGGCTCTCCCGCGCCGGCGTGACCGGCGTGCAGAAGGCGGTCCGCGTCGGGCGGGGCAGGAAGGAGAAGCTCATCGCCGCCACGATCGACTGCACCGTCGACCTCGACCCCTCGCAGAAGGGCGTCCACATGTCCCGCTTCCCGGAGCTGTTCGAGGAAGCGGTCGAGGGCGTGGTCGAGGACGAGGCGTTCCTCGTCGAGGACCTCGCCGAGCACGTCGCCCGGCGCATCGTCGAGCGGCAGGACGCGCTCGTCGCCGAGGTGCGGATCCAGGCCCGGTACCCGTACGAGCGGCACACGCCGGTGACGCGTCTCGCGACGCAGGAGATGGTCTCGCTCATCGGCATCGCCGCCGCGTCGCGCACCGGCGTGCGGCGCGCCGTCGGGGTCGAGGCGGTCGGCATCAACGCGTGCCCCTGCGCCCAGGGGCTCGTCCGCGGGCAGGCGTACGAGCGGCTGCTCGACGCGGGCTTCGAGACGGGCGACGTCGACCGCATCCTCGAGCTCGTCCCGATCGCGACCCACAACCAGCGCGGACAGGGGACGCTCTTCGTCGGCACGCGAGAGCGCGTGAACGCGGAGCGCATGCTCGAGATCGTCGAGCAGTCGATGAGCTCGCCGATCTACGAGCTGCTGAAGCGGCCCGACGAGCTCTATGTCGTCGAGCACGCGCACCTGCAGCCGCGCTTCGTCGAGGACTCGGTGCGCGTCGCGCTCAAGAGCGTGCTGGACCGTCTGCCGCAGCTCGACGACGACGACTTCGTCCTCTCGCGCCAGCTGAACTTCGAGACGATCCACGCGCACGAGGTGGTCGCCGAGCGCTACGGGACGATCGGCGAGCTGCGCGCGGAGCTCGGCGGCGGCGGGCACGGCCCGCTCCGGCACACCGAGCTCAGGGACTGGCTGCGGGGCTAGGGCCCCGCTCCTTCCGCCACCAGCGGCGCCACAGCGTCGAGCGGTTCTCCTCGCCGCGCAGCAGGCGGCGGAGGTTCGCCTTGTGCAGCAACACGACGCCCACCGCGGCGAGGGCCGCGAACACGGTGACCGGCCACGGGTAACCGAGCAGGATCGACCACGCGACGAGCGAGACCGACGCGACCATCGACGCGAGCGACGGATAGCGGAAGACGACGAAGACGAGGATCCATACGCCGAGGCCGACTGCGCCGACGAGCGGGGCGACTCCGAGGAACGCGCCGCCGCTCGTGGCGACCATCTTCCCGCCCTTCCGGAACTTCATGAACAGCGGCCGGTAGTGGCCGACCATCGCAGCCGCGCCCGCGAGCACGCCGGCGAGGTGCCCGACGAGCAGCGTCGCGACGAGCGCGGGCACGAATCCCTTCGCCGTGTCGAGGATCACCGTCGGCAGCCCGAGGTACTTGCCGTACACGCGCCAGACGTTGCTGCCGCCGATGTTCCCGCTCCCCTTCTTCCGGATGTCCTCGTGCCGGAAGAGGCGGACGAGCCAGTACCCCCACGGCATCGAGCCCGCGAGGTATCCGGCCACGACGAGGCCGACGGTCAGCACGGCCTCAGCCCGGGATCGCCGACTGCTCGACGAGGAAGTTCACGACCTCCCAGTCGAGGTTGTCGAAGAACGCGTCGATGTAGCTCGCGCGGTCGGTCTGGTAGTCGACGAAGTACGCGTGCTCGTAGACGTCGAGCGCGACGAGCGGGGTCGCGTTCCACACGGGGAAGGTGTTCTGCGCGTCCCCGAGGTAGTTGAACAGGCGTCCTTCGTCCCAGTCGTACGCCGTCCAAGCCCACCCGCGCGCGGCGAGGCCGGTGGCGCGGAGGTCGCTGCGCCAGGCGTCGACCGAGCCGAAGTCGCGCTTCACGAGCGCCCCGAAGCGGCCGGTCGGATCGCCGCCGCCGCCCCCGAGGTGCGCGAAGTAGAGCTCGTGGTTCTTGATCCCGCCGAGCGCGAACGTCAGGTCGACCTTGAGCGAGCGCAGGTCGGAGTAGACCTGGTTCGCGGCCGCGAGCTCGACCTCGGCGAGGCGGGCGAGGATCTCGTTGCGCTTGTTCACGTACCCGACGTAGAGCTTGTAGTGCGCCTCGACGGAGGCGCGGGAGATGCCGTCGAGCTCGTACAGCTCGGGGCGGAGCTCCCGGGGAGCGATCTCCTGGAAGTTGAAGGCGAGCGTGGCCATGGCGAGGGAGCATATCCTCCGCCGGAAGCCGACCAGACGGTTGAAAGGAGCCCCCATGGCGTTCGAACTTCCTGACCTTCCGTACCCGTACGACGCGCTCGAGCCGCACATCGACGAGGCGACGATGCGCGTCCACCACGACGCCCATCACAAGGCCTACGTCGACAACGCGAACGCCGCGCTCGCCGGGACCGAGTGGGAGGGCCGGCCGGCGGACCAGATCCTCGCCGACCTCGACATCCTCCCCGAGGACAAGCGGACACCGGTCCGCAACAACCTCGGCGGCCACGCGAACCACTCGCTCTTCTGGCGGATCATGTCGCCCGACGGCGGCGGCGAGCCGAGCGGCGACCTCGCGAGGGCGATCGCCGACTCGTGGGGCTCGTTCGCCGACTTCAAGGCGGCGATCACCGACGGCGGCGTGAAGCGGTTCGGCAGCGGCTGGACATGGCTCGTGTGGGACGGAACCGGCCTCGACGCGTACTCGACCCCGAATCAGGACTCGCCGTACATGCAGAGCCACGTGCCGCTACTCGGCATCGACGTGTGGGAGCACGCGTACTACCTCAAGTATCAGAACAAGCGCCCCGCATATCTCGAGGCGTG